>Ga0209212_1007064_pt1 | contig 12563 bp, 8 predicted proteins | sample RifGroC2_FD_183996 | JGI IMG/M metagenome (GOLD analysis project Ga0209212, IMG submission 183996) | Groundwater microbial communities from Rifle, Colorado, USA - Groundwater C2 (SPAdes) (version 2) | ecosystem: Environmental > Aquatic > Deep subsurface > Groundwater | place: Rifle, Colorado...
TACAAAGTTGTTTTCCTTTAAGATTTTTTATACCATAATTTGTAATAAGGTACTTGTCTGTTTCTGGATTCCATATGGAATAATCAACTCCATTGACAATGCCATAAAGATCATTCGCCCTTTCTTTAAGTATACCATCAAGACCTGCACCGTATTCAGGCGTTTGTATTTCTTTAGCGTACGTTTTACTAACCGTAGTTATGAGGTCACTAAAAACAATACCTCCTTTCAGGAAATTCAGTTTTCCGTAAAATTCTAGTTGTTTCCAGTTAAAAAGACTCCAATCTAACCCTGTTAGATTCATATCCCAGTGCCAGAAAATCCCCTGATATGTAATATTGTGGATCGTCATTACCGTTTTTGTATTTTTGAAACATTCCGTTCCCGCATACTTTGTTTTTATATACACTGGGACAAGTCCTGTCTGCCAATCATTACAGTGCACTATGTCGGGATATAGTTTGAGCTTTTCAATGACTTCTAAAGCACCCTGGGCAAAATAAATAAACCTTTCACTATTATCTTCAAAATCTTTTGTTGTTCCGGGATAATTATATAAGCCCTTTCGACCGTAGTATTGTTCATTGTCCAGGAAATAAATAGGCACCTGTGTATCATGTAGAAATCCTTTATACACACATCCAGATTTAAGTTTATCACCAATTTTTACCTCAAACTGTATATTAGTTCTTGTTAAAGGATACTGACTTTCTTTTATTATTCCATATAGGGGCATAAGTACTACAATCTCCACACCTAATTCCTGTATGCTTTTGGGTATCGCCCCTGCAATATCAGCCAAACCGCCTGTTTTCGCAAATGGTACAACTTCTGATGACAGATAAACGACTTTCATTGCCGCACCACCTCATCTTTCCTTTCTATACTGGCATTTCTAAGGAATTCAGCGGCGCTCTCCGGCGTTACCGTATTTATATAAAAACCACTACCCCACTCAAAACCTGCGACTCTTGTTAGCCGAGGAATAATTTCTATATGCCAGTGATAATGTTCAATCTCCCCAAAAATGAAGGGTGTTGAATGGACAATATAATTGTATGGTGGGAATTCTAACGATGCCTCAAGTTTGAGAAGAACTGTACGTAATACCTGAGCCAATTCTTCAATCTCGAGCTTTTGTAAATTTTCAAAGTGGGATGAATGGATTTTTGACACTATCCATATCTCGAATGGAAATCGTGAAGCATACGGCGTAAATGCAACAAAATTATCTTCTTCTAAGACGATTCGTGTCCCAGTGGATAATTCTTGCTGAACCATGTCACAAAAAAGACAACGACCTCTGTATTTATAAAATTCTTCGCATCCATTCATTTCGTGCATAACTGTTATGGGTACAATTGGAGTGACAATTAATTGTGAATGAGAATGCTCCAGTGTAGCCCCCGCTGCTGTACCTACATTTTTAAAAAGCAGTCCGTATATAAATCGTTTATCCTTTTTCAAATCTACTAACCTATCTCTGTATGTCCATAAAACTTCTTCCACCTGTTTATTATCAAGTTCTGTCAAAGAGATGATATGTTTTGGACTTTCTATAATAACTTCATGAGCCCCAATGCCATTCGTTGAATCATAGATTCCTTCACCTCGTTTATTTAAATTACCCTCTATCCTTAATGCAGGAAATTTATTGGATACTACTCTTACCCGCCATCCTTTTGTATTGGGCTGTGTTCCTCTTTCTCTGTATGCCATGATCTCTTGGGGGGTCTTATCCTCATTGCCTTCACAAAACGGGCAATATCCTCCTTTAATAGGCTGTGGTTCGGATTTAAAATCAGTAGGCCTCATAGCCCTTTCAGTTGCAATGATAACCCACCGACTAGAAATGGGGTCTTTCCGAAGTTCTGGCATGTTTCGTTGTCCTCCTTATGTTTTGTGCTGAAGTGATCTTCTTTATTACGGTATCACACCTGCCACATCATTCTTTCAAAATCTTTCGATGGTACAGAAAAACAAAATACCGTTCGAAGCGGCATTCTTTGGATAGTCTCAGTATCTTTCACTAACTCAATAAAAAACTCAACATCTATTCCCGTGAAAAAATATAAACCCGCAAAAGCACAGGATAATTCCATTATTTTCCCGAAAGAAATACTATAAAAATCTTTCCCTTCATACTTATAATCTTTATTTTTAATCGTAAATTTCAACGGCTTATCCGCAAAAGCAGAAGTATGAATCTGTAATTCCTGGGGTTGAATAAATGTGATTACAAGCTTGCCCTTTTCCATATATTGAGATAATAAATCTTTATCAAAATCTATTCTTATAAACAAATTATCTATGTCGAATCCAAAGTATACACTATGAATGGGCTGAACAGAAGCCCTGTGCATTGTATCCATATCTTTACTTACATTATATTTACCGGCATCCAGCCACTCAAAATAGTTGCTCACGACACCGTCGAGTTTAATATCCAAAAATCTTTTTGGATGTGAATACGGTTTTTTTCGTTCTATCCTCGAAATAGGCGCATCCAATATCCTTGGCGTGTCAACATTAAATAGTTTATACACATTCTTAAGGTGTAGCCTGAATAAACTGTCAAACTCATCTTTATGAGGTGTAAAATGATCATCGCCTAACCACCAAAACCAATCACTACCCTCTGCTATGAAAATTTCTTCCCACGCCTTTGCAATTGTATCATTATTTAAATAGGGTGTCTTTAGCGCTTGATCCTTAACGAAAGAGCGGGTATCCTCTACCAACTCCCATGCACTATTTTTTTCTTCATGCCCAATCCATGTAGCCAGGTTGTGTCCAATCCATGATCCCGGACAAATATGTTGTAATGTATGTTCTGGGGGACATTCTTCTAAATAGTCGCGAATACGAACACATTCCAATTCACCATCATTGCTAATTACTTCGTAAAGCTTTCTTAAGAAATCTAAACCACTATTAGGATAATATTCCCAAGCATTTTCTCCATCTAAGATAATAGTTACCAGGAGTGGTTTTCCATTGACATTGTATTTTTTTAAATTATTAATCCTGTTCATAAAATCAGAAACTGCATTATCTACCATATATTGTGAATACTGAAAACCAATTAAGTCAGAAAGATTGTGATCACGAAATACGATATTAACATCATTATCTTTTATATGAACTCGATATGGTTTATACAAAATATCAGGAGTGACTACATCCCCGTATTCATCTCTTAAAAGCTGATTACCCAGTGAACAAGCTAGTATCTCTTCATCTGACGCCATCCATCGAAACCCGGCTTGTGACAATATCGGTATAATTTCATCACTCACAGCGCCTTCTGAAGGCCACATACCGCAAGGCTTTTGTCCAAAGTGTCTTTCGTAAGTGAGAACTGCCTTTTCTACTTGTATTTTTGCGTCTTCAATTGCTGACAATCTCTTTTTGGGTAAAGATAGTTTAGGTAAAACAACTCTTGCAGATTCTTGATTACATAACAAAGGCAAGATTGGATGATAATAGGGAGAGGTTGTAATTTCTATTTGTTTTGAATCCTGCAAACGTTTATGAAGCGGAATAATTTGTTTAATTACTTCAATTTGTTTCGTTAACACAAATTCTTTATCTTCCTTCGTAAATCCTTCACCCTTCTTTACTAATTCCGCTAGTAAAGAATCTCTTTGAATAATTAATGAATGATACCATGTAAGGTTAGCCCATACCTGTAAATCCTGAAAATCCTTATTAGAAAAATTCTTAAGTACATCCTGAGCCCGTTTTCGTCTAAAATTGCGCTTTTTCAATAGTTCTTTATACCTCGGATAAATATCAATCATGTTTTGATGATTCGCAGAAAAAAAATTATCCAATACATACAGTTTCTCTTCTTCCGTTAAATCTTCTGCCGATATTTTTGTCAATTTCCAAAACCGATCAATGGCACAATTCTCTTCGTAATCTTTAAGTTGATCTAAGAGACACGGCACATAATTAAACGTTTGATGTATTTTGGGAAATTCTTCTAATAATAACGCCATGCCAATATAATCCTTTATCCCATGCAGCCTCACCCATGGCATAGAGTATTCACCCGTCAGGTTGTCTTTATAATACGGTTGATGCTGGTGCCAATAAAATGCAATCTTAATCATACTCAAATATATTATTCCGTAGTTTAAGGTATTTTCTTTACTATCTCTTCTGGATGTTTAATCTTCTTCCAATATTCGCTATATTGAAATTTTGGACTATGCTCACTCTCGTGACATATCACACAATCACTTTCATCTGTTACTCCATAAGGCTCGGTCACATACTTTATATGCCTACTTCCAGCGCCGTGACAACTTTCACAGCCAATATTAATTAAACTACTATTTTTTTCATAATTTAAAAACCCAGAAACATACCCATTCCCAGTGGTATGACATTTAATACATTCCGGATCATATTGATATCCTTTATTGACTAAAGTACTATACGAAGTACTGTGTGTTGTTTTTCTCCAGTGTTCATATACTATCTTATGACATATTCCGCATGTGGCGCCGCCCACATACGACAAATCATTTGAAAGAGGTATCTGCGGTATTTTACTTAACAAATCTTCATCTGCTAATATTTGTTGGTATTCTTTTAATAATGAAAGCATTTCCAGTGAATCTTTGTATTTACTTTCAAGGGAAATAACTTCAACAGACTTTCTTTCCACCACCGCGTTATTTATCGAATATTTCGCAATTCCTACATACTTACCTTCAATCCCAGGAGAAACAACTGGAGTATTATTAATATAAGTTATCGAATCAGTCGGTTCTTCTATATTATGCCCTGTAATAATTAATCCTATTTCTGGAAAGAATTTTGCAATTTCTATAGACTCTGAAAGTGATGCATGTGAAAGCAATACTATTAAGTTTGCCTCCTCTTGCAACTGTTTAACTAAAGGCTTAAGAGCCTGTATAGGCTCTTTCACATTTATATATTCCAAAACATAATTATTGAGAAGGGATTTAGAAAGTATACCCAAAAAGGCAATCTTAAGTGTATGTCCTGAAACAAAACATTCCTTCAAGACATATTGGTTAATTTTCGCTGGAAATGAAGCAACTAGTTGTACATTACTAGAAAGCAATACGGTCTTACTTGTATGTGACAAATAATTTATTAATTGTGGACCAATTTCAATATCCTTTTCACCAAGATTATGTAAAATATAGTCCATTTCTCCAATAGCACGGCAGAAAATCTCCATTTTTATTTCTTCCTGTCGCCCACTGCTTTTAGGAAGGTCACCCAAACTTACAGGTAAAATTACATCCTTTTTTTTCCTAAATGAATCTATAACTGTATATCTTTTTGAAATACCTCCAATTTGTCCTTCATAGCATCCACAGGGTTCAAGATTTCCTGTCTCCTCCCCAGAAAATACTATTAATAAACTTTCTGAAGACCCGTAAACCTTAATAGGTAAAAAAACAATTAAAAGAATAACAAAAAATCCAATATTCACCTTCATAAATAATGTTCATTTAACCTTTTATTTCTCCATTAACCGGAATGTTAATAACTGGTTGTATAGTACTGTTGGTATATATCTTCAAACTTCCTGTAATCTTACCGATCGTGATGTCTTTGCCTAATTTAACGTCGATCTTTTTAGCGCTGATATTATTTAATTCGGATATCATATGGTTTATATTACTTGGTTCAACCTCAATCTTTTCTATTTTCACATCCTTATTTATGAAATTAACTATTACCGTTTTTTTTACGTCCTGTCCTAATTTAACACTACCAAAAGACAAGACTTCTGGATAAAACGTCAAATCACCAACTATTTCTCCAGAAAACGGTACATCTATTCTTTCCTGCTTACTACTGCTTGTGTAAATAAACACTATCCCATTAAATTTTCCTATATAATCATATTTACTAATTGTTACCTGATAGGCATAGTAATTCTCATCTGTTTGATTTTTTATAATTGTAATATAAGGACTTGGTGATTCTACCTTCTTTATGTCGATTTTCAATTCTTGTACAGTTTTTATCTCCATATTTTTAGTGCAAGAATCCCCTTTTCTGATAATTCCAAAATTTATTCGTTTTGGGTTAACACTCACTTCTTCAATTACTTCCCCTGTAATGGTTAACTTGTATTTTGAATTCTCCGGATCATTTGAGTTCACAATAACAGATTTTGTTACCTTTCCAACATAATGACCAGAATTAAATTTAACTTCTACTTCCCCTTCTTCGTCTTTGAGTAGAATATTTTTTGATACTAATGCAGCAGTGCATCCGCACGATGATTTAACATTATTTATAATCAATTCACCTTTCCCAAGATTTTTAAGTTTAAATGCGTGTTTTACGCTTTCACCTATATAAATTTTACCAAAGTCATATACTTGTTCTTCGAAAGAAATCTTGGACTTTTCTATAATTTTTTCATTGCTGATATTTTTATCGCTTATGTCACTTGCAGTTACTATATTTGTACTTACAATGGAAGCAAAGAATATCAATGTTATTTTTATATAAATTTTGATTTCATTCATAGTATTTAAACCTTTCCTACACCATAATTTTATAACAGTTTTTATAATCTATCAAATAAAAACATTTTTGTTAATTCCAAAAACACAAAGAGCTGGGTAGTGAGTAAGAAACCCACATAACCCAGCTCTTCGATTGTTTTCTTCCAGTCCTCCGTTTGCAAGGACCTGTTTAAGGTATTCCCTTAAACTCTATTTTGCATGATAGCCTGGGTATAAATCAGGGCCCTGGATGTTATCCCACTGCGCCCCAATATCTATCCATTCTACAAACAAATACCTCTCGTCCTGCGTGAGGAATTTGTCATGCATTACCCTGCCCGCTACCGGGAACACATTCTCCCTCGGAGCAAACTGGCTTAACTTCTCCTCGTACAACCTCCAAATCAACAAGCTGTTGATGGCCGCTGATGGATTGGTATACTTACCGCCGAGGTTCGTATCCTTACCCCTCTGTACCTCCAGCAAGCTGTTGTATGAACGGCTGAATGCCGCTACTCCATCAACACTCACAAGCTCTGCACTACCACTTAAGTCTGGAGGATTGTTTGCATTGTGGCAATTCGCACACTTTGCATCGATGATCGGCTGTATGTCCCTGCGGAAATCCACCGTCCTCCTCTTCGCATCCGTTAACCCTTCCACAGGCTGAGACGTCGTACCTGATGGGCCTCCATAGTATACGTCCGATGGCACCACTACGTCATCGCCATGCTTTACACCCTGATAGATGCCATTCTTGTCAAGCTTCAGGCCTCCAAACGCAAAGGGTGAATCATAGTGGCTCCTGTCATCGTACCACCAGTTGTACAATGCCTTTGCGTGCTGGTTCTGGAATGCCCTGCCTCGGTATGAACCATCATGACATCCACTGCAAATCCTGCCATGATATGGCCTCAAATACGCCCATGCCAACGCCGTCTGCACCGCCATTCCCCTCTCATCCAGGTTCTGGATATAGTATGGAACATCGGCTATCTGCGAGGTCACCACTGAACCATCGTCCTCTACATACTGATATCCAATGATCCTCCTCTGCTGGAATGCCGTTCCTGAGTTGCTGCTTGACCTGTCTCCTCCTACAAGGTGACTTCCTGCACCTGCCCTGAACCTGCCAGCCTCCGGCTCAATGCATTGTGTCCCCTCAACAATCCTCACTGCCTTTACATCGCCCTGCTTCGTTGCCTTTGTCCTCTGATGTGGATATGGACCTACAGGCAGATCAGTTAACGTCGTATCAAAGCATATCCATGTTGCCCATGAATGTGGATAACCTTCCACCTTCACCTGGTCAAATGGCTGATACGTCACGGTCGTCACACCAAAGTCCTTCCCAGCCGTAAAGGTGTTGATCCACCTCGGTTTATACTTGATATACACCGGGGCTGGCTGATGATCGTTCCACGCCGGGTCGTTGTGTACCAACTCCCCTGCACGACCATTCTTGCAGTCAAACCAGTAAATGCCAAAATCTCCCCTCTCCGCATACGATACTAACATCCTGTCGTCTGGAAGTGGATACGGACTCCTGTATAAACCACCCTCGTCCTTGCCCAATTTCTCATAGGTCTTGTTGTATGGGGCATCCCAGCTTACTGCTACCAATTGACCTACTCCCCAGTTCATATAGGGGGATTCTATGTATACTAACTTCCTGTCACCAAAGGTAATCTTTGCCTGTGACTTGCCAGATGCGCCGCCAATTTCTTCCTCGCAGTTTCCATAGATCGGTCTCGGATACGCGCCGTCCCAGTTGTCCACGCACAACATTACCCTACCCTTGCCTCCTGCCCTGCTTCCGTTGGCCTGCACACTGGAAAACAGGATGTTTCCATCCGGCGTAAGCGCAGGATCAAAGTTGGAACTCACGTTGTAGGTAATCTGGTCTATTGACGTATTTATGCTTGGAAACTCAATACCTGACAGCACGTGACCAGTGATTCTCTCTGTCACATGACCACCCTGCGTATCTAACCTGAAAAGATTGTACGCATAAGGATTGTGGAACTCATCCATCACGCCATCTGGAGACCCGGCAAATATAATAAATCCTGTCTTGTCTACCGCTCCCCTCTCCTTCCAGTCCCCTTCAAAATACCTGTCACGCCATATGATGCGGCCCTTTCCGTCCTCAATGCTGCCAGCCGCATAATAGATCGGCGCACGACACGTACCCTTGTAATCGGTCATCTGCCTTACACCGCTGCCATCTACGTTCATCTCCCATATCTGGCATCCGCCACCCTTCTTGTGGACTCCGGCAAATGTAAACTTCTTCCCATCCCAATACGTGCATGGATCAAAGGCTGTCGCAAAATCATTGGTCAACACCTTCAATTCCTTCGCCTTTAAATTGTACGATACAACCCTGCTGCCCTCCGGGACATAGTGGGGATAGTTCTGATACGGATCCCCCTTCGCCGTCCTCGGTGACTGTGTAAACAGTATCACATCCACAGGACCCTGTACCTCTTTTGACATCCCGCAATAATCAGTCCATAAGGCCTTTCCCTGCTTCGAACCACCTGTCATTACCTGGTTTCCCGATGCAAAGATGCTCCCACAGACCAACGCACCAGCTATAAACGCCGATGCCATTACTCCTCCTATTTTACTCTTACTCATCTGTTGGCCTTCTCCTTTCACTTTCCTAAAATATTCCACTTAAACCAATTTTTTCTATCTGTTCCCCATCTACATGAGGACAGGCTTGCTTTAAACATTATAACGCCTTCATGAACTCAACCAAATCATCCAACTCCTGTGCACTCAGGTGTGACGTCCTTCCGTGCATGTCCGTATCCGTCACCGCGTTGTTGATCGTGTCAAGCAGCGTCCTGGCGCTCCCATCATGGAAATACGTCCCTGACGCATAAATGTCCCTCAATGTCGGCGTATCAAATTCCTTCACCAGGTCTAACCCAATGATCGGCGTGTCGCTCTCCTCTCCATAAGGATCCTCACCAGCATTTAATGCCTGCATGTTATACACCTTACCAGGCGTTGACCTGAATCCCTTTACCCCTACCCGACCTGTCCCCACATCGTGGGTCTGCGCATCGCTGTAAAGAGCCTTCAGATCGCTCGATTCACCTGGATGACACTCCGAACAACCAACCTTCGGATCGTTAAATATCTTCTCGCCCCTCTTCTGGGCGTCCGTTAAGCTGCCATCAGGATTCCTGAACGGACTTCCCGTAAACTCAAGCGACCTGATATAGCAAATGAGCGACTCTAACCTCTCGGGTGAAAAGTTCTCGCTCCTGAACACAAACCCCGGGTCTCTTCCGCATACCCTGTCCAATGAGCTCGTCGCACCTACGATTTCATCAGGATGTCCCGTAAACCCTTCATGCCTGAACGGCGGCAAATACCTCCCGCCCCTGATGTACTTCACGTTCTTCCAGCTTCCCCATCCTTCATCTCCCAAGTCCCAAATCAACCCGGTCGTCTGGCCTCTCTCATAATGGCAACTGGCGCATGCATACTCGCCCTGCAGCCCCCATGATGCATCGTTGAATATAAACTGCCCATACCTTACCAACTCACTCTTATAGGGCGAGTGTTTTACCCGGTAATGCACCTCTGGTACTGTCAGTGGCTCGCCCCTTGGAAGCGGCTCCCACTCAGGACCCGTCTGAATCGTCGCCATTACCTGCGGCGTTCCCGCCATCAACTGACCAGCCGTCACTACCCCGGCTATCCCGAGGGCAGCTAGTATACCGATCTTTAAAGTTTTAGTAAACATGTCAAACCTCCTCCACTACCTAAAAAATTGCAATCCCAACAAATTAAAACCCACATAGCATAGAAAAATTTACCGTCTTCCCCTCCTTTCATTTTAAGATTTATTGCTGTTATTCTCTTAATTTTTTCCATACCTGTCTGACTTGTGAGCAATGAGAGTGCCAATAGATACTTATCTTAAACATACCACTCTATAACTGGATAAAAAATAATGAGTTAAACAAACCAAGGCAAGTTTTTTTATATTTCTCATAAGACAAATGACATTTTAAAATTGACTAGAGTAAGTCTGGGGTGCTTCTTTAAGTAAATTCAGTCTATGTTAGGTCTTGAAAATTCAAGACTTAGATCAGTGCCTGAATATAGGCATCAATTCGCCCGTTCACTGGCAGAAAATCTGTTTTTAATAAATTCACACAGAGGACGCGGAGAGCACAGAGAAAAACAGATGAAATAATGCTTTAACTGAATAAGATTTTGAAACTTTCTATTGGCAAAAATACGTGTAAGGAAGGAGAATGGGAGCGAGGGAGAAGCGGAGAAAATAAGGAGAGAGAAGATGTAATATTTTTTCTCTACTCTTTTCAGAACGGTTTTCTTATTCATTAAATTCCCCTTGATTTTGCTAATTCGATAATTACAATGAGTTCAATAACAAATTCTATAAAAGTCAAGAAATATTGTAATATACAGATTTTTTTTGTGTTTTCTAATGATTACAGAATTATTTCTGTATACTTATAAGTTGGCATAGGGGAGGAGAAATGAAATGACAGCAGACAGAAAACGTTTTTTGCCTTGGTGGTGGTACGTTATTCTTCTTCTGTTGTCTGCTGCAGGCATTTGCCTCATTTGGCTCAATCCGCAGCTACCGCACGAGTTTGGTAGACTCTCGAAGAAAGTACGCCCTGATGCATGGTCGACGGTTGGTGGGATTCTCCTTCTTTCGATTGTCTTGACCCACCTTTTGATCTTTGGAGTGTCTCGTCTCTTAAGATTGCTGCTGAGGCTACACGGCGATGACTCACACGCAGATATGTGGTCGCCCGCTCTGGTCGGTATTTCTGAGAGCGTAATGTACCCAATGGCTCTCTTCCTTGGGAAGCCTGAATTCATCGGTGTCTGGCTTGCCATAAAGGTGGCAGGTCAATGGGTTCGCTGGAAAGGTGATGCCGGGCAGTTCCCTGCCTCTGGCGAGTCCGACATAGAAAAGCTCAACGAAGGTCGTCGCAGGTTTAATGGTTTTCTTGTGGGCAGTTCTCTTTCGATAATGTCAGGGACTGCCACGTGGGGTGCTCTGAAGATATGGGTGGTTCTCTAACAGGTAGGGGAGAGACTGCCAACCAGTCGTTCCACCGGATCGCCGATAAATCCGGCTCCCGGTGAACTTTACGTTAGGCCGCGTCGTTGAGTGATTACATAGAAGGAATGATAAATACATATGACAGAAGATCAATTGAAAAAGCTTAGACAATACTATCATTCACTGTTTGGTCAGCAGCGTTTTTTTGAAGATAAAAGGAACGCCATAGTCAAACGTCCGCCAATTCGTGTACTAACGGACGAAATAAAAGCAATAGAAAACGACTTCCCCGACCTGCTACCTCCTTTTGATCCTAGAGAATTTCATTCGCATGATGAATTTTATAATACATCTGGAGTTCAAGCGTACCTTCACACTGCTATAGCAAGGCTCCAAATCGCCATTGAGACTAATGAAAGCACTCCAGTTACAGAGACGCGAGATTTCTCATTCGTAAGAGACAAACAATTACGTAGAGTGATTGAACGGGATTATTCTGAAATTCAGCGAGCATACATAGCGAAATGTTGGAAGTCCGTAATTATTCTTTGTGGTGGTGCGATTGAGACAATTTTGGCTGATATTCTGCAACAAAACTCATCCCAAGCGCTTGTTGCTTCTAAAGCTCCTAATAGACCGGATATAACCAGATGGGATTTGGCTGATCTGATTAATGTTGCTGTTGAATTAAAGCTTGTTAGCCCAGGGGTTGAAAAACTTTCTCACTCAGTCCGTGATTATCGAAATTTAGTCCATCCGGGTAACGAGATACGGAATAATCTTGCATTCGGTATGGAAGAGGCTAGGATTGCTCTTGAAGTGCTGCATATTCTTCATAGGGATCTTTCAAGCTAGATTGGACACAGCACAGGGTCAAACCTTCATAATCAACTGAGCAATGAGAGGAATGTAGAAGTTGGGAGATATTTCGGGATAAAGGGGGGTCTACAGAGTAAGTGAGGTGTTAAACTGTTCATTTCTCTTCA
>Ga0209212_1007066_pt1 | contig 12562 bp, 7 predicted proteins | sample RifGroC2_FD_183996 | JGI IMG/M metagenome (GOLD analysis project Ga0209212, IMG submission 183996) | Groundwater microbial communities from Rifle, Colorado, USA - Groundwater C2 (SPAdes) (version 2) | ecosystem: Environmental > Aquatic > Deep subsurface > Groundwater | place: Rifle, Colorado...
AATGACACGAGGGGTCGGCTCAACTTGAGCAGACTTTGTCTGACGGGTGGAATCTAGAGTTTTGCAAATTATTCTGAAAGAAACCCCGCCCCTTGGGGCGGGGAGCTTCATTTTAAGAGGTTAACTAATGAGTTCTGTAATTAGCAAACGGCTCTCGTTCCTCGACAGGTTTCTGACCCTCTGGATCTTTGCCGCCATGGCTCTTGGTGTCGGCCTCGGCTATTTCGTCTCCGGCGTGGAGTCGTTCATAAATCGCTTCCAGGTGGGAACCACCAACATCCCAATCGCTCTTGGATTGATCCTCATGATGTACCCTCCGTTCGCCAAGGTAAAGTACGAAGAGATGGGTGATGTCTTCAGGAACAAAAAAGTGGTCGGTCTTTCCCTTGTTCAGAACTGGCTGATTGGGCCGGCTTTGATGTTCGTCCTCGCCATTGTCTTCCTCCCCGATAAGCCGGAATACATGGTGGGCCTGATCATGATCGGCCTGGCTCGCTGTATTGCCATGGTCATTGTCTGGAACGAGCTGGCCAAAGGAGATACGGAGTATGCAGCGGGATTGGTCGCCTTCAACAGCGTTTTCCAGGTGATCTTTTACAGTGTCTATGCATGGTTTTTTATCACCGTGCTGCCGCCGCTCTTCGGTCTGAAGGGAAATGTCGTCGAAGTCACCATGTCGGAGATTGCCAAGAGCGTCTTTATCTACCTCGGCATCCCGTTTATCGCCGGTGCCCTGACCCGTCTGATTGGGGTAAAGCTGGTGGGAAAGGAGTCCTACCACGCCCATTTTGTTCCCAAAATCGGGCCAATAACGCTGATTGCGCTGCTCTTTACCATAGTGGTTATGTTCAGCCTGAAGGGAAACCTGATTGTCACCATTCCCATGGATGTGGTGCGCATCGCGACCCCTCTCGTGATCTATTTTATCTTGATGTTCGTTGTCTCATTCTACATGGGGAAAAAGATGGGGGCGGACTATTCCAAAACTACGACTCTCGCCTTTACTGCCGCCAGCAACAACTTCGAGCTGGCCATCGCCGTTGCGGTGGCAGTCTTCGGCCTTAATTCCGGCGCTGCCTTCGCTGCGGTCATTGGGCCGCTGGTGGAGGTACCGGTAATGATTGGCCTGGTAAACGTGGCGTTCTGGTTTCAAAAGCGCCATTTCCAAGCCGCTGTTAAAGGAGAGGCAGTACCACTCTAATCCAATTAAGAAGAGACCATGTTCAGGAAAATATTGGTTTGCACCGATTTGTCGCCCGCCTCTGACGCAATGATCCAATGCGCCCGCGATGCTTTCAGTCTGCTCTTTTTGCAACCGCACGCGGCATTAGTTCGCTTAAAGGACCCTCTCCATTTCAAAATGCAACACTTGCCCCTCTTTTCAATTCGCGGTCGTGGAACAGATTTCTAAAATATTCTCAGACTTGGGAAAAACAAGAGCCACGGTTTTTCCATCACAGGTTTTCACTCTTTTCATCCCTTCTTCCCTTAAACGAAAATCAGATAGAGAAAGTTACTTTTTTTGTTAGCGAAATCCTTCATGGCCCGATTTCTATACATAAGATTTCATTTTGAATTTATCAAAAATTCTAATCGGAGAGGCGGTGGCATAAGTATTGCGGATTATGACGGCAAGCCAGCGCCTAACCTTTGACTGATTGCAAATTGCAATAGCAGGAGGCGACCATAGCATGGATTTTAAACTCTGAAAGCAGCAAAGGAGATTCTTGTATGAAACTGACGAGACGGGCTTTCATCAAGGCATCGGTCGCCACCGGCGCTTTGCTGGCGGCGGGGCTGCCGCTGGCCCAACCCGCAACCAGCGCAATGGCACTGCGCAAGGCCAAACCCGCAGGTCCCGCCAAGGGCGAGTGGGTGTCAACCGCGTGCCAGGGGTGTACCCAATGGTGCGCGATCCAGACCTTCGTGCAGAATGGCCGCGCGGTGAGGGTGCGCGGAAACCCGTTGAGCAAGACCAATGGCGGCTATGTCTGCCCCAGGGGCCACCTGATCCCGCAGCAGACTTACGATCCCGACCGGATCAAGGTGCCGATGAAGCGGACCAACCCCGTGAAGGGGCGCGGCATCGATCCGAAATTCGTCCCGATCACCTGGGACGAGGCGCTCAACATCGTCGCCGACAAGATGATGGAGCTGCGCAAGAATAACGAGGCGCACAAGCTAGCCTATATCCGCGGCCGCTATTCGCCGACCTCCACGGAACTCCTTTACGGCACACTACCGAAGATTTTCGGGACGACGAATTATTTCTCCCACAGCGCCATCTGCGCCGAAGCGGAGAAGATGGGGCCGGGGCTGACCCAGGGCTATTTCGGTTACCGCGACTACGATCTCGACAACACCAATTGCCTAGTCGCGTGGGGAACCGACCCGCTCGCGTCGAACCGGATAGTGCCCAACGCGATCAGCAAATTCGGGGAAATCCTCGCTCGCGGCACGGTCATCGCGGTCGACCCCCGTCTGTCCAATTCGGCGGCCAAGGCGCACGAGTGGCTTCCGATCAAGCCGGGAACCGACGGCGCGCTGGCCGGCGCCATCGCGCACGTGATGCTCACCGAGGGGCTGTGGAACAAGGAGTTCGTCGGCGATTTCAAGGACGGCAAGAACCTGTTCGTCGCCGGCAAGACCGTTGACGAGGCTGCCTTCGCGGAGAAGGAAACGCACGGCCTGGTCAAGTGGTGGAATATCGAACTGAAGGATCGCACGCCAGCCTGGGCGGAAAAAGAGACGCTGATTCCGGCGGCGCAGACGATACGCGTCGCCCGCGCGATGGGCAAGGCGGCCCCGAAGGTGGCGGTCTGGATGGGCCCCGGCGTTGCCATGAACCCGCGCGGCACCTACGCGGCCATGGCGGTCTATGCCCTGAACGGCCTGGCCGGCTCGATCGACGTCGAAGGCGGCACGTTACAAAGTTCCAGCGTTCCGATCGGTGCGTTCCCGAAATCCGACGCTTACCTCGACGACATCGCCAAGGCTGCCGGCAAGCAGAAGAAAATCGACGGCCGCGGCGAGAAGAACATGCCGGCGATGATGAACGCCCGGCCCGGGAGCGGCGTGGTAACCAACAACGTCGCCAACGGCATGCTCAAGGATCCCGGCGCGGTCAAGGTGTTGCTGAGTTCCTGGAGCAACTTCAATTTCTCATGCACCGACCCGTCGCGCTGGGACAAGGCGCTCGCCAAGGTGCCGTTCTTTGCGCACATGGTCACCAACGCTTCGGAGATGACCCAGTTCGCCGACATTGTGCTGCCTTCCACGCACAACTCCAGCGAGGGTTTCTCGGTCATCACCAACATGGGCAACCTGCACGGTTACGCAACGATCCAGCAGCCGGTCGGGAAGCGGCTGTGGGACGTCAAGCAGGAAGAGACCGAGGTGGTCTGGCTGCTCGCCGAGAAGCTGAAGGCGAAGGGTTTCCCCAACCTGTACGACTACTACGCCAAGGAGTTCAAGGATCCGGAGACCGGCAAGACCCCGGCCAACGAGCGCGAGTTTACCGAAATCGCGGCCAAGATCTCTAGCGCGCCGATGTGGATGCCCAAAGAGCCGCTGAAGGGCGACAAGATCGACGGCTGGGCCGATTTCCGCAAGAAAGGGATGTACAGCAGCGCGAAGTACAGCTTCAAGAAGGGTTGGGGCGGCAAGTTCGCCACCGCGACCAAGAAGTTCGAGTTCTACAGCGAGACCATGAAGAAGGGTCTGAGCGCGCACGCCGCGAAGTTCCAGACCACGACCGACGATATTCTCACGGTCAGCGGCTATGTGGCCCGGGGCGAACTGGCTTTCGTCCCGCACTATGAACCGCCGAAGCGTCACGGCAGTGTCGGCGAGTACCCGTTCGACTTCATTGACTACAAGTCGCGGCTCAACCGCGAGGGCCGTTCTCAGAACCTGCCCTGGTACCAGGAGTTCAAGAAGGTCGATCCGGGTGATGTGTCGTGGGATGACGTGCTGAAGATGAACCCGGCCGACGGCGCCAAGCTGGGCCTCAAGACCGGCGACATGGTCAAGGTCTCCTCGGTAGCAGGCTCCATTGCCGTCAAGCTCAAGCTATGGGAAGGCGTGCGACCGGGCACGGTCGCGAAGTGCTACGGCCAGGGCCACTGGGCCTACGGGCGTGTCGCTGCGCGCGATTACGCGAAAGCGGCGCCGCGCGGCGGCAACAACAACGAGATCCTCGTGGACGACTACGACCGATTGAGCGGCGCCACGGCGCGCAATGGCGGGTTCACGGGCGTGAAGGTCCAGAGAGCCTGAATTCCGGATGCTCGAATTGAAGGAGAGAACAAATGCCTAGACTTGGAATGGTCATCAACCTGGAGCGGTGCGTTGGATGCGGAGCCTGCGCGTTCGCCTGCAAGGCCGAGAACAACACCCGCACCCGCGCCAGCGGGCAGAGCCACAATTGGGCCGACTTCGTCATGAAGACCGAGGGCACCTTCCCGAATGTGGTGCATATGGTGATGCCGGTACTCTGCAATCACTGCACGGACGCGCCCTGCGTCGCGGCCTGCCCGGTCACGCCGAAGGCGGTATACAAGACGCCGGAAGGCATCACGATGAACGACAACGAACGCTGCATCGGCTGCAGGCTGTGTCAGCAAGCCTGCCCATACAGCAACTTCGAGCTTGGCGAGGACAGTCTCGCCGGCGAAACCTACAGCGTGATCAGTTTCAACTTCTTTGAACGCGACACCCAGCCCCAGTGGACAGACAAGTCATCGATGATCCCGGGAGGCACGGCTTCCGGGGCGGAAACCGCCAAGGCGGCCGGGGCGACGATCCCTGCCCTGAATCAGTACGAGTCGGAAGAGGTGAAGCCGATCCGCAAAGCAGGCGTGGTGGAAAAATGCAATTTTTGCTATCACCGTGTCAGCAACGGCCTGCAGCCGGCGTGCGTCGAGGTCTGCCCGGCCAAAGCGCGAATCTTCGGTGACCAGGACGATCCGAACTCGGAGATTGCCAAGGTGCTGAAGGCGGAGAAATCGTTCCGCCTGCAGGAGGACAAGGGAACCAAGCCGAACGTGCATTACATTCGCAAGTACAGCGCCAGGGCCTGATCTCCCGGGCGCGGGTATAAACTTGGGGGCGGTCCACCGCCCCCTTTTTCATTTCAGGAGTCCGGATGCCAGATTACGATCAGGAGCAAGGAACAGCTCGCGAGAACCTCTGCCGCTTTCTGGCGGCATGCTACTACCAGCCGGGCCCGGAATTCGCGGAAGAGAAGGTCTTCGATTCGATGTTCGACGCCGCGACGCGGATTCACCCGGACCTTGCGGCGCGCGCGCGCCGGCTGGGCGAGGAATTCTCCGCCGAAGGACCCGAGAGCCTGCTGGTCGATTACACGCGACTTTTCCTCGGCCCCTCCCATATCATCGCCAAGCCGTACGGATCGGTCTGGCTGGAGGGAGAGGAGACCCTCATGCGGGACTCCACGATGGCGGTACTCGAGATGTACCAGGAGGGCGGATTCGAGATTGACGAAGATTTTCGCGAACTGCCCGATCACATTGCGGCCGAGATGGAGTTTCTCTATCTGCTCATTTACCGGGAAAATGAGGCGCGCCGCAATGACGACCCGGAAGCGCTGACGGCAATGGCCGGTCTTCGAAAACGTTTCCTCGACGAGCACCTCGGGTCCTGGGTCGGCCCTTTCACAGCGGCCGTCAAGGCCGGCGCACAAAGCGGTTTTTACCGCGAGCTTGCCGAACTCACCGACCGTTTCGTCAAGATGGAAGCGAGCGAAGACAAGGCCGCGTGATCTTCGGGCGAAGCGCGCTCAAGCTGGGGTGGGGCGGTAGAGGGAAGGGCTACCACGATCCGGTCTATAGCGTTCTTCAGCGTCGGGCGCGCTCCTCCAGGAATACCGTGAGCACATCGGCTAGGTCCGGGTGGCTGATTTCTTCCAGGTCGTAGCGGACACGGCAGTAGGGTTGGGAGATTTGTATCAGGCGGGGCAAATCGACCGGTGTGGCAACAACGACCGTCTCGCAAGGAATAGCCGAGATGGTAGCGGCGAGGTCTCGGAGCTGGGATGGAGAATAGCCCATGGCGGGAAGCGCAGATGTGATCGACGGATATCGAAGAAATATTTCCCCCAAGCTTCCCTGGGCATAGGGGCGGGGATCCACCACTTCCTGAGCCCCATACCGTCGGGCGGCAATCACGCCCGAGCCATACCCCATCTCGCCGTGGGTCAACGTCGGCCCGTCTTCAATGACCAAAACCCGTCGGCCGCGGATCATCTCCGGACGATCCACTGAGACCGCGGAGCGCGCCTGAATCACCGTAGCGGTCGGGTTGACCAGGGCGATGTTGGACATAACCTCAGCCACGCCGATGAGCGGCGCAGAATCGAGTTTGTTTACCACCAGAACGCGGGCGCGGCGGAGGTTGGTCTCGCCAGGATGATAGAGTAGTTCGTGTCCGGGGCGATGGGGGTCGAGCAGCACGACCTCCAGATCGGGACGGAAGAAAGGCCAATCGTTGTTGCCTCCATCCCAGAGGATGATGTCGGCCTCCCTCTCCACGGCGCGCAGGATGCGCTCGTAGTCCACCCCGGCGTAGACGACGACTCCTTGACGGATGTGCTGCTCATACTCCTCTCGTTCCTCGACCGTGCAATTTTGCCGGTCGCAGTCTTCGACGGAGGCGAAGCGTTGCACGGCCTGTTTGGCCAAGTCGCCATAGGGCATAGGGTGGCGCACCACCACCGGCTTCAACCCGCGCTCGCGCAAGAGCGTGGCCAGCCGGCGTGTCACTGCCCCTTTCCCACAGCCTGTCCGCACCGCACAGACTGAAATCACCGGGCGCACAGAGGTGAGAAAGCTGTGCTCCGGTCCGATCAGCCGAAAGTCAGAGCCGCAGGCGAGAACGCGTGAGGCCAAGTGCATGACCGTAAGATGCGAAACATCGCTGTAAGCAAAGACGACCTGATCGATGCGCTCGTTGCGGATCAGGAATTCCAATCTCTCTTCGGGATAGATCGGAATTCCCTCAGGGTATCTTAGCCCACTCAAGGCGGGAGGATAGAGGCGGTTTTCGATCCCAGGGATTTGCGCCGCCGTGAATGCAACCACCTGATAGTCGGGATTGTCACGGAAGCAGACGTTGAAGGTGTGAAAGTCTCTCCCTGCCGCGCCCAGGATTAATACCCGCTCCACGGCCATGGGGCTTTTCCTTTCACAGGTGAACGCCCAAAATAGCAAAACCCTTTTGCTTGAGCGCATCAGCGATGCGCTCGGGGTCAGCAGTTCGCATGCGCAGGTAGCAAACCGGACTCTCGCCCCACTTCTCGCGGTACGTTCCAAGCCCGAGAACCTCTCCCTCGTGCTCCGAGACGATTTTTGAGGCGTTGGCGAGGTCGTGTTCTTCTCCCTCCAGCAACAGGTCGATGCGGCTGGTACCTTCTTGTGAGGCGCCCATGACGTCGAGGAAAGCCTGGAGGATGTCGCTGGTGGTAATGATGCCGACCAATTTTTTATTCTCGACCGCAGGGAGACCGCCGATTTTGTGCTCGAGCAGTAACTGGGCAGCTTCCTCCAGAGTGGATTGCGGGCTAACGGTTACCAGTTTTTCCGACATCGCTACATTCACCTTGGTGCGCTCCAGAAATCCTCTGTGCTCCCGCAGATCGCGATCGGTGACGATTCCGATCAGCGTTCCGTCTTTAACGACCGGCAGACGGCGGAACCGGCCCACCTTCATCTTCTCCTGCGCCGTGGTGAGATAGTCCTCCGGGACGACTGTTACCGGGTTCCTACGCATCCTTTTCCCGACCAGCATCTTGTTCTTCCTTTTTTATTCACCCAAAAGATCCTGAAATGACTTCATTCATCAAACCGCAGCCCCAGCTTCTCCATTTTGCGGTAAAGCGTAGAGAGGCTAAAGCCCAGAAGTTCCGCCGCCCGCTTCTTGTCGCCGGCGGTTTTTTCCAGGATCCTTTCGATATGGTTTTTCTCAAACTCCTTGAGCGACTCTTCGAGGTTACCGTCCAGAGTAACTTCCTTATCAGGGACCTCCTGGCTAGGCAGATCGGCAGACGTGATCCACTCGCCATTGCCCAGGATCATGGCCCGCTCCAGGATGTTATCGAGCTCACGGACGTTTCCTTTCCAGGGAAGCGACAGGAGAATCCTCATGGTTGTATTGTCCACCCCCTTGTAGTTTTTCTTCATTTCCACGTTATGGCGGCGGATCAGGTGCTCTACCAATAGGGGAATATCCTCGCGTCTCTCGCGTAACGGGGGAATGTGTATGCCGATGACGTTCAGCCGATAATACAGGTCTCCCCGGAAGCGGCCGGCATCAACCTCTTCTTTGAGGTCGCGGTTGGTGGAGGCCAGAATGCGAACATCCACGTGGGCGGGGTTGCTGGAGCCCACGGCCAACACTTTTTTTTCTTCAATGACCCGCAGGAGTTTCGGCTGCAGGCTCAACGGCATCTCGCCGATCTCATCGAGAAAGATCGTGCCTTCGCGCGCCCGTTGAAACAGCCCCTCCTGAGAGCCAACGGCGCCAGTGAAAGCGCCTTTGACGTAACCAAAGAGTTGGCTTTCGAGCAGAGTTTCCGGGATCGCGCTGCAATTCACCGGAAGGAAAACCTTGTCTTTGCGGGGGCTTTGCATATGGATGGTGCGGGCCACAACTTCTTTTCCCACTCCGCTCTCGCCGGTGATAAGGACAGTGGAGGGGGTGGGGGCAACCTTTTCTATCAGCATTAAGATTTCTTGCATCACCTGGCTTCGCCCCACCGGCTGATCCGAGGCGAAATGTCTGTTGATTTCCCTCCTGAGCATTTGGATCTCCCAGGCGAGGTTCCTGTGGTTCATGAGATGATGTATCTTGCGCAGCACCTCCTCAAAAATGAGCGGTTTCAGGATATAGTCCTGAGCGCCTAGACGCATCGCTTCTATCGCCGTTTCAACCGAGGCATGGGCAGTTATGAGGATCACGAGGGTTTGCGGCGAAATTTCCCGAACGTGTTTCAGTACCGCCAGCCCGTCAGCTCCAGGGAGCACTAGGTCCGTCAAGACAAGGTCCAGATCAAGCTCTTCCGCCAGCTTTATCGCAGCTTTTCCATCGCCAGCCTCGTGAACCTGGTAGCCTTCTTCACGCAAAAGCTCGCAAAGGCTTTGTCGAGCAGTTTCTTGATCCTCAACCACAAGGATAGTTCCAATCATGCCAATAGCCCCTCTCTCATTTTTTCATTATTGCGAAAAAAGCATCCCTTTTTGTCAGAAACGCGGTAAAATAAGAAAAACTCCTTAGATTTCACGGGCTGATGCACTGATATTGTGGAAAATCGCAAATCCTATGCCACCGTCCCTAGAAGGGTTTCATAGAGGGCCCGGTCAAGGATTTGCCGTAGGATGGGTACGCAGGGGCAGGCTTAAGCAAAAAACGGTTCCTTTACCCCGCTCGCTGGCATAGGTAATGGTCCCTCCGTGGGCTGAGACAATTTGCCGGACTATTACCAGTCCGAGCCCGGTGCCCCAAGTCTTGGTCGTGGCAAAAGGCTCAAAGATATCGACCCCATCCGGAATGCCGAGCCCGGTATCTACCACCTCCAGGACTACCTGCTCCTCAGCATTGTGCGCCCGCAGAGTGAGTGTTCCACCCTGAGGCATTGCCTCTATAGCGTTGTTGCATAGGTTCAGCAGGGCCTGCTTGAGTTTCTCACTGTCTGCCATGACCAGGTGTAAATCCGCAGGGAAGGCTTCCTCCACTTCGATGCCCAGCGTGGCATAGCGAGGCCTTTCGATATAGAGGACTTCTCCCGCCACAGCGGCGAGCGCGGTTGGCCGGAAGTTGTACTTTTCGCGCCGCGAGAGAGAACGGAACTCGTGGAGAAGTTGGTTGAGGTGGGTGATCTCGTCTTTGAGAGTCTGCATGGGAGATTTTACCGTGTCGTCCGGCGTATCCGCATGTTTGGCTAGGCGCCGCTCGAGAAGCTGAACGGTCATGTACATCCCATTAAGCGGATTGCCGATCTCGTGCGCAAGCTTGGCAGCCGTGGTGCCAATAGCGGCTAGGCGTTCGGTCTCGATCAACTGCTCTTGGAGTCTTACTTTTTCAGAGATATCGCGGAAGAAGGCGCCGTAACGGGCCTCTTCACTCTCTCCGGCTGCAACTTCTGTGACCGCGAGTTCGACGGGGAATACCTCTCCGTTCCGGCGCCGCGCCACCACAGTGCGGATGGGGTCAATGGCGTGGCGCTGGCCTGTCGGCTCGTGGCGGGTGATATAGCTATCATACTCGCTCGCGTAGGGCTCGGCTATCAGCAGGTTGAATTTTTGTCCTTGGATTTCGGCTCTACCGTGCCCAAACATTCGCTCGGCCGCTGGATTGAATAGGACAATGCGCCCCTGCCGGTCTATTGAAATAAAGGCATCTTGGGTGGTGTTGACCAAGGATCGGAGCCATGTCTCAGCTCTCTTGCGATCGAGGATCTCCCGTTCCTCGGCCCGCTTGCGCTCGGTGATGTCGGTGGAGATGCCACAGAGCGCGTACGGAACGCCGGCGGAGTCGTAAAGGGGAAACTTGTTGGAAATGAAGGTGCGGACCCCGCCGTTGTGAGGGGCGGTCTCCTCGAACTCGATGGGAGTTCCAAGCTCAATCACCTTAAGATCGTTCGCCTGAAACGCGTCCGCCATCTCTTTTGGAAAAATGTCATAGTCGCTCTTGCCTATGATTTGCTCTCTGGTGGCGTGAAACAGTTTTTCGAACTCGCGGTTCACCAGCACGAATCGCCCCTGCGTATCCTTGACGTAGATCACCGCTGTGGAATTATCCAAAATAGCCTGCAGCCGCGCCTCGCTTTCCCGCAGTGCCCGCTCCGCTCGCTTGCGCACGGTGATGTCCCGAGCAACAACCTGTATCATCCTCTTGCCTTCATAGATCAAAGGCGCGGCTGTCACCTCTACATCAAATTCCGTCCCATCAAGCCGGAGGCTCTTTTGTTCAACGAGAGGGGTCGTTATCCCATGCTCTAACATTCGCCGAATCCGCTCATGAACCAACGCCCGATAATCGGGATGCACGACATCCATGATCGGTTTTCCGATGAGCTGCTCCGGCGAAGCTGCGCGATAAAGCTCTAAAGCGGCGCTATTGACAAAGAAGAACTTGCCCTCGTGATTAAGAAAAATTGCATAAGGGGAGAGTTCGACGAGTTGACGATAACGTTCTTCGCTCTCACGCAGCCCCTTTTCCGCCCGTTTGCGATCCGTGATGTTACGACCTTCGGCAATGACCAGGACGACTTTACCGGTGTCATCGCTTATGGGTTTGAGTGAGAAATCAAATGTCCCCACCTCCCCGCTGAAATCACGATGCTCTACTTCGTATCGGACAAACTTTCCTTGAGCCGCCTCCGCGATAGCGGCTTTTAGACGATCCTGGGTTTCGCGGGAAATGTCCCACCAAGGTGTCTCCCAGAACGGGCGACCGACGACATCCGAGCGCTTGAGCCCGCGGAACTTAAGTGCGGTCTGGTTGGCTTCTAAAAGGGTGCCGTCAGGACTGAGGAGGCCAACGAATTGAAAAGTCTGGTCGAAAATTGCGTGGAATCGCCGTTCGCTCTCCCGCAACGCTTCGTCCGTCCGCTTGTGCTGAAGCACTGAACCCAGTTGGGTCGCAACCGCTGAAACGATCTCGACCAGCCGTTTATCCTCTTCGCGGGATTCGAACATGAAAAAAGCGAGAACAGCTACAACCTGATCAGCGGCAAGGATGGGAAGCCCGAAGGCGGCTTTCAAGCCGGCTTCACGAGCAGCCTGGGAACGATAGAAAAGGCCCGGATTAACTGAAACATCCGGTATCCATTCTGGCTGCTTTGAGGACCATACGCGTCCGATTAATCCCAAACCAGGTGATCGTCTTATCCCAACCGTGGAATTTCTAAAGCCCTCGACGGCCTCGCCAATCCCGTAACATACTGGGCTGCGTTCGAGGGCTGTTGCGTCCGCGGATGGAATCCAAGCCTCTGCATAATCCCAACCTGTGGATTCGCATACGTTGCGCAGCGCAACCGCGATTGCGGATTGAAAGTCTTCGGTTTCATTGATTGCCTGCGTTATCGTGAGAAAAAGATTGAAGCTCAGGTGCTCCGGAGCCGAGACCTTGCGGGCGGCGGGTTTCTTCTGGAGTGTTTTTTTGTCGGCCATGCGCGATTAGACGGTTCTCCCTCCCTGGTTAGATAAAATGCTAGCGCTTGTACCGTAGGGAGGTCAAGCCCATCGTGCGGCCTATCTCCGAGAGGTAGTAGATAGGCAGGTTTTAGTAGGGAGTGCTAGTGGAAAAAAGTTTTTGCAGATTTGCGGCTGCAATTCTCTTTCTTCGCATATGTGCAAATCAAAATTCAAGAAGACGGTCCCGGCCGGACGGAAATACGACAGTTTTCGAAAGCCCTCCGGCTTCCGGGTTGGCATAGAAGATGCTTTTAATAGGAGGTGCTGAGGAAAGGAGGATTCTTTATGGCGTTCCTACGGCTCCTTCATCCGCGCCTTGGATCTGCCCAAGGAGGTTCAGGCGGAAAAAG
>Ga0209212_1007067_pt1 | contig 12561 bp, 7 predicted proteins | sample RifGroC2_FD_183996 | JGI IMG/M metagenome (GOLD analysis project Ga0209212, IMG submission 183996) | Groundwater microbial communities from Rifle, Colorado, USA - Groundwater C2 (SPAdes) (version 2) | ecosystem: Environmental > Aquatic > Deep subsurface > Groundwater | place: Rifle, Colorado...
AAAAACATCCACAAAATTTAAACACTATGTCCCAACAAAACCTCGCAAAATCCACCCTTTGGCTTATTATTTCTGAACTAATTTTCAACCTTTCCGGCTACGTCATCCATTCTTCAATGGGAAGAATCTTGGGGCCTGCGGATTATGGTCGCTATGGACTCGTGGTAACATTGACAACCATGGTTATCATCCTGATTGGAAATGGCATTCCAACCGCCATGGCAAAATATATCAGCGAAATCTTCGAAACCAATCCTCGTATGGTTTTGGTGATAAAAAGAAAAGCTTTGCTTTTGCAATCAGCGCTCATTGGGGCAATCACTATAATTTTTTTCTTTTCAGCGCCGCTTATCAGTGCAATATTGGGAGATGAAACGCTCATTCCTCTTTTTAGGATTTCAACTCTAATCATTCCTGCATTTGCAGCCGCATCCTTCTATTTTTCCTTTTATACCTCCATGCACAAATTTAACGTGCAATCGATTCTGAAAACTTTAAGGTCTATCTTAAAGGTTATAATGATTGTTGGCTTAGCATACGTTTTTGGCGTTCCAGGCTCTATTGTAGGATTCGCCCTAGCAGCAATAATTGTCTTTGTAATCGCTTTTTTATTAGACCAGCTCATTTATACCAAAGAGATTAAAAAGGCCGCCAAGGTGCAAAATTTGAACCTTACGAGCGAATTTGAGACCAAAAAACTGTTGAATTATGCCTGGCAGGTTATCATCTTCTTCTTGGCTTATGAACTCCTTATAAGCATCGATTTATACCTCGTGAAAGGCATTCTGCATGATGACTATCTGACTGGAATCTACAACGCTTCTCTGACAATTGGCCGCATTCCCTACTATATTTTCTATGCGCTGACCATTATGCTTCTCCCTGTTGTTTCCAAATCAACCGCACAAAATGATCATACTCAGACAAATTCCGTCATCGGACATTCATTGCGACTAATGACAATCTTACTGATTCCTTCAGTGATTTTAATGTCAGTTTTTTCTCGACCTATTGTTAAACTTTTTTATAGCGAAAAGTATTTAGACGCAGCTTTTCCAATGTCTATCCTTGCCTATGGTGTCGGATTCCTGACAATCTTTTATGTTATGAGCTTCGTGCTTAATGGTGCCGGCAAAACTAAAATCCCAATGTGGATTTCAATTGTTGGAGTAATCATAAATTCACTCTTAAATTACATTCTAATCAAACGCTATGGACTCATGGGTAGTGCAATCGCAACAACTATCACATCTTTTGTAGCTATGCTCGCAGTACTTTTCTATATTAATCGCGATTTCGGCGTTCTTATTAAACTTAAAAGCGTTTTGAAAATGCTTTTCGCAGGAATAATAATGTATTTTGCATCCCTATTGTTCTCACAAGGACAATTTATTTTCTTATTATGGTCAGTTATTCTGATGTCTCTCTATCTCTTGATTCTCATCCTATTGAAAGAAATCACCAAAGAAGACTTCGACTATCTAAAAAACATTGCCAGCAAAAAGAAAAAGAAAACTCAGATCCAAGAAGAACTTTCCGGCAATGAACCAACCGCTTAAACAATTCTAAAATTATGAGAAAAATATTCTCGCTCGCCTTTTTATTAGTTGCCTCTCCACTGTTTGCGCAAGCTGAAGGCTACGATTTTTATGTAAACAAAAATTACAGCGGTGAAGAAATCGGAAGCCAGGAAAAACCTTTTCGAACAATAAAAGATGCTGTCAGCAAGGCTGAACAATCAAGAAAAGGACTTAGAAGAATATTTATCAGCAATGGAGAATACGTTGAAGACGCAGTTATTAGCGATTCCGTGAAATTATTTGGTGAAAGCAAAGAAGAAACTGTTTTACAAGTGCCATCATTATCAACCATAAGATTGGCTGGCGATAACAGACTCAAAGATTTAACAATCGCAGGCGGAGCAATAGCACTTACGATTAATGGAAATGCTATTGTAGAAAATTGCATAATCAAAGATGCCAAGAAAAAAGGTATTGAAATCATCGAGGGAAAATCATTAGTTGCAATCAAAAATTCATTAATAACAAACAATGGCGGAAAAGGAGTATATATTCAAAAAGGAAATTCTATTTTACTGACCAATAATACAGTCGCCTACAATAGAGGCGAGGGTTTCGACATTCGCCAAAATATTTCAGGGGTTATCGCTGAAAACGAGATAAGCAATAATACTGAAAGCGGAATCGAGGTTCTAACAGGAGCCTCTGACCTTTTAATTAAAAAAAATACAGTCAGGAATAACTTAGCCAATGGAATTGCGAACCAATCGTATCCCGAAATTCCTGAAACTGGAAAAATAAAATTATTTGAAAATATTCTCACTCAGAATGGTAAATATGGGATTTATTGTGGTGCTCCAAGCGGCGGCGATCACGCCAATACATATTTTAGCGAATCCATCGTTTTAGATAGCAACATAAATAATAACAATAAGGGAAAGCCGGTGAGCGGTTCATGCCATTTTGGAAGACAAACTAATGACTACATTCAAAACATTGCGTCTGACGTCGAAAAAATAACGACAAAAGCAGTGGATCTTCAAGAACAATTCGACAAAACCGAATCTCAAATTGATGCAAAAATAAGTTCCGGAAGCAACATATCTACTAAAATTAATGCCACCAGTCTGCTTAATAAGATTTTTATAGGATTCAACGAGGAAGAAATCTTACATTTACAAGCAGCTAACGATGAGCTAGTGCAAGGCATTGAAATATTATCTGATATTTCAAACAATTCCAATAGAGACTCAATGCGAACTTCTGTCGCCAATTTAGCCCAAGATGCAAAGAAAGAAATCTCAGCCAATGATGTAGTCTTAAGGAAAAGCAAAAGATCAAATACCCTATTTTGGCTGACGAGAAAAATCGCAAGCTTTTTTAACTGAGCAGCCTTGCCAATTTTCTAAATTACTAGTATAGTTCAGTGATTCATCCTAATAATTTTATCGCAATCTCAATGAAGAAAACTTTATTGTTCAGCATCTTTTCCGCCGCAATATTCAGTCTCGCTTTCACCTCACAAGCGGCAGCTTATGACATTTATGTCAACCAAGCTTCTTCCTCAATAACCGAGGACGGGAGTCAGGAGAATCCATTTAAAACCATTTCTGCTGCGATTACTTCAGCAGCAACTAAACCATCTGACCAGCGAAGTATTTTCATTTCAAATGGAATATATGCGGAAAAATTAGAACTTAATGAATCCACTTCCCTAACAGGTGAAGACAAATCATCAACCATCATTAACGGAAATGGAAACGAACACTCAATTGAAATCAACAAGACCAGTTCCCTATTTAATTTAACTGTTTCTGAAGGATACACAGGAATTTATGTAGCAGCTGGAGCTGGCGCAACTATCAAATCAACAAAGATTTTAAACACAGAAAAAATGGGGATTGAAATAGCAAAATCATCCACATCAAATTTTGAAAAAGTTACAGTTAGTGACTGCGATATCTCCAAGGGTAGGGGCAAAGGTTTTTATATAAATAAAAGACGAGTTCTAATTGAAAACAACGATATATCTGACAATGAAGAAGAAGGAGTGGATATAAGAGCCAGAGTAAAAGGATCCATTAAGAAAAATACGATCACGAAAAATGGCGAGAGTGGAATTGAGCTTGTCATTGGGAGTTCAAGTCTGAAAATAACCGGCAATAAAATCAAGAGCAATTCAGCCAGTGGAATATCACATCAGTTCTACAAAGATTCAAAAAAAATAGGCTCCATAACATTAGCAAAAAACAAGATTCAAAAAAATGACAACTACGGAGTGCAATGCGCAACACCTAGTGGCGGAGATGTTCCAAATAATTATTGGACGAAATCAATAGACCTTTCTAAAAACATCTTTTCAAATAATGGTTCAATTTTTGCCAAGCGCTGTGGCTTCGCAATAGCAAAAAAATAAGACGTGTAGCTTCATAAAAAACCAACCTTCACTGAAGTGTACCCTCTAAAGTGGACGCGAAATAAAAACCTACCTGACAAATTCTAAAAGATGATTCCTGTATCCAACGGGAGTCATCTTTTTTAGACCCCATTGATACCTTTCATGGTTGTAGTATTTCACATAATTTTCAATTAGCAAATGCAGCTGCTCAAACGTTTTGCATTCTTTGTAATCTACATCATCCTTGAAATGCCCAAAGAATGATTCTATCGGCGCGTTATCAATGCAGTTTCCCTTGCGAGACATTGATTGCACCATGCCAAGCTTGGCAACCTCAGAAATATATTGCGGATTCGTGTAATGAAATCCTTGATCTGAATGAATGAGAACATCCTCGAGTGGGGCTAGTGCATTGTCTTTAAGATTCTTGAGTGTTCCTAGTACAATATCCATTTCCAAGTGCCTTGAAAGCTTCCAGGAAACAATTTCGCCACTAGCAATGTCCTTTACCACTGAAAGATAGGCGAATCGGTAATTAAACGGAATGTAAGTAATATCCGTACAAAATACCTTAAAAGGAATGCTCTGCTCAAATTGTCTTGCTAAGATATTTTCAAATGTTCTATGTTCTAATGATTTTTTCATAATATTCTTGTAAGGATTTCGTCTTCTGATTTTGCAATACAGATGATATTTATTCATGATTCTGATAATCTTTTTGTGATTCATGATAATTTGTTTTTCAAAGAGTTTCATCTGCACAGATCTAAATCCTAGTTTTTTCTGACCGTCTTCAAACACTTTTTTAATCAACAAGTAGTCCTTGTAATCTTTTTCTGGCTCTTCTGAATGACTGAGCCATTTGTAGTAGCCACTTTTGGAAATCTTGGCAATTGTGCTTAGCATGCCAATATCCAACTCTAAACTTTTAATTAGTATGCATTTCTGTTTCGGCTTGAGTTTTACTCCGCTCTTTTGGCCCGGAGTTTGGCTAAAAAATCGTTTTCTGCTTTCAGGTAGGCAATCTCGGCCTCCATCCATTTGATTTTTTCAGCATCCGTAAGATTTTTTGTTTTAACTCTACCTCCGCCTTTGCCTCGAGTTTCAGTTCTGAGTCCTTTTTCTCCTTTTAGTCTGTAAATTTTGTTCCAAGTCAGGAGGCAATCCTTTGGCTTTTGCTTGCCGATAACATTTAAATCAAAACCTGCTTGTCTGAATATTTCTTTGGAGGTTAATCCTTGCTTATTGTAAAGCTTTACTGCTTTAATTTTGAAATCCTTGCTGTAGACTATTGTTTTGCCTACACGCACGACATTTTCATTGCTTGATAGCTGCTCGATCTGTTCCCTGGTAAAAAATCTTTTACTCATTTGGTTTGTTTGTTAATTAATTACATTTTACACCAAAACAAAAAGTAGACAGGCGCTTTTTTAGCGTGTCCACTTTTTGGGGTACAGATCATCACGGGTTGGTTTTTTCATGAGATTCCCTGCGCGCAGCAGGGAAAAAGAAAGGGATCATACGCATTCATGGTTTTGCAATCAATAACATTAGATCAGTGTTTTGTGCAACTTTTTTGCTAGCCTATTTTGTTTTTCGGCCAATTGATACGAGAGTATCTCTGAGCTTTTGGATAGTGAGTATTTTATCCAAAAGCGCGGCGAAAAAGGAAATGGGTTAGCAAAAAAATATAAACTTATTGCTAATACTAATTTAAACACAGCATGTATCGCGTGTGACCCAAGAAATGTGAAAATTATTTATTTCCCCATCTGTAAACCATAACATTCCCCCTTACTGCAACATCATTGATCTTTGTCATGCTGCTTTCAATATATTTCATTGCATCATTAGCAATATATCTTTCATCATTATCAGAAAGAATAACCCAGCCAGATTGATTTTCCCTCACGATTGATTGCAATGATGAGAGCGGGAATTTTTCCTCAGCAAGCTCCCCGCCGAAATCGTAAACCTTAGCATTTTGACCGCTCAAATAATAATTACGGAAATTTCTGGTCAACAAAACATCACCCGCTAGTTTCTTTTTCTTAAAATAAGTAAAGATTTCTCTATAATTAGGGTTTTCAGCTTTTGAAGTCTGATTGTAAACATTATTTTCCTGAGCAAAATAAGCCCAATCAGGAAGCAAAACAACTGTCAAAATTATCGCGACCATAAAAGTTTTCTTGGCAGAGAATCCCTTAAGATTATTTTTTAGATAATCGGCAACAGCATAAATCCCTGAAGCAATCAACATTATCTCAAAAGATTGCGCAAAGAAAATATACTGAGGGCCAGCATTTCTTCTCCACAAGAAAACTGCCATTAAAAACGGAACTAAGAATGAAACAGCAAGCCAAACAGCTTCCTTAGTCGCCTTTTTTTGCTTAATCAAATAATATAAACCAATTGCAAAAAATAATAGTGCAACAATTGGATGAGAATAATCAGTAGTCACAATCGAGAAATAACTGAAATTATCATTAAAGAACTTTATTCCAGCCGCGTATTTTCCAATCTTATCAAAAGCAAAAATAAAAGCGCCTGTGGTAACTGCAAGAATTACACCTAGGGTAACAGTGTATTTATTAAGCAGTGAATTCTTACTATAAATTGACTTACCAGCCATAATAATCACATACACAGAAAATATAGCGGCGATACTAACCGTCAAATCGTGCACTTTCATACTTAGTGCGCCAACCAATATTGCAGGGATAATATACATCACATTGACTGAGAGTTTTTCATGGAGTTTCTTGCACCATTTATGTTTTCCAACGTAAGGCTGCTCATAAAATTTATAGAGTAGCCATGAAAACAATAAGAATACTGGAAAAAACATGGCATACATCCTAAGTCTTCTATCAAAAATTATGCCGCTTATACTCACGGCGAATAGAAACGCGCTGAGCAGACCAATAGTATTTTTCTTGGTAAAGTATTTTGCCACGAAGTAAATCAGAATGATGCTCAAGATCCCCCAAAGCACACTGACGCTTCTGGCAATTGCCTCAGTTGGAGCAAATAACTTGAACATTTGAGCAACCTGCATCTTATAAGGCCATGCTCGCTCATCCCTTGGCGCAAAGATATTATCCGCGTTAACTTCTCCGTGATTAAAATCCCATGACTGCCAAGCGCCTGTTTGCGAATATGCATAAGAAGAATTTATATCAAGAAATTCGTCTGCCACAAAAGAAAGCTCCCCAAGTTTATAAAACCTTAAAACAGCGCCGAGTAAAATAATCGCAAACAAAATTAATAATACTTTCTTGTTTTTCATGTTTTCTATTGAATTATTATTTAAATTTATCAAAATCTTAAATCACAAGAAAGAATTCTTTTTATACATTTTCAAATTAGAATTTTATTTGGAATTTGTCATTTAGATTTTGGATTTTCTGAAATTTTCAATTTTAATTGAAAATTTCATTCCACGTGTATCTATCCGGCACACCAGGAGTATGCACCTTCTTTTTCTTTTTCTGCGGTTTAATTGCTTGTTCCTCGGCAACTATCGAGCTCTCCTTAGGACTCAACTTAAAAACTATCATTGTTCCAAATTCTCGTTTTTCTACTACATTAAAATTATCCGAATATTTTCCGACTTTTTTATCAGCAGATGAATTATTAACATAGGCAGTAAAATAGTTACCTTTTCGATAAACCTTAGCGCCTCTCAAGTCTTCATATGGAATCCCCCGTCTGCCTACATGGTATAAAATGGAGCGGCGATAAAAAGGCTCGCTATTCAAATAAACAATCGCCCCGTTTTCCTTGTATGAATTTTCCATATAATCTGCTATAGCTAGCTGCTGCTCCAATGTCACCCTATTATTTTCCTTTAGAATCCTATCCGAAGTAGTTTCAACTTTCCCTTTTATAGCTCCAGCTAACTGTGAAAATCTCGTCTGGACAGCAATAACATTCAAAGCTACCAAGAAAACGATTACAGCAGCAATTATTATAATCCAATTTTTCCAAACTTTTCCTGATTCCAAAATAATTCCAAACAGAACAAATAAAATCGGAACAAGAAGCAGAAAGAATCTCGGCGAAAGAGCAAATGCCAAAGGCACATATAATCCCGAAACTAAGAAAAGCCAGATTCCAACAATTAAAAGCACATTTTTGCGGCCAGCATTTTTTTCTTTAATAAATCTGAAGACTAAAAGTGCAATTCCCAGTGAATAGCCAACAATTGCAATGATTCCAAGCCAAACATTTTTCTGACATTTTTCAGCGCATTTAAATTCAACCGAAGGGCCGTTATCCTTGCTGAAATTTATAGATGGAATCTCCATCTGTTCCTGGCCGGTAAGTATAAGCATGGAACCTCTAGCTGATTCCATATAGGCTCTGACGACCTTATCTATAAGAGTGTGACTTTCTCCCTTGCTTGATTTCTCCGTGATAGCTTTGAAAAATTCCTTAGTATTAGCACCTTGAGTTTTAATGTCATTCAAAATTACAGGAGTATATAGGAAAAGAAAAATAGCCGCTGCGCCAAGCCAAGATTTCCAATTTATACTCGGTCTTTTTATTGCAAGAAACACCGCCACAGCCACTGGAAGCGAAAGAAAAACCAGAAAATGAAGCTGGGTTGCCAACGCCAGCGCTGCGCTGCAAATCACAAGCCAACGGCCTGGATACTTTTCATTCAAATCCACAGCTCTTAGTAGTGCATAAAATGTAAGCAGCAGAAAAAAAGGTATAGCATTTGGATTCCAAGCGAATCTGCCATATAAAACCAAAAACAATGATACGGAAGAAATAGCAGTTAGACCCAAAGATAACCACTCGTCGAAAATTCTACGCAAAAAAAGATACAGAAGCGGAATTGTAAGTATTGAAAAAAACATAGTGGGATATGCCATGGCTTGCGGAGTTTGTCCAAACAATAGTCCGCCGACGTATTGGAAATAATAAAAAACAGGTCCCAATCTCAAATATGTTCCTGCAGCCTTGGGCCCCAAAAGTGGCAATTCGCCTGGCCCATTTTCCAGAGCCAAATCAATAACCATAGCATCTCTTGATTGATCAAGTTCGAAATGCAGCCAGTCAGCAAAATGATATGAACGAATAAAAATTCCGACTGCAAAAATTAGCATCAGAACTATCAAATAAATATTTTTTTGAGTTAATTTAAACACTTTCTTTTTTATGTTTTATATATTATATTATAGAGGAATACGCTTATATTATAATACATTATTTGCTCGCTAGCAAACATAAATATGCAAAAAATAACAGCCCTTTTCAGCCAAACAGAAAATGTAATTTCATTATTTATTTCATTCTTTCTTTCAGTAAACATAGCGCTGCTGGCAAACCGCAAATCAGAGTTTTCCATTTTTGCCGATACACAAAATCCGGATGTATTTTATGCCATTTTTTTATTTTTAATTGCAATCATGGCTTCGTTCTTTTTCTTTCCAAAAAAGATAAGCACTCCAGCAATCATAAAAAAATTAATTCTAATCTTCCTCCCTTTTGAATTAACCTTGATCACATGTCTTTATTTTTGGAAACCTGAACTCAATGTATTGTTCTTCCTCTTTGCAGTCATATATGCATTTATCGCTTCATTCTTAATAATCAAACATGCGGGATTAGGAAACGATAAAACGACTAAAGGAAATCAAACAACGAAGCAATGGGTAGCTAAACAAGGAAAAGTCCCATTAATTCTGCTTTTTTCAATCATGATTATTTCAGGCTCTTTTGGAAGTTACCGGATTAGTCAATTTTCAGCCGTTGATGAGCCGCTATGGACTTTCGATCGCATACCTAGTTTTTGGAAAAATGTTCGAGAAATGAATTGGAAGAACACGAATATAAGTGACAAGCCCGGAATTACAGTTGCTCTCATTTCAGGAGTCGGACTTCTGGATGTAAATCCGAAATTATATGATTCAAAAGTGGATGGTTCTAAAAATCGCAGCAGTGAAAAAATGAATTATGCATTTAGATTACCACTGCTTCTTTTTGCTATTTTTTCATTGCCTTTGTTTTATTTCTTGCTAGAGCGATTAATCGGAAAAAGGAGTTCGCTTTTAGCGGTGTCACTGATAGGACTTTCTCCAATACTCTTGGGCATGAGCCGCATAATCAATCCTGACGCACTGCTTTGGATTTTTGCGCCAATGTCCGTATTAAGTTTTCTAACATATCAGAAACGCCGCCATGTTAATTATCTATACCTAACGGGAGTTTTTCTTGGCCTAGCAATTCTGACAAAATATGTCGCAAACATTGTTTATATATTTTTATTTGGGATGATTTTTCTAGAATATATCTTCAACCACTCAAGATATGGAGATATCACATTTAGAAAATATATTATTTCTGCTATTAAAGATTTTTTAATATTAGTCATACTTTCGCTAGCAACGTTTTATATTCTTTATCCTGGCACATGGCTTAAGCCGCAGCGCATTTTAACCGGAACTATTTTGAGCCAAGCATTCGTTTCAACCTGGCCTGTTTTTGCAGCCTTCTTTTCCCTTCTCATAGCCGATGTAATCTTTTTTAAAAATAATATTTTTAACATTATCGTAAGATTTGCGAGTAAACAAAAAGATTTAATTGCATATCTGCTTGGAGCTGTATTTCTATCAATTATAGTTTTTATTTTCTATAATGTTTATTTAGATATGAAAATCTACAATTTCCAAGAAATTCTAGCTTCGCCAAAAACATCATTCAAGGAGAATGGGTTTTTAGGACTCTTTCTTTCCAATTTTTATCCACTTATTTTTGCAATTTCACCAATCGCTATATTCGGAACAATCATTGTTCTTACAAAAATCATATTCCGATATAAAAAAGAAATTAATACTGAAAAATTAAATATCACACTGTTTCTTACTTTTTTTATTTTTCTATATTATATTGGAACAACTGTTAACAATGTCGTTTCGACCAGCCGCTATCAAATCATGCTTTATCCCCTGATCCTGATAATTTCTAGTCTAGGATTGGTTTATATGTATGAAAAGATTGAAAAAAAATACACATTGAAAAAATCTTTCTTCACTTTTTTCGCAGCACTTATAATTATTATTTCCACTTTTTCACTAGCTGATTCAAAACCATTTTATCTTAGTTATGCTTCATTCTTATTGCCCAATGAAAACTATTTGGATTTGAAGGATATGGGCCCAGGTTCATATGAAGTGGCTGAATATTTAAATTCCCTGCCCAATTCCGAAAAACTGACCATTTGGACGGATAAAAAAGGAGTATGCACTTTCTTTAAGGGTTCCTGCTACGGAGATTTATCATATGATGAGCTGGAAGGTGTTTCTTTTGATTACATAGCTGTTTCATGGGGACGAAAATCAAGAACTACAAATATGGTCAGGAGTCAATCAAAACTTGCCACCAATAAAATATTGAATTTCGCACAATACTATGATCAGGAAGAAAATATCGCATATAAACTACTGATTAACGACCGACCTGCTCAATATGTAAAGGTTATCAAAGTAAATAAATAAAAAAATTGCAATCAAATGACAAAAGAAAAAATCACCATATTTTCATTGCTGCTTATTTCAGTGCTATCCTTCTTTGCTTTCGGACTATTCCACCTCGCTAAGTTTGAAACAACAGACGAACATCTTTGGAAATATGGAAGAATTGAACAATACTGGCAGGCAGTCAGTAGTCAAGATTGGGAAAAAACTTATATAAATGACAAACCAGGAGTAACTGTAGCGCTCGTTTCAGGCTTTGGACTATTGACGCATCCTGACGCTGAAAAGAAACAGATGATTCCGGTCGCTGGAAGTCTTTTTGAAAAATATGACATCTCACAAACCGAAAGTGTTAATTTTGCCTTCCGCCTGCCGATACTTATTTTTTCCAGTCTTTCACTATTTCTTTTCTTTTGGCTTGCATACAAAGCTTTTAAATCATATTGGATTGCACTTTTAACAATCATACTTATTGCACTGAACCCAATATTAGTCGGCATGTCACAGATAATAAATCCGGATAGTTTTTTCTGGATATTTGGAGGTCTTTCCGCACTTGCCTATCTTGCTTTGCTAAACACTAAACAAAAAAAGTTTTTAATCCTGTGCGGCATTTTGACCGGACTAGCACTGCTTTCCAAATACACAGCCTTCATGCTGTTCTTATTCTATGGACTAGCAGCAATTTCAAAAATTATATTTCAAAAACCAGAGGACGCATCAAAAACCGATTGGAAGTTATTATCAGCTCTCACTCTAGAAATTGTAATCATATTCTTGATTTCAATTGGTATTTTTTCCGTGCTTCTTCCTGCTGTCTTCATCAAGCCAGAATATCTTTTCAAAGGTATCTCGCAATTTCTGAATGCAAAAAGTGTAATCGCGCTCTTTGTTTTAGCTGCATTGGCCGGCATATTCACTACCTACAAAAAAAACTTAGTGGGTAAATTTTCATCAGCGATAGCCTCAAAGCGTCATATTGCCTCAGGCATTGTTTGCTTAGCTTTCTTGTTACTTCTCATCATATCGCTTGCAAACGTCTGGACAGGTCAAAATTTAGCTCCTGTGGATGCTCTTCGCGATGCAGCTTATGCGAATGAACCAAAAGAATTTAATTTCAAACCGCTCATCAGCAAGGAAACCAATGTTGTCATAA
>Ga0209212_1007070_pt1 | contig 12557 bp, 9 predicted proteins | sample RifGroC2_FD_183996 | JGI IMG/M metagenome (GOLD analysis project Ga0209212, IMG submission 183996) | Groundwater microbial communities from Rifle, Colorado, USA - Groundwater C2 (SPAdes) (version 2) | ecosystem: Environmental > Aquatic > Deep subsurface > Groundwater | place: Rifle, Colorado...
GATGCGGGAGCGGTGTTTGCCGTTTTCCAGAAGCATATTTATCAACAACCGCATGCCTGAGCGATGCGATAATGCGCGTTGTACGGTTGCGCGGCCATCGCAGCATGGCTGGTAAACACCGCGAATTGATTTTTCGAGAAAATACCTAATGAACCCACTGCTCGATTTCTCCGGCCTGCCGCGCTTCGCGGAGATCAAACCCGAACATGTCGCTCCGGCGATCGAACAACTGCTGGCGGAAAATCGCGCGCTGATTGCGCGGCTGCTGGGCGATAGCACGCCGCCCACCTGGCAGAATTTCATCGTGCCGATGGAAGATACCAATGAACGGCTGTCGCGCGCGTGGGGACCGGCCGGGCATTTGAATGCAGTGATGAACAGCCCTGAACTGCGCGAGGCGTATAACGCCACACTGCCGAAGATCACCCAGTATTATGCCGAGCTAGGCCAGAACCTCGCGCTGTTCGAGAAGTTCAAGGCGCTGCGCAACGGCCCTGAATTCGCCGGCTTGAGCGCGGCGCGCAAGAAGATCATCGAGAACGAGCTGCGCGATTTCCGCCTTGGCGGCGCGGAGCTGCCGGAGGGCCAGAAGAAGCGCTACCTGGAAATCCAGGAACGCCTGTCCGAATTGTCGTCGCGCTTTTCCGACAACCTGCTCGATGCGACCAACGACTACACGCTGGTCATCGAAAACAGGGATGAGCTGCGCGGCTTGCCGGAGGACGTGTTGCAGGCGGCGCAGGAAGCCGCGGCAGCAGCAGGCAAAAGCGGCTGGCTGTTCACGCTGAAAGCGCCGTCCTACATGCCGGTGATGCAATTCGCCGATAACCGCGCGTTGCGCGAAAAAATGTATCGCGCCTATGGCACGCGTGCCAGCGACTTGATGCCTGACGGCACCAAGCGGCAAGCGGACCACCCGCAAGGAGTAGGCCGTGGTTGTAAAGCCGCTGAAGCGGCAACAACCACGCTCTGGGACAACACGCCGCTGATGGACGAGATCGTGCAACTGCGCGGCGAGGAGGCGAGCCTGCTGGGCTTCGCCAGCTTCGGCGAATTGTCGCTGGCCACCAAGATGGCGGAGTCGCCGCAGCAGGTGGTCGAGTTCATGCGCGAGCTGGCGCGGCGCGCGCGCCCCTTCGCCGAAAAGGATCTGGCGGAGCTGCGCGAGTTCGCGCGCGCCGAGTTGGGTCTGCAAGAATTGCAGTCCTGGGACATCGGCTATGTCAGCGAAAAGCTGCGCGAGAAGCGCTATGCCTTCTCCGAGCAGGAGGTGAAGCAGTACTTCCCCGAAGACGCGGTGCTACCCGGGATGTTCCGGCTGGTCGAGACACTGTATGGTTTGCAGATCAAGGCTTCCAGTACGCCGGTCTGGCATAGCGACGTGCGCTTCTTCGACATCCGCGACGCGCAGGGAAAACTGGTCGGCCAGTTCTATCTCGACATGTATGCGCGCAACAGCAAGCGCGGCGGAGCGTGGATGGACGATGTAATCACGCGCCGCCGTCTTGCGACGTGTATTCAAACACCGGTCGCTTACCTCAACTGCAATTTTTCTGCGCCGGTGGGGAATAAACCGGCAGTCTTCACGCACGACGAAGTGATCACGCTGTTCCACGAATTCGGCCACGGCCTGCACCATCTGCTCACCGAAGTGGAAGACCTCGCAGTGTCCGGTATTAACGGCGTGGAATGGGATGCGGTGGAACTGCCCAGCCAGTTCATGGAAAATTTCTGCTGGGAATGGGATGTGTTGCGCGGCATGACGCGCCATTCCGATACCAATGAAAAACTGCCGCGCACGCTGTTTGACAAGATGCTCGCCGCGAAAAATTTTCAGAGCGGCCTGCAAACTTTGCGCCAGATCGAATTCGCGCTGTTCGACATGTTGATGCACAGCAACTTTGAGGCGGGCGGCGGCAAGAGCATCCTGCAATTGCTCGACGAAGTGCGCGCCGAAGTGGCGGTGTTGATCCCGCCTGCGTTCCACCGTTTCCCGCACAGTTTCGCGCATATTTTCGCCGGCGGTTACGCGGCAGGTTATTACAGCTACAAATGGGCGGAAGTGCTGTCCGCCGATGCATACAGCCTGTTCGAGGAAAATGGCGTGCTGAATCCCGACATCGGCGCGCGCTTCCGCAGCGAGATCCTGGCGATGGGCGGCAGCCGCGGCGCGATGGACTCGTTCAGCGCGTTCCGCGGACGCGAGCCGGGCATCGACGCATTGTTGCGGCATAATGGACTGCTGGAAACACCTTAGGGAGACAATATGAAGCGCATTGTTTTGTTATTGGGTTGTTTGGCGGTGATGCCATCAGTTGCACAAGCGGGAGAACTGTTCCGTTGGATAGATGCGAAGGGCACGGTACATTATGGTGATGCGCCCCCGGTGGACGCAATCCAGATTGAGCCCCTGAAATTTCCTGCTGCCGCCGCGTCCGGCGAAGACCTGCCCTACGCAACGCGCCGCGCACAGCAAAATTTTCCAGTCACCCTGTATGTCGCGGAAAACTGCATCGAGTATTGCGATCGGGCGCGCAACCTGTTGATCGAGCGTGGCATTCCGTTCGCCGAAAAAGTATTGCAAACCCAGGAGGAACTTGATGCCTTCAAGGCGCTTTCCGGCAGCGACAACGTACCCACCCTGAGAGTGGGAAGAAGCTTCCTGAAGGGTTTCCTGGCCGAGCAATGGCACAACGAACTCGACATCGCCGACTATCCGAAAACTGCACCGTATCGCGCGCCTCGCACACCTTCTTCCGCGTCCACGCCCACTGCTGCAGGCCAGCAAGCGGCTCCGGCCATCCCGGAATCAGCCGGTGAGGCCGCCCCGGACAGCACTGCCGGGCAATGATACTCTGCCGTCACACTGATCCTTGTCTTTGCGATGACCACCAACATTGTGGTGAACCGGAATTTTACTTCGATGAGCGGCAGCTTCCCGCTCATCGGTGTCGCCGTCTGGAGCGCTATTTTCGCGGCAATTCCGGTGCGCCGGCATGACTGGGGGTTGCTGGCTTTCGCTGTAGGTTATGGTGGTTCGATCTGACTTCAATCCGGAAACTTCCATTTCTGAATAGCGGCAAGAATATGACCGCACGGCTCTGCCGGTTTACCCGCCGTCAATCGTATAAAATGAGCGCATAGCCAGAGAAGAGGGCGGGAGAAGATAGCCTTGCCAGCACTTATTTACAGCAGACCATGAAACTTGCGACCTGGAACGTCAACTCGCTGAAAGTGCGCCTGCCGCACGTGCTGGACTGGCTCGCGGCCAATCCGGTTGACGTGTTGTGCCTGCAGGAAACCAAGCAGCCGGACAGCGATTTTCCGCAGGCCGAGCTGCAGGCAGCGGGCTACTACAGCGTATTCAGCGGGCAGAAGACCTATAACGGCGTGGCAATTCTGAGCCGCACGCCAGTCAACGACATCCAGATGGGTATCCCGGATTTTGCCGATGAACAGAAGCGCGTCATTGCGGTTACGATCAGCGATATCCGTGTGGTGTGCGTGTATGTGCCGAATGGGCAGAGCATCGATTCCGACAAGTATCGGTACAAACTGGCCTGGCTCGCTGCGTTGCACGACTGGCTGAAGGAAGAGCTGACGCACTACCCGAAGCTGACGTTGCTGGGCGACTACAACATCGCGCCGGAAGACCGCGACATCTATGACCCGGAAGCATGGGAGGGCAACGTGCTGGTCAGCGAACCGGAGCGGCGGAAATTCCGCAACCTGTTACAGCTCGGGCTGCGCGACAGCTTCCGCCTGTTCGAGCAACCCGACAAATCCTATTCCTGGTGGGATTACCGCATGATGGCGTTCCGCCGCAACATGGGGCTGCGCATTGATCACATCCTGATCAGCGAGCCGCTCGTCGCATTATGCAAAAGCTGCATGATAGACAAAGCCCCACGCAAACTGGAGAGACCATCGGATCATACGCCGGTAGTGGCAGAGATATAATTCTGCGGTCATTCTCGATGCCTCAAACCATTCCCGGGGAAACTTGCGCTGCACCGGCCGGCTGCATGCAGCGCCTCATTTTTTATTTCGAATCGGCTTCCCACACATTGCCATAGACTTTTCCGTTACGCGACAGAATCAGCATCTGGTACATGCTGACAAACCACATAATCGTCGATGCCACGCTGTAGCCAAAGCCGCCAATGATGGTGAGCCAGGCAAAACCGGGGATCCATTTAGTAGCCCACCAGGAAATTACGTCCACGATCAGAAAGGCAAAGGGAAACGCGATTACCGAAACCTTCAGCCATTTCGGGATGCCTACCGCGAAGCTGAAAATAAACCCTACAAAAAAGAAAATAAAACTGATCCCGAACAAGTGGATATGTGACACCCTGGTCAGTGTTTGAATGCTTGCGCCCTCGCTGGTTTTGGCCAGCTTCTTGACTTCTTCATATTTGGTAAAATCAGCCAGGTTGGGAGTAGTGCTATGGCACATCACACAATGCTGTCCGAAGATATCCTTGAGGCGCGGCTCCCAGCCGGCTTCGGGTGCTCCAGCGCGAACCCACTTGACGATATCGAGGCGCGCTTCCGGCGTACCCATTTCCTTCATCGACCCGTTGAGCTTGCTTTCAATCTGGCTCCCGCTGCGGTCGCCATAATAGCTGTACACGATATCGTCCAGAGACAGCCCGGGTTTGCCGTCCGCCGCGCCGTGAGTCAGCATGATCTGTAGTCCAGCCATGCACAAGCCAAATCCAATTGCGAGCAAATATCCGGAGAAAAGCACTTTGACAGATAACGGCAGGTTAGGCAGGTTCATCCAGGCCATATCCAGGGATGCTGGTTTCATTTCATTGCCTCACAGTCTGTTCTCAACAACTCAGTAACTTATTGATGCCTCACGGCATCGGTATAGCTTGTTGGCACAAATCATTTACCGAAGGAAACATTGCCCGCCTGTTCGTCACCCCTGCCCGGAAATGCCGGAATTTTCAGAACTTCACCTGAACTCAAGGCTGGATATCTTTCCAGATTTCCTTCTTCAGCGCATAAACCAATATGAGAAGAACGAACAGGAAACCCAGCACAATGAAGCCAAGCTTGTAGCGCACCAGCTTGGCGGGTTCACTCATGAACACCAGATAGTTGACCAGATCGGCGATGGTGGCATCATATTCCGCCACCCCCATCGAGCCGGGCTTGGTCAGCACCAGCTTGCTGATTTCATGCCCCTCGTAACGCTCGACCTCCAGCGTTTGCTCGCCCTGCAGTTCGGCCAGGATATGCGGCATCGCCACGCTCGGGAAGACTGCATTATTCCAGCCGCTCGGACGGCTGCTGTCCACATAGAAGCCGCGCATGTAAGTATAGAGCCAGTCCGGGGTGCGCGAACGTGCAATGACGCTGAGATCCATGGGAGCGACGCCATATACCTGCTGGGCGGCTTCCTTGTCCATCGCAGCCTGCATGGTCGAGCCAAGTTTCGTTCCTTCCGGCAGCAGCAAATCTTTCTTGATCTGCTCCTCGCTCATGCCGATATCCATCAGGCGGTTGTAGCGCATGTAGGAAGCGCTATGGCAGCTCAGGCAATATGAGGTAAAAAGTTTCGCACCGCGCTGCAGCGAAACCTTATCCTCCAAGTCAACCGGCGCCTTGTCCAGGTGAAATTCCGCCCCGCCGGCGGTGGCAACCGCCGGCACGGCTATCAGCAGCACCAGCATCCATAATTTTTTGATTGCATTCATGTCGACGAACCTTTCTCAATTCTTTAACTGTTCGTGGTTTTATCTGGATGTCACGCGATCCGGTTCGGGCTTGCACTTGTCGATCCGGGTATACCAGGGCATCAGCAGGAAGAAGGCGAAATACACCACGGCCAGCACCCGGGCAATCAAGGTATATACAGGAGTGGCCGGCAACAGGCCCAACGTGCCGAGACCGATGAAACTGATCACGAACAATGTCAGGAAAATCTTGTAGATCGGACCGCGATAGCGAATCGATTTGACCTTGCCGCGGTCCAGCCATGGCAGGAAGAAGAACGCCATGGTAGCCACGCCCATTGCCACCACCCCCGGAAACTGCGAGCCGAACATCGGCGGCACGGCGCGCAGGATGGCGTAATACGGCGTGAAATACCATACCGGCGCAATATGCTCGGGCGTTTTCATGGGGTTGGCCGGTATGAAGTTGTTGTCTTCCAGGAAATAGCCGCCCATGTCGGGCGCAAAAAAGATGATCGCGCAGAAGATGATCAGGAAGCCGACTACGCCCACGCCGTCTTTTACCGTGTAATAGGGGTGAAAGGGAATGCCGTCCAGCGGCTTGCCCTTGGCATCCTTGTGTTTCTTGATTTCGATGCCGTCCGGGTTATTCGAGCCAACTTCGTGCAGCGCCACCAGGTGGGCAACCACAATAAGCACCAACACCAGCGGGATGGCGATGACGTGCAGCGCAAAGAAGCGGTTCAGGGTGACGTCGGAAATCACGAAGTCGCCGCGGATCAGCAGCGCCAAGTCCGGTCCGATGAACGGCACGGAGGAGAACAGGTTGACGATCACCTGTGCGCCCCAGAATGACATCTGCCCCCACGGTAGCAGGTAGCCCATGAACGCTTCGGCCATCAGCATGAGGTAGATGATCATGCCGATGATCCACAGCAGTTCGCGCGGTTTACGGAAGGAGCCGTACATCAGGCCGCGGAACATATGCAGATAGACCACCACGAAGAACATGGAAGCGCCGGTGGAGTGGATGTAGCGCAGCAGCCAGCCCCATTGCACGTCGCGCATGATGTACTCGACGGAAGCGAAGGCGAATAGCGCATCCGGCTTGTAGTTCATGGTCAGGAAAATGCCGCTGGCGATCTGTATCACCAGCACCAGCAGTGCCAGCGAGCCGAAGAAATACCAGAAATTGAAGTTTTTCGGCGCGTAATATTCGGAGACATGCGCCTTCCAGGTGGCAGTGAGGGGAAAGCGGGCGTCAACCCAGCCAAGCAGTTTATGCAGCAGTTTCATCATGCGGCTCCTTTACTGTCATCGCCGATCAGGAGTCGGCCGTCACTGAGGTATTTGTGCGACGGGACAATCATGTTGGTTGGCGCCGGTGCCCCTTTGTATACACGCGCCGCCATATCGAAGCGTGAGCCATGACAAGGGCAAAACCAGCCACCATCCCAGTCTGCACCCAAATCAACCGGCGCGACCTCCGGGCGATAGGTCGGTGAACAGCCAAGGTGTGTGCAGATGCCAAGCACCACAAAGTACTCGGGTTTGATGGAACGGTAAGGGTTATTGCAGTATTTTGGCTGCTGCGGGACAGAAGAAGCGGGGTCAGCCAGCTCTTCGTCGTGTCCGGACAGCGCATCAATCATTGCCTGGGTGCGACGTACGATCCATACCGGTTTGCCCTGCCATTCGATGCTCATCATCATGCCAGGTTCGAGCTTGCTGATGTCCACCTCGACCGGCGCGCCAGCTGCCTTGGCACGCTCGCTCGGCATCAAGCTCAATACAAATGGTGCGCCTGCCCCCGCCGCGGCAACGCCGCCCGCCGCCGTGGTAGCAGCGATTAATAGTTGCCGCCTGCTGCGATCTACCTTATTGGTCATAACTATCGTTCCTCATAAAATTAAGACCCCCAGCATAACCGGGGGGCTTTAGTTTTGTGAGCCGCTCAAAGCGGCTATTCGAGATCGCTTACGGCTGCCCATCTCGCCGTTTAAACGAAATACCCTTCGGCACAAAAAGATTATCCTGCAAGATTGTACTTTTCCCTCATGCCTCCAAATCATCCGGGGCACTTTTTTCCGAATGATATATCACTTATTCACAATAGTGTCTTTTTTTAACACAACGGAATGAATGCAACATGATATCTGCACCCCACTTCAGTGTGACTCAGGTTTTTGGTTTTTGCACCCACCCATTTTTGCGCACTTTAAAACTCCAGCGGATCAATGTCCAGTGACCAGCGCAGCTTCTGGGCAGGCAACCCGTCCAACAAAGGTTGCCAGATGCGCAGGAACTGTTGCAAGCCTTTGCGCTTCGCGCTTTGTATCAGCAACTGCGCGCGAATATGGCTGGCACGGCGCGGCAGGGCGGCGGGTACCACACCAAAAACCTCCATACCCTGCTTCAGCCCGATGGCCGCAGCACGCGCTTGGTTGAGAAACGCATAAACCTCCGCCTCCCGCTTGCCCTCGGCACGCAGCATGGCCTGATACACGAACGGCGGGAAGCCTGCCATCTGCCGTTCGGCAAGCTGCTCCGCAGCCCAGCCCTCAAAATTGTGCGTCTGCAGGGCGCGAAACAGTGGATGGTCCGGAAAAGCAGTCTGGATCAGCACTTCGCCGGGTTTGTCGGCGCGCCCGGCGCGCCCCGCCACCTGCACCAGCTGCGCGAACAATTTTTCTGCTGCGCGGAAATCGCTGCTGTATAGCGCGCCGTCCGGATTGAGCACCCCAACCAGCGTCAGTGCTGGAAAGTCGTGCCCCTTCGCCAGCATCTGCGTACCGACCAGGATATCCACTTCGTTGGCGTGGATCTGCTCGCGCATAATCTGCCAGGCACGTTTGTTGCGCGTGCTGTCGCGGTCGACGCGCAATATGCGCGCCTCCGGGAAGCGCTCCCGCAACACGCTTTCCACACGCTGCGTGCCGCTGCCGACCGGATGCAGATCGGCGTCGCCGCAGCTCGGACAGGAGGACGGCACATGCAATTGATAACCGCAGTGGTGGCAGCGCAGCCGCTTGTCGTTCAAGTGCAACACCATTTTGCCCGCGCAATGCTTGCAGCCTGACAGCCAGCCACAACTACCGCACATCAGCACCGGCGCGTAACCGCGCCGGTTAATGAACAGCAGGCTCTGTTCACGGCGCGCGACGCGCTGTCCAATCTCGCGCAGCAGGTTTTCGCTGATGCCGTGGTGCATCACGGTCTGGTTGATATTGATGCAGCACACCGCGGGCAGGCGTGCCTCGGCCAGCGCTCGTCCGCTCAGCCTGAGCATCCGGTAGCGCCCGCTCTGCGCATTGTGGTAGCTCTCCAGCGATGGTGTCGCCGAGCCCAGTACGATAGGCACACCGCGCCGGCTGGCGCGAAAGATCGCCACATCGCGCGCCGAGTAACGCAGCCCGTCCTGCTGCTTGAACGAGCCGTCGTGCTCCTCGTCCACAATAATCAGCGTGAGCCGGGGCAATTCGGCGAACACCGCCAGCCGCGTGCCGAGCACGATCCGTGCTGCGCCCGACTGCGCCAGTTGCCAGTTGTGCAGCCGCTCGCCTTCGCTCAGCCCGCTGTGAAGACTGATCAGATTTACATACGGGAAGCGGCTGCGGAAATAATTTTCCAGCTGCGGCGTGAGGTTGATCTCCGGCACCAGCAGCAGCACCTGCCCGCCGCGCTGCAACATGTGGTGCATCAGGTGCACATATACCTCAGTCTTGCCGCTGCCGGTGATGCCGTGCAACAGGAAACAGGCATAACCTTGCGCCGCAGTGACCGCATCCACCGCCTGCTGCTGTTCGCCGGTCAGCGTATGCGCGTTGTCGAATACATGTTCTTGAATACTATTAGCCGTTCGCCCTGAGCCAGTCGAAGGAAGGAGAGAACCCGCAAAACTCTCGACCCACCCCTCCGCCACCAACGCCTGCAACTGCACCCCCGCCGTCGCCGACAGGCTCTTGAGCTGCGCCAGATTGCACGGCTGCTCGGCCAGCTTCGCGAGGATGCGGCGCTGCACCACCTTGCGCTTCGGGAACGATTCAATGTCGAGAACAGCGCCGCCGGCACTCAGGCGATAACTCAAGTCCGGCTTGCCGATGGCCGGCTTGTCAGAACGCAGCCGCGTCGGCAATGCGGCCAGCACCGTCTGTCCGATAGGATAACGATAGTAATCGCTGCAAAAACGCAGCAAGTCAAGCAACTCCGCTGACAGCGGCGCGCTGTCATGCAGCACCTGCTTCACCGGCTTGATGCGCTCCGGCGCCATATCTGTGGCGGCAACGCACTCCATCACCACCCCGACCATCTGCCTGCGCCCGAACGGTACAATCACGCGCTGTCCGGTTGCCACCGCAATGCCTTCCGCCACCGTGTAATCGAACAGGGTGGGCAGCGGGACATCGAGGGCGACGCGGACTATAGGCATGGTTTGTGATTGTCGCAGAAATGCAAAAGCCGCAGGAGATGCCTGCGGCTTTTTTAACCTTCAAAACTCGTAGGAGCGTGCCCTGCCCGCGAACAGATTTATCGCGGGCAGGGCACGCTCCTACTTCAATGGTATTTGCGGCTCAGCTCATGTACCGCCGCAACCAGCGCCGCCGCATGTTCCGGCTTGGAATGCTGCGAGATGCCGTGCCCTAAGTTGAATACGTGGCCGCTGCCGTAGCCGTAGCTGCCGAGAATGCGCTCGACCTCCGCGCGGATCGCATCCGGCGAGGCGAACAGCACCGCAGGATCCATGTTGCCCTGCAGCGCGACCCTGTTGCCAACCTTTTGGCGGGCGATGCCGATGTCCATGGTCCAGTCCAGGCCCACCGCGTCGCAGCCGCTATTGGCGATGCTCTCGATCCACAATCCGCCGCCCTTGGTGAACACAATGGACGGGATGCGCACGCCGTCTTTTTCCTTGATCAGGCCGTCGATGATGCGCTGTGTGTAGGCCAGCGAGAACTCGTGGAACGCCGCATGGGACAGCACGCCGCCCCACGAATCGAAGATCATCACCGCCTGCGCGCCCGCTTCGATCTGGGCATTCAGATAGGCAATCACTGCCTGCGCGGTGACGTCGAGGATGTGGTGCATCAGCTTTGGCTCGTTGTACATCAGGGTCTTCACCCTGGCGTAATCGTCGCTGCCGCCGCCCTCGACCATGTAGCAGGACAGCGTGAACGGGCTGCCGGAGAAGCCGATCAGCGGCACGCGGCCATCCAGCGCCTTGCGGATCTGCGTCACGGCATCGGTGACATAGCGCAAGTCCTTGCCGATGTCCGGCACGCGCAATGCCTTGATCGCCGCTGCGTCGCGCAACGGGCGCTCGAACTTCGGCCCTTCACCCTCGGAGAAATACAGCCCCAGTCCCATCGCGTCCGGCACGGTGAGAATGTCGGAAAACAGGATTGCGGCGTCCAGCGGGAAACGATCCAGCGGTTGCAGCGTGACTTCGGTGGCAAAGTCAGGACTCTTGCACAGGCCGAGAAAGCTGCCGGCGCGCTTGCGCGACTCGCGGTATTCCGGCAGGTAGCGGCCAGCCTGGCGCATCATCCACAATGGGGTATAGTCGGTCGGTTCACGCAACAGGGCGCGCAGGAAGGTATCGTTCTTGAGTTTGAAATTCATGCCTATCTTTTCTGATTAAATTGTTGATTCGTTCCAATCCCTCGCAGCCTATCCTGACAAGATAAGGCTATGAAGAGTTATGGTCTAACGCGGCAACACCGATGAGCCCATCAGGTACTCATCGACGGCCCGCGCACACTGGCGCCCTTCGCGAATCGCCCACACCACCAGCGACTGGCCGCGGCGCATGTCACCGGCGGCGAACACCTTGTCCAGACTGGTGCGGTAATCTTCCGTATCGGCCTTGGCGTTGCCGCGCGCATCCTTCTCTACACCGAATGCGTCCAGCACTTTCTGCACCGGACTGACGAAACCCATCGCCAGCAGCACCAGATCGGCTTTCAGCTCGAACTCGCTGCCGGCGATTTCGCTCATCTTGCCGCCCTTCCATTCAACGCGCACCGCACGCAGTTTTTCAACCTTGCCGTTGCTGCCGATGAATTCCTTGGTGGTAATCGCCCAATCGCGCGAACAGCCCTCATCGTGCGAACTGGAGGTGCGCAATTTGAGCGGCCAGTTCGGCCACACCAGTGATCTGTCCTCCTGTTCGGGCGGACGCGGCATCACTTCGATCTGGGTCACCGACAACGCGCCGTGGCGATTGGAAGTGCCGACGCAATCGGAGCCGGTATCGCCGCCGCCGATCACAATCACATGCTTGCCGGAGGCAGAGATCGGGTTCTTGCCATCGCCGGCGACTTCCCTGTTCTGCGGAATTAGCAACTCCAGCGCGTAGTGCACACCGTCCAGATCGCGCCCGGGCACCGGCAGGTCGCGCGGCGTTTCCGCCCCGCCGGATAGCACGATGGCATCGAATTCCTTAAGCAGCGCTTCCGGCGCGATGGTTTCACTGGCGAGGTTGGTTACCCCAATATCCGCGTCTTTGCCGATGAATACGCCGGTGCGGAACATCACACCTTCAGCCTGCATCTGCGCCACGCGGCGGTCGATGTGCGACTTCTCGAATTTGAAGTCGGGAATACCATAACGCAGCAGGCCACCAATGCGGTCATTTTTCTCGAACACGGTGACCGCATGCCCGGCGCGCGCCAGCTGCTGCGCGGCAGCCAGGCCTGCCGGACCTGAACCAACCACGGCGACCTTCTTGCCGGTTTTCGCCGCAGGCGGTTGCGCTACGACCCAGCCTTGCTCCCAGCCTTTGTCGATGATGGCGTGCTCGATGGACTTGATCCCCACCGCATCATCGTTGATGTTGAGCGTACAGGCCGCTTCGCACGGCGCGGGACA
>Ga0209212_1007071_pt1 | contig 12556 bp, 9 predicted proteins | sample RifGroC2_FD_183996 | JGI IMG/M metagenome (GOLD analysis project Ga0209212, IMG submission 183996) | Groundwater microbial communities from Rifle, Colorado, USA - Groundwater C2 (SPAdes) (version 2) | ecosystem: Environmental > Aquatic > Deep subsurface > Groundwater | place: Rifle, Colorado...
CGTCTCGTGATGAGGCGTTCGGTCCAATGCAATATCGGATTGGATCTGTGCCATATGCTTTGATTCCACTAAGCTGTGCCGGTCTCAGCGGCCTTCAAGATCAGACCATCACGAGACCCGGACCGCGAAGCACGCGACTCCTAATTCAGTTTCTTGCTTGCTTCGAAGAGGATTTGTTTTTCTTCTTCCGTCAGGCTCTGATATCCGCCGCGACCGATCTTATCGAGGATATCGTCAATCTGTTTCTGGGCCGTGTCCTGTTGCGACTTGTGAGTGTCCTTGATGTCGAACACCTTTGCATCTACGATGTTCTCGTACTCGTCCGAGCGACGCTTCGTGGTTTTCGAGTTCACCCACCATCGCACGCGGTCGTACTGATGTTGGAAGGGGAACCTGCGGGCATCATAGAGCAAATAGATATACCCTGCGAGCGCACCGCCGAGATGGGCCAGGTTGGCAACGCCACTCTGTCCGCCAACGGACCAGACACCGAGAAGAATCAGGCCGGCGACAAAATACTTGGCCTTGACCGGCAGAAGGAAGTAAATGAAGATGTAGCGATCCGGGAACAGCATTCCGAACGCGAGCATCACTCCATAGACCGCACCTGAGGCCCCAACGGTTGGAACGGCCCGACCGAATTGATCCACGACGGACGAAGGTTCGAGAATGGGCGCAAGCAGTAACTGAGCAAGTCCCGCGGCAACGCCGCACATGAGGTAATACCCGAGAAACTTGCGCGAACCCCAGTTGTGCTCGATCTCCATGCCGAACATCCACAAACCGAAGAACATGTTGAAGAAGACATGCCAGAAATCTGCATGCATGAATTGGTAGGTAACCAACTGCCACGGATAGAACCCGTGGCCAAGAGGCATCAGTCCGAGATAGTAGTTGAGGAAATATCTGAGCGGCAAGTGATCGATCGTGAAGAGCTCACCCCCCAATCCGAAAAGGACGAAGAACGCCCCATTCGTGATAATGAGCCACTTGATGACCGGAGGGAAAAACTGAAACCCTCCAAACATCGAAGGTCGATAGTAGTTACCCTGGTTCCCGAAGTAGGACATGAAAAAGGTTGTAGGTGATAGGTTGTAGATGCTGCGTTCCAGTCCAGTGTCCCGCTCAAGTTTCGCGGAACACGGTATGGTTGTCGCCAATCATAGATGTGAATCGAGGGTGGATCTGGATCAAGCCGCGGGTCGACCGCTGCCACCTGAAGCCGACAACTTGTGCCTCAGTCCTTCTCCGTCAAGGCTGCAACGCCGGGGAGAACCTTCCCCTCAAGAAACTCGAGCGAAGCCCCGCCGCCGGTCGAGACGTGTGAGACTGACTTCTGCAAGCCGGCTTTCGCTATTGCCGCTGCAGAATCCCCACCGCCGACGACTGTCACAGTCCCAGCTTTCGTTGCCTCTCCTAACGCCTGGGCAACGGCGTTCGTTCCAGCCGCAAACCGCTCCATCTCAAACACTCCCATCGGTCCATTCCAGACAACGGTTTTTGCGTTACGGACTTCGTTGTTGAAGAGTTTCACCGTTTCCGGGCCGATATCCATCCCCAGCCAATCCGCAGGTATCGAACTCGCAGCGACCGTTTGAGTGTTTGCTCCATTCTCGAACTTGTCGGCTACAACGCAGTCCGTGGGGAGTAAGAGGCGAAGATTCCTTTCTTTGGCTTCTGCAAGAAGCTTCCGGGCAAGGTCGACCTTGTCCTCTTCCAACAGGGACTTCCCAATCTCCAATCCCTGCGCTTTGTAGAAAGTGAACATCATTCCACCGCCGATCAGAAGGGCATCCACCTTTCCCATCAAGTTCTGGATCACGTCGATCTTGCCGGAGATCTTTGCGCCGCCGAGAATCGCCACGAACGGTCGCGCGGGATTGCTCACCGCACGTCCTAGATACTCCAGCTCTTTTTGCATCAGGTAACCTGCGGCGCTCACTCTAACGTATCTCGTCACGCCTTCCGTCGAAGCGTGGGCGCGATGGGCCGTGCCAAACGCATCGTTCACATAGACATCACCGAGTCGCGCCAATTGCTCGGCGAACTTCGGATCATTTGCTTCTTCTTCGTTGTGGTATCGTAAGTTCTCCAGGAGAAGGCACTCACCATCGTTCAGCGAGTTTGCCATCCCTTCTACGTCCGCTCCAATGCAATCCGGCGCAAATTGGACGGGCTTCCCCAAGACTCTTGAGAGGTGTTGCGCAACCGGCTTCAGACTGAATTCCGGCTTCGGCTTCCCCTTGGGGCGTCCCAGATGGCTCATCAAGATGGCCCGTCCGCCTTCTCCAAGGATCTTGTTGATGGTGGGGAGGGATTCGATAATGCGGATGTCGTCTGTGATCTCTTGTTGTTCATTGAGCGGCACATTGAAATCCACCCGCACGAGGACTCGTTTGCTTTTAAGAGTAATATCGTCAATTGATAGTTTGTTCATGATCGCCTCCGAAATAAAAATCGGGCTTGTCCGAGGGTTATTCGGAAGCCCGAACAGAGATTGATGAGAGCTGAAGACAGAAATCAACCGCCGAGTAGTTCCGGCTCAGGCCCGGATCTCGCAAGAGGAACCTCTGCGACCGTGTTCGGCCATCACGCCGCAATCATCTTGATAAGATCGATCACGCGGTTCGAGTAGCCCCACTCATTGTCGTACCAGCCAAACACCTTCACCATATTGCCGAGCACCATCGTCAGCTTGGAGTCGAAAACGCAGGAGTGTGGATTGCCGACAATGTCCCGTAGCACAAGATCGTCCTCACTGTACTCGAGGATTCCCTTCATCGTTGTTTCGGCGGCCTTCTTGAATGCAGCTTTCACTTCATCCACGGTCACATCGCGGTCGAGTTCCCCGACAAAGTCGGTGATAGAGCCGTTGGGAGTCGGAACACGCAAGGCGAAGCCGTCGAGCTTCCCTTTCAATTCGGGAATGACTTTACCCACGGCCTTCGCTGCCCCCGTCGTTGTCGGGATGATGTTCACGGCTGCCGCGCGCGCACGGCGAAGGTCTTTGTGCGGGAGATCCAGGATACGCTGATCGTTCGTGTAGGAGTGGATCGTCGTCATCGCTCCGCGGCGAACCTTGAAGTTGTCGTGCAACACCTTTACCATCGGTGCAAGACAATTGGTCGTACACGACGCGTTGGAGATGATATGGTGATTGGCCGGATCATACATCCCGTCATTCACTCCGAGTGCTATTGTCACATCCGGAGACTTCGACGGTGCAGTGACGATAACCTTCTTCGCTCCCTGCTTGAGGTGGTCGCGCGAAGCTTCGCCATCCGTGAAGTGCTTCAAGCCGGTGGATTCGACGACGTAATCGACTCCGAGGTCTTTCCAATTCAGCTTCGTATGGTCTTTCTCGGAGAGGACTTTTATTTCCCGACCATTCACGACGAGCGATGTCTCCTTGACCTCGATCGTCCCATTGAAATTTCCGATTACCGAATCGAACTTTAGAAGATGGCCAAGAGTTTTGGTGTCTGTAATATCATTGACCGCGACGAACTCCAGACCCTGATCATTGATTCCCGCTCGTAGAACATTTCTGCCGATTCTGCCGAAACCGTTGATACCGATTCGTATTGCCATACGTCACCTCCGGGGGTAGGAAGATTCCATTCGAGAGTTGAGGATTTTGAGCAAAAATGCGAAAAAAAGGTAGCCAGAAATAGAGTGAAAGTCAAGGAACGCGAACCGAGGCAGACCCTCACATTTCCGGCTACCTGTAACGAAGCCACAATCAGAAGCATCAACGGATGATCAAGAGCCTTCGAGATAGCTCGATATGACCGGCGTCCAACCTGTAAATGTACATCCCACTTGGGATCAATCGACCTTCGCCGTCGCGACCATCCCAGGTCGTCGAATACTTGCCGGCAGCTTTCTCGCCCTTCTCCAAAACCCTTACTTCTCTCCCCAGCAAATCAAACACTGCCAATCTTATCGCCGCGCCGATTGGAAGTGTGAAGTCTATCCGCGTCGCGGGATTGAAAGGATTCGGGTAGTTCTGCGCGAGCACAAAGTCGTTTGGAGGTAAAACAACAACAGGCTGCTGTTTCTCCTTCGCCTCCTTGACTTTCTCGGCGAGTTGTGGGTAGATGCCTCGTACGATTCTCGCATCATGCTTCAGGACGGCAGTGCTTGACTTTCCATCGGCACCAAAGTTCGCTATGATTGCGATAACCATCTCCTGCTCGTCTCCGAGCGCCATCGTGAATGGGCCCGTGCTCATTACAAACCTTCTCTCACCCGAATAGTATGAAAAAAGGGTCGCCGTAATTCGCCCTCTTCCGTCCACCCAACCCGAACCAGTAACGGGATCACCTGACGCCATGTAGGTCGTCGGCGCTCCTCTGGAATCAGTCCAGACTGAGCCCCAAGGAGAATATCCTCTTGCAACATTCCAAAACCACGGAGTGGATCTCCCCCTTGCGGGTTCAGAGATCGCATCGCCCGTTGCGTTGAGCAAGAAAGCCGTCATGGGGAGATTCTTCGTCCCGATTTTCTTCGAGAAGTTATAGACACCTTCGTCAGTTGCTTCAGCAGACACAAGCGGGCCCTGGAGAATCATGTATCCAATAGCGGGATTTTGCCAGCCGAATGGTTTGTAAAACATGTCCGTGCCCGCACCATTATAGACGAAACCCATGCTCAAGAGGGAATCACATCCTCCCAAGTCATCCCCGAAAGAGCCAACGTCTGGATCGGCCCATTGGGAGAGATACATGCTATCGATGACGGCATCTGCGGGTGTTGAAGCCGTTCCTTTATAGACAAGACGAAACCGTTTGAAGATGATGTTTTCGAATTCCGGCACATCCTTGTAAGCCCAGAGCGTCACCTGCACTTCAAGTCCGATCGAAGGTCCGCCATAGAAAGACCGATTCATCTCCTCATCGAGATCGTTGTACGAAAACCAAACAACCTGATCGCAATCCTGGACGTCAGGATAGTCTTCTCCATCCATCACACCATTCTTGTTGAGATCCTTGAACGGGGCCCCTTTCTGCCAGGGCCATTCGTTCAGGTCTTTCTCGTATTGGTCACGAACCGAACGAATCAAAACATCCGTGACGGCATCAAGGGAAACGTTGAATACTTCCGAGGCGTCCTGGCGCAGATCTGCGGTCCTGAAGTCCTTCCGAAAGCGATACACTCGAGCCGAGGGGGAATCCGGATTCTCAGCGACGCCTTGTTGAAGAATCGATCCCGGCAAGGTTCCTGAAGTCCAGAGGCCTCCACCTGTGCGAAGCTGAGGTTGGCGGCCATCATTCACTTGCCCGACCCATACGAGATTCTCGGCATACATCAAGCCCGCTGTCCCCCGCGGAAAGGCAAGCCCCCAAGACGTAAACGGTGGACGCGCACGAACTTCAACCGGTTGAAGCGGATCCGTTGGGGCAGGCGGGATGTAAGCAGGAGGCGCTATACCGAGCAGGCCGTCGTTTTGAACCCTCATTGCCATCTTATTGATGTTCAGAAGTCCTTGATGATACTGAACGATTGTGGCAACCTTGGGTGGATGGTTTTTGGAGGTTTGTTCGGAACCGCTGGTTTGTGCTTCAAGTGGAGAGGGCTCGATGGAAAAAAGGAAACATGCAATGATGAGATGCCTCATTGTTGCACCTCCTACGGTGATGGTAAGCTTATTGCGCTCATCACAAATATATACGATTCTTCGTGGGAGTCAAGTAGCGAGGGCTATTGAGCAAGCGCCGACGAGGCCGCGATGATTCCGGCAGCCCCGGCGCCGAGCAAAACTTTTGCACACTCCTCAATGGTTGCACCGGTGGTGATTACATCGTCCACGATGACGCACGTCTTCTCAGCCACTTCCGAAGAATGTAATGGAAGAAGCTCAAACGCCTCGTGCATGTTCTTCTTACGCTCTTCGAGGGTGAGCGTCGTCTGGCTCTTCGTGAATCTTCGGCGTTGGACGATTTCGGATCGAAGTGGCATGCCGGCAACCTGCGAAATCCCACGAGCAATCAGCTCGGCCTGGTTGTACCCCCGCTCGCGTAGCTTACGTTTGTGGAGGGGGATCGGAATCAGGAGATCTGCAACCACTCGCTGCGCACGCAACGCAAAGCCCAGTCGCCTTCCCAATTCGATGCCGAGCGATTGTATGCCCCCGTACTTCAGAGCGTGAGCCACGTGCTGAAACGCCCCTTCTTTTTCAAATACATAACTGGATACGAGATCGTGAACGAGACCGGAATCGGTGAGCTTCCCTTTTGTTTCGTGGTAGAGAGGGTCAGCGTTGTCAACTTTCCGTATCGACACCCAACACCTCTCGCAAAGATGTCGTGCATCATCGGTGAGGAGAGTTTCACACGAGAGGCAGAATGGGGGATACATGAAATCGAGGAGGGTGTTTGAAACACTGCCGATGATTTTTTTCGGGAGATCCAGCGTTACGCCTCGCATGTTCTTTCGGGTAGTTTTCGCGTGATTCGCGTCTTTCGTGGGGAAATCATCCGGAGTTCTTCGCTAGCGCGGTACTGACAGATCACGGACCATCCAACGTTCGCTTCCGGGCCTCGCATCCTGAGCGGCTCACTTCTCCTTCCCCTCCAGCTTGTCGATTTCGTCTCTTAGCTCTGCGGCCCGCTCGAACTCCAAATCCTTCGCGGCCCTGGTCATCTCCGTCTTTAACTCCGCGAGAAGGTCTTTCCGCTGTTCAACGGAAAGGTACTTCACCACGGACTCCGCAACAACGGGCGACTTTGCCCGTCCTCTCCGTTCCTCACGCTTCGAAGCCACGTCGGCGATCGCCGTTGCCGCGAGAACCTCTTCGACGGTCTTGTAGATCGTCACAGGTGTGATTCCATGTTCTTTGTTATACGCCAGTTGCTTGTGACGACGTCGATTCGTTTCATCGATCATTCGCTTCATCGATCCCGTGACGGTGTCGGCGTACAGGATCACCTTGCCGTTCATGTTGCGCGCGGTTCGGCCCGCCGTCTGAATCAGCGAACGGTCCGAACGGAGGAAGCCCTCCTTGTCTGCATCGATGATGGCGACAAGCGACACCTCCGGCAGGTCGAGTCCCTCGCGCAGCAGATTCACGCCGACGAGCACGTCGAAGCCCCCGAGCCGCAAATCCCGCAGCGTTTCGACACGCTCCAGCGCCTCGACCTCGGAGTGAACATATCTGACCTTGACGCCGATATTCAAGAGGTATTCGGTCAAGTCTTCTGCCATTCGTTTCGTGAGCGTCGTAACGAGGATGCGTTCGTTTTGAGCGGCACGCGCGCGTATTTCGCCGATGAGATCGTCGATCTGATGCTTGCTTGGACGGACTTCGACGAGAGGATCGACGAGTCCGGTAGGGCGGATCACCTGCTCGACGAAGACGCCCTTGCTTTTCTCAAGCTCATGATCTCCCGGCGTCGCGCTGACGAAGATGACCTGCTTCACCGTTGATTCCCATTCGTCGAACGTCAGTGGCCGATTGTCGAGGGCCGACGGGAGCCGGAAACCGTATTGCACGAGTGTTTCCTTGCGCGAGCGATCACCGTGCCACATTCCTCTGATCTGCGGCACGGTCACATGCGATTCATCGATCACGGTGAGAAAATCTTGAGGGAAGTAGTCGAGCAGGCAGTAGGGGCGTGAGCCGGGAGGCCGTCCGGCAAGATGCCGCGAGTAGTTTTCGATGCCCGAGCAATAACCGATTTCCCTCATCATCTCCATGTCGAAGCGGGTTCGCTGCTCAAGTCGCTGCGCCTCCAGGAGTTTTCCAAGCGAACGGAGCTCCGCCAGTCGCTCTTTCAGTTCCTCGTTGATGGTCTTCAGGGCTCGCTCGATGCTCGGTCGCGTTGTGACAAACTGTTTGGCAGGATAAATCATTTCGAAATCGGTCTCGGAGAGAATCCTTCCGTCCGTTTTCTGAATGTAGGAGAGCCGCTCGATCTCGTCGCCAAAGAATTCGATCCGGACTGCCTCTTCAACCTCGTAGCCCGGAATGACCTCCACGACGTCGCCGCGAACGCGAAACGATCCACGAGAGAACTCATAATCGTTTCTCACGTACAGCATATCGAGGAGCTTCTTGAGAATCTCGTTACGTGGGACCTTCTGCCCTTTGCGGAGTGGGAGTGTCTGTGCGAGCCACTCCTCCGGCGCACCAATGCCATAGATACAGCTCACGGAAGCCACAACGATGACGTTCGGATCGCCGCTCAGCAGAGCGCTCGTTGCCCGGAGCCGCAGCCGGTCAATCTCTTCGTTCACGGAAGAGTCTTTGGCGATGTAGGTATCCGTGGTGGGAACGTACGCTTCCGGCTGGTAGTAGTCGTAGTAACTGATGAAGAATTCGACCCGGTTCTTCGGAAAGAAACTTCTGAACTCGCCGTAGAGTTGGGCAGCCAGAGTTTTGTTATGCGACATGACGAGAACGGGTTTGTCGAGATTCTGAATGACGTTGGAGATCGTAAACGTCTTCCCGCTTCCCGTCACTCCGAGCAACGTCTGGTACGGATCACCGCGAACGACGCCTTCCGCGAGTTGGCGAATCGCCTCCGGCTGGTCACCGTCCGGCTTGAAGTCCGATACGAGCTTGTACGGCATTGCCCGATCCGCTATTCCTTGCCGCCCGTGCGTGCCACAAAGAGAAACGCGTCTCGAACAAACTCGGCTGCATTCGTCTCGAAGGTTGGCGGAACCGCCTTCTTCAACTGTTCATAGCTCACAGGGGGACCGCCGGCAGATATCGTCATGTTTGGATTGATAACAATCGTTCTCGTGGCACTGCCGCACTTGAGGACGACACTTGCCTTGATGGTTGGAAAGGTGGCGTCGATTACCGGATCGACGTGAATCTGCACGCCGAGGACTTTCAAGTTCTCGGGTGTTTCACATTCGACATCGACATTCTGGGTCTTCATGAAGGAAAGACCTTCCTGAACGCTTTTCCTCGCTATTGCGGCGATATCGTTTGCCACCCCGGTGAACTTCTCTCGGTCCCCCGTGAATTTGGTCCACTCTTTGATCGTGTTGACAATGACGTTCTTCGAGCCTTCGTTCATACGCCCTCCTGTGCTCTGTGGAAAGTGCGATTCGAGATCTCCGGCATGACCTCAGCCGACCTGGAGCAATATACTTTTTGTGAACATGGATTGCAACACCGTCTCTTGCTTTCGATCCATCCGTTTGCTACTTTAGCCGGCGACGATTCCTCCATTATGAGACTCATACTTCCCTTCCTTGTTTGCATCTCCATCTTTCTCACCGACTGTAGCCGACAGCGACCGACACCTGATGTGGATGAGCAACTGGTAAACGCGTATGCAGATCTTCTCATCCTCAACGAGCAGTACAAGCCCAACGCGTTTCCCCGAGATTCAACATCGTATCAGAAGCAGGTGATGGAGCTTCTGAGCTCCTATGGTCTGGAGAGGGATCAACTTTACGACCACATGGCGGATCAGGTCCGCTCTATGGAGGAAGCCCGTGCATTTTTCGAGAGGCTTCACGCAATTCTGGAGCAACGGAAGACAAAGACATCGTCAGAAGGCACTGGATCAGGAAATCGGCACTCCGACGACCGGTCGACCTTTGCGTCAAGGCGAATCCTAACCCTATCCACGCCGCGTGCCGAGGGCACGGTTAGCATATGGAGGTTGCTATGAGGTTTTTGAAATTGTCTCTGGTCTCGGCCGTCGCCGTCTCGCTAAGCTTTTCGCAGACATCACCGCAGGACACGAAGAAGCCCACAGAGGAAAAGAGCGCCGTCGCTCAAGAGAAGGCTCCCGGCCCCTCGCCGGAGAGCACGGCCAAGGCAACGGAGATCCTGAAGAAATCGATGGAGGCGCTGGGCGGGAAAGCGCTCTTAGGCATCAAAGACATCGCCCAGTCGCTATCTCTCACCGCAACGACACAGCAGGGAGATATGCAGATGGAGATGGACATAACGCTGGTGTTGCCAAACAAGATGGCCCAGAAGATCTCGGCACCGTTCGGCGAAATCAGAATGGCTTTTGACGGAGAGACGGGTTGGATGACAAGCCCGATGGCCGAGGGAATCCAGGACATGCCGGAGGCAAGGATAAGAGAAACGAAGAATACGTTGGGAGCGAACATCTACAATGTGTTCCGGAACCTGGAAGGACCGGACTATGTTTTCTCGTATTCGAAAGTGGATACCATTGGCGGAAAGCCCACGCACGTCGTCAAGGTTCTCCACAAGCCCTCGAATTCGTCATCGGACTATTTCATCGATGCAACGAGCATGACGATTGTGAAACGAGCAACCGTGAGGGAGACACAGATGGGAAAGACGGAAGTGGAGGAACTGTACTCCGATTATCGCGATGTCGGAGGTACGAAGATGCCCTTCAAGATCGTTTCGATGGCCATGGGGAGCCAACAGGCCGAAATGCGATTCAACTCCATCAAGATCAACACCGGGGTGAAAGACGACGTCTTCAAGAAGCCGCAGTAACGAACTCTCTCCGCGATGACACGACCTAAGCTCGCATTGTCTGCAGCGATCATTCTTTCGTGCGCCCTCAACATCCTGCCGGTCTCCGGCGCTCTCGCGCCGGAGACCGAGCAACCCTCAGGTTTCCAGGGGGCGTCAAGGACGCACCAGATGCTCTTCCAGGCGCGAGCAATCCTCCTGAAGACACGCGCGGCAATGGGGGGAAGATCTCTTGGCGCAATCAAGAACATGACGGCCTCGCTCTCCCTGACTTCCTTCGGAGACGAGGGGGAAACGCAACACACCATCGAGGTCGTCTACGCCCAACCGATGAAAATCCTTCAGCGCACGAGATTGCGCTTTGGTGAATTTGCGGCGGGATTCGACGGGCGCACAGCGTGGGCGAAAGACCCGAGAGGTATCACGACCCTTTCAGCTCAAGAAGCGGAAGAGGCTCGGGCGTTATCTCTCTGGATGATGTACGACGTTCTGCGAAGAATTGAAGGGTCCGAATATGATCTCCGATACGATCGGGAAGAGAAGGCGCAAGGACAGACCTATCACGTCGTTCTCGTGAAGCATCGGACAGCGACAGTACCGGTGACGTTTTTCATCGATGCCGAATCAAAGTTGATCGCCAAGAAAGTCTACCGGAGATCGAGCGGGGAGGAGTCTGCGGACGTCGAAGAGATCTACACCGATTATCGGACCGTCGGCCGCACCCTGATACCGTTCAAGAGCTCCCTCGTATCCGAGGGAGTGCTCGTCGGAAAGACAGAAATCCGCTCCGTCAAACTGAATTCAAGGGTCACGGAGGATATCTTTCGGAAACCGCGAAAGTAGGCGGCGTTCACGGGCCGGCGCGTTTTGAGAAACCTCCGGGATCACTTTATCCGGAGGTTTTTCGTTCCAAGCTCGCGTTGGGAGCGCGAGCTGCTGGTGGATTGTTACTTATGTTCCCTTACAACCGTACGACTGCACGAAAAGGGTAGATCCAGAACAATACAATCCGGGCCTCTCTGCACTGCGATCGCCCGCAGGCGGAGCCGGCGTATGGCGCGCAAAAAGCAGCGCGTAAACCATCCCCTCTCGTGTGTAAGCCAATGCGTGGAGAGAGGGGAAGGGGTGTGTTCTCTAAACATAGAAATCATCGAAACAATCCACTAGTTTCCACGCTTGACTAAGAACTTGAATGTACTCCCCTTCCCAACTTCACTCTCGACCCAGATTCGTCCTCCGTGGGCCTTGATAATCTCGCGGCAGATCCAGAGTCCCAGCCCCGTCCCTTTGATCTTCGTTGCTTCGCCTGACTCGACGCGGGTGTATTTTTGGAAAAGCCTGCCCATATACTCCTGTGGGATGCCGAGCCCTTCATCCGTCACGCTGAACAACACCTCGTCCGGCTGTTGATCGTGCTGCCCGACGATGACGGAGATCTTGCCTCCCGCAGGCGAATACTTCACCGCATTGGAGATGAGATTCTGCAACACCTGCCTCAACTTGTTCTGATCACCGCGCACATACGAAGAGTTCAGATCTACGGCGTAGTGAAAGTTGTGTCGCGATGAGATCTTGACCATCGAAACGGCTTCCTGGATCACCGACTCGACATTTACGATTTTGAACTGATAGTTCAGTTGGCCGGCCTCGATCTTCGCAATCGAGAGCGTGTCTTCCGCCAGCTTGCTGAGCTTACTCGCCTGATCGACGATGATGCCGAGGTACTCACGGAGTCGATCGAGCTTGAGCGTTTCTTCCTTCCTCAGGAGGGACTTGGCCGCAAGCATGATCGTCGAGAGCGGTGTTCGGAAGTCGTGCGAAACGATGCCGACGAAATCGGTTTTCAGCCGGTCGAGCTCCATCAGGCGCTGGTTGCTCTTCTTGATCTCGTCGAACAATTTCGCGTTGCGTATCGCGCTCCCGATCTGGTCGCAGAGCGTCTCCAGAACGAGCACATCCGTCTCATCAAAGGCGTGCAGCTTCGTATCTTCAACATTCAGCACGCCAATGACGTCATTATCGATGGAAATCGGGAGGGCGAGCTCGGAATTGGTGTTGTGATATTGGTACGACATATAGCGCGGATCGAGCGTTACGTCGTTTGCCAGCACCGGCTGGCCATGCTCCGCC
>Ga0209212_1007073_pt1 | contig 12554 bp, 9 predicted proteins | sample RifGroC2_FD_183996 | JGI IMG/M metagenome (GOLD analysis project Ga0209212, IMG submission 183996) | Groundwater microbial communities from Rifle, Colorado, USA - Groundwater C2 (SPAdes) (version 2) | ecosystem: Environmental > Aquatic > Deep subsurface > Groundwater | place: Rifle, Colorado...
AGCGTATGCGAGCGGTCGCCGAAGGCGAATCGGGCGAACCCGAGGAACGACCGCAGGGAGTGACGCAGCAGGTATTCGCTTGTTAGGCGTTGGCCCCGCTGCCCCAGTTTTTAAATACATTTAATTTTATTAAAAACAGATAAGTTTGAATAACATTTTTTTGAAAATAATTTTAGTTTTTCCCAGAACTGCGGTGCGGGCTGGAAGCACGCGCGCCGTTCTGGCATGGATGTTTATAAAAAAGCCGTAACTTTTTTGAAATCATATTGTTTTGGTTCGCCGCCGGTGCTGGCTGCAAGCCGGCGCGGCGAGCGACATATGTCATTATATTTTGATAATTATATATTATCATAGTCAAATCGATTGTTTTTCAATTCTTGATTTATGGTATATATATTGCCACTCCTTGTAGTTCTACCCTTTTCACTAATAAGATGCAAGTTTTTCTTTGCTCTTGAGCAAATTACATACATCAATTTTTTTGAAGCATCAGTTGCATTACCTGAAATTATTTCATTCCAATGAGGAAGATATCCATGCAAAAGTCCATAAGCAATTACTGTTTCAAATTCTTCTCCTTTTACACCAACACAAGTGTTGATAATCACTCCTTTCATTTCTCTATAATAACTTTTAAACGATTCAATGTCGCTTGGTATTTTAAAATCAGGGTCATTCAATCTTTCTTCAATGTTGTCAAAAAACAATTTTTTGTTCTCAATTAACTCAGGATATTTTAAATAATCTATTTCAACTGCTGTAAGAAATTGTTCAAAGCAATCATTTAAATAATTTATGCCTTCTGTTTCAGGCGAATTTATAGAATTAATTAATTTTAACACATTTCTTTCGTTGCGATATTTTTCATTAAATTCAGTATTGGTATGAATTCTAAAATTGTCAATCATCTCTGAAGCCCATCTATACCTTGATGAATAGATTTTTGGATTCGGTTGTGTTAAAAGCAATCGTGACAGTTTATACCAAATATTTTCTCTATTTCTTGACATTGGTGCTAAACCTGAAGCATCAAAATTTATATCAGGTAATGTTGCTCTTAGTTTTTTCGATATTGAGGTAATGAGTCGCCATTGTGGAACAATTACACAAATTTCATCTTCAGAAATACCATTATCTAAACTTAACCGAATTAATCTGGCAATTTCATCAACTATATTGCTGTAATTTATTGTGGTATTTATTGTAACTAGTCCTTCTACATCTGCATTTTTACCAACAGCCTTAATTTCTATTTTTTGAGTTTGAAAATGAGTATAGAAATTAATTATTCGTTGGCTTGATCTGTAATTACCAGTAAGAGTCAATGGTGTTATTTGCATATTGTCTATTTCAGTCTTAATTTCTTCTAAACTTTTTGCAACACCTCCAAGAGAAGCATAAATAGCTTGATCGGTGTCTCCCACAAGAAATAAATGGGTTTTTCCTTTTCCCGCTTTTATGATTAAAGAAATAATTGCATAAAGCAAATCTTGTGTATCCTGATACTCATCCACACAAATAAGTTTAAACAAGTTAGAAAGTGTTTCCTGTATTTTAGGGTAGGTCAATAATATTTTGTGAGAGTAAAATAGAATTAATTCAAAATCAATAAGCTTATTGTTTTTAAGAATTTCATGATACTCTTTAAGTATTTTTTTCTGAACAAATTTTGATTCAACAAAGCTTCCGTCTCTATTAAATCTATGATTAACAGAGTCTATTTCTTTTAATCCGTATTTTTCTTTAAGACTTTTAACCAAACTTGAGCAGAATGCTTCATCTGCTATTGAAAATCCATTTTTTAATTCAGGTAAGTAGCATGAGTGAGGCTTAACTATCCATTCTAAGCAGAATGAATGGAGTGTGCCTGACCAAATTTTTTCACTACTAATTCCCATAGCATTTAGCCGTCTGAAAATTTCTTCTGATGCTCTGACCGTAAAGGTCAAAGCAACAATTCTTTTTTTGCTTCCTGTTTCAAGCCGGCTTATTTCATAAGCAAGTTTATGAATAATTACTCTTGTCTTGCCACTCCCAGGACAAGCAGTCAACAGCACGTTTCCATCTTGTTGAACTGCCAATTTCTGTTCATCATTTAATTTACTAAGTATCATAAAAATCCTAGAAACTTTGTTAATTGGTCTTCTTTGAAAACATTACCAAATTCTTTCACAAGTTCCTCTCCGCTTTTTCCGTTGATTTCAAAATTTTTAGATTCTTCCTTCATGCTATCATAATCATTATTGCTTATTGAGTTCAGACGATAAAGGATTGCTTTGACTTTTGAAGACAAATTTATATTTGAGGAAGCAAATGCAATTGCTTTAAGGATATATTCGGGAATAAACGTATTGTATAAAAGTTTCTCGGAAACTAAAAGCGCCAACCAACCTTTACCTTGTTTATTTGCAATTCGTAGTATTTCAACTCCAGCAACCTCAACAGAAGCATCTTCAAGTTTTTTCTTTGCCTTTGCAATGTCCGCTGGCCTTGAATATATTTTATCAAGGCAATTAACAAATTCATGGTTGTTTCTATTCATCAGGAAGTCAACCTCAAAAGTGTGTTTTGAATAGAATGACTTTAAAAAATCATTTCTGTTGCAAAAGTCATTGAGACGTGTTTTTCTTTCGTCACCTATTCTCTCTGATTCTCTGCAGTGTTTTTGGAAATCATTGTCAGTCGTTGAATCTGCCGGTAATGTAATAATTGACTTATCCGAGTCTGTAATAATTGCACAATTCTTTCTTATTCTATCAGAATGAAAAAGTTTTGCAACATTTTCAAAACTTGTGCTACCTATGTTTATCAAACTTATGCCAATTTCATCAAGTGAAAGTCCAATTACTTTCTTGAACATTTCGGGAATCACGATTTGTTCTGCATCCCCCTCAACTAAAACAATTCCTTTTGCAAAAAGTAAATTACTTCTTACAGCATCCAAATATCTTTCTATTCTTGTTATTTCATCATTATTCAAATTATTTGCTGGATGAAATACCAATGCTTCTTTATCGCCACGACTTAAAATATTTACACTGCTAATTTTACTGACGGATGAAATATGAGTAGAGTGTGTTGAAATTATTACTTGTGTTTTGTTTTTTTCAAGATTGTTGAAAAGGGTTTTCTGAATATGTGTGTGAATATGAGCTTCTGGTTCCTCAATTAAAAGGAAGTTTGCTATTCTATCAGTCCTTGTTTTTTCATATTCATGAAGTTTTAATGAAAGATAAATAAGATTGGCACCACCTAAACTTAATTCCCAAATTCTGCCCTTGTAGCCTTCGTCATCAGGATCGCCAACCCAAAGTTTTAATGATTGAAAAAGTTTATCCATTTCATTTGGCAATTCTGATTTGATATCAATATTTGGAGCATAGGTTGTACCAACTGCTTCTTTTATACTCTTATCAATTCCTATTTTAATTTCTTTAACTTCGTCAAGTAAACTGATTTGCTCGTTAAGTTCATCAATACTTTTAATAATATCAGTTTGTTTTGCTATCTCAACTGTTTTTTCCTTTCCCCTCAATAGATTTACTAAGGGATTATTTGCATAAGATCTTAAATCACTTTCCACATCTCTCAATGCTTTTATAAATGTACAAGAAAATTCGTCGTGAATATTGATCTCTCTTGATAACCAAGTACCGTATATCAATTCGTCTTTGTTGTCTGGATCGGGAAATTCTATTGCTTCAAAATTTCCCACGTATTTTTTATAAACAGCATCATCACTAAAGTCACCAGTACCACGACTCAGATAAACAGTTTCATAATTTTCAAGTGTTATTTTAGCCAATAAAAGTTGTAATTCTGCCTGGTTTTTTCCTGGTGTTAGTGAATAATCGTAAAGTTCTTTTCTAAATTGATATTTTGGTCTGAAATAAACTGAATAGCTGCCGATGGTTGCGGTGTTCATATGCCCAATTGATTGTACAGCTAATGCTTGTGCTTCTTCACTTGCATCCAACTCATTAAAAAAAACTGAAATAATTATCCAATGTCCAGCAAAATTTCCCAAAGACCTATTAAAGTCATTGGTGTTAAAATTAATATATCTAGGTAAGGTATCGTCAATTAAAATTCGTAATGCATAAAATAAATTGGTTTTTCCAGAGCCATTTTCCCCAATAACTGTATTGATTCCATTGGTAAAATAGAAATTAGCTGATTTAAAATTTCTGAAGTTTCTAATTCTCAATGAATTAATATACATAAGCCATCCTTATAAAGCGCCTGCCAGAAGTTATTTTAATTTATTCTTAATATTCATTAAAATTTCCTCGAAATATTGAAAATTTTTCTCGAAAACATAATGAGAAAAACACCTTATAACAAATTCCAGATCTAAATTAAGTTCTTTTGAAATTGAATAAAACTCATAGTGCTTTCCTGCTTTTAAGCCTCTTAAAATAATATCTTTTAATTCTCCATTTTTTGTTTGAAACCATTTTTCCGGTTCATTTAAATCGCCTTCCATGGACCTTTCCAAAAGCCATTTCTCAGGCCAACACCTGCCAGGGAAAAATTCAATATGATTTTTAAACCAATTTTCAACAGCATTTTTGTCTATGTGTTTTTCAATAGCTTTAAAGAAATGGCTTTCTAAGGTTTTTGTTTTTGTAATTTGGTCTCCATCAAAAATTACCAGTGCTTCACCTTTTTTAATTTCTTTATATCTTGCCGCCAGTTGAAAAATTAAAGCCTCGGCAGAACCAATTGGCAAGATATTAACCCGTTTTCGAATCTCATTCTCAATACAACTTTCAAGAAATAATTTAGCAAAGTCATCTTCAACATAAATATCTATTTCATTACTGTTCTCCCCCGAAAGCTTTCCTGCGGCAAATTGTGGGGAAATAGCTGGAGTAATTATCACTTGATTTTCGATTTTTTCGACAAAAAAACGGCCCTCTGGTGGCAATGATGAAAGAATGGAACTTGAGTGTGTTGTGCATAGAATTTGAATTTTTCTTTTTTCACAAACGATCTTTAACTCTTCAATCAACCTAATTTGAGCTTCAGGGTGAAGACCTAGTTCAATCTCATCAATAACCAAAAAAAGACCAGTTGGAGCAGAATAAATTGTTGAAAATAATTCAATAACTGCGTTTTCTCCAGCGCCCATATTAAATCCTGAATAAGAAAATGAATCACAATTGACTAAAGGAATTCGATATTGATTATGAACCTTGTAACAAAAAGAAGAATAACTTTTGTTTAAAACTCTCTCAACACTATCCTTCGAAAAACTCTCCCAACCATGTTCCTCACTAGCCTTAAAGGCCCTTCGGTAAGTTCTGATTGTTGGATTCTCTGAATGGGGCACAATTCTATTAATGCCAAAAAAAACGACATTTCTATTGAGTCTTAAAGAGTAATCATTCCACTTGCCACCTTGTCTTTTTTTTCTGACTTGGTAGCCTGCACCAATCCCATCAGGAAATTTTTTTGATTTTTTCCATTTATTATAAAGAATTTGAAATCGAATTTTAATCCCCTCGGGGTAGATCTCATCCTCTGTTTGAATAAAAAAATCTGCAAAAGTATAGTAGGGGAATTTACGCCTCAGTCTTTTAAAACCATCTTTTTCATTATGAAAAGCACATGCGGCCATTGCCAGTATTGTTGACTTCCCCGAACCATTTCGTCCGGCAATGGCTGAAATGGGGTAATTCATGGAAATTGTAAATGGCGAGAGACCTCTTATTGTTCCTTCAGATAAAGAAATTTCCAATAAGGTACCAATGGAAGAATCAGCTTTAAACCAATTTAAATTTCTCTTGTCAATTTGAGAGTATTTATATTGCACGAAAACCTTCCTTTTTAGTCTCTAATGTCGACACTAAGCAGCGCTGACTGCAAGTTTACATCTTTTTTCCGAGAGCCACAGAATTTGCGAAGTAAAGGATGTCTTAATTTATCAAATCCCATAAGATCAAGTAACAATATTTAACAACATTATGTTCATCTTTTTCAGGGTTCATATCTCCATGTACTAAAATGTTTCTTACTTGGTAAATTATTTCAAATAATCCTGTAAAAAAATAATCGTAATTGCTTGTTATGAATATCTTATCAAGCTTACAAACATTGGGAGCATCAGTTGCATTTACAGAACCATCAGCATTTTTTTTAGGATTGCATATTAAATCAGTTACTACTGCTGGTTGGAAAAAATCTAATACTGCTGAACGAAAAGAACAGGTTGGAATTTTTTTAGGGCGTAAGTTTGCCCTCTCAAGTGCATAATGTAATTGTTCAAGATTACTTCTAAAAGCAATGCCATCTTTTGTCACATCGATAATTAAAGTTTTAAATTTATTGAGTAATTGATTCCTGCCCGAATAATCCTTTTTTATTGTGTTTATAAAATCTCGGTCTGTTGTTGTTATTTCAGCATAATGCGAACGATACCATGAATTGCATGCCAACCATAGATTTAGAAAAGGTGCAAAAAAATCAATGGAAGCTTTTTCTATCCATTCCTTTTTATAATCAGGCATCTAATTTAACTCCTAAATTTTTTATTTCTATTTTAATCCATTTCTCCGCGGTTGCTTCATCCTTTTCAATTGCCATTTCCACACACTTTTTGGCAATTTCGAGAAGTGATTTTGATTTATTTCGTAATTCAGTAGATTCCATGATTTTATTTTTGATGGATTCTTGTTTTTCATCATTCAATATAGGAATAAGTGTATCGCTTACCTGATCTGGTCTCCAATGCAATATAACAGAACCTCCAACATCCCGATTGATTTGTTCTTTGACAATTGAAGAGTTTAATAGAAGGGTCAAATATTCAGGAATGATTTTAATACTTTTTGTTTTTAATCGAAGAATACCACCAGAAAGAATCATTTTATAAGGATTTTCATGTAAATAGTGAGCAATTCCAGGTGTTGCATCTTTACTTAAAAGTATTTCTCCCTTTTGAGGTTGATTAGATTTAATTTCATTATAAAGTTTTTCAGATATATACTTCTCGTTTGTTATTTCAAAAGGAGAAATATTGCTTACTCTAATAAATGGGATACCTTCATCTAAATATTCATCGGCTCCAACTTCAATACATTTTTTAATTGATACTATGTTTCCAAGTGTATCAAAACCACCTTTATAATTTTTAATTGCTTCAGCAATTTCATCATATTTAGGCTGAAAATATTCTGCATCAATTCTTTCAGGTTCTTGTGTGTCAGAATAATTTTTAATAAATGAAAGTTTATGTACCGGATTCCAGTTTTTAAGACCAAGTTCAGAAAGTAGGATAAATTGAGCTTGTCGAAAATATTCGTATGCATTTTCAGATTTTAAAAATGCTTTTTTTAATATCTTTTCAATAAGAACTTGAAATTCTTTATTTGGTAAAAATACTTTAATTTCTTTTAAATCAAAAAGGTTTAGGCCTTCTTGTATAGCTCCACGAGTTCCCCTTAAAGAAATTAAAGTGCCAACACTTGAGTTTAAATAGGCTAATAAATAATAAGGATTTATATTTTGGGTTCTTAAAATTGTACTTTTGCAGCTAAAGATTGATTTAGTATCTTTTTTTTGCGCAATTGCAACCTTACCCAAAGTACCAACAACTGTTATTAACAAATCGTTCTCATTAACATGAAATTGGGGTAATGAATTATATACACAATCTGATATTAATGCTGGTTCATCATCTTTTATTACAAAGTCTTTAACATCTTTGTTTCTAATATAACGGTGATTTGATTTTTCAACATATTTATCTACTGTTACGGTTGACCCAAAAGGCCCCACAACAAAATTCACAAGATTTTCTAATTTATCATTGTTCTTATTATCTAAAAAAGATATTGTATCTAAAATTTCTTTACGATAGTATTCTGCATCAATTCTAAACTCTTTATTTAACTTAGAATAATTGACTGTAGATATTTGCATTTACTCTTCACCTTTCCAGAATGAGAGTTTCTCTTTTTTAGCAAATTCAATAAATGTTTCTGCAATACCGTTGGGTAATTCTCCACCATGATTATGCAAGTCATGGTCAACAATTAAATGACCGTTTTTATCAAGTTTTGGTTGCCCATCCACATTTTTAACAGATTCATATTCACCAGAGTTATCTTTCCCACTTTTTTCAGAAACAGCGAAAAATATAGGATAATCGTCTTTATTAGAGCACAGTTCATCATCCCATTTCTGAACAAAAAGGACGCTGGTTTTTGTTCCAGTATGAGGTTTAAAAGTATTGCCGTGAAGGCCAACAACCGCAAGTATTCTAGCTTTTTCAGTTATAAATTCACGAATAACTTTATCAGAAGTATTATTGAATCTGCCTTGCGGTAAAACAATGGCCATTCTTCCTCCGGGCTTTAAAAAACTTAAATTCCTTTCGATAAAAAGAATATCTCGGCCAACTTTATTCTGGGGTTTTCCTTTTTCATTAAAACCGAGGTCATATTTGTGAATTAACCTTGATTCTTTAATATCACCTGCAAACGGTGGATTAGCCATTACAATGTCAAAATTGAACTCTTTAAAGCCGTCGCCTCTTTGTAGTTTTTCGAGACGTTCAAAACCTTTATTGTAAGTTGAAAGCCATTGTCTGTTTTTTATGTAATTATCCTCCCAGCGTTCATAATCAAGTGAATTCATGTGAAGAACATTTGTTTCACCATCACCTGCTATAAGATTTAATGTTCTGGCTACACGAACTGCTTTTTCATCAAAATCAATGCCAAATATTCGAAGAATATTTTCCTTATCTTCTTCCGGTATTTCGTCATTGCTAAAAAGATGACCTGTAATGTAGAAAATTGTATGAACAGGAAAACCGCAAGAACCAGAAGCTGGGTCAATCATATATTCACCGGCTTTCGGGTTTAGCATTTTGACACACATATCAATTACATGACGCGGAGTAAAATATTGCCCTTTTTCACCTTTAGATGATTTGTTCACAAGGTATTCAAATGCTTCATCAATAACCTGCAAATTTGAATTAAATAGTTTTACATCCTGCAAACCAGAAATACAAATAGAAAGATGAGATGATGAAAGTTCTATTTTGCTATCGGTCGGAAAGACACCATGCCATTTTTCTTTTGCCTCATCAAATAGCGTTTGTATTTTCTTTTTTAATTCGCTGTCTGATTGCCCTGTATTTCTAAATTCCATTAAACGAAATTTTGAATCATTAAGATCTTTCAATGTTTCCTTGACTTTATCAAAATCCCCTTTTTCGTCAGCAGATAATTTCCTATCAATATTATAATTAATAATAATTTTATCTTTTTTGCTTTTGAGTTCATCAAAGAGTTTTGTAAAAATAAGTTTGAAAACCTCTTCAAACACATCAACTCCGGCATTTGCTAAAACATCATCTTCGAGTTCAAGAATAATTTGTTTTAATGATTTACCTTCATTTGGAATTTTGTCTTTAATAATAAGGTCTTTTAGAGTGAACCTTTGTTTAATAACATCTTCTAGAGTCTGATCTGATTTTGGAATATCTGTTAAATCTTCAAAATAATTTGGATCTTTACGATTATACTGTGATATTTGTCCACCATTGCTCCATACACCAATTGGAGCGCCTGTGGCATTACAATAAGAATAAAGTTGTTTTTTACCATCAAGCAGTTTAGGTTTTTTAACTTCAATAATGATATATTCAACTGTTGGTCTATCTTTATCGAAAACAACAATATCGGCAGATTTTATTTCACGTCCGAAATGGATAGCATGCTCATATTTTATTCTGTTTTTGGGATAACCATATTCGTTTATTAATCTTTGTGTATAAAGTTGACGTACTATTTCTTCTGGTTTTAATTGAATCTCTTTATCTCGAATTATACATTTAACAAAGTATTTATTTTGACCCTTGGTTTCTTTTTCAACAATGCGATTTTCTAGTTCTTTTAACTCATGGTCTCCAAACAATGTTAAACCATAGTCTGAATTTATTAGTATTTTCGTTAATATTGACATTTGCTACCTCTCCCTGAGTATTAGTCTCTATAATATAGTCACTTTTGTCAACCCACAATAATATTCTCCGATGAATGTATAGGTGCATTCCCCAAAGTCGATTTTTTAAATTTTGATAACGATTTTTCAATAATTTCCAGGCACATTTTTTGACGTTTTTTGATTTTTTGGAGCAGACTCATGTATGGAATATCCTTTTAATGTTGCTAAATGTGAATATTTATCTTTAAGGTAATCAATTATTTCAATATAGTTAATTTATAGTAACACTTTCGCATTACTATCATAATCATTTTAAATCTTCATTTGAATGTTGAGCCAGAATCATAATACGTTATAGTCGAAAACTTCTCATCGATAAATTGTTCTGCTTTTTTAGATAAATTTTCTTGTGTAAAAATTTTAAAATTTTCAATTTTCGCTTTCCTTAATATAGTTTGCCTTGCAGTAAATTCCATTTCTAAACGAACGGGATCTAATTTCTGATTAAACCAATAAATAATATCATTTTCTTTAAAACATAAATGCTTATTTAACCCATCAATTGTAAACAACCCTTTTTCTTGGGCCAATTTTCTTATATCCTCTAAAGATGATTCTCTGTTATTGATTGTTTTTAACTTATAAATGATTGCTGTTTCATTATATTTGCATGATGATTCACATACTGATTGTTGTTTAATAAGTTTTTGATACTTTATAAGAATATCAAAAACAATTTTTTTAGAAATCCAAATAATTTTAAAACTACTTTTGGGATCAGAAACATGAATATAGTATGGACCACAATTGCATGCACTTTTATCTATCGAAATAGCAGTATCTTCATAATGATGCCTTGCTTCAAGTTCATTTATTATTTTTAAAATTTCATTTGAGTTAGGATCATTTTTTTCTAATGCCATTTTATGAATCTGATTTATATTTTGCTTATTAAAAAATAAAAAGTTTTCTTTACATATTGCAGTTTTCGTTGTTAAAAGAAAAATTGATAATGTTACTATCAAGAATAGCCATTTTTGAAAATAAAACACTATTATCCCTCCTAAAAAATGTTTGGTATTTATGAAATAATATCCATGTTTATTATAAAATTTATTGAATAGTAACTAACATTTTCGGATAGTCATCATAATAATTTCCATTTGAATAAGGTGTTGTATATAAAAATTGTATTTCTAAAGAAATCGGTAAATTATTGCTTTTATATGGAATTATTAAATTAATTAACTCATCAATATCAATTTTTCCAGTCGTTCCTGGGTCAATTGATGTATTATTGCAAAATTCTTTTGAAATTGACTTTGATGAATTAGGTATGACCATAATTGTTACCTTGGTCTTTAAACACTTAGTTCTTTCGGTATTTATATTTCTAATTATCAAGTAAATGTTATCTGTAGGTGTTATATTTTTAATTTTCTGTACAAATTTCATAGTATCTTCTTCGTTATAAAGATTGTAAGAATTTGTTGTAGCAGAATTTTTAATTTGAACTTCAATAATTAGAGTTGGTTTAGTCGATGAACGTAAAGTAATTTCACTAATGTAATTGGCAGTTGACGCAATTTCATTGCTTTTAAATGCCACAACAATAGAAGCTATACCTATTATCAATGTGATAATGAAAGATAATAATTTTTCGTAGATATCAACAAATGATTTTAGTGAATCAAAAATTCTACCTACATTTAATAAAACAATTGCCAGAACAATTGATATAATAACAGATAATAATGGTTCCAATTCGATTATTGATACTACAAGATACCAAAGCGGTTTTATTATAGTGCTAAAGTAATGAATAACTATAAATAATAAGATGGGTACAATTAACATTTGAAAATATCCGAAAATTCTATTCATTTTTAACTCACCATCTAACAGAAAATATATTTGAGATTATTTTTCAAAATTGATTAATGTATAATTTTTTTCATGTTTTTCCTACTGTTATATGCGGCAGTGCGGGCTGCAAGCACGCGCACCGCAAATGCACAATAATTATACTACAAAATTGATTAATTTGCAAACTTTTTTAATATTTTCGAACATTTCTTTGTATGAACAATGTTAAAGCCTTTTTTCGAGGCTCTGCGAGCACCCAGCGAGCGAGCCGAGAACCAGAGAGTTTAAAAACATTTATCTCCGGGGGCAGCGGGGCTTTCGCCTAACTACCATAAAAACGAAAATATATTCATATAACCATTATATAGCGATGTATATACGAACATATATTCACAATTTTTGTGTTTCATCATATCTAAAATTCATTCATTTGTCAATATTTTTTTGTGTCTTTTTTGTGTCACTAATATGACTAAAACCGTTATGTTACTGATTTTTATCGAAGTCAATTAGTATAATTAGTTAACCTTTATTTTGAAAATACTTAATTTTATTCTATTTTACTTTATTAAAAATATTATCAGTTTTATATTCAGTTTTATTTGTTATACATATTGTACCTATTGAAAGCAAAATAAAATTTTGAAACTTTTTATCGAATTGTATTTTTGATTTATTTTTCTTTTTTATATGCCGGAGTGTTAACTTACACGGTGCTTGCTGCC
>Ga0209212_1007077_pt1 | contig 12545 bp, 4 predicted proteins | sample RifGroC2_FD_183996 | JGI IMG/M metagenome (GOLD analysis project Ga0209212, IMG submission 183996) | Groundwater microbial communities from Rifle, Colorado, USA - Groundwater C2 (SPAdes) (version 2) | ecosystem: Environmental > Aquatic > Deep subsurface > Groundwater | place: Rifle, Colorado...
CTAAAATCATGCAGTGCATCGCGTTGCGGTACGCCCAATGGTTCAACTGGAGACACCAGAAATCCGGACACCTGTTCCAGCGTCGCTACCAGGCGATCATGGTCGAGGCCGACGAGTACCTGAAGGAACTCGCCGCCTACATTCACCTCAACCCGGTTCGCGCCCGCATCGTCAAAACACCGGAGAAGTACAAGTGGAGCAGCCACCGGGCCTACCTTGGCAAGATAGCCATACCTTGGCTGGAAACCGACTTCATCCTCTCGACCTTCTCGTCTTCCGACCGGAGAAAGGCACGAGCTCTATTCAGGGACTTCGTCGATTCGATGATCGGCCAGGGACGCAACAGGAGCTTTCACGGCGAAAAGAACATCGACAACAGGCTACTGGGAGACGAATACTTCGTCCTGGACATCCTCGAAGAAGTCGAGGAGCACCTCCCCCAAAAGCCCGATATGGAAACGGTGATCGAAGCCATCGAGACCGTGATCGGCCATGACGCCCGTAGGCTTTTGACATCGGCCGCAAGGGACGCACGGAGTTTCGAGGTCAGGGCACTTGCCGCGTGGGCCACAATCCAGTTCTCCAGCGCAACCCTGACTGAGTTGGGGAAGTACTGCAGCCGGGACCAATCGACCATGTCCTGCGCCGCACGCAGGATCGAAGAATTGCAACCCGCTCGGCCCGAATTAGCGGACAAAATGGAACGACTGCGCGCCACACTTACCGACCACGGCGCCTCAAAAGTGTACGACGCTCGAACAGCACCTCTGATTGACATTCCTCCCGAAGACGTTCCGAAGTGATCCGGTTATCAATTTATCAATGCCTGGTACCATTCACCCTTGCTGCTGTAGATGCCCGCCAAGAGCCACTCCCCGCAATTGGCGCATCTGGCCAGTGTAAGCATTCTGGAGCCGCAGTCGGGACAGACCATCTTGACGTCGGCAACCAGGCGCCCGCCACCGGGAAGACGCAACTCCGGGTCAGCGGAGCAGGAACGGTTAACGCAAGCACTCAAGGTTCCCGACGCCCGGGCAAGCACATGTACCTTGTGGGGGATCAGCGGATAGGAGTGAAGCTCCTCCCGCGCCCTGGCGCAAAGTTGCAACAAAGCGACCACGGCCGAACGGGAATCGGGGGAGGCCTCCTCAAGGACTTCAGCCGCCAGATCATCCAACGATATTACACCGCGGCTTCGAGCCGAAAAGAGCACCTGTTCCATTTTTTGAACCTGCGGGGAATGTGACAGGGTTTTGAATAGGAAGGTCGCCGGCTCAGGAATTGTGGTGCATCTCGCGACCACCTCGGACGAAACAAGCCCGGATACGACCCGAGCGAGTTCTTCAACAACCTCCGGCGCCTGCGCAAGGCCCGTGGCAGTTGTGAAGCTTTTGCAGGCGACGGAGGCGAGCTCCCCCCTGGTGACTGCGGACGGCGACGAAGCCGGGGAAGGTTCCGGGAAACCATGGCGGTCGACCGTCCCGTCGATGTGAACGATGCAAGCCGCATCTTTGGAAAAAACCGATGCTGCGAACTCACGAACACCCTCCCCCAGCGTCGCGGAGGTAGCCAGGGTCAGAATTTCCTCCGCCTTCCTGCCACAGCGAAGGAAGACCCTCTTAAGCAGCAGGGAGATTTCCGCTGCGAGAGTGCCTGAATAGAGGTGAGCCTCGTCCAGCACAAAGGTCCTCAGCTCAGGTGAGAAGAAGGGAGCGTCCTGCGGGCGGCAGAGCATGTACTCCAGCATGGAGTAATTTGTGACAAGAATATCCGGAGGGGTGGTCCTCGCCTCTTCGCGGGTGCGGATGCGGCACGCCTCGAACTGGGGATACCCGATCTCGTCGGCGCGCTTGGGATTTTCAGGGGTCTCACTGGTCAAGTGGAAGAGGGTGATCTTTTTCTGCCCCTTGAGCCAGCGATACAGTCTCTCGACCTGATCGTTGACCAAGGCGTTCATAGGATAGAGAATGATCGCTTTGGTCCCGGTTTTACGCGGTAGCGCCCCCCGGTAAAGATCGTTCAAAAGCGGCAGGAGAAATGCTTCCGTCTTACCTGCCCCGGTCCCTGCTGTAACTACAATTCCCGGACGTGCTCCGGCCGCCGGTACAGATGCTACGATACTTTCCGCTTGGTGCGCATAAAGTGGTCGCTCCACCGGGAAAGAACCAGAGTTGGCGAGCTGCGCCACCAGTGCTTCGGAGACAACCCCCATGGCAGCCAGATCGCCTACAGTTTTACCCGAAGAACGCGCAGGAAAGATCCCTTCTATCCATAGCTGGCCGACCAGCCCGCCGTCCGACTCGGAGCCAGACCAGAGTTTTCGGCAGACGGCCATAAGATGCTGGTCGCTGAGAAAACTGCTCGACTCCGCAAGATCAACAAGCCGTCTTCTAAGCTCTTGTTCCGTCTGTAACGCGTCAAGCTGAAACGATTCCTGCATGAAATACCATCCTTAAATTTAAGTCGGAAATGGGTCAGGAGAGGAGCCTCAATGCGATCCAGTCTCGAACTGGTTGAATGTCCAGGCAATAATCGAGATTGTGGACTGGGGACGCTTCCGACCTAAGCACTCTGCGTGCTTCCTCCAAGACTGAGCGGGTGAGAAATTGATCATCCACTGTCATGACACGCGAAGCGCTCCATAATAACTCCTTTTCGACATTGGCGATATCGGCTTTCGTAGTACTTGAATCGCTCTCTGGAAGTCCGGCAATCTTGCAGCGCAATCTCTGGAGAAGGGACTCCACCCGCACCGGTTTTGAGCCATACAGCTCCTGCGTCCCTGATTTCACCAGATGGGTCAGCACAACCGGGCTGATCTCAAGCAGGTTTTCATAGCGCTCCCAAGCCTCATCGACGTCCTGGTACCAGTCGCCCGAGAGAAGCCCAAGCGCCTGAAGGATCTCGGCGCATTTCCCCGGCTCCGGGAGTTCACCGTGAAAAAAGACTCGAATGGCAGCCTTCATTTTCAACGTCACGTCTTTCATCCATTGAGGCATTTCCTCATTGCCGACGAGCCCCATCCAGGCGATCAAAGTGTCTGCGGTCCTGGCGCGGACCCTCAATGCCACCGCTTGGCGAATCTCGTCCGCCAAGACCGGGACGTGCCACCAGGCCAGCCATGAGGCGGTCATTCTCCAGTCGGTGGCGGCGGAAACTATCCTCGCTATCTCGTTAAAAGCCGAGTTACCGCACCATGTTCGCCCTACGCTCGTCCCCGAAAAGGAAAGAGAAATAGAGCAGGGATCATCAACGTCACCGCGCTCAGATTTCACCAGTAAAGAGCGCGTCTGCGGGTCGTGACGCCAATGTGAGGGTTCCACCACGACCGGTACCGGCTCCTTCGGATACCATGCATGAAGCCGGAATTGATCCGACAGGTCCAGATCCTGTCGCAGAGCGACGGCCCATCCCCCATCGATTCGTTTTGCTGTGCCGAGCACTCCACTGTCGATAACTGCCCGCGAGATCTCCAGCGGCTTCTCGGTTGAATTGTAAGGTCCCTTCCGGAAATACAACGGAGCACCGAGCCCCACCAACTCCTGTCCTATGCTGTCACCCGACGATGAAGGCCGCGCAAGAAAGCGGTCCCCTTCCGTGTAGGCCCATTCCTTAAGGCTTCCCTCGTGCGGTATAGCCAGTACACGCCTTGACTGCAAATCCGCCTTGTCAAGAACCCTATGCGGCCGCGGGACGCTCCATCCCGCAGCCGATTCCATTGCAATGCCGGAGAATTTACTGACCACCTCTACAGGAACCCGGCGCAGTTCTCCCCCCTCAAGTCCGATGAGCATGCCTCGAGGCGCCAGGGAGGTAACCCCAGTTGGGACCAGGAATGGCTCGCTCTCAGCGCCCTGACCCGTGCTACGTCTTATGTGGAGTCGCATATCACCGATTAGCAGACGCCTAGGCTCCATTCCGGGAGGAAGTCCGTTGAGACGGATTCTTGCTTTCCCACCCCAAGACGCATTTACCGGGAGACAGAGTCCCGCGATCTTCCCCTGAGAGGCAGAGATCGGGTTTTTTCTCTTCAATTTTGCTTGGTCGGGAATTTCCCAAAAGAGTTCTCCCCCAAGGCTCAGTGAAAAACCGGTCGGAAGCCCTTTTCTGAAATGGTGAACACGAGCCCCTCCTGAAAAGATGGTGTAGAGGCGATCTGCCGGAGCAGAAAGCTCGATGTCTGCCGCACAGACCAGGAAAACTGGACTCCTGTCAGCCTGAACCTTCGACTCCGCAAGTTTCAATCCGCTGGCACTGTAAAAGGTGAACTCCTCTTCCTCATTCCATAGCGCATATCGAAGACGCTCATCAAGAACCGGCTGACCTCCGGAAATAACCGTGACATCAAGAGCCGGACTAACAGGGTCCAGCATGAGATCGCCGCCGGCTAAGGAGTATCCTCCATCCGGTTGTCGGTCAACAACAACCCGATTCTGCGATCCGAACGCTAGTACGTACGACCGATCCTGGTAAGATTCAGGCCACAGTTCTTCCAACTGCACCTTGAAGGCAGGCTGATCATCAACCATGACCAGTCGGGGAGGAGCCAACAAGGAGGCAGACAGCGCCATAACAGGACCATCGCCAATCTGACGAAGAAGATGAGCCCGCGAGGTCACCGCTGTTGCAACTGTGTCGATACCTGAGGGAGGGATCCAGGGATTACCCCTGAGTCCCGCCTGAAACTCCGGGAGAGAAATCCCTTTCCAGCGCAGTTCCTTGCAGGCATTCCAAAGCTCCATAAAGGAGGCTGAACGATTCGGGCCACTGCCGATGAGCTCTTCAACCGCCACGGGGACTTGCTGGCCGCAAAGCCACCAGGGAAGTCGCGGGAGACTGTTCATGGTGAATCCGAACTGGAGTGCGATACTGCGGACGTACACGTGGGTTCCGGCACTATCGAATGAGTGACGCAGGCGGTAACTTCTAAAAACCCGCTCCATCTCCGTTTTCAGCCACGGCCGCGGTGAAGGGTTGTTGAGTCCCTGGAGGTTCATCAGGAAATCCCGCAGGCTGGGTCCTAAACTACTGTAAACGACGGGCCAGATTTCACCTTCGGAGGCGCCCGTTCTAGCGACTTCAGCTGCAAAGGCGATAAATACAAGAGTCAACGCCTCTCGCCCGGAGCGGACGCCATGTGGCCCCCTTTTTCGAAGATCGAGATCCCGGGAAGAGAACGTGGCAGACTGGCCCCAACTGAGAAGGATTTGGTAGTCCTGAGGCGCGAGGTGAAGCTCAGCAATGGACCACATACTTTTTGCTGTAAGGAGACCACACTCTTCGGAACGAGCCAAGAGAGCCTCAGCGATCTGCCAGACGGACGGTGACTCCACCAGGGATGCTAAATCGAGAGTCTGCCCCTTTTGATCAAGGTGGACTGCAGGTACCGCAATTTCCGGGGCAGGCACCGTCGCAACGTCTTGCTCTACCGGAGAAATCGACTCTTGGGGTTCCAGTGCGACAGGGAAAGAAAGCTCGACATGTTGCTCGTCACCTACCAAGGGCACTTCGGCTTCTGGCATATCGGCTACGGCGTCAGAAATCACATAGTTTGGAGGATGTCCTTCATCAAGCAACTCCCAGCGTCTTGCGACCTCTTCGTCGTAGGACGCCCACGACCGGTTTGATATCGCAGCCCAGCCGTGTTCCAAAACGAGGCACTTACCCCCAAACCGCTTAAGGACGTCAGACAGTAGACGCTCCGAGGTCGTTTCATTCCAGTTGAAGCGTTCAGCCAAGCCGTCAATTAGGTCATTGGTTGCGCAGATACCGCCATGTCGCAAGGTCTCGCTAAACATGGCGTAAAAGAGTTCTTGCAAAGCCTCAACGGACTTTTTATGCGAAAGCACCTCCTGGGTTCGTGCCAACCGGTTATAAATCGTCTGCCTGGAAAGATCCAAATGCTTGGCGATCTCCGCCGAGGTCATAGGCACAAAGCCTGACCACCCGGAATGTAGGGATTCGACCATGATATCGCCCTTTTTTTCGAGGAATACCGAACACCAGGCCGACAGAAAACGAGCCAGAGAATTGAACTTCTCCGGTTGCAAGGATGTTCCAAAGACATGCACGGCATGCATTCGATGCACGCGCAGCTCCTTGTGGAGCTGCGCGGTTCTTAACATGGCAGAGCCAGAAGGCGTTCCGCAGCCGCAAATGGTCGCCTCCGAAAGCATCATCAAGGATACTTGCGCCTCCCGGAGTTCAGGTTGGAGCATTTCCAACAAGCCATCTGCGCCGGATGGTGAGCGATCAAGGAGGTAATAAAGCAGCCGACAATCCACAAAGGGTACCCCAGAGAAACTCTCCTTCTTTATTTTCACATCTTCGCCGCTGCACTCCCCTACGATCCGAGAGATCTCTTGAAAAATTGCATCGAATGTCGAGGGACCGCAAGTGGCAAGTACCCATGAAATGGTACAACTCGCTACAGAGAGTAGATCCAGGCTCGCGAACAGAAGTCGGGCGGGTCCGGACATAGGGGTTATCATTTCCGCAGGCAAGGAATCCAGCCACGCGATTACCCTTGATTCAATCTCGGTCGAAAGGTCGAAAAACTCCAGGGGAGTCCGGTGCAACACGCTATCATCAGGAATTAAATCCCAGGAAACCTTAGCGCCGCCTGGGTTTTGCTCCGCTGCCAGGAAAGAGAGACCAGGCTCAATGAAGGCGCGACCGTCGAAGGCGTCCTCAGGAGCCGGGGGGCGTGTGTCACGACTAACATCCGTTGTCCTCACATCATCGTCTTCTACCGAGTCAAAAGTAACTTGTTCTCCCCAGTCTCCCCCCCGATTCTCCGCGGGGTCCTCCTCGGCAACTTCGAATTTGTGCTCACAAGAAACTGGAAGATCCGCGAGCTCAGCAAGTTCCCCTTGGGGTTCAGCCAGAATTTCTACTTTCTGGACCTCAGCACACTCCTCCTTTTCTACGCCAGGACTTGAGGTTTCTGTGGCAGCCAACAACTCCTGGTCCACTTTATCTATTGGGTGTGATTCACTACTTTCGACAATAACATCAGAGCATTCGTAGCATAGGGGCTTTTTCACCGTCGTGTCGAGGGTCGACACAATCTCTTCATCACCAAGTTGAGTAGGCTTTTTAAAGCTGAGCGGTTCGATATTGTCAACGGGTTGGCTGAAGTCCACCTCTATAGGTGAGTTTTTTTCACCAATTTCGGCGAGCAGGATCATTATCTCTTCGTCAGTCAGTTTCCTGTTCCTGTCGAAGAATGACGGAGAATCATTTGATCCACCTGTTTGGCTAAAATTGGGGACAGACGAAACGAAATCGCGCCGTATTTCCTTGGCAGTTTCAACGGCTACCATAGGCATTTGGCTGGTTTCTAGTGGTTTTACCTTTTCTGTAGGCAGAGGTCGAGAAAGAGAAGTCTCTTGTTTCACTTTTTGAGTGGAGGGAATTTTTATTGTTTCTCCCCCGCTACATGTTCTCCCATTCTTAGTTTTAAGGCTGTCTGCCCATGCCGTACTTTTCACAGTAACTGTTTTTGTTTCACCAATAATATCGAGGGCTTTACTGCAAATGCAGAGTAATACTGCCTTCCGCATATAAGGGTTTTTCATCCCCGCAACATTATTGAGTTTGAAACCCAGGTAATCTGAAATCGTATTAGAGGCAGAAAAGGAGGGCCAAGCTAGCCCGAGCATATGGGCGACGACCTTTATTTTGTGCAACCTGAAGGGGCTCGTTTTTAATCGCTCGATCCAAATGTCCCATTGTTCTTCGGTTATCAGTGCATGTGGCTCCTCCGCACGCATGAAATCCTCGAACTTGACGACTTTTTCTGACTTGCATCCGGAACCCAGTTGCGTTACGACTTTGGGATGTAAAGTGAGATGGTGTGACTCTCTGGGTTCGTCCCTGCTTAATGATCTAGGAATGAGAGGGGAGTTAACGGAAGGCGGTACCACGATTTGGTTTAGCCGTACTCCCGCCAGGAGGTCGAGTGCTCTGCTAGCAATACAAAGTAGTATCACCCGGCCGATTTGCAGATCTTTAATCTCTCTAACGTCCTCTAGGCTGAAATACAGGAAATCGTTAAGGGTTTTTTTGCTCAAAAAGAATGGCCAATACAGACCCAGCTTGCTCGCTACGGCACTTACCCTCGTGAGCCGCTCGGGGCTGGATTTCAGAGTCTCAACCCACTCGCTCCACTGTCGAGTCGTGACAAGCTCAAGAGGCGTCTTGGAATGCATAAATCGATAGAGGCCCCCCCCTTTGGCCTCACGGCCGTCCATCTCACCCGTTAAAGTTACTTCTTGCGTATTGGCGGACATCTCGTCTGTCGACGAAGGTACTATGACGCCTTCTCGCAGTCTCCAGCAAAAGTGCATATCACAGATGACCTTGTGCTTTAGCTCACCGTAGAGAATCCGGTTTACATAAGATTTGTCATAGTGAGTGCCGCAGCGCCTGCTTAACTCAGTGGCGACAAAAACCGCTTTTCTATCTGGGAGTTCAGCAATTATTTGTAAGACTTTATTAATTACAGTCATGTAGTTCTCGAAAAAAAAAACAGTTCTAATTGGTTCGGTGGGGTAAACGCTCAAAGCGAGCTAACCTCATTCGACTGTTTAGTCATCGGAGAGGCAATAACAGTCGACAAAAAGAAAAGCCGTCAGTCAGCAACTTGCTGATCCGAACGGCTTCCAATTCAGTTACCTATTCAGGACAGCGTTTTCTGCACATTAACGCCTCCCCTCCCCCACGCGACATATAAATTTTGATTAACCCTGATACCTTTTTTGCCCCTCCGTGTCAATGTTAAAGGACGGCTCTCAATACGGACTGTTTGCCACCGAATTACCACCGATATCACTGGATATTCGTTGAGGCAACCGGGATTGCGGCCCGGCTACCATATTCTGTGGTCTCCGCAGGTTTACTGTCATGCTCTAGCCTGCGCAGCTCGAATGATCGCATTTCTGACGGCGCCGGCCGTCCACTGCTTCTGCCTTGGGGTTGTGATCCTTGAGTTATTGAGTTCCTGCGCAATCCCCCTAAGGGATTTCCCTGCGGCCTTAAAGGCGGATATGATAGGGAACACTCTTTCTGCGTATTCGTCCGCAGATACCTTACGAGCTTTGGTTGCCGCCAATCGTCCTTTCGCGGACATTATCGGTTCAATGTTATTATTACCGAGCTGCACTCCTCTGGCTTTTGCAGCCCGAAAGAGCAGCCTTTGTGCGAGCTGAGACTGCCTCCCTTTCGTGTTCTGCTACGGCTGCCAGTATGTGAATTGTTAATCTGTTTGCTTGTGGGAAATCGCAAGCAACAAATTCAGTACCAGACTCCATTAATTTTGAGACGAAGGCGACATTCCGAACGAGTCGATCTAATTTCGCTACGAGCAAAGTGAGGTGAGAGAAGCGACAATGGTTCAGGGCTCTGAGAAGTTAGGGCCGGTGTTACGTCCGTCCCTCTACCATAGAGAACAAACCCGTTTGTCCCGCGTACGGTCAGTGTGTCGCTTGAAACTCTCCCCAAACCAGCCCGCTACAATTTGCCTGTAATATGGCCCATTATCCTTTAGTATCGCGGAACCGGGCCAGGGGGTCAAGTCTCGGGCCAGGGGGTCAAGTCTTGAATCTCGGGCCAGGGGGGTCGTCTTGAATCTTGCTAATCTTGAAGAGGGCACGGGAACCCCGGGGGGCGCCCCTGCGATCCTGGAGCCCGCGGGGTGAGCCCGAGGGGGCTGGACATGGGAAATTGATCTGAGCCCGCTATCCTCGTACCCCTACCCCCGCCACCAGAATCGGCATCTCGAACATGAACCCCAAATATGGCAACTCCCTTACCGCCTTTTCATAACTCATCATCCCTGAATAGATAGCCGGACGCTCGCGCACTGTGCTGTCCTGCGCCCGCTGCCGCCCCAACTCACATAGCAAGGATGCGAACGAGTTGGTCGGGCAGAGAAGCAGTCCAAGCCTTGCCTCGCGGTACTTCCTGGCCAGCATGAACTTCACATAGTCCTGGTAATAGGAGCGGGCATTACCAAATTCCACCTCGACCCAGACACCATTCTTCTCGAAATCGCACTTTAGGCCTAGCTCTTCGACCACGCGTTGCTCGCGGCGCCACCCATGGTTCAACAGTTGCTCACAGATCCGTCCATTGTAGTCCGACTGGCTGTAGCCTACGTCATACTCCACGGAGGCAATCGATTCTTGTACCTGTGCAATTTCACAAAAGCGCTTCACTTCCCTCTGGTCCAATCTGTGCAGCAACATGTCATGAATATGCAGGCACGGCGATGTGTTTTTCAGGATGGGCTTGAACAGAAAAGTGAACTGAGATATTTCCTCTACAGCTAAAAGGCTGCCGTCCGTCTGGCTGCCGAATATCCCGATCAGATACCGACGCAGTCGCTCCTGCGCCTTATTTTCGTACCGAAACTGCAAGTGCCCGGCCTTGTTGTTCAACCGGCGTATTTCTGCCACAATCGGCTCTTCAGTACCAAACAGAATGGTGACGGGAACCTTGCCACCTTTGTCGATGGTCAGCATCCGCTCCGTCTGCGCCTCAAGCGGGATAGTCACGCCATACTTGAAGGTTGACGTTCCGACAGGATGCAGGAACTTCACAGTTTCCAGCGATTCAGCATTCAAAGTAATACCCCAGGCTCTTTGCCGTTACGCACCTGCCTATCAGGCGCTGCGAATATACGTATTTTTTAGAAAGAGTTCAAGAAAGAATATGAATGCTCAGAGTTCATGAAGACAGACCACCCGTTGCTAGACATTGTTCAACAATTTCTGGAATACAAAAGGCTGCCCCTTCGCCTGCCCAAATAGAATCAGGTTCTCATCCATCACTGTGCCCAAGGCTGAATCTTTTTGACTTTCTCCTTTCCATGGCTTAACCTGCGGCTGCTAAGCTTGAGCCGATCTATCCATCTCCAGGATCCTGCTTGGGACAGACTGTGATGCATCTGCATATCCATCTGATACCGCGCTACCTTGTGTGCGCTGGATATTCCCTGATAAGGCTGCATACGGTCGAGGAGAAGCAGTGACTGAACGACCGTTGATCTACAACAAGCTGGTACGGGACCTCATCCCCGAAAGGATCGCCCAATCTGGCCGTAGCTCGTGCGTCAGCGTCCTCGACGACCCGGCATTTGCCGACGCCCTTCGCCTCAAACTCCTCGAAGAAGCCCACGAACTTTTCCATGCCGATTCCAGGGACCAGATCGTCAACGAGTCCGCCGATCTTCTTGAGCTCATGGATGCCATCCTCATGCGGCACGGCATCTCCTGGGAAGAGGTATTCTCCAGGCGAGCCGTAAAGCGTGAACAATCAGGCGCTTTTGAAAAGCAGCTTATGCTGCACGCGACTGCGACCAGCCAGGAAACGGCAGAATCGGGGACGCGTCAAGCATCGCTGCCACAGCTTCTGACCTTCAACTCGGTCATCGGCCTGGTGGACGTCATCAAGCGCGAACTGGCCGATGCCGATGCCCTGCATGTCGCTTCCGCCTTCTACTCTCGCGGCATGCTGAATCTGCTACTCGACCCCTTTCGTGACTTTCTGGAGCGCGGCGGCAGGCTGCGCCTGCTCACCTCCGTCATGGGCAACTTCAACAATCCCGCCGACCTGATGCACTTGAAGTCGCAACTGCCCCGAATCGAGATCAGGATCTTTTACCCTCTGAGCCGAAACGGCAACGCGGACTTCACGCAGGAGCCGCCACCGTTCCACATCAAGAGCTTCCTCTTCGAAAAGCCCACCGGTAGCCACTCCATCATAGTCGGCTCCTCCAACCTCACCCAATCTGGGCTAACCCGGAACCATGAGTGGAATTACTTCTCCAACGGCGAGACCAATCTTCTGCTCCAGAACAACCTTTCGGCCTTCCAATTCGCCCGGAAGGAGTATGAAGAGTACTGGAGCGACTCATCGGTACCTGTTGACGACCGCTTCCTGAACGTCTACCTGCCGCGCTGGCAGAAGGCGAAGGAACTGCGCTTGGCGGTGGCCAAGGAGATGAGCCGCGCCTTCCAATCTGCTGCCGCACCGCGGCCGGCGCAGGTGGCGGCTTTGCAATCGCTTGCAGAACGGCGCAGGCAGGGCGTTGCCAGGACCACGGTGATCGCCGCCACCGGGCTTGGCAAAACCTATCTGGCGGCCTTCGATTTCAAGCAGAGCGGCATGGGCACGGTGCTTTTCATCGCGCACCGGGAGGGCATCCTCTCCAGCGCAATGCAGACCTATCGCACAGTCTTGCAGGACGCATCCTTCGGCGCACTTCTGTCCGGAGAGAGCAAGCCTTCCGGCAACGGCGGCAGCCTCTTCGCCATGGTGCAGACCCTGTCGCAGCCGGGCACGCTGGCTGGATACGCCAGCGACGGTTTCGATTACATCGTCATAGACGAGTTTCATCATGCGGAAGCGGATTCCTACCGGCGGATACTGGAAAAGTTCCGGCCCAAGTTCCTCCTGGGACTCACCGCCACTCCCGAGCGCATGGACGGGCGGGATGTGCTGAAAATCTGCGACTACGACGTCGCCTTCGAAACGCGTCT
>Ga0209212_1007082_pt1 | contig 12542 bp, 14 predicted proteins | sample RifGroC2_FD_183996 | JGI IMG/M metagenome (GOLD analysis project Ga0209212, IMG submission 183996) | Groundwater microbial communities from Rifle, Colorado, USA - Groundwater C2 (SPAdes) (version 2) | ecosystem: Environmental > Aquatic > Deep subsurface > Groundwater | place: Rifle, Colorado...
CGAGGGGAGGTCTCCCTCCCCTTCTTCACTTTTCCGTAGATCACCGGCACCAGGGCGAAAAGGCCCAGTAGGGCGAAGGAGCCCAGCACGCGCGGGGAAGCCACGTCCCCCAGCGAGTTGATCACGGCGAGGCTTGCACCTGCGTTGACGAAGACAAAGCCGCCCGGAATGATGCCGATCAGGGTGCCGAGCACGAAGGTGCGCAGCGGCAACCGGGTGAGGCCAGCGGCCAGGTTGATCAGGAAAAAGGGGAAGAGCGGCACCAGGCGCAGGAACAGGAGGTAGTTCAGCCCGCGCCCCTCCAGCTCTCGGTTCAGCCCCTCCAGCTTGGGCCCGAAGCGCTCCAGGACCAGGTCGCGCAGCAGATAGCGCGTGACCAGGAATGCCAGGGTGGCGCCGATGGTGGCGGCGCAGACCGCATACAGCGTCCCGGCCAGCGAGCCGAAGATGGCGCCGGCGGCAAGCGAGAGGATTGCCGCTCCCGGCAGCGACAACGCGGTCTGCAGGATGTAGACCATCATGAAACCGGCGACCGTGGCGAGCTTATGCGTCTGGTAGTAGTCGGCCAGGGTTTGGCGGTTTTCCTTGAGCGCGTCGAGGGTGAGGAAGCGCCCCAGGTCGAGGTAGAAGAAGAGCCCCACCGCCAACGTGGCGGCGAGGAGCAGCAGGATTTTTCTCAGGTTCATGAGCAGGAAACTCCGGAGCTCTGCAATACAGAAAAGGTGAAAAGGGCTTCTACCCCCCTGGCATCATGTCTGCCTGGGGCGCATGGTATTATCATACAGCCGCGCAAACAAGTCTTTTTATTGGGTAAAAAGCGCCCGGATCGGCCCCGGCATATAAGGGGTGCGGTTTCCGGTGAAATGCGCTATCATTTTCATTATTATGCAGGGAGGGAAACCCTTATGAAGTGCACGCCAGGTTGCCTCGGCAGCACGACCCGCCCGGAATTAGCTGAAATAATAGCAAATTTGGGATTATTTTTCCCTTGGCAGTTGCAACAATTCGATCTGAGGCAGATGGGCCTTCCTGCTTGCCGTCGGAGAAAGCTTTAACCGTTTTGAGAGGAGACCGGACCGTGATCGGAGGACCGGATGAGGCATGAACAGAGCGAAGCTCACCCATTAGCGAGCAACGAAGAACCGTTTGAGCAGACTGGGGAGATTTACGCCCCTCCCAAAGCACCCTTCTGCGGCCTCTGCCCTGAGATGGCTGCCGCACTGAAAACCTACACCGACCTCTATGAACTCGCCCCCGTCGGCTACTTTACTATCGACCACTCCGGGGTGATCCAAGCTGTAAACGTCACCGGAGAAAGCCTGATCGGGATGCCGCGCTCCCGGCTTACCGGCACCCGCTTCGAGAGCCTGGTCGACGGCGATTCCCGGCCCGCCCTGATGTCGCTCATCGAAGAGGTGGAGCACCGCGGCAGAGGTGCATGCGAGGTCTCGCTGACACGGCCCGGCATGCAGCCGCTCTATTTGCGCATAGACGCGGTATCCTGCAGCAAGGGCCATGAAGTGAGGCTGGCGGTCCTTGACATCTCCGGGAGCAAGCGGGCACAGGAAGCGCTGCTCGCATCGGAGGCACGCTACCGCAGGCTGTTCGAGAGCGCCAAAGACGGCATCATGATAGTGGAGGCGGAAAGCGGCGAGATAACAGCGGCGAACCCGTTCCTGTTGCAGATGCTGGGCTATTCGGAGGATGAACTGATCGGGAAAGCCCTCTGGCAGATCCCGACCTTCGCCGGCCTGGCACCGAACAAGGCGGATTTTGTGGCGCTGCAGCACAGGGAGCACCAGCATCAGGAAGATCTGCAACTGGCCAGAAAAGACGGCCGGCGCCTGAACGTGGAACTGGTGAGCGCCATCTACCAGGCGGAGCGCAGCAAGGTAATCCAGTACAACCTGCGCGACATCTCGGTGCGCAAGCAGGCCGAGGAGGCGCTGCTAAAGAGCGAGGAACAGTGCCGCACCATCGTCAGCAATATAAACGAGTACGTCTACAGCGTGCGCTTCGAGGGTGGCTCCATCAAGTCCATCTACCACAGCCCGAAGTGCCTGGAGATCACGGGCTACACCCCTGAGGATTACTACAACGACCCGCTTTTGTGGTTCACCATGATCCACGATGATGACCGCGACCAGGTGGTTGAGTTCCTAAACGGCATCTTTGCCGGCAAGGACCACGAGCCGATCAGGCACCGCATCATCCACAAGGACGGGTCCGAGCGCTGGATCCTGAACAACTGCGCGGTGCAGAGGGTGGAAAGCGGCGAGGACCGGCGCGCCATAGCCCGGTTGGACGGCTTCATCCTGGACATCACGGAGATCAAGCAGGCCGAGGAGAACATCTTTTTCCTGGCCCACCACGATCCCTTGACCAAGCTCCCTAACCGCAGCACGCTGTACGCCAAGATCGAGCAGGTCCTCTCGGTGGCCCAGAAGGCCAGGAAAAGCGTGGCCCTGCTCTTTCTGGACATCGACGGCTTCAAGCAGATCAACGACTCGCTGGGGCACGACGTGGGGGACAGGCTCCTGCAATCGGTCGCCAGACGGTTGAACGACTGCACCCGCTCCTGCGACGTGGTATCGAGGCTTGGGGGTGACGAGTTCGTCCTGGTCCTTTGGGATTGCGGCGTGGCCGAGACCACCATTGTGGCCGAAAAGATCATCTCCTCCGGATTCGAAGTCGAGGAGAGCAACGTCACGGTGAACACCAGCATCGGGATCAGCCTCTATCCCGACGACGGCACCGACTACCTGGCCCTGCTGAAGAACGCCGACATCGCGATGTACCACGCCAAGAAGTCGGGGGGCAAGAACTTCCAGTTCTTCACCCACAAGCTGAACGAGATGGCGCACCAGCGCTTTGCCGTGGAGTTGGAACTGCGCCGGGCGCTGGAGCGGAACGAATTCGTTCTGCACTATCAGCCCAAGGTCGACCTGGTCACCGGCAAATTCAGCGGCATGGAGGCCTTGATCCGCTGGCAGCACCCGGTCCGGGGGCTGATCCTGCCCGAGGCCTTCATCCACATCGCCGAGGAAAGCGGGATTCTCAGCCCCATCAGCAAATGGATCATCCTCACCGTCTGCCGGCAGCTGCAGCAATGGCAGCAGCAGGGGATCAAGGGGATCCCGGTGGCGGTGAATCTCTCCGCCAGTTTCTTCCAGCACCGCGACTTCGAGGACACCATCGAGAGGTGCCTGCTGGAGACCGGCATCCCCCCCGAAAGCCTGGAGTTGGAGCTGACCGAGGCGACCATCATGAGCGACCCCCAGAAGGTGCTGGGGAGCATGGCCGCCATGAAGGCGCTCGGGTTGCAGCTCTCCATCGACGACTTCGGCATCGGCTATTCCAGCCTGAGCTATCTCAAGAAGCTTCCGGTCGACAAGCTCAAGATCGATCAATCTTTCATACACAACATAGCCACCGACCAGGACAATGCCGCCGTGGTGCGGGCGGTAATCAGCATAGGGCGCAGCATGCAGCTCAGGGTGATCGCGGAGGGAGTGGAGACCGCGTCCCAGCTCGCCTGGCTGCAGGCCGAAGGAAGCGAGGAAGCTCAAGGCTACTACTTCAGCCGGCCGCTGTCGACCAGGGCCATCACCGACCTGCTCAAGCAGGTGCCCAACTTCCTGCACAACCCGCGCGGCAAGCAACAGATGCGGCATTGACTACCCAGATGCGGCGTTGACGAGGACTTGAGGGGGACCGGGAAAACAAAAGGCTGTGAAGTACGGCAAAAATGCTGTACTCCCAGCCTTTTGTCTTGTGCTGAACTGATGTGGTGAAGTGTTATCGAACCACTGACTTCCGGTTACTCGACAACTTCTGGCGTCTCTACCTGCTCCTGGTCCTCATCGAATTTCTCTTCGACTCCGTAGCCGGTATAGCCACCGGCTCCATAGCCGGACTGGCCTGTACCGAAGCGCCTCTGCACCCTTTCCATATCCGCCGTCATTTGCGCACGCTGCTCGGTCATCTTGGTGACTATGTCGGTCAGCAGATTGAGCTGCTTGCTGGGATTGGCTTCGGCATCGGCAGCCTTCAGCGCCTGAACGTCACGCGCTAACTCCGCGTCCTGACTTTTCATCCTCTGCGTCATTTGGTTCATCAAGGCCTGCTGCTGGTCCATTATCGCCTGCTGCCGGTTCATTAACGCCTGCTGCTCGGACCTGATCTCGGATCCAGTTGCCTGCCCCTGGGACCCGGCGGGCATCAACCCGGCGAAGATCATGCCACAGTCCCTGCCCTGGCACCCCTCCGACATGGCATCGAGGTGAGCGACCACATCTTGTGAGCGGATCTGCTGCTCGCTTCTGGTGAGATTCTCCAGATCCCGCAGATGGGTCTTCACCGCCACCAGGTGCTGATCTATCATGTTCTTCGTGTCGGCGCTTTCCCTCGCCTCACCGGGGACGGTGCGCGCTTCCGCGCGATATTTTTCCATCTCCTCGGTGCTGCGCCTCATCTCGGCGACCGCCGCCCTGGCGAACTCACGCGGCACAGTTTGGCCCTGGTTCGCCACCTTCCTGAGCTGCTCCCCAAAGGTCATCATACTTTCGTGATGGGCTATCATCAGCATCTGCTGTGGATTCCCCACCATCTCACTGGTTCCCACCATCTCCCTGGTCATTTGCGGTTGCTGCCGCATTTCCATCGCCCCCACATCGTTCGCCTGTGTCTGCACCGCAAAAGAAGACAGGGCGGCCACGGCAAAAACTGCTATCGCTATAAAGAATCGGTTCATGGCTTTTCTCCTTTTTATTCTCCAATCCTAAATCAGAATGTCGTTACAAGGGCCGACGCCCCTGAATCAGGTTAATAACGATCATGATGACGGCGATCACCAGCAGGAGATGCAGAAAACCTCCCATGGTGTAGCTGCTCACCAGTCCCAGGAGCCACAAAATCAGCAATATTACTACTATGGTCCACAGCATGTTGTCCTCCCTTCTGGCCGCCAGATCCTGCTGTCATCGGCAAACCGGCCAGAGTTTTTGGTTTGACCCGAAGCTTCACCAAGTCCCCGGGCCCCTAGTCCCCTATTCGGAGCTTTGTGAGGTTGTCCATCAGTCCGAAAACGTTCAGCAGCCATAAGACTACAACGATGACCACAACGGCATTAAGTATGGACTTGATGGAGCCTGCCATCGGTATGTAGGTATTGACCAGCCACAGCAGCACACCGACGACTATTAAAACCAGTACCACCTGTATCAACGGCATAACAGAGCACCTCCCATTTCGTCGTAACCACCGCCTCCGAACATCACAGGTTACCTTGCATTGTCTCCTAGCCATCAAGCAGCAATACTGGCAGCAATACTGTGGTAGTTTCGGTTTGCGATCACCAGCAGAGCGATCGCAGCCACCCGACGCGATGAAAACAACGACTTGCCATCTTCACGCGGTCCGCACCCGAAACTGTTCAAGCGGTGCGGACTGTCCGTGGCCGCTACCTCCTCAGGTTTCTATCCCTCTCAAGGTCTTCTTCAATATTGCTCTCTACATCGCCGACCTTTTTCTGAACCTTGCCGGCAATTTTTTCCGCTTTACCCTCGTGTTCCATCGAAACGTTCCGGGTGATTTTGCCGGCGCCCTCTTTAATCGAGCCCTTCACCTGACGTGCCGTCCCTTTTGCCTGATCTCTGGTGCTCTGTTTCATGATCTACCTCCCGATCGCTTTTCGTCGCAGTCATCCCTTAGTAGTGAAGGTGACTGCGGTCGCTCTGCTGGTCATCGACTTGCCGATTGCCTTTCCCTCTTTTGCTAGTAATCGAAAGGCTGCGGAGGAGGTCTTCTCTGTATAGCCATAGTAGCATGAATAAAATTTAATCTGAACCCGTTTAGTTTTCCAAGGGAGCCTGCTTTGAGTGCAGGCGCGCACCCTGACACGGCTAGACATGCTGTGGGGCAAAGAGCGTTACAGGCGGGGAGAGAGCGGGGAAGAAAGAGTGTCTAAGGAAGCTGCGACTGTTTCTGAGCCATCTTTTCAATCACAGGTCACCGTGATACAATTCAAAAAATTAGCACACATTAACATAGACAAAACAGAGCCGTCGCACAAGTTTTACAGTTTCGCATAGAGCGGCATCAGTAGGGAGAGTGACATGGCAGATATCGATATAGCGTATATCAGGACGGAGCCGATCTCCCCGTCATCTCCCTGCCAGTACATAAGCGGCCCCAATTTCAGGTGCACCATCGAACTGGCGGACGGCTCCACCATCATGAGGTGCGGCGTCACCGCGCGGCACGCCCTGGCCAACGCCATAGCCTGCTACAAGACCAGTGGCAGACCCAGATCAGAACAGCAATGAGTCAGACACAATCGGTATCGGTAAATCCCCCTCTGAATATCGGCAATTTCCACGCTTTCTCCCCCCTCACTTCCTCCCCTTGATTCGGGTTATAATCAGGTAACGAAGAACGAATCTGTCAGGGGAGGCGAAGCCATGAAGATCGACGGCACCGAATTTGGCAGCATCACAATAGACAAGGTACTTTACCCTCACGACGTACTGATCCGGCAGTCCGGGGATATAGAGAAAAGGAAGAAAAAGCTCTCGAAGGAACTGTATGGCACCTCGCACGTAATGTCGCTGGCGGAGGCGGAATTCATCTACCAGAAAGGGAGCAGGCTGCTCATTATCGGCACCGGCCAGAGCGGCAATCTGCACCTTTCTCCCGAAGCCGCAGAATTCTTTACCAGTCACGATTGCAGGGTTGTCACCGAACCGACGCCGCGCGCCATCGTCAGATTCAACGAGACGCAGGGTCCGAAAATCGCTCTATTTCACGTCACCTGCTGACCGGACCGGTACTGCACAGAAGGAGGTATTGCCGTGAAAGCATTCATGTCGAGATACAGTCCGCATTGCTACGCACTGATGCGGATCATCGCGGGATTTCTCTTCCTCTGGCACGGTGCGCAGAAGCTGTTTGGTTTTCCGATGCCGCTGCCCCCCGGAGTCCCTGGCTTCGTCATCTATGTCGCCGGACCGATAGAGTTCGTCGGCGGGATCCTGATCATGATCGGGCTCTTCACGCGCTGGGCCGCCTTCATTGCCAGCGGTCAGATGGCAGCGGCCTACTGGATGGTGCACGGGACCAGGGCGTTTCTGCCGATCCAGAACGAAGGGGAGCTGGCTGCGCTGTACTGCTTCGTCTTCCTGTTCATCGCCACCCAGGGGGGTGGGATCTGGAGCATCGATGCGCTCAGAGGCGAGGACGGTCAACCTCCCGGATAGCCATGCCATTTATAAATTGATTCATGTACCGTGTCAGAGATTCTCAGGCGCCCGTGCGGGGACATTGGGCTTTTGGTGTCGAGCGAGGCGGGGTTGGTCATGCCACAAGTCGAGCGCAACAAAAAGGGATCAGCCGATGAGAGCTGATCCCTTTAATTTTTTTCATGCGTGGCATGCTGTTACAGGTCGGATATGAGACCGATCAGTGCCGAGCGTTCAAAATTGGCAATGGCTGTCTTGACATCGCTCCAGGAGGGTTTCTTCTTGAGCGGTTTAGCAGCACCTGTCGGTTTGGCTGGTTTTCTTGCGGTCATGAGAATAATGGTCTATTATCGATCGGCCGTCGGTGTCTAACTGGCACCGGCCCCAGATAGGTAAACGGCACCGTAGCACCGTTGCGGTTTTTCTGGTCGCGGGCAAGGACCAGGATCGTGTAGCCCCGCGGCCGATGGTGAATCAGGCTCTGCCCGTCGGTGTGATGCTGCGCGGTATTCGCCTGTGACTCCCACTGCATGAGATTATTCGGCATACCTGGTGCGCGGTGAGAACCTTCTCGGTAGAAAGTCGCGATGACAGACAAAAAAGGGCTCTTTTACTTGGCGTTCTCCTGCCAAGCCGCGAACTCCAAAGGGCGAATGCCGAAACGTATCGCATTCCCTTCGTGCAGGTTTTCAAACTCTTCCAATACAAGTTTTACAAACTTGTTGCGATCCTCTTCCGCAACCTCCGCTGGAATGGTACATCCGTGGTCGGCGATAGCTGTTGAAGAACAATCGTTTACACTACCGCGCTGAGTGCTTGCCGGTACCGCAGGCGGAAGGTATCCGGCGGCACCAGTTCCTGGCGGATCGCAAGATACTGCTGGCAGGAGTTCATAGGCCCCAGACGAAGACATCGCGCAGCAGTTCAACCCGGCTCAGCTCGGACACCCCGAGCATGGCTTCAACATCCCATACAGCTTCTCCTTATACAAGATCCAGCCCGAGTTCCTTGAGCTTTGCTGCCCCGGGTCTCGTGGTCTCAGGATCCCAGCCACGATCCTCAAAGGGCCAGGTAACTAACGTAGTCACTCCCCCCCTCCCTTTCGGGTTCTATCCTTTCTTAACACCTCTGTGGGCCTTTCGGCCTGATCAAGTAAGCACCATTCACGACCCTCGAACTGTCAGATTTTGAATCTGCCGATTACACATCTCCTCGATCTGCCTGTAAGCAATCACCATCCAGAGCAGGAACGGCAGCAGGTAATGGACCATAACAAGCCAGCCATACGAAACAGCCATGTTCCCTAGGGAGGGCGTGGGTGTTTTCAGATAGGGAAGCCAGACGGCTGTCATGAAGAAATCAGTAAAGAGGAACACGGCTACCCCTGCGACAACTCCAATGATCCTCTTTCTGATCTCCATACCAGGTGTCGCCAGAAGGAGAACCAGGAAAGTATGGAGATTGTTTGAACCGTCATAAGGGAGTTTCTCCATCATCTCGCTCGTCGGCAGGGTCATGGTCGTTATGAATGCCAAAACGAATTTGTAGGACTGATGGAGCAGGGGCAGTAGCGGAATGAAGAGCAGGGATATGCCGAGCAGCCTAGCAAGAAACAGCAGAAGTCTTTTCACGATTCACCACGAGATTGATCCATACGAACCAGAGCGCGACTATGAAGAACAGAAAGATGGTTTCCCAGACGTAATCATGAAAGAGATGGGCCTGCTTCGGCCAGTACTCCGTCACGCATCCCAGAGCTACCAATCGTACAATATTGACGAATATGATAAGCGGTATCCCGCTAAGAAGCCCCAATGCCTTTGACCTGAAGGACGATGAATATGCCAAAATGAACGAGATAAAGAGAAACACTGCGTTGATGGCGGTGCATTCTGAAGTTACGTTCCAGGTGTCGTTCCGAAGATGGATGATGTTGCGGGCAACGGTATTGTCAATTCCGGTTGCATTGAGAATCGAGGAGACGACCTGCGCAGTGCCATAGCCCCACTTGATGTAGCCCTTGAGCGCGAAGAGCCAAGTAAAGGCGTGGAGGGCAACCAGGAATAACGTAAAGAGGCCACAGGTCTTAATGAGGGAAGAGCCGGGGCGATTGATCGCCCCAGCGTCCTTTTGCATAGTCTGTTCTGCTTGGATTCGCTCTGCTTTTATTATTTTCTTCTTCTTTGCCAAAGAGGTTACTCCTTCCGCCTGCGGGTAAAGATACCGACACCCGCCAGCATTCCCGGCAACAGCCACCAGCCTTCCATTACAGGAACAGGAGTGCTGACTACTCCAGCAACAATTGCTGCCTGCACCGGAGTGGTCCGGCTGGTGGTGGTGCCGTCACCCAGCTGAAAGATGTTGTTACCTCCCCAGGCCCAGACCGTGTCATCGTTCTCCAGCACCACGGTGTGAGTTCGTCCCGCGTCTATGGCAATGATGCCGCTGAGCCCGCTCACCTGCACCGGAGTGGTCCGGTCCGTGGTGGTGCCGTCACCTAGCTGTCCTACGGAGTTCCACCCCCAGACCCAGACCGTACCGTCGCTTTTCAGTGCCACAGTATGTATCCAACTTGAGGCGATGGCGATGATGCCGCTGAGCCCGCCAACCTGCACCGGAGTGGTCCGGTTCGTGGTGGTGCCGTCACCCAGTTGACCGTTGTTGTTAAGCCCCCAAGCCCAGACCGTGCCATTGTTCTTCAGTGCCACAGTGTGATATCTACCTGCAGCGATTGCGATGATGCCGCTGAGCCCATTCACTTGCACCGGAGTGGCCCGGTCCGTGGTGGTGCCGTCACCCAGTTGACCGTATTTGTTACTCCCCCAGGCCCAGACCGTGCCGTCGTTCTTCAGTGTTAAAATCTGGTATTTCCCAGCATCGATGGCGATAATGCCGCTGAGCCCACTCACCTGCACCGGAGTGGCCCGGTCCGTGGTGGTGCCGTCACCCAGTTGACCGAAGTTGTTACCTCCCCAAGCCCAGACCGTGCCATTGTTCTTCAGCGCCACTGTGTAGTTGAGACCTGCGCCAATAGCCGTCACTCCGCTGAGCCCACTCATCTGCACGGAAGTGGTCCGGTCCGTGGTGGTGCCGTCACCCAGTTGACCGTTGTTGTTATCCCCCCAGGCCAAGACCGTGCCATTGTTCTTCAGTGCCACTGTGTGGCCATCCCCCGCGGCAATAGCAGTCACCCCGCTGAGCCCGCTCACCTGCACCGGAGTGCTCCGGTCCGTGGTGGTGCCGTCACCCAGTTGACCGTTGTTGTTATCCCCCCAGGCCCAGACAGTGCTGTCGTTCTTCAGCAGCACGGTGTATTGGGCACCCGCAACGATGCGCGGGGTCACGGCATGGGCCGGAGAAACCGCAAGCAATAAGATTATCGTGGCAACCGTGCCACAGAAAATGCTTCTGAATCTGAACATAACACCTCCTAAGCATAAGAGGAATGCATAAAATTAAATCTACTTTTGGATTCAAAATTATCGGCTTGTACCGTATTCTAGTCCAATACAAACTTGACTGTTTATAATATTTTTGACTCTGTGCTTATAAAAACTAATTACATACCATGTTATTACCCTGAGACGTAATAATTGGTAAAGTTCAGTAAACCTTGCTCCTATTTATCGCAGGCACCATCTTAAACTATTTTCCTGAAAATGGGATCCACTATAGGGCAGAGCCGGGGCGATTGCTCGCCCCTGCTTCCATTTGTACTATTGGCTCTGCTTGTGTTTGGTCTGGCTTGATCCTTTTCTTCTTAGCCAAAGGGGTTACTCCTTCCGCCTGCGCGCAAAGATGCCCACACCAGCTAACATTCCTGGTAGCAGCCACCAGCCCTCCATAACCGGGACAGAAGTGCCAGTGCCACCAGACGATGCTACGTTTATTGAGAAAGCCGAGAGAAGAGTTGTGAAAGTTCCGTCACTGACACTGATCTGGATATTGTTGTAATTGCCGGGTGTCGGCGTACCGCTCAGGGTGCCGGTCGCGGTGGCGAAGGTGGCCCAGGAAGGCTTATTGACAATGGTGAAGGTAAGGTTGCTACTGTCCGTATCCGAGACGGCCGGGGTGAAGCTGTAGTACGTCCCAGAGGTGCCGACACTGGGAGGAGTCCCGGCGATAACAGGAGCAATGTCTGACGGCGGTGAAGGAGGAGTGGCCCAACTTGTCGTGCAAAGGGAAAGCAGAACAGGTGCAGCAAGTACAAACACCCGGGCGCATTGATTAAATTTTTTCTGCATGGGCTGTCTCCTTAATATGGTTGTTCAGCGACAATTAGAAGTCTGGCTTTTGTTCCCGGTCCCGGAGCAGGGATGGTGTAAGCCCCTGTCCCCAAGTCGGTTTCATTTTTATTATCCCAAAGAGTCAGCCTTATCACTTTTGGCAGGCTGCTCTGGTCTGACGTGAGCGCAATAACGAGCGGTGTACCTTTGGCAAGGCTGGAGGTAATTACGATCTGCCATTCCTGTTTTCTTGCCAGGGCGCGGACATCGCCGCGCATCTCCCGCATTGCCGATTTCCAGTCAGGATGCGGCACAATCACACTGATGTATGGCTCTCCCATGCTGGCATTGAGATTCCCCGGCGAGATGGTGTCATAGGCATTATCGAAACCGTCGGTTGCTTTGGGATGTTCTCCAATTACAACATAATCGTAAAGGGGACCATTTGAGACCCTGATGGTGGCGGTCATGGGTTCGAAGCCCATGGCCGCCACGCTGGTCAGACAGATGATTGTGATGATTGCCGCCAGGTTCCTTAAGATTGGCATCCCCGGCTTACTGAATGGTCAGGGTATGGTCGACCGAGTCCAAATTCAGCAACCAGTACCCCTTCCAAGGTTCAATCTGGGGATTGACCCCGATGATGGACCATGAGTCATACGCGGCTCCGTTCCACCAGTAAATGCCGCCACCGATCTTGTTGGCGGTGATGGCATTGGACAGCGTATCGGTGTCTATCAACCAGTTCGTGCCGATATTGGTCTTGATTGTGGTGTTCGGATTGGCGATCATCGTCCACCCCGGCTTCAGCGTCACGGTGGCGCTAGAGGGGCCAGTTGTGCCGCTGTAGGTCAGCAATGTGCTGTTGGATGCTTTGGCAAAATAGCCCATACCTGGAGCCAGAGTTGTTACCTTGGCATAGGAACCAAGTTGGGTGGCACTGTTTTCAGCCGTGGCGCCGGAAGGGGTCCACTGATAAATGGAGCCGACCGTGCCGGCAAAGAATGTCGAGGCGGCGATGCCGGCTGTGCTGTACGGGACAGCAACGACATTCCAGCCGTTGTAGAGCGGGGTGCGG
>Ga0209212_1007083_pt1 | contig 12541 bp, 10 predicted proteins | sample RifGroC2_FD_183996 | JGI IMG/M metagenome (GOLD analysis project Ga0209212, IMG submission 183996) | Groundwater microbial communities from Rifle, Colorado, USA - Groundwater C2 (SPAdes) (version 2) | ecosystem: Environmental > Aquatic > Deep subsurface > Groundwater | place: Rifle, Colorado...
CTTGATCGCGCCGGCAGGACGACCTTCCAATACAAGCTGGGCAATGACCCCAAAGGCAACCTTTTCGCCATGCAGCTTGTTTTTAGTAGCATTCAAAGTTGTCAAGCCGTTATGAATCGAATGTGCCCCGGCGTGTCCGCCGTTTTCAGAGCTCAGGCCGCTCAACAGGGTGTTTGCCTCTACAATTGATTCCACGGCAGGGGTAACAACCTTCTTTTCAATAGCCAGTCTGGCCTGCAGGCCGGATTCCAGCAAGGTCTCGTAGCAAAGTCTTGCCAGTGCCCTGGCAGCCAGGGTGGGGTGGCCTCCGTCGGTGAGAGGGTTCGGTTTGCCGCTTCTGGCACAGGTGTCTGATTCCCAGAAGGTTGCCAAGGCATCACCCATGCCTGCCACGAGGAATTTCGCCGGCGACTTGGCGACCAATGCCGTGTCTACCAGGATGCAATCCGGATTTTTTCGCAGGAACAGGTAGCGTTCGAAGACCCCGGCTTCCGTGTAGACAACCGACAGGGCAGAGCAGGGCGCATCGGTTGAAATAACGGTCGGCACGACAATCACCGGCACCTTCATCTCATGGGATACCGCCTTGCCGGCATCGATTGAGGCGCCTCCACCCAGGGCAATGATTACGTCGGCCCTGTTTGCTGCTGCTATCCCTGTAAGACGCCTGATCTCCTGCTGCGACGAAACCCCCTGGAAGCATTCCTGATAACAGGGGATACCTTTGTCGGCCAGACTTGCCGTAATATCCGGGCCGCACAAGGACAAGGCGGTCTTCCCTCCGATAACCAGGGCGCATGTTCCGATGCGGCTGGTGTGTAGACCGATTTCCTTGATGGCACCGGCCCCCTGAACATATCGACTTGGCGAAAGCAGCATCCGGCTCATGATATCTCTCCTTTTGCGAACGTGTTCTTCCTGAACGAGTCCGATAGAATGCCTGCTAAAAGTACTTATCCAGGCCAAGGTGGTTGTGCAGGGTAAGGAAATCCTGGCGACCCATGGTGAAGTAGAGCCGAAGGTAGTGACTCCCCTCAAAGGGGAGGGCATAGCGCTCCAGCCCCGGCTCCGTACAGCCTGCGCATTCGGAAAACCCGCCGACACCACGGCGGAAGCGCGCGGCAGACGGTGAACAAACAAGCTCCGCCAGAGGCGTCTCCTTTGCGTTTCCCAGCGGTGCGCTGATAATGGGGCAGGAAAACAGCTCCCCCGTGCTTCTGATGAACAAATAGTTGAATCCTGCCGAACAGGGTTTTTCCATCCTTCCCGTATCAAGGAAGCGTAGCAGTTCCGTACGATAATAACTCCAGCGGAAACGTGGAGAGTTATAGAAAGCCTTGAGCTTTTCCTTGTCCGCGGGAGAAAGCGCCAGCTTATCCTCCTGATCAAGATTGGAGTAGCGGTTGGACGTAAGAATATATGGCGATATGATGGTAAAAAGCCCATGTTCGTCGGCGTACATGGACACTTTAGCCAGTTCGTCGATGTTGTACCTGGTGACGGTCGTTTTTATCCCTATGATCAGGCTCGGGTGCTGTTCCCGCAGCTTCTTCAACCCTTCAATAGTGGCATGAAGACGCGCCCAGCCACCTTTGACGTTCCTGATGAGGTCATGGGTCTCTCCGACAGCGTCCATACCGCAGGCAAAGATCAGTGAGATACCGGACAGTTCCAGGTGTGCGATGACGGAGCCTGCCTCGTCCAGGATCTTCTGCGTCAGGAGCCCGTTGGTGGTGATGGCGATGGAGCGCAGGTGCGAAAACACGTCCGCTTTCAGCTTGCCGATGCCGAGCAGGAGTTGTGACAGGTCGCCACGCAGGAACGGTTCCCCTCCCGTGATATCCAATTCTTTCAGTTCTGAAAGGACCGGTGAACGGAGAATATCCAGCCACTCATCCACTGTGAGTTCCGGGAGGTCATGGGGCGCCTGCCAGATGTTGCACATGATGCAACGGGCGATGCAGCGCCTGGTAACTTCAATGCTCAGGGCCTCCACTTGTGCCTGTCTGCCGGTAGTCTTAAGATATCGGTAGCGTATTGCCCTGGCCGCGAGTCGAATGGGTAGGAACGGTTTCATGTAACCTCGTCAGGCTTGCTTGGTGGTTACTTCTGTATTTTCCTAGCCCTGAGCAGGGCAAGCCAGAACACATTTTGCTGACGTATTGTAAAGACTCAAGTCATAAGGAACTAATAAACAGGATAACTTCTAACTAACCAAGAAAACGGTTGCCATAATTCAGCTGTCTGGCTCAATACCCCCCGCAGACACCGTCCAAGGGCAGTTCCTTAGTGACAATCTGCTGCTCGCCATCACCTCCGACAGCAGAGCCTTCATGGGGTTTGCCGACCTCTTCAATACCGACAGTGCCGTGACCACCTTCCACGTTTGGCGCCGCGTCCCTCAAATGGGCGGCGCACAGGTTTTCGGAGCTGTTTGCCTTGGCACCGCATTGACTGCATTCAACCGTGGGATTGTCTGAAAGGCTACGGATACAGTCATCCAACCCCTGTCTTTTGAGGGCACACATGTGCATATGGTGATGTTCGCTATCGCAACTCATACTTACTCCTTATTTGCTGGATTTGATTTTATGCTCATTACCAATGGCTGCGCCCGGCAGGGTCGAAGACCGGTTCGCTGTTGCCGCCGGCGCCACGGGTATAATAGTCCTTGGAATCGTAGATTTCGGCTGCCTTTGCTTCCAGCAGGCGTTTCCTGTCAATCGGGTCGGCATGGTCGGCATAGATGTCCCGCAGCAGGTCTTCCACGACCAGGCTCAGGTCATCCACTGTTTTCACGACCTCCACCTTGTCGCAATAGGCCCCGTAAATATCCATCAGACAGTCGCCGCGACTCCAGGTATCCCGCTCTTCCGGGGTAAGCCAGAGCATGTAGCGGGCCTTCTCGCGGATCTCGTCCAGTACCCAGTCGTTGGCCTCGTCGTAGTTGTTTCGTGCATCACCCAGGATGATAAAGGCCGGTCTACCGCGCAGGTTTTCCAGATACCTTTTCTTGAAGGCCAGAAACACCTGGCCGAAGCTGCTGTTTTCATCCAGATCCACAATGTCTCCAACATCGATGGCTTCCATCAGGTCGTTGACCGGCATATTGGCGAGCATTTCGGTGATTTCTGCTATCTCCCGGTTGAAGATGAAACTTCGGACATCCAGATGTTGATTCTGCAGGGTATGCAGCAGCAGCAGCATAAATCTGGAGGCATGGCTCACCGAAAAACTGACGTCACATAGGACCACCAGCCGCGGTTTTTCCCGGCGTTTGCGGCGCAGCGCCACCTGAAACGGCACCATGTCGTGGCGATAATTTTTCTGGATCGTCTTGATGACGTGCAGTTTGCCCCGATTCTGGTTGTTCTTCATCCGCTTCATATCCTTGCGGAGGCGCATCATCATCCGGGACACCACGTCCTGCATGGCGATCTGTTCTTCAACGGTAAAGGTGATGCCCATCTGGACGCTGTTGCTTTTGTTGAGTTCGATCGTGAGCGGGTTCTGCGTGTAACGCCGCGTCGGCCGGGGTGCTTTCTTCGCCTTGCCCCGGTAACCCTTCATCTGCACAACGATCTCCATGCCTTCCGTATCATCCGGATCTATTTCCGTCAGGCTTTTCAGCTCTGCCAAATCTTCGGGATTGATATCGCTGTCAAGCTTGAGCAGCGGTCCGCCTTCGTCGTGGTCGTCGCCAGGCAATTGGTCCAGGTAGTTGAATTCCCCCTCCATGTTGATAATGGCGGCGTCCATGAGATCGGCGATCTCATTTTGCGGGTCTACAAACTTGAAACGGCTGAAAAACCGGTTAAAAACCTCATTAAAGGTCGGGATGTCATTGACGTTCTTCACCAGTGTCAAGCGCAGCAGCTGCCGGGATGACTTGCGTCCTTCCATGCCGCACAGTGCCAGGGCCTGGACCGCATCCAGACTTTCCCCGGGGGAGACACGAATCCCGTTTTCCCGCAGGGCTGAGACAAAGCTGGCGATTATCCGTTCCATGTTGCGCTTAGCTCCTGCGTGGCAAGCTCCGTTACCTTCTGCAGGTCTGTCTGGTGCTTGGCAATCACGCCCACGGTATTGGCAACTACCTCCGGTGTAAGCTGCGTTGCCTTGAGGATCGATAGCACCTGGGCCCAGTCAAGGGTTTCGGAAACACTGGGCGGCTTGCGCAGATTCAGTTCCCGGACCTTGCGCAGGAATTCCACCATCCGGCGGGCCAGAGTCTCGCAAAGGTCTGGGAATTTTGCCCGGACAATGGCAACTTCCCGGTCCAACTCCGGATAGCCGATATACAGATACAGGCAGCGGCGGCGCAACGCGTCGGAGATCATCCTCGTGCCGTTACTGGTCAGGATCGTCAGCGGCTTTCTCTTGGCCTCGATGACCCCCAACTCAGGGATCGAGACCTGAAAATCGCTCAGGCACTCCAGAAGCAGCGCCTCGAACTCATCGTCCGAGCGGTCGATCTCATCGATCAGGAGCAGGGAACGTTTTTCCGACAGGAAGCTGCGCAGGATCGGCCGCTGTACCAGGAAATTCTTGGAAAAGAACAGGCTCTCCTCGGCGGAAAGCCGCTCTACCGCTTCCCTCAGGTCAGCGGATACGGAAAGGTAGGTGTCGAGCTGGGTACGCAGCAGCTGGGTATAAAGGAGCTGCTTGCCGTACTCCCAGTCATACAGCGCCTTGCCCTCATCGATCCCTTCGTAGCACTGCAGCCTCACCAGAGGAAAATCCAGGGCAGATGAAAGGGCCTTGGCCAGTCCGGTCTTCCCTACGCCGGGAGGGCCTTCGATCAGGATCGGCTTCTCCATGTGGAGAGCCAGAAAAACTGCGGTGGCGATGGCTTCGTCGGCGATGTAACCGCTTGTGTTGAGAAGATCCTTAACAACTTGTTCGGTAATCATAATAACCTCGTAACGTTTGGTTATGGTAACTGCTCAGCTGAGCTTAAAGTCCCCTCTCTTCAGGGCCTTTGGGTCCGCAAAGGGAGGTGAGCGAAATACAACACCTGTCATACTCTTTCTGTGCAATCTTTGCGCCGTTACAAGGACATTGCCCAAGGTTTTTCATGTACTGAGCGGTTTCTTGATAAAACAAAGCCGCTGGCTCCGGTGAGGGGGCACATTCCCTTCGGGGCCAGCGGCATAACATTACATAGGCACACAATGAATCAGATAAATGTTACATGCACTGCTTGAAGATGCCGATCATATCCTGCAGGCCGGTATCTGTCGGGTTGCCCTCAGTACAGATATCGTTAACGGAGAAGCGTGAAAGCCCTTCGACATCCTTTTCAAGCAGACCAAGATCCGTAAAGGTCTTGGTGATGCCCAGGTCGGCTTTCAGTTCCAGACAAGCCTGAATGAAAGCTTCACCGGCTTTCATATCGGACATGCCGTTTGTGTCGATACCGGCAGCCTGTGCCATCATTCTGAAGCGCTCGGGGCAGGCAGGGAGGTTGAACTTCATGACCGGACCAAGACCGATGGCGTTGCAGAGACCATGGGGGGCATCATACATACCGCCCAGGGCATGGGCCATACTGTGGATAAGGCCGAGACCGGCGCTGTTGAAGCTGTAGGCAGCGGCCATTTCCGCCCATACCATCGCCTCGACGGCTTTGTCGTTGTTCCTGTTCATTGCCGACTGACGCAGGTTGCCGAAGATCAGGTTTATTGCGCTCAGGCCGGGACCATAGGCAGAGATGACGCCAAGACGGGAAGTGATGGCTTCAACGCCATGGGCAAGTGCGTCCATGCCGGTGTAACCGGCCAGGTCGCCGGGCATACACTGGTGGATCAATGGGTCGTTGACGGATTTGCTGGGGGTACAGTTGGGATCAAAAAGGGCCATCTTGTACTTCTTGTCGGTATGGTTGATGATCGAGAAGCATGATACTTCCGAGCCGGTACCCGAGGTGGTGTTGATGGCAAGCTGGGGAATCGTGTTGGCCTTGGTGGCCTTGAAAGCGCCTTCGAAGGTGCGGACATCCTGGCCGTCATGGCTGTGAACGAGTTTGATGGCCTTGCAGCAGTCGTGGGAGCTGCCGCCGCCGAGGCTGATGATGCCGTCGAATTTGCCGGCTGCCAATACCTTGGCGCCTGCCATAACTTCGTGATCTTTAGGGTTGGGAGTTACTTTGTCAAACACCGTGGAAGAAACCCCGGCAGCCTTCAGCACGCCCTGGATCGTCTCGACAATGCCGGTGCCTTTCAGGCCGGTGGTTACGATCAGTGCATTGGTCATTCCCAGTGCCTTGGCATCATTGCCTACCATCGTATGTGCACCCCAACCGACGTTTACGGATGGATATGCGTGCATCATCTTGATCGGGTATTCCAGTCTTTCATTCTTCAGGGTCCGTTTGACATCTTTGTTGTGAGACATGGGTACTTCCTCCTTTTGTGGTGTGTGTTTTGATTGAACTGTTTTCTTGCATTGAATATTCGATTACCGCTACTGCAGAACTTTCCAGGCTTTTGCCATCACCTCCCCATAACTTGGTTTTATGATCATCTGTATGTGCTGCAAAAGAGCCAGGTATCGCTACTTTAAGGCCCATTGTGATCATGTTGCCCAATACTTTAGCAAGTAGAATGCCAACTTGAAAAAACATATAAAAACGAATGGTTATGCAGTTTGGACCGGAATATTGAAACAGGAGGTCGAAGAAAGCGGGGTGATATGAAACGGTTTTATATAATATTGTCCACAATACGTGCTTTTGTGGCTATGGATTTTATCTACAGTGGGGAATTTTCACCCAGTTGTTTCGGCTGAGACCTGGAACAATTGGGAGGATCGTAATAAAGGTGTGAGAATTTATTTCCGGCAGGACTCAAAGGCGGGGATCAGATACTTGTTATAGATGGCCCGTCTGGCTGCGCAACGGTCATCAACAGCCAGGAGGTTTTCACAACTACCCCAGGCGCGTCCCATGCATCCTCCGGCACAGAATTGTTTCCCCGGACAATCCAGGCATTCGGGGATTTCTTCGGCGCGGCGGCGACTGATGCGCTGCAGGACTGACCAGAGAGGGGCCCCTTCAGCAAGGGCGGCATCAAGCCCCTTTTCGAAAACCCCTGTAACGGCATATTCGTCGGTGTGACACAACAGGCAGGGATATAGCCTGCCGGAAGGCGCGAGATAAGGGTATTTGACAAAGGTACAGCAATCCTGGCGAACAGCATCACCTGCCCGCCATTCCAGAGCGGCCACGGTTCCAATCCTGTTGTAAAGCTCTCGGAAGCGGGAATCGCTGTCGTAACACTTCAGTAAACTGAGGTACTGCTGCACCTCTGGAGGTGCAATTAATGAGGTTTCTGAAGCCCGCCCGCACAGGACCATGGTGCCGGTAACAACCGATCCGATGCCCAATCCGTCAGCCAGATCCAATAATTCCGGGATCTCCCCGATGTTGTGACGCATCTCAGTGAAAAAAATGGAGATCCTCTGGCCAATGCCTCCCTGCACAAGCTTCAAAATCCCATGCCGGGCGCAGTCATAAGCACCTTCGCCCCGCACCAGATCGTGTGATCTGGCTGTAGCGCCATCCAGGCTGACCTGGATAGAAAGGCCCGGGAAATCCAGGTCACGCAGGGGGGCAAGGTGGCTATCCTGAAAAAGCATGGCGTTGGTCTGCAGGGTAACGGTTTTGAAACCCAGGTAGCGGGACAGCCGCAGGAGGTCGAGCCAGTGCGGGTGACAAAGTGGTTCGCCGCCGGTAATGCGTATGCCGGTGCCACCGATCCTGGCAAACTCCCCCATAAGCCGGCCAAGTACCGCAAGAGGTACATGTGCGTGAGATGAACCCTCTCCGGACCGGACCCAGCAGTGACAACACAATAGATTGCATGCTCCGGTAATGGCGAGCGTCAGTGTAGCGGGAGGACTCAGCCCGTGTTGTTTCAGGGTTTCAGCTGGTTCGTATGGTTCCATATGGAGTTGTTTTAATCATGCTCAAGCTGGACGGTGGCATAATAACCTTGACGGGCTTCGATCTGTCAAAGTGAATACGAGGGGAAAATTCAATGACCTTTACGGTGGCCGGCATTTTTTTCATGGAAGTATTCCTGCTTGTTCCATAGTTTTTGTGTCGCATGGTCCATTATCCTCTGAAGGTCCTTCAGCGTTGCCTGCGGGTAGCGATTGGCTATCCTGTTCAAGACCTTGCATGTTGATGCGGGATTCATATACCAAGGCATGTTAATCATCTCCTGCGAGTATATTTCAGCTGGTGTTTTCCGCACGTCTTTTCCCTTGCCACGGCTGTTCATAATTTTAAAACAATATTTTGCATAAGACATGCCAGCTTACGATCTCAGATAAATTATAAATACCGTATCTTCTTAATGTCGACGATGGCGGAGTTCTTCGCCAGTTCTTTTAATGAGAGTGCCTGGCTGGTAATGGTCGGTTCGGGATTTACTCTGCAGGAATTGTGAAAGCAGCAGCAAATAACGGGACTTAATGGGTAATAAATCCACACTGTAGAAATAACACCCAATACCTCGGTAAGTGCGGATGATACACGCCAAGGCCCTATGAAAGCGTGTTACAGTCGGATTGACGGAGTGGGAGCAGGTGTTTGCGGAACTAATTCTTAAAGGCAGGGGCTATAGGTGTGGAAAAAAGCAACAGTCACCAAAGGTGACTGTGTGAGATGTCAACAATTGAATAATCAGGATGTTCCCTATGGGTCGAGAGTGAGGAGTTCTGACCCGGCCGAAACGGGTCCGCCCTTGAGGACCCTGGCAAAGATCCCTTCCTTGGGCATGACGCAATCACCGGCCTGATAATATATGGCACAGCGTTTATGGCATTCCTTGCCGATCTGGGTGACCTCCAGAGTAGTCGAACCGAGCAGCAGCCGACTTCCGACCGGCAGTGAGACGAGGTCTATCCCGCTCGTCGTGATGTTTTCCGCAAAATCGCCCGCACTGACGTTCAGCCCCATGGCGCGCATCTTGTCGATGCTTTCCTGGGCAAGCAGGCTGACCTGGCGGTGGCCATCCCCAGCATGGGCATCGCCAGCTATTCCGTGGTCCGGAACCAGTTCAACCGAAGGAACCGGAGTCTTGCGCTCCCCTTTATTTTTGCTGATGCATACAGCCAGAACTGAACCGGGCATGGATATGCTCCTTTTGTGGTAATTTAGGCTGAAGACTGAAGACTGAAGGTAAAACCTTACAACCTTCAGCCTTCGACCTTCAGCCTGTTTTAAAATGTTCAGCCGCCAATGGATGACATACTGAACGCCTGATGATGACACTCCACCGGATTCATATGATGACGATCAGGTTTGGTGTCTACAATTGTGCCCAACGCATGGGCGAGAAGCAGGTCGGAACCGGATCGCAAAGATGGTTTGAGATCAACCTGGGAGTCGGCAAAGAGACAACCTTTGGCCAGCCCCGAGGCGGTAACCCTGATCCGGTTGCACTCGGAACAGAAGTGGTGTGACACCGGAGTAATGACACCCAGGGTACCGGGAGCGCCGAGGATACGGAAGTTTCGGGCCGGTCCGGCCATATCGGCCTGTTCGAGGGGAATCAGGGTGAACTGTTGCGCCAGTTGCTCCAGGATCTCTGAGCCTGGAACCACCAGCCGCTGCCAGTTGTGTTCACGGATTGCCGGCATGTATTCGATGAAACGGACAGTGGTTGCATAGGTATTTGCCAGAGCGGCGAAATCCAGGATTTCGTGGTCGTTGATACCGCGCATTACCACCATGTTGAGCTTGATCGGAAAACCGCAGGATCTTGCAGCCTCAATACCGGCCAGGACACGCCTCAAATCGCCACAGCGGGAAATTCGGGAAAAGGTTTCCGGATTGAGGGAATCGAGGCTTATATTGAGCCGCTGCACCCCGGCCGAGCGCAGATCGCCGGCCATTTCCCCAAGCAGGACACCATTTGTTGTCAGTACGAGTTGCCCCAGTTCGGGAATTTCGGCCAATTGCCGTAAAAACCCGATGATCCCTTTCCGCACCAGTGGTTCACCGCCGGTTATCCTGATCTTGTCTATGCCGATGGAGACCGCGGTTCGTGCTATCCGGTAAAGCTCCTCGTAGCTGAGAATATCGCTGTGACCGGTTTTGCCGATCCCGGTCTCGGGCATGCAGTATGTGCAACGCAGATTGCAGCGATCCGTAACGGAGAGCCGCAGGTAGTTGATGGTTCTGCCAAGGGAGTCTAGTAGCGGCATGGCTAGGATTCCAGACCGTAGCGTTCCAGCTTGCTGTAAAGGGTCTTGCGGTCGATTTCAAGCAGTTTGGCAGCCTGGCTTTTGTTCTGTTCTACCAACTCCAGAACCTTCTGAATATGCTCACGCTCAACTACCCAGAGCGGCGAGGCTGTGAAAGCGGCATTGTCGGTGCGCGCGACGTTTGCCGTTGGTGAATAGGTTGCTTTTTGCGGCGCGAATGGAAACAGATCCGGGGTGATAACCGGTTCATTGGCCAGGATACAAGCCCTGCGGATGGTGTTACGCAGTTCCCTGACATTGCCCGGCCACTGGTAGGCGCAGAGAGAGGCCACGGCTTCATCGGTGATTTCCCAGCTTTGTGTATCATTTTCACTGCATTGCTGGATGAAGTACCAGGCAAGCGGGACGATATCGTCAACACGCTGCCGCAATGGCGGCAACGGTATGGGCAGCAGGTTGATCCTGTGGTAAAGGTCTTCACGGAATTCGCCACGGCTGACGCAGTCAGCCAGGATTTTGTTGGAGGCAAAGACAAAACGGACGTTTACCCGGATATCGTGGTTGCCCCCCATTCGGCGGAAAGTGCTGGTTTCCAGGATACGAAGAAGCTTGACCTGGACATCAAGGGGCATTTCCGAGACCTCATCCATGAACAGGGTGCCGGTATCAGCCAATTCGAACAGTCCGGCCCGCCCTTTGTTAGCACCGGTGAAAGCTCCCTGCATATGCCCAAAGAGCTCACTCTCCGCTGTATTTGCATCGAACCTGCCGCAGTTGACCGTCACAAACGGTTTATTGCTGCGGCGGCTGGCATCGTGTACTGCCCTGGCAATCAATTCCTTGCCGGTGCCGCTCTCGCCGGCAATCAGGACGTGCTCGTCGGTAGCGCCCCATCGCTGCACTGTTTCAAGCACTTTCAGAATCGCCTGGCTTCTGCCGATGATGCGATGATTGCCTAAACGGTTTATCTCCAGCTTGAGATTGATATTTTCCAGTCTCAGACGGTTTTTGTCACAGGCCTTGTCGATCAACATTTCCAGTTCATCAAGCTTTATTGGCTTGGGTAGGTAATCATAGGCGCCCTGCTTGATGCATTCCACAGCAGTTTCAATAGTGCCATGACCGGTAAACATGATGACTTCCGGAATTGTTGACTCAACACGCATCAGCTTGAGTGTTTCCACTCCATCCATGCCGGGCATGCGAACATCCAGCAGCACCACGTTAAAGATCTCTTCCCGATACGCAGCCAGCCCTTCTTCACCACTTGCCGTGGCAGTCACCTTGCAGCAGATCGCGGAGTGATCTGTCATCCTCGACAACAAGTACCTTTGTTTCATTACGAACTATTTCTGGCATGCTGGCATCCTCACGGTGAATTTAGATCCTTTGCCAACCTGGCTTTCCACACTGATATCACCGCCAAGGCGTTTAATAATGTTGTAGGTGATCGCCAGGCCAAGGCCAGTACCCTGGCCGACATTCTTTGTGGTGAAAAACGGATCCCAGATCTGGTCAATGGCGTCCTTGTTGATCCCGCAGCCGGAATCCTGGATCTGGAACATAACCATTGATTGCATTGCGGTTTTGGTGGTTATTTCCACTAAACCAGTCCCGCTGATGGCTTGGTGGGCATTTATCAGAAGATTCATGCAAACCTGACGAAGTCCGGCAGGATCTCCAATTACGTCGGGAAGATCGCTTTGCAGGTTGGTCCGGATCTCGACCTTTTCGTAACGGGATATCCCGTTACGAAAAGGTCGAACCTCATTCAATATTTCATTGATATTTACGTTACATAGAGAGCAATCGGATTTGCGGCTGAAGGAGAGCAGGCAATCGATAATGCCTTTGCACCGGTATGATTCCCGGACGATCACCTGCAGATATTTGGGGAAATCCTCAAGCCTGGGATCCGCAGCCAGGGAATGTTCCTCTTTGAAGCGCCTGAGCAGGGCCTCTGCATAGCCGGCAACCGATGAGAGCGGATTGTTGATTTCATGGGCGACACCGGCAGCCAAGACGCCGATGCTCGAAAGTTTTTCAGCCTGCATCAGCTGCATTTCCTGAAGACGTTTATCCGTTACATCACGCAGAAACAGGAGTGCCCGGTTTTGCCCGTCTTTGATCTCCTCGATCGGCGTTGCTGTCACATCAAAGTAACGGACTTTCCCATCGGAGGGCTGAGAAACAATCGATGTCTCAATCCTTTCGCCGGCTAATGCCCGCTCCACTGGGCAATCGTCGGGAGCCGATTCGCACTCCGGATGAAACAGTTCACTACAGGAGCAGCCAGGGAGGGTCTGCTGTGGAAAATATTGCGGGC
>Ga0209212_1007085_pt1 | contig 12540 bp, 14 predicted proteins | sample RifGroC2_FD_183996 | JGI IMG/M metagenome (GOLD analysis project Ga0209212, IMG submission 183996) | Groundwater microbial communities from Rifle, Colorado, USA - Groundwater C2 (SPAdes) (version 2) | ecosystem: Environmental > Aquatic > Deep subsurface > Groundwater | place: Rifle, Colorado...
GTGAAGTACAAGCCGACGCCCTCTTTCGTCGACATCCTACAGGGCGCATTCAGCGAGCAGTCGTTCCACGTCGGCCAGGGCATCGGCGACGCATTGGTGGAGAAGGGGAAAACTTCTTTGGTGCAGATCACCGCATAGCGCCGTTCCGAGACCGTCAAGATGGGGGCGGACACGCAGGGCAGCACCAGTCCACGAGGGATGTCATCAGTACCGTCTGCACATCGGCAGGGGGTTGCCCCTGCCCGGAAGCGAGCTTCCGGCATCCACTGCGTGGACTACGGGGGGTGCCGATGGAAACGCTGGAATCAAGAGCGAGCCGATGCTGCCCCGACCAGCGGGAGGTGTCCGCCCATACATTAAGTGGACGGTCTCACCCGTTCCCACCAAAAGATTTAAAACATTTACAATTTCTGTAAAGCAAATGCGTAACACACACCTGCTTCTCCTTGCTGGCTTGTTCCTCATCATCGTGCTCGGTGGCTGCTCCCAGCCGGAGACCAAGCGGGCATCCCAGGTCCTGGACACCAACACCGAAAAGCCGGTCACGGCCGGCCTGGTGAAGGGCGACCTTGCGCCGGCCTTTCTCCTCGCGGCGCCGGACGGCAGGCAGATCTCATTGGAGAGCTTCAGGCAGAAGCCCGTGCTGCTGTACTTCTTCACCACCTGGTGCCCCTACTGCAGGGAGGACCTCACGACACTGTCTAAAGTGTACGCGGACTACAGCGCGGAGATGAGCATCGTGGCCGTCGGCATGGACCTTGGCGAGAGCGAGGAGAAGATAGGGCAGTACAAGGAGCAGTTCCCCGCGCTTTCGGGAGTGCTGTTCCTGAAAGGCAACATGGACATCCTCACCTCCTACCAGATAAAATACACCACCACCAAGTATGCCGTCGGGAATGACGGAAATATCCTATACGCGGGCTCCGGGGCGCTGACGGAGCAGCAGTGGCGCATCCTGCTCGATGCGATGACGGGAAGGGCGGCATAAGTTCCTGTTTCCGCACATTTATAAATTCTGGTTGTTCTCCAACCTTGAGGCGATGACGAACCTTTGACATCGATGTGCTGAACATGATGAGAAGGAGTAACTGCGGAGCCTCGCTTTTCAATAGGTTTTTATAGGAATTTCTCCCTTCATTGCGCATGGACCACGTATTTGATACCGGGGGCAAGAAAGCATCCGGCCGCGTCAGGAGCGCGCAGCACGCCTTCAGGGTGAAGGATATTGAGGCGACCAAGGCTGCCCACACCAGGAAAGCCATCCACGCAGCAGAAGAGCACAAGGAAGGCACCCACATCGGCGATTTCGTCTTCGGGGCCATCGACGGCTCTGTCACCACGTTCGCCGTCGTCTCCGGTGTCGCGGGCGCGGCATTGTCATCGAACATCGTCATCATCCTCGGCCTCGCCAACCTTCTCGGGGATGGCATCTCCATGGCCGTGGGCAACTACCTCAGCTCAAAGTCGGAGCGGGAGTTCATCCAGGGCGAGCGCAGGAGGGAAGAATGGGAGATCGAGCATTACCCTGAGGGCGAGCGCGAGGAAATCAGGGAGATCTTCCGCAGGAAGGGCTTCAGGGGCAGGCAGCTCAAGCAGGCCGTCAAGACCATCACTTCGGACAAGAAGATCTGGGTGGACACCATGATGGCAGAGGAGCTCGGCCTGTCCGAGGATCCCAAGAGCCCGGCGATGAAGGGCATCGTCACCTTCGCATCGTTCGTCGCCGTCGGCTCCATCCCCCTTATCCCCTACGCCCTGGGGCTGTTCTTTGACACGAGCGTGAAGCCCATCGAGTATCCGCTGTCATTTGGCATGACGTTCGTCGCCTTCTTCATCATCGGCTCCGTCAAGACCTATGTGACGGGCAAGCACTGGTTCAAGTCCGGCATGGAGACCCTTTTCGTGGGGGCATTGGCCGCTGGGGCCGCGTACGCGGTCGGGTTCTTTTTGAGGGGGCTGGCATAGCAGCCAGGTCAAGAGAATCGCGCCATTGCCGGCGCGCACCCTATTGCGAAGCACGATTGTGCCCTGTCACCGGCAAAAACTATTCTATTTTCTCCTCACGATAGAAAACAGATACGTCTTGTACATATGCTGCGGCCTGAACTTGTTCTTGAAGTTGAGCAAAGAATATCCTGATCCCCCGAAATCAACGAGCTTGTATCCCTTTTTCTTGAGCAGTATCAGGTCCATGAGGTTGGCGAATTCCCCCAGCCCCTTGTGCCGGTAATTCAATATGCCGATGGCGGAGTAATAATGCTTCTCCCCGTTCTGTACGTTCCAGCCGGCGGTGATGGTGCACGGCTCGCCGTCCACGTAGATGGTCTTCGCGGTCCTGAACCCCCTGAAGCCGGAACCGATGACGTTCTGGTAGTATTCCCGCGTCACGGTGTCGCTGTGCCTCCTTTTCCGCTCCCATTGGCGCAGGACGGCCAGGAGCTTGCCCTTCGGGACTTTTTTCGAGTCCACGGTGCGGATGCGGTGATGCTTGGCGAACCGGTTGCGGATGTTGCGCATCTTCTTCCATCTCCTCCCCTTTAGGCGGGAATCGAACAGCTCCATGCGGAACACCGGCCAGTAAAGGATGCCATTCGCCCGGCACGCCCTGAAGCGCCGTGATGCCGCAAGCCCGGACACGATCTCCCTGCGGAAGGGCTCGCTCACCTCAAGCGTGACCTTCTTCATCTTGTTCCTGACGAGCGCATAAGAAAGGATGTCCTGGAGAATCCTGAAACGTCTTTCAGGCGGTGCGAGGATGCCGTCGGGAAAAAGGCCCAGCACATCATTCTTGAGATTGCCGAGGGCGTACATCCCCTCAGGGAAGGAGAACGCCACCAGCGCGCTGCCCGGCGCCTCTGTCGCGAGATAATGGTGGAGGTTGTGCTCCACGCTGTGGCCGTATTTTTTTATGGCCGTGTTGAGAAGGGGACGGTGTTTGCGGACATCTCTGATGACTTTCATGCACGTCAGCTCTAATGCACCATCCATTTGTTAAAAGTTTTTTAAATGTTTCTGATTTGGTGCGCATGAGAAAAATAAACAACGAAGAAATGCAGGGGAAAAAAGGAATGGAGAAAGAAAAAGGATGATGCGCTCAGATGTCAACGACGACAAACGCCGCCCATCCTTCCTTTGTCTTTTCCACCTTGAACATATGGTAAGTGACGGCCTTGATGTCGCTCTTCAGCGTGTGCTTCCTTTGGTCGATGGTGTCCCCCGCTATCTCCGCCTTCAGGGAATATTTCTTGTTGCTTTGAGTGATGGAAACAGCGGATTTCTTCCCCAGCAGTTGCTTGGCGTCCTTCAGGTAGAGCAGCTCGGAGAGAAAATCAAAAAGCAAGGTGTCCAGGGAATCCGATTCCAGCGCTATGCTCTCCCTCTTTTTTCCCTCAATGGTCCTGATGTCCGCGCTCTGCTCGAAGATCGCGAGGGCCGCGTTCTCGAACAGCCCGTTGACGTTCTTGCCGTAAATCTCGAAGGCGACGTCCGCGATGGCGACATCGTCGATGATTTTGTATTTCCCCATGTTACCCCTTCACGTTGCCACAAGGGATCAGTTTCACGACCTTCTTGGAGATTCCCGCATTGTGCACGGTCTCAATGACCTCATCCACGTCCTTATAGGCCATGCCCGCCTCCTCCGCGAGCCCGGACATCGATACCGCGCGGACGTAGATGCCCCTCTTCTCCATCGCCTTCTGCAGGGATTCGCCGTGCACCTGCTTCTTCGCGGCCGCGCGGGACATGGTCCTGCCGGAGCCGTGCGCGGTGCTGCCGAACGTCTCCCTCATCGCCTGTTCCGTGCCGACAAGCAGGTGCGACCCCGTTTCCATGGAGCCGCCGATGATGATGGGCTGCCCGGCCTTCCTGTAGAGCTTGCACAGCTCCGGATGGCCCGGCGGGAACGCCCGGGTGGAGCCTTTGCGGTGCACGACCACCTTTTTCTTTTTTCCGTCGATCTCGTGCTCTTCCACTTTGGCGATGTTGTGGGCGACGTCATAGACGAGGTTCATCTCCAGCTTCTCTGCCGGGGTCTTGAACACTTTTTCAAATGCTTCCCTGATGCGGTGGAGGATGACCTGGCGATTGGCGAACGCCATGTTGGCCGCGCAGGCCATCGCCCCGTAATAGTCCTGCCCTTCCGTGCTCCGGAACGGCGCGCACATCAGCTCCCGGTCGCGCACCTCGATGTTGTATTTCTTCACCACACCCTCGAAGACGCGCAGGTAATCGGTGCCAATCTGGTGCCCGAATCCCCTGGAGCCGCAGTGCACCATGATGACGACCTGCTCCGGCGTGTGGATGCCGAAGGCCTTCGCCGTCTCCGGGTCGAAGATGTGCTTCGCATGGACCACCTGCGCCTCAAGATAGTGGTTTCCCGATCCCAATGTCCCGAGCTGGTCGATGCCCCGGGAAACGGCCTTCTCGCTCACTTTCGAGGGGTCCGCCCAGTCGATCCTGCCGTAGCTCTCCGTGCGCTCGATGTCCGCTTTCCAGCCGTAGCCTTTCTCCACGCACCACGACGAGCCGCTGAGCATGACGTCGGTGAATTCCTTCTTGTTGACCTTGACGAATCCCTTGCAGCCGACGCCGGCAGGGACGGACTTGAACAGGGTGTCAATCAGCTCCTTGAGTTTTGGCCGGACTTCCCTGTATGTCAGATTGGTGGTGACCAGCCTCATTCCGCAGTTGATGTCGAAGCCGATGCCGCCGGGGGAGATTATGCCTTCCTCTGCATCAAAAGCAGCCACGCCGCCGATGGGGAAACCGTCAAGGGCCGAATAAGAATGCTCTTACTCAGAATCCCCAGTGCCCATCAGGCATGCAGAATGCATACTTTTGAATTCCCGGAAGGCAGGCAACGTTTGTTACCTGCTCAAAGACTCCCGCGTCCATTCCCTGCAGGAGCTTCCTGCTTGCATAAATCCTCGCAGGCACCAACATCCCTTTTTTGTAGCTAGGGGGGATCTCCCAGATGTAGTCAGTCACCTGCGTTATGTCCTTTGGTTTCTCGATGTTCCTGTCCATTCATGACCTCCTTCTGCTTGATGGTGAGACAATAGTAGAGAGAACCGGTGCTGTTCTTCCACGGGCCGAAGAGCCTTGAATGAAGGCGGAGCTTATTTAAAGCTTTCTTCAGGGCGGCGAGATTATCTTTCCTTATCGAGTACAAATGAATCTCGTGCCTTGATTGCCTTGTTCTGCCTTTGCTGCTGACAAATGCAAGAAGTCCGTCTTTTGTTTCAGGAATGCTCCAGGAATAATCCGCATAAGAAGACATTGCCTCTTCCAGTTTTTGCTTCTTCTTCGGGTGAAGGAAGCCGATATATTCCTGAAACCTCTGCAAATCATCCTTCCCGCAGACAGTCAAGCGCCATATCATGCGATTGGTCCGTTTTTTAATTTCAGAATGAACGCCAAATCGCCTGAGCGCTTTCTGGACACTAAAGATACCAGATTCATTGCAGCAATCGGCTCCCACAAGCCTGCTTTTCGCCGGTTGGTTCTCAACCCATCCCTCGCAATCAAAGAAGGCGCGGAGCCAGTGGCGGAGATTCTCCTTGCTGGGTTGTGGCAATCGCCACTCATAAGAACAGTAGGAATATTCTTTCGCCAGGAAATGATAGATACTTTTGTTGGAGATCTTGCATCGGCCATGGCCAATAATCGGGCTGAGGCCAAAAGCGGCCTTGAATCTCCCTTGAAAGTCCCTAAGCAGGGTGCCATTGGTGTTTCTCAGGCCGATATGATAGTACTTGTGCTTTTGAGTGGAAGGATTTCTTACAACATAGCCATCTGCACACAAATACCCATGCACTGCCGCGAGGTTTTTGTCGAATTTCATCCCCATTACTGCTACGTTTGAAGAAGGCAGCACTGCCAGTTTAGTTTATAAATTTCCCGTCGGTGGTTGTCCAGTGCTCGGGCACAACCTTTCCCTTTTATTCTTTCAGTATAGCCTTCCGCCTATCGGCACGTCCCGTTCCGGCTGGATGAGGACGCATTCCTTGTCCTCCCCCGGAACCCCTAACGTGAGGACTTCCGATACTGCCGGGCCGATCTGCCGCGGGGGGAAGTTGACGACGCACAGGACGAGCTTTCCCTTCAGTTGCTCCTTGGTGTAGTGCTTCACCAGCTGGGCGCAGGATTTTTTGATGCCCATGCCCGGCCCCAGGTCTATTTTCAGCTTGTAAGACGGCTTCCTCGCCTCTGGAAAGTCCTCGATTTCGGTAATTTTTCCGACGCGGATGTCGAGCTTCTGGAAATCTTCAAAGGTTGCCATTGTTTTGCCTCCCGTTATGTTCTTTTATGTCTAAAAATGAAGCCAGGCGTAGAACTCACATTGTGCAAGATCTACGCACGCTCTCTGCGAGAGACTTGTCGCGAGCGGGCGCAGGAGCGGAAAGGAAGAAAGTTCTTATTTAAAGGTTGCGGCGTATCTGGTTTTTCAAAATTCCCAGTTGCCTCAGAGTTGGTCTAGCATCTGCGACTATAATTTAATAACATTCTTATTTTTTCAAAGCTTGGTATTGTGTGACCAAGCCGGACAATCCTGAGGCTATCTCAGGAGTCATGCCATTAAGCGCTTGAGTTGGATTCTGCAAAATCGTATGATAGGCACGTGCGATGGAGCCAATTTCCGGCGTGCCGCCTTCGGCGGCCTCACGACGTACCCCCCGAAGGGCGCCGTGGAGGCTGACGTCCCGGCCATAGGCGCAGAAGATGGAGACATCGCCAAAGAGGTGGAGCCCGCACGCCCGCGAGATTGCATTTCCATCTTTGGCATGCTGCTTGACATACTCAGGATCGAGAACGTAAATCTTTGTGGAGCTGATGTTTCCTTCCCCTTTCAGCATGTCCATGTTCAAACTGAAATCATTCCCCTGCCCATAGACGCGCTCTGCCATTTTTCTCTGCACTGGATTGAGCTTGTCCGGCTTTCCTGTGTTGATCTCAAAGTAGGAAAATTCATCACTATGTTTCTGTAAGCCAAGTTCGGAAAGGACGATCTTGAGGGTGTCAGGAGAGGAAATGGCTGCGGCTGTGTCTTCCTGCGAAGGGATGTAATTGCCTGCGCCGAGCAATTGGCTTGCAGCGGCTTGCGGGTTTTTCAGAATGGGATTGGAGCTTCCCCGCGTAAGATAGAGGACGGCATTGTCGCCCTCAACAGTATAAAGAGCACCGTCAGCGGTGTAGAACCAGTTGTTCCTTAAGCCGGGATTTGCCCTTCTCTCTGTGGCAATCTGGTCAGCGTGCCGGATGGTGTCAAGAACAAGATGGGGGACGCTGTCCGCTAATGGGCCAACGACATTTTCCAATCGTGCTTCCAGTGTTGCCGGCTCTGCGGGCGCTTGCTGTGGCATGGGTTCTCAACGGGAGGGGGAACGGAAATGGTATTTAAATCTTTCTATTTTATCTATTTAAGAGTGGTTACGTATACCAAGAACACCATCAGTAAGCACATCCTTTCCCGATCTCCCTCTTCGACTTCAGGAAGAAATACCCGATCACGAAGATGGTGACGATGGGGGAGGCCCATTCGGGAATCTGCGCTCGGTGCGTTGGCAAGTTTACTTAACAGGATAGAAAAATTTATATAATAATGTATATACATATATACTTATGGAAGCGAAACTAGTGCGGAAATTCGGCAATGGAGGGCACGTGGTGCTGCCCAAGGAATACGTCGGAAGAAGGATAAAATTCCTTGTAGGGCGGAAACGCCTTGAGGATATCAGGACAGAGATATTTCAGATGCTCGCCCCCATCCTCCCGGCCATTGAAGGTGTGTACCTCTACGGCTCCTATGCCAGAGGGGAGGAGCGGCCATACTCTGATATTGACATACTGCTCGCGGTCTCAAGAAAAGTTCAGCTGCCAAAGATAGACGAGTATTCTGTCATTCTTGTCACCAAAGATGAGATTGAGAATGTGCTGCGAAAAAAGCCGCTGTTGCTGCTGCCTATCATCAGGGAGGCAATTCCTCTTTTGAACGCGGATCTCATTGGGAAATATCGCCGCTGCCCATTCTCCAAAAGACACGCATCGCAGTTTGTGCAGGAAACGAAAGAAGTCTTGATGGTGGTTGAGCAGGGCATTGCGCTTGGCTTTGAGATTGGCAGTCTGGTCTATTCGCTGATGCTGCGCATACGTAGTCTGGTCATCGTCCAGTGCTTGCTTGCGGATGTGCCATACTCAAAACGGAAGCTGTTTGGAGTGCTTGAGGAATGCGGATTGGATTCCAAGCAGAGCGAGGAAGCGTATGCCATCTACGCGCAGGAAAGGAATGGCAGGAAAGTCGTGCACAGCGTGCATATTGGCAAGGCGGAGATACATATTCTTCTTGGCTGCGCCAGAAGACTGATGAAATCCATCGAGGAGCCATGAGCAAGCGCAAATGCAGAAAAGCGGTGGAGAGCATCCAGTTTCAGATTGACGAGCACCGCCTCGTGAAGCTCAAGAAGGCACAGATGGAGGGAAACATCGAGCTGGCTGGCTATTATGTCAGGGAAATAGAGCGCCTAGAAGAGCAATTGAGGGAAAAGAAGCTGAAGCTGCTGACAAGGAATGAGAGGGTGAGGGTAAGGAAAAGGGGCGAGTCATGATTTCTAGTACTTAGGAATCAGCCCCTCTCACAACCTCCCTCTTCGACTTCAGGAAGAAATACCCAATCACGAAGATGGTGACGATGGGGGAGGCCCATTCGGGAATCTCCGCGCCGAAGGCGTCGGCGAGCATGATGCAGCCCAGCACGAAAAGCGAGTACATCGCCCCGTTCTTGAGGTAGCGGTATTTCTTGATGGTCTCGATGTTCTTGACCGTGAGGTACCTCACCAGGAATGCGCCAAGCCCGTTTCCCAGGATGATGAGGGGGATGGAGAGGGTGAACGCGAACGCTCCAAGGACGCCATCAATGGAGAACGAGGCGTCGATGACCTCGAGGTAGAGGATCTTGGAGATGTCCGATACCCCGGATTTCATGAGGCGCTTCTCGCCCTCCTCCGCATACTGCTTGAAGCCGTGGGTGATGAAGAAGATGGTGGAGCCCAGGACGGCAGCGAACGCAAGGTACGGGTTGATCTTGAGCGCGAACCAGACGATGGACGCGAGCAGGACGGAGACGAGGGCGAAGAACCAGATGCCCTGGCGGTGGAAGAATTCCTCACCCCTGATTCCGTAGTTCTTGGGCTCGATGAACAGCCAGTGGAAGAACAGGAACACCAGGAACGTGCCCGCTCCGATGAGGAGGAACGGGGAGGCGGTATGCACGGCATCGATGATATGGGGGTCGCTGCTGAAGGTGGCGGTGAATGCCTGCCATGCCCCCAGCCCGGGAAGCACGCTCCACACGATCATCCAGGGCAGCAGGCCGCGGGGGACCACGACCGCGATGACAAACCCCCAGGACAGGAACCATCTCCTGGCGCGTTGCCGCATCGTTGAGAGGACTTCCGCGTTGATGACCGCGTTGTCCACCGAGTTCACGGCCTCGAACAGGCACAGCCCGATGATGATGAGGATGAGGGTGATGATTTCCATGGGGCCGGAAGGGAAGAAGAGTGGTTAAAAAGGTTTCTGATGGCGCGGCTCTGTCCCGAAAGTCTGAAAACCCAAAAAGAAAACAGGTTGTGGCAGGCAAGCCTGCCATAGACGTCCGTGCGGATGCCCCGCACGGAGCGGGAGCTGACACTCCCGCCAAGAGTCCTCTTCACGCTGCTAAAGGCGGATTCGACAATCTGCCTGCGGTTGTATGTCCGCAAGCGGAATCTCCTGAGCGCTTTCCTGCGATAGAACCCTTTTCTCACGTTCCGCCTCGGCGGAACCATGAGCAGGATGCCCTGCTCATCGGCGAACTCGTACAGCTTCTCGGAGGAGTATCCTTTGTCCGCGACCGCAATGCGCGGACACGACCGCTTGAGCAGCTTTGCGGCATCCCTAAGTTCACTTGCAGGCAACACCCGAACGCTTGCCGCGCAGAATTTCTTTCTGCGCGTGTCGTATGCCGCACTCACCTTGACGGGCACGCGCGGCATCTGTCCGTCGATGCGGCGCAGATAGTGGTAGCTTGGGCTCGATCGCGAGAATCCAGTCGCATCAAGGGCGATAAGATGTGCGACACCGCTGGTTGCGGCAAGCACCCGCTGCCAGAAGCCGGAATCCAGCTTCCTGGACGTCCGATTGAGGGAGGACTTACCCGGGCAGCGTATGCCGAGCAGGTCAAGAAGGGTTTTTGTCCGCCTGTAGGACAGGCGGGCATACCAGCGCACCACGAGTGCGCTGAGGTGCTCTATGAACTCGTAGGTCTTCGGCCCGTAGCGGTGGAGCCACCTCGGGCAGCCAAGGCGCCTCAGAAGACGCCTAACCTTTTTAACCAGCTTTGTTTCTTTGTCCATGGTGGGGACTCGCCTCCCCACCCCCGCAGCAGCCTCACGGCTGCTCGGGTTTATGTTTCTATCGAGATTCGGGACAGAGCCCGCCCATGCGAAACGTTTATATAGTAATCTTCCTTCTTTTTTCCTGATTTTAAGGGCATTTTTCCGACGGTAAATTGGGGAAAAAGACTCTTTTTGAAGGGCATAAAAAACACGCTTCAGGGCCACTACTCTAGACCATGCAGCCGGCACAGCAGGACAGTTACGGGGCGAAGGACATCCAGGTTCTCGAAGGGCTGAGCGCGGTCCGCAAGCGCCCGGGCATGTACATCGGCTCCACGGACATCTCCGGGCTGCACCATCTGGTCTATGAGGCCGTCGACAACGCCATAGACGAGGCACTGGCCGGCCATTGCACCATGATTGATGTCATCATCCATCCGGACAACAGCGTCACGGTGCAGGATGACGGCAGGGGCATTCCGGTGGACATGCACCCCACGCTCAGGATGTCCGCCCTCGAGGTGGTGATGACCAAGCTCCACGCCGGGGGCAAGTTCGACAACAAGGTCTACAGGGTCTCAGGAGGGTTGCACGGCGTCGGCATCTCCGTCACGAACGCCCTCTCCAAGTCCCTGGTCGCCACCGTCAAGCGGCAGGGGAAGATTTTCCAGCAGAAATACGGCAGGGGAATTCCCCTCACCCCGGTCGAGGAGATTGGCGAGACGACGAAGAGGGGGACGAGCATCACCTTCGTCCCCGATGACGAGATTTTTCCCGTGATCGAGTTCCATTTCGACACGATCTCCTCCCGGCTGAGGGAGCTTGCCTTCCTCAACAGCGGAGTGCGCATCTCCATCGTGGACGAGCGCACGGGCAAGAAGCACGAGTTCTTCTACGAGGGAGGCATCACCTCGTTCGTGCAGTTCCTCAACCAGAACAAGCTGCCGCTGCATGACGTCATCCGCAACCAGAAGGAGCGCGGGAAGATACAGGTGGAGTTCGCCCTCCAGTACAACGATTCCTACCAAGAGAACGTCTTCTCTTTCGCGAACAACATCAACACGAGGGAAGGAGGCACCCATCTCGCGGGATTCAAGGGGGCGCTGACGAGGAGCATCAACTCCTACGCGGAGAGGAACGGCATGCTCAAGGACATAAAACTCAGCAGCGACGACACCAAGGAAGGGCTCACCGCGGTCATCTCGGTCAAGATCCCGCAGCCGCAGTTCGAGGGCCAGACCAAGACCAAGCTGGGCAACGCGGAAGTGAAGGGCATCGTGGAGTCGTTGATCAACGAGTGCCTCGGCACGTTCTTCGAGGAGAATCCCGCGGTGGCGAGGGCGATCGTGGCCAAGTGCATCACCGCCGCCCATGCGCGGGAAGCCGCCCAGAAGGCGCGTGAGCTGACGCGGAGGAAAGGGGCATTGAACCACGGCTCCCTGCCGGGAAAGCTGGCTGATTGCTCTGAGAAGGATCCCGCGAAATCAGAATTGTACCTTGTCGAGGGCGATTCGGCCGGGGGAAGCGCAAAGCAGGGCCGCGACCGGAGCTTCCAGGCCATCCTGCCGCTGCGGGGCAAGATCCTCAACGTGGAGAAGGCGCGGCTCAATAAGATATTCGAGAATACCGAGATCACCGCGATGCTCACCGCGATTGGCACCGGCATGGGGGATGAGTTCAGCATCTCAAAGGCAAGATACCACCGGGTCGTCATCATGACGGATGCGGATGTCGACGGCGCGCATATCCGCACCCTGCTCCTCACGTTCTTCTACCGCTACATGAAGCCGCTGATAGAGGCAGGCTATGTCTACATCGCCCAGCCGCCGCTGTTCAAGGTGCAGAAGGGCAGGAAGGTGGCGTATGCCTACAGCGACGCCCAGCTTGCCGCCCTGCTGAAGGAGATGGGGCAGGATTCCGGCGTGCAGCGCTACAAGGGGCTGGGAGAGATGAACCCGCAGCAGCTCTGGGAGACGACCATGGATCCCAAGAGCAAGACCTTGCTGCAGGTCACCCTGGAGGATGCGGTGGATGCGGACAAGCTGTTCACGCTGCTCATGGGCACAGAAGTCGAGCCCAGGAGGGCTTTCATCGAGAGGCACGCGGCTGAGGTCGTGAATCTGGATGTTTAAGAAAAGTATTTTTGGCCTAACACCGACAAATC
>Ga0209212_1007086_pt1 | contig 12540 bp, 8 predicted proteins | sample RifGroC2_FD_183996 | JGI IMG/M metagenome (GOLD analysis project Ga0209212, IMG submission 183996) | Groundwater microbial communities from Rifle, Colorado, USA - Groundwater C2 (SPAdes) (version 2) | ecosystem: Environmental > Aquatic > Deep subsurface > Groundwater | place: Rifle, Colorado...
GATCAAAGGCATGGAGCTGTACGCTCTTAAATATGTCGACAGGAACAGGGTCGCCGGCGAGATAGCAGCCGCGGTGAGAAAAGATATCGATATAAATACATTCGGCGTCAATTACACTAAAAAATTAGGCGAAATAATAGAAGCTAACGTCGAAACAGTGTTCCAGAAAGGCGACTGGGGCCCGGAAAAACACCGCGCGTCAGCGTTTCACGCCGAGGCTAAATATAAATTCCCCGTCAGATCGAAATACTGCATAACATTCGAATATAACGAAGGCTCCGGCGACAAGGATTCCCTTAACGGCGAGCACGGCACCTTCTGCAATATATTTCCCACCAATCATTCCAAATACGGCTATATGGATTTCATGAGCTGGCAGAATATGAAAGAAATAGCCGTCAGGAACGAGTTTGAAATAAGAAAAGACCTCAGGGCGAAATTGAATTACCATGTTTTCAGGCTCCAGAACTCTAAAGACGCATGGTACCGCTCTAATAAAAGCGTTTTCGATTCGAGGCGCGACGTTACCGGCGCCAGCGGCGGCGATATAGGCAGCGAGATCGACCTGGTATTGACCAGAAAGATGAACGCAAATCTCGAGATCGAAGCCGGCATCTCTAAATTCAAAGCCGGCGATTTCGTCAGAAACACGGCCCGCGCCGGCGGCGAAACCGTCGATCCTTCATGGGGATATCTTCAGATACTTAAAAAGTGGTAGTTTAAGTCCTAATAAATTTAAATCAACGGAGGAAATCATGAAAAAAATCACGTTTATCCTGTCCATTGCGGTTATAGTTATATTCTCATCCACCGCGGCTTTCGCCGCCGGCGACACCGGAAAGATATGGGACGAACTTTTAAAGATCACCGAAAAATGCACCGACAACGTTTCCTACATCATGGAAACTAAATCCGGCGCGGCCGGCCAGCCGGCGACGACCAAAATGAAGTTCTTCTTTAAAGACGTAAAAAATTACAGAGTAGACACCGAAGTCGAAGGCCAGAAGACCAGAATGGTTTACGCCGGAGGTAAAGCATGGGTTTATGTCGAGGCGCAGAATGTTGTCACCAATATGGACCCCGCCGGCGTCGAAAGCATCAATATCAAAGAAGCTCTCGAAAAACAGAAAGAGAACGCCGACGCGAGCGAAGGAAAAAGCGGCTCGAGCGTCACATATACCATAATCGAACGCGAAACGAAGAACAAGACGGTTTTTACGGTCGATCCGAAAATGGCGATTTATACTAAAATGCAGGTTTACGACGGCAAAGGCGACCTTTTGACCGAAGCGGTCTATACCGACTGGAAATTCGGAAAGATCGGCGCGGACGTATTCGATAAACCGAAAGGCGCCAAAGAAATGGATATGCCGGCGCAGGGCAAACCCGAAAGCAAATAAATATCCAGGCGTTCTTTATAAAATAAGCGAAGGAAGTGAATCATGACGAGCGGATCCATAAATATCGCGATAGGCGGCGAGGCAGGCGACGGCATACTTTCAGCCGGCGAAATTCTATGCAAAATTTTCTTTGAATCCGGCGCGGGGTTGTGCACCTACAAGAACTTTCCTTCGCGCATAAGGGGCGGCCACACATCTTATTCGATAAGGGCGGCCGGCGGTTACTGTTCGTCGAGGTCGTGCGAGACCGATATACTGGTCGCTTTCGACGAGGAAACCTTCGACTTTCATAACGGCGAGCTGAAAGATTCGTCGATCGTGATATACGATCCGGCGAAGGTTAAAAATATAAAAAAGCCCGAGGGCTGTTCTCCGACGTATTATGAGATCCCTTTCGCGGAACTCGCTTCTAAAAATTTTTCGAAGCATCTTTATAAAAACACCGTCATGGTAGGCGTTATAGCGGCGATCTTAAATATCGAAGACGCGCATATTGTCAAAGGCCTATCGGCTTTGATCAAGGCTAAAAAAGGCGAAGACGTTCTAAAAATAAATATGAGCGCCTGTGAGCTCGGAATGGAGCACTACAGGAAAATAGAGGGCGCTAAAAGGCTTGCAATGCCTTCCGGTAAGATCGACGCGGCGGACTCGCTGATGATAACCGGCAATGAGGCCGTAACGCTCGGAGCCATAGCCGGCGGCTGCAGATTCATCGCGGCGTATCCGATATCGCCGGCTACCGAGATATTTGAAATGATGTGCTCCGAACTTCCGAAGGCGGGCGGCACCGCGATGCAGGCCGAAGACGAGATCGCGGCGATTTGCGCGGCCATAGGGGCCGGTTTCGCCGGAGCGCGCTCGATGACATCCACCTCCGGCCCCGGGCTTTCCCTCATGGCCGAAGCCATAGGCCTCGCCGGCTGCGCCGAAGTGCCCGTGGTCATAGTCGACGCCCAGAGGCCCGGGCCCTCGACGGGGCTTCCCACCAAGACCGAGCAGGGCGATCTTTATCATGCAATTTTCTGCTCCCACGGCGATATCCCGCGCATCGTCATCGCCGCGGCCGACGTCGGCGAATGTTTCGAATTCGCGGCGAACGCCTTCAATCTTGCCGAAATATACCAGTGTCCCGTTATACTTCTCACCGAGCAGGTCATAGCGCAGAATAAATTCGCGGCGCCAAAATTCGATTATTCGAATATAGAAATAAACCGCGGCAGGCTTCTCAGTGAGGCAGAACTCAATAAGCCAGGCTATAAATTTTTGCGATATGAATTCGCTTCCGACGGCGTTTCGCCGCGCGCGATACCTTCTCAGGCCGGCGGAGTGCACCTGTGCAACGGCAACGAGCATCTCGAATCCGGCCGTATCACAGAGGATCCCGAATTAAGAAGAAAGATCACCGATAAAAGAATGAAAAAGATCGAGGCGGCTGCATCGTCGAAATACCTTCCGGCGCCGAAATTTTACGGAGACGACGCGGCCCGCTATGGCGTCATCGTCATGGGAAGCAATACCGGCGCGGCCGTCGAGGCAATCGATATAATATCGGCGAAGACCGGCCGGCGCGATTTCAAAATAATGCAGACGAGATCGCTTATGCCCTTCTGCGTGGAAGCGGCCGCGGAATTCATTTCGAAGCGCGAAAAGGTTTTCGTCGTCGAAAACAATTATTCGGCCCAGTTGTGCGGCCTTGTAAAAATGCATATTCCGGCCCACGGCAAACTCGTTTCGGTTCTGAAGTACGACGGCATGTCGTTCGCGGCCGCCGAGATAGCCGATAGACTCATGACGGAGGTGAGATAACATGCTTACCACGAACGAACTTACCTACGGAAAATCCACATGGTGCCCCGGCTGCGGCCATTACGCCGTATTGAACGCTATCCAGCGCGCGGTAATAGAACTCGGATTGAAAAAAGAGGAAACCGTCTGCGTGTCGGGAATCGGGTGTTCATCTAAACTTCCCGAATATCTCGACGTTTACGGGTTCCACACCATGCACGGCCGATCGCTTCCTCATGCGCAGGGCGTAAAACTCGCAAATCCCGAACTCACCGTCATAAACGTAGGCGGCGACGGCGACGGGTTCGCCATCGGCTGCGGCCATTTCGTACATGCTGCGCGCCGCAACGTCGATATAACATACATACTCATGAATAACCAGATATACAGCCTTACCAAAGGCCAGACATCGCCCACTTCCGACCGCGGATTCATCACTAAAACATCCCCCGAAGGCGCCGAGGAAGCTCCGGTGAACACTCTGCTGATGGCCCTTACCGCGGGCGCGACATTCGTCGGCTGCGGATTTTCTTCGGAGGTGACCGGCCTCGGTTCGCTGATAGCGTCCGCCGTCAAACATAAAGGGTTTTCATTCATAAACGTGATGTCGCCCTGCGTCACTTTCAATAAACTCAATACTTACGATTCATATAAAAAGCAGTCTTATAAATTTGAAGAAACCACGGGTTACGATCCGCAGTCCTACGAAAAGGCCATAGAAGCCGCTCTCGGTTATTTTGAAAGAAAGCCGCTCGGCCTTCTGTTCAAAACCGAAACCAGCGTTTTCAAGGAAGTGCATATGTCGGAGCATCCGATCGCCCCCGCTATGCAGGATATTTCCGACCCGAAAAAGCACTCGAATTTAATGGAAAGGTATCTGCGTCACTGATTTTTGATTAAGGAGTTTTGCGAATGGTAGGCGGTTTGATCGATAACGTAGTGCTGCTTCTGGCTTTAAGCGTACTATACGATTACGTTTCCGGCAGCCGTAAAATGCCTCTTAAAAATATTTTGACCGGCGTTATTCTGGGCACTATATGCATCGGCGTGATGTTCAATTCGTTCAGCTTCACTCCCGGCGTCGTTTACGACACCCGTTCGATATTACTCGGCATTTCCGGCCTTTTATTCGATCCTGTTTCTACGGCGGTGGCCGCGACCATGGCGGCCGCTTACAGGTTTTCCACCGGCGGCGTTGGCGTGTGGGCCGGCATCGCGACCGTGTTTGCGACGGCGCTCACCGGCATGATTTGGCGTCAGAAGAATCTGCAGAGGCTCGACAGCATTTCGATGGCCGAACTTTACTTTTTCGGTATCATCATACATGTAGTGATGCTTTCGTGCCAGCTTCTCATACCGTGGCCGAAGGCCTTCGAAGTGTTATCAATTGTACTTATTCCGGTGATGGTCATATATCCCGTCGGGACCGCGTTCCTCGGCAAACTCATGATAGAGCGCAATATTAAATTAAAAACGAAGGCGGAGCTCGACAAAAGCCGCGCCATGCTGGTCGAAGTCCTCGATTCCATACCGCACTCGGTTTTCTGGAAAGACCGCAACAGCGTCTATCAGGGCTGCAACCGCCAGTTCGCTTCCGACCTCGGCCTGTCCGGTCCCGCCGAAATTTCAGGAAAGACCGATTATGACCTGTTCGCTTCCAAGAACGATTCCGAGGCTTACAGATCCGACGACCGCGAGGTTATGAAAAGCAAATCGACCAAACGGGACATTATAGAGCAGCTTACCAGGGCTGATGGAAAGCGCATCTGGCTTTCCACTATAAAAGCGCCGCTGATAGATGCCAATGGCGATCTGTTCGGCGTTTTAGGGCTTTACGAAGACATAACCGACCGGCGCGCCGCTGAAGCGGAACTTATTAACGCTAAGAAGTCGGCCGAAGAGGCGAGTCAGGCAAAAAGCATGTTTCTGGCCAACATGAGCCATGAGATCAGGACTCCGATGAACGGCATAGTCGGCTTCGCCAAACTTCTCGAATTAAGTAAGCTGGATGATTCGCAGAAAGAATATGTTTCGGTCATCAACTCATCCTCGAGACATCTTCTGGATATAATCAACGATATACTTGACATATCAAGGATAGAGGCCGGCAAAACAAAACTGGAAATGAAAGAACTCGACGTGATGGAAATATTGAGCCGGACCTTTGACACGTTCAAAGTGGCTATAGAAAGTAAAGGCCTGTCATATAAGATAAGCATGCCGGCGGAAATAGACTACCGGGTCTACGGCGATTCCACCAGGATATCACAGATGCTGTTCAACCTGATAAACAATTCCGTCAAATTCACCGAAAAAGGCTATATAGAGGCCGGCGTCGAGCAGCTGGAAAAAGACGGGGATACCGCGCTGCTGCGTTTCAGCGTCAGCGATACCGGAATAGGCATCGAAAAAGAAAAACTGTCGAAAATTTTTGAAAGTTTCTTTCAGATCGACGATTCATACACCAAAAAATATCAGGGAACCGGCCTGGGCCTGGCGATAGTAAAAAACCTCGCCAATCTTATGGGGGGCGAAGTGAGCGTTAAAAGCGCCGCCGGCAGGGGAACGCGCTTTGATATCGATATTCCATTCAAAATATCCGAAAGATATATATATTCCCCGGACGAAAAGATATCAGGCGCGGGCGATGAATTAAAAATGAGCGCGGCGGGAATGAAAGCGCTTATAGTAGAAGACGACCAGATAAGCGCCAAACTAGCTTCGGTCATACTTAAAAAAAACGGTTTCGAACCGGTGACGGCTTATAACGGCAGGCAGGCGCTCGATCTGATCGAAAAGAATAAATTCGCGGTGGTTCTTATGGATATCCAGCTTCCCGAAATCGACGGCCTGACGGCGATAAAACTGATCAAATCGCGCGGCGCGTCCGAGGAGCAGTTCCGCGTGCCTGTAATAGCGCTTACCGCATATGCGCTCAGCGGCGACAGGGAAAAATTCACGGAAGCAGGCGCCGACGATTATATATCCAAGCCGTTCGTCGAAGAAGACCTGACTAAAAAAATATTTAATCTTATAAAAAAGCGGAATGAAAATTCCGGCGAAAAAAGGGCGGAAAACGCATCCAAATAAGAAAGGAATTTTCACGGATATGAAAAACTGGGACGAATATTTCATGAATATAGCCCGCATGGTAGCGGAATCCAACACTTCCTGCATAAGGCGCCAGTTCGGTGCGGTGCTTGTCAGAACCGATAAGTCGATAATATCGACAGGCTACAACGGCGCGCCTTCCGGCGTTAAAAGCTGCGGCGACAGAGGTTTTTGCTACCGCGACGTCAACAAGATCGAATCGGGCACGCGGCACGAGGCCTGCTACGCCGTTCACGCCGAACAGAACGCCCTTATATTCGCGGCAAAGCACGGCACTCCCACGAAAGGCTCGATATGTTTCGTCACGGCGAAACCGTGCTCGGTGTGCCTCCGTCTGCTCGTGCAGGCCGGCATAAGTGAGGTTATCTTCGATAACGATTATCCGGAAGCGTGGGAAGGATACGAAGATATCGCATCCACAATCAAAATGAGAAAATTTATCGGAAAATAAAGATAAGTTTTTCTAATCTAAAACTTCGGCGTCTGCGAAGTTTTGTTATATTTAAAAATCATGAGCCTGTTGTTCTCGGCGCTCGACAATACTATGTCGCTGACCGCGTCGCCGTCGTAGTCTGCTATGGCTACGCTGCCGTGGGGCATTTCGGCCGCCAGGACGCTCATGGCGAATTTTCTGGGGCTGGTCTGGGTCAAAAGATATACGTTAGGATCGCCCGCGCCGTTGACGACTATGTCCAGGTCGCGGTCCCCGTCGATATTTCCGCAGGCGAAGGCGCCGGGAGCTTTCTGCCTGACGACCGAATTGGCGTTCGACTGGCGGGGGCGGAAATCAGCCGACACTCTGACGCGCGGCCAGCTGAAACGCGGGTTAAGCGGTTTTTCATATACGAAAAGCGCCGATTCGCGGTCGTTAGGGTTATCGAAGATATTTGTGTGATTGGTGCCTACGGCGGTAAATGTGCCGTCGCCGAAAAGGTTCGGAACGATGGCGAGCTGGAATGCCTTTCCGGCGGTCTCGTCGATGTAGTGTTTGGTCCACTGGCCGCTGCCGGGATTTTCGAACCACGAGAACGATCCTGACGAGCCGTAGAATTCGGCCGAGGCGATATCCAGGTCGCCGTCCTTATCGATGTCGAAAACGCAGGGGAATCCGCCCGCGCCTTTTCCGGCTACCAGCGGCGTTCTTTCAAAACGCGTTTCCGATTTGTTTCCGCGGAATATATGGACGGCCGATTCGCCGTCGCCGAAGGCGCCGGTCATTTCAGCTACGGCGACGATGTCGGTCAGCGAATCGCCGTTGATGTCGCATAACACCGCGTGGCGGTACATAAGCTTAGGCGCCGCGGTTATGACGCGTTTTCTGAAGCCGGAAAAGCCGTGGCGTTCGAGCCAGACGATACCGCCGCCGAAGTTGGCGTCGTGGACTATCGAGCCGTAGGGAATTACGAAATCGAGTTTCTGATCGCCGTTGATGTCGGCGGCGCTCACTTTATTTGGAAATCTGATATCGGCTGCTATGCGGGTTTTAGTCCACGTGGTCAGGTCGGCCGGGTTGTTGAGTTTGTAAATATCGACGGCGCCGAAACCTTTGGGATCATGCGAAGATACTATTTTGGAAACTATAAGCTCTTCGCGGCCGTCGGAATCGACGTCGATAGAAGTTATATTATAAGGGTATTCGGGATAGGCGTCGATGGTATAAGCCATAAATTCAGGCTTTTTATCTTCTTTGTTCAAGATGGCGAGTTTTTTGAATTCTTTGATATCAGGTTTGTCGCAGGGAAGCGCGGCGTAATCGGCGCATCCGGCGGTGTTTATGCCGGCGGCTGCCGCGAAAGACGAAGGCATTAGCGGGAATGTCGAAGCCGTTAAAATTAAAAATAAAGTAAAAAGAATATTATAAAAAGAGATTTTGTTTTTCGCGAAAGAAAAACCGGCGGTTCTAAAAATTACAGGCGTAAGTTTATTTATTTCAAGTTTCATGACAATTCCTCGCTTTTTAAAGACCGGCCATAAATAAGGCTTTTAAGTTCGGCTAATCTCAACATTTGTTCGCGTTGATTTAAGGCAGTTCAGCAAACATATTGTATAAGATTTTGTTAAAAATATCAAGATATTTTTATGCCGATCATCAAATATTATGACCGCTCCCCGAATTTTGTGTATATTCTAGTATATATCGGCATAATATCAAATAAAACGCCATAAAAATTAATAAATGCTCGAAAATAAGGCGTTTCAAGGCACATATTGACAATAAACTCCGCCGGTGTTAAAATATCCATATCAGCCGGCTGTCTTTTCGCGAATTTTTCAAACTGCTAGGTAAAAATATGCTCGATTATATACTTGCCAATCTGGGGTTTCATCTTCTGCTTATCACCGAATTGAGTGAATACTCTGTAAATGAAGATCTAAGAACCGCCGACCATAAAAAAAGGAACCGCCGAAGTTTTATCTTTCGGACGGTTCCTTTTTGTTTAATTAATTATTTTTTAGGGCCTTTTTTGAATTTATCGAAGTATGAAGGCTTTCCACCGTTTTTTTTAGGTCCGTACTGCTTGTAGGGTTTTTTGCCTTCGAATTTTTTTTCGCCTGATTCGTTCGATCTGTATTGTTTGTAAGGCTTTGCGTCGGTTCCGGCCTCTTCAGCGCGCGGCCCGAAATCTCTTTTGCCTTCGAACTTTTTGCCCTCGAACGGCTTATTTTCAAATTTTTTGCCTTCGAAAGGTTTCTTTTCGAATTTTTTACCTTCGAATTTCTTGTATCCTGACTTTTTATCTTCGAATTTTCTTTCGCCAGAATCGCTTGAACCGTATTTTTTATAAGGCTTTGCGTCGGTTCCGGCCTCTTCAGTGCGCGGCCCGAAATCTCTTTTGCCTTCGAACTTTTTACCTTCGTACGGCTTATTTTCAAATTTTTTACCTTCGTACGGTTTCTTTTCGAATTTCTTGCCCTCAAATTTTTTACCTTCGAATTTCTTGTATCCGGGCTTTTTATCTTCGAACTTTCTTTCGCCTGACTCATTTGAAGTGTGCTGTTTGTAAGGTTTTTTAGCGTATCTGTCTTCGTCGCTGCGCGGTCCGAAGTTCTTTTTATAGTCTTTTTGTTTGTCGTAGCGGTACTGATGACCGGTTTCTTCGATCTCCTCGTTCGATTCGATCTTATCGCCTAAGGCCATTCTCAGAAGAGCGGCGGCTATGTCGAGCGTCGTGTAATCTTCTTCGATGAGGTTCTCGACGATCCTGACATATTTGGTAAGCCCGCCCTGAGCGAGGATTTCTTTGATCTTTTCCGAATAGAATTTAAGCCTGGTCTCGTCGAGGTCGCTCAGCGAAGGCACGCGGCGGCAAGACACTTTAAGGTCGAAATCGCGTTCGATGCGCTTCAGATTGCTCAGCTGGCGGCTTGTCACGAATGTAAACGCCTTGCCGGATTTTCCGGCGCGCGCCGTGCGGCCTATGCGGTGTACGTAATCTTCGTCGTCGCGAGGAAGGTCGTAATTAAAAACCGCCTCAACGTCGTTCACGTCGATACCGCGGCCCGCAACGTCCGTCGCCACGAGTATTTCGATGAGTCCGCTTCGGAAACCGCTCATGACTTTATCGCGCATGCGCTGGTTCAGGTCGCCGTGAAGCGCTTCGGCGAGGTAGCCGCGGGTCTTTAAAACCTCGACGAGCTCGTCCACGCGCATTTTGGTGTTGCAGAAAACGAGCGCGAGTTTTACGCCGTAAAAATCGATAAGGCGCGCAAGGGCCTCCGGTTTTGATTTTTCGAGCAGTTCATAATAAAACTGTTCTATTTTAGGGGCGTTCATCTTGTGGCAGGATACGTCGATGCGGGCGGGGTTTTTCTGGAACTTTTTGGTGAGCTGCGCTATGTCTTCGGGCATGGTGGCCGAAAACATGATGGTCTGCCTTTCGGCGGGAGTGTCTTTGAGTATGGTTTCCATGTCCTCGCGGAAACCCATGTCGAGCATCTCGTCGGCCTCGTCGAGTACGACGAACCTGAGCTTATCGAGCTTTATAGTGGCGCGGCGCATGTGGTCCATGAGCCTTCCGGGGGTGCCGACGACGATCTGCGGCTTTCTTTTGAGCGCGTCTATCTGGCGGTCGATCTCCTGCCCGCCGTAAACGGGCACTATGGCCAGGTTAAAAAAATATTTGGTCAGCCTGCGGAATTCCTCGGTGACCTGTATTACGAGCTCTCTTGTGGGGCAGAGCACCAGGGCCTGAAGTTCCTTGGTTTCATGATCTATTTTTTCGAGTATCGGGATAGCGAATGCGGCGGTCTTTCCGGTTCCGGTCTGCGCCTGGCCTATCAGATCGCGTCCCGCCAGAAGTATGGGAATGGTTTCGGCCTGTATGGGAGAGGCTTCTTCGAAGCCCATGTCGGCGGCGGCCCGCTGGATTTTTTCAGATATGTTCAGTTCGGTGAATTTTAATTTGTTCATATTTTAACTTCGTTAAACTCCTTGTATTTTCTTTGTGCTATGATCGGTGGATTTATGACGCACGGGCCGTTCACGCAGCCTCCCTCGCACGACATCACCTCGATGAAATTTGATTTGCCGCAGCCGTTTTCGGCGTATCCTTTAAGCTCCTTTATCGACTGTCTTGAAATTCCGTTTATGTAAATGGGCGCGATCTCCGGTGCGGCGCCGTCGTTTCGACCGCCTTCTTCCGCGCCTGATATTTTCGCGGCGTCCGCGCGCGACCTGATAACCTTGTCCATGGCGGCCATCACTCCGCCGCTCGCTGCGAATCCCCTGCCGCGCGGCGTGGCCGGCTTTTCAATAAGTTCTTCTTCGCAGTTTTCGGGGGCTATATCGAGCGCCTCCATTATTGATCCGAGTTCTTCTATGCTTAGAACGAAATCAACCTCGCCCGATTTGAGCGCCTCGCTTTTTTTCGAGACGCACGGGCTTATAAAAACCGTTACCGCGTCCGGATGCTCTTTTTTAACCAGCTCCGCCGAAAATATCATGGGCGTTTTCGTCGTCGAGAAATGCCGTTTCAGGCCGGGGATGTGCTTTTCAATAAGCTCGATGTAAGAATAGCAGCAGGAGCTGGTTATGAAACTTTCGCCGCTTCCGATCCTTTCGATGAATTCGAGCGCCTCGTTTTCCGAGGTCAGGTCCGCGCCCGATGCCACCTCGACCGCTCCGTAAAATCCTATTTTTTTGACCGCGGCGGCGATCTTTCCGAGCGGCGCGTCGAAATGCCCCATGACGGAAGGTGCGAGCATCGCGATAACTTTCGCGCCCGATCTTATGGCGTTGAGCGCGTCCAATATCTGCGATTTTTCCATGATCGCGCCGAACGGGCATTTATTGATGCACTTTCCGCAGTATATGCACTTTGAAAAATCGATGCATTCCTTCTGGTGCTCGTTTTTTGATATGGCGTTCACCGGGCAGGCCTCTTCGCACGGCACCGGAATGTAAACTATCGCGTGATAGGGGCAGACCTTCATGCACTTTCCGCAGTTGACGCATTTTTTACTGTCTATGACTGACTGGCCCGCGTTAATGTGGATGGCATCTTTCGGGCAAGCGCTGATGCAGGGGCGCGCGACGCAGCCGCGGCAGGCGTTGGTTGCGAAATAATTTATTTTAACGCAGGAGCTGCACGCCTCGTCGATGACGGTCAGAAGCGGATGCTTTATATTGCCTTCGATAAGCGCGTTTTTATAATAATGAGCGAGGGAAGCCGTTTCGTCGGTCTCCTCTTCGTCGCCGATTCCGAACAGCGCCATCAGGCGGTATTTCACTATCGCGCGTGCCTTATATATGCAGCAGCGAGGCGATTCGGAATGCTTCGGGAACATTTCAACGGCGATCTTATCGGCTTTCTGCTCGATCTCCCCGGCGAAAAACAGTTTAGTTATTTTTTTGATCAGTTCGCGTCTTATCTGCACTGACCTGTTTTCGGTAAACAAATCTGCCTCCGGATTTTTTTATTTTCTGTTTTCCGCTATAAATTTTTATTTAGCTGAAAGTATTCCTTCAAGAGGCTTGTTCAGTTCTTCGCATCCTTTGAGGACGAACCTTCCATTCTCGATTATACTGACCGATCTTTTGCCGCTGGCGCTCACGGCCGCTATCGACCCTATCGATTCGTACGGAAGCGTTATATCCACGTGCACGAAGGTGTAAGCCTTTTGCAGATCGGTTTTTCTTAAAATGGTTCTTTCGTTGTCGCGCGCGGTTATCTCTTTTTTGTTTATCTGGTTGTAGATCGGAATTTCCTCGACGTAAAGATAGCAGCTGTCGCCTATTGCGAAG
>Ga0209212_1007091_pt1 | contig 12537 bp, 5 predicted proteins | sample RifGroC2_FD_183996 | JGI IMG/M metagenome (GOLD analysis project Ga0209212, IMG submission 183996) | Groundwater microbial communities from Rifle, Colorado, USA - Groundwater C2 (SPAdes) (version 2) | ecosystem: Environmental > Aquatic > Deep subsurface > Groundwater | place: Rifle, Colorado...
ATGATCCTGGCGATACGTTCTATATTGTTGTTTCCGGGCGTGTGAAGGTAACGCTTTTAAATGAAGACGGCAAAGAAATCGTCCTTTCTATCTTAAAAGGGGGCGATTTTTTTGGCGAATTATCCCTTCTGGATGACGAACCCAGGTCTGCGAGTGTAATTATCGTGGAAGATGCCACAATATTTTCGCTTACCAGAACGCAATTTTATCAACTGATAACTGTTCATCCTGATATTTTAAGGAAAGTGCTGAAGGAAATGTGTGCCCGATTAAGGCATGCCGATGAAAAGATCGGGAGCCTGGCGTTTCTGGATGTCTACGGAAGGACTTTTGCTGTGCTTCAGCAACTGGCTCATGATCAGGGAAGCAAAACAGAGCATGGAATTGAGATATTGCATGCCCCAACCCATGAGGAGCTTTTCCGGATGGTTGGGGCATCACGGGAGGCAATTACAAGAATTATCAAGGTATTGAGGAAAAACAGGAGTTTGATCTCGTATAAAGGGAGAAAAGTTGTTTTAAATGCAAACCTTAATAAACCGATAGTATGATTTCTTTTGAAAAATATTTTTAAAATTGTGACGTAGGTCACATACGCCGTCGTTGGATTTTGGTAATATCTTTTAAAAAAGTAAATACAAGCGGAATTTTTTCCGTTCTCGGCGGGTTCAGAGCCTGCCCCAAATCAAGTTTGGGGCAGGCTCTGAACCCGCCGAGGGTGGCTGTCCCCCGCTGGCGGGGGAGCAGGGGGGTGGAGTCTTTTCGGTCTGTACTCTGGGGATGGGAAATAGAAAGCCGACACAACAAACAATTACGCCTACAACAAAAAATTACGGCCGTTCGCTGACAGCACGGGCATTTTAGCTTAAAAAACCTATAGAAAAGGAAACCGGCGAGGTGTAAATTCAGCTTATTCACAACTTACAACTTATTTTCAAGGATGTGACGCGCATCACATTCATGTAGAAAAAATTTTGATATGATGGTGTAATGTAAGAGAACACCGTAGTCCCGGTAGGGGCGATCTGTTTGTAGAAATAAATACGGAAAATATAAAAAAGCTCCGTAGGAGCGACCTGTTTGTAGAATTAAGATTCAAACACAAAGAAAGCTCCATAGGAGCGATCTGTTTGTAGAAATTGTAGACTGTTTGTAGAATTAAGATTTGAACACAAACAAAGCTCCATAGGAGCGATCTGTTTTATGTCTAATACCTATTCGCAAATTTACATTCAAATTGTTTTTGCTGTTCAAGGCAGACTGAATCTTATTCCGGGCCAATATCGGGAAGAATTGCATAAATACATCACGGGTATTGTGCAGAACCGCGAACACAAAATGTTATCCATTTTTTGCATGCCCGACCATACCCATTTGCTGGTTGGGTTAAAACCATCCATTGCTATTTCTGATTTGGCAAGGGATATAAAAGCCGGTTCATCAAATTTCATCAATGATAGCAGATGGGTGACAGGCAAATTCAATTGGCAGGAGGGGTTTGGGGCATTCTCTTATTCCAGAAGCCACATAGACGCGGTTATCAAATACATTCTGCATCAGGAAGAGCATCACAGGAAGAAAACCTTCAAGGAAGAATATCTTGAATTTTTGAAGAAATACGATGTTAAATATGATGAAAAATATGTGTTTGAGTGGATAGAATGAACAGGCCGCTCCTACGGGGCTAAACCCATTAATTCGTATTTCATGCTACAAACAGGGTGCTCCTAACGGAGCTAAAGAAGAACAAACAACCATGTGACAATAAAAATTAAGATTCAAACACAAAGAAAGCTCCGTTAGGAGCGATCTGTTTGTAGCATGAATATTCAAACACAAAAAAAGCTCCTTAGGAGCGTTCTGAAACATATCCCTTCTGAGGAAAAGCGAATACGATGAAGAATATTTGTTTGAATGCAAGGAATAAACAGGTCGCTCCTATGGAGCTAAAACATAAATCGCAATTTCGTGCTACAAACAGAGCGCTCCTACGGAGCTTTTATGGCGTTCGTGCGTTTTTTGCTACAAACAGGTTGCTCCTGATGGAGCTCTAAGGATAATTCGTTTTTAAAAGTCCCATAGGGATGAACTGTTTGTAGAAAAGGAATTCAATGAATCAAAGAAAGCTCCGTAGGAGCGGCCTGTTTGGATATAATGCCAATATATTCATGCCGCTTTATTTATGCAAAGCTACATAGTAAAAACGGAATGATGATGTAAATGTAAGTCGTTCACGATGAATTGATATAAATAAAGTTTGTTAAAACTTTTGACAATACGGCCATTTCTAAAAGGAGGAAAAGAAGATGTTGAAGAGATATCTGGCAGGATGCTTGTTAGCGGGTATATTTGCGGGGATATTTGGCTATCCCCCGCTGGCGGGGGCGCAGGGGGTGGACTCCTACACCAAACTGATGCTCCACGCCGATGGTAACGACCAGGGGACGTCTTTCACGGATTCCTCAACCACGCCAAAGACCGTTACTAATACCGAGTCCTACGACTCTTACACCAAATTAATGTTGCACATGGAAGGCAACGGCAATAATTTCGTGGACAGCGCTGCCTCCAAAGCAGTGACCACCAATGGCGACGTTACCCAGACAACCGCCCAATTCAAATTTAGTTCTAAAAGTGGCGTATTTGATGGAACTGGGGATTATCTGTCTTTAGCCGATTCAGATGATTGGAATTTTGGTAGTGGGGATTTTACGATTGATATGTGGGTAAAGTTTAATACATTGGGTTCAAGTGTAAGATATTCACTTATCAATCAATGGACAGGTGTTGTAGGTAGTAAATCATTCGTATTATTTTATGACACTCCTTCAGCAAGTATATTGCAGTTTGGTTATAGTACTGAAGGAGAGAATAATACTTATTATACTTTTCCTTGGATAGCAGTTGTGAATACTTGGTATCATTTAGCTCTTGTTCGAAATGGAAACAATGTGTATATGTTCGTAGATGGAACGCAAGTAGGGACAACAAAAAATGAACCGACAGGTTTTACTTTATTTGATAGCGCAGCAATGCTTGAGATTGGCAATTGGAATGGCGGTATAAAATTTAATGGCAATCTTGACGAATTCCGCATCTCCAAAGGCATCGCCCGTTGGACATCCGATTTCACACCTCCATCCTCGCCTTACGGCAAGGTTGCCACTGTTACCTCCCAAAAGAAATTCGGCACTGCATCAGGAGAATTCAAAGGCAGCGGGGAATATTTGTCTTTAGCTGATAGCGATGATTGGAATTTCGGGAGCGGGGATTTTACAGTAGATTGTTGGGTAAGATTTAGTAGTGTGGCTTCCACTCAGTATTTTTTCAAACAAGACAGTAGTTGGCAGTTTTGGTGGGATTCTTCGTTAGGATTGGGTTGGTATGATTCTGTGGCTGGTTCTCAGCATTCTTCTTGGTCGCCTTCAATTAACGTTTGGTATCATATTGCTGTAACTCGTTCAGGAACTTCATTAAAACTGTTTGTAGATGGAGTGCAATTAGGAACTACTAAAACAAATTCTGGAGATATTATTGGTGGAGCTATCTTATATGTAGGTATCCATGCCAATTTAACTCAACCATTAAACGGCTGTCTTGACGAACTCCGCATCTCCAAAGGCATCGCCCGCTGGACTTCAAATTTCACCCCGCCTTCAGCGCCTTACGACACAGACACCACACCGCCCACCGTAAGCTCCACAAGCCCTGCCAGCAATTCTACTGGAGTTGGAGTAAGCAGCGCCATCAGCGCCACATTCAGCGAGGACATGGATTCTTCAACCATCACGACAAGCACATTTACCCTCAGCAGCAGTAGCGGCAGCAGCGTCAGCGGCACGGTGTCATACAGCAATAAGGTAGCCACGTTTACCCCATCAAGCAATCTCTCATATTCCACCACCTATACGGCAACAATAAACACCGGGGTAAAAGATGCTGGGGGCAACGCCATGTCATCAAACTACACGTGGAGCTTTACCACAGGATCCGCCCCTGATACGACTGCTCCCTCAGGTTCAGTAAGCATCAACAGCGGCGCTTCATACACCAATTCAACCACGGTCAGTCTCGGCCTTTCAGCGACAGATAACGTAGGAGTGACAGGTTATTATCTTTCTGATAGTTCAACGACACCATCCCCCTCCGCCTCCGGCTGGACGTCTGTAACTTCGACTACCAGTTACAGTGGGTCTGTGTCGTATTCTTTAAGCGGCGGCGAAGGCAGTAAGACGATATATGCGTGGTACAAGGATACTGCCGGGAACATTTCAACCACGGCAAACGCCACGATTACATATGATACAACAGTACCTACGGTAACTATATCAAGTCCAACATCCAGTTCCACCTATACGTCTACAAGCAGTACCATAAGCCTGGGCGGGAGCGCATCAGACAGTTCCAGTGGTATAAGCAGTGTGTCGTGGAGTAACAATAGGGGAGGGAATGGCACTGCCACAGGGACAGCCAGTTGGACAGTTTCAAGCATATCCTTGTCAAGTGGTGATAACGTCATAACGGTAACGGCGAAAGATGGCGCAGGCAATTCGGGGACAGATACGCTTCAGGTAACTTATGGTACGAGCAGTACGATAAGCGCCCCCACGGTGTCAACAGGGTCAGCCTCAAGTGTAACGACAAGCTCAGCCACACTCAACGGGACGGTTAATGCGAATGGCGCATCAACAACGGCATGGTTTCAATACGGTTCAACGAGCGGGTCTTATGGAAATACATCATCTACACAAACAGTAACAGGTTCAAGCAATACGACGGTAAGTATTGGTATCAGTGGATTAACGTCAGGCACGAAGTATTATTACCGCATAGCGGCAAGTAACAGCGGAGGCACGTCGTATGGGAGTGAATCGTCATTTACCACAAGCACGGCTTCTGCAACACCTACCCCCACGCCAACGCCGTCTCCTACGGCAACAACAACACCGAAACCGTCTCCAACGGCACAGCCAACGCCGACAAGACCACCCACATTGCCGCCTTTGCCGACGCCGCAACCATCACCCAGTCCGCTACAAGGGGGTATAGTCTTTGGATTTGTGAATGACGAGGACGAGCAGCCGCTGGAAGGGGTAACCGTAACAATAGTAGGGGCGAACGACGATTCGACCTCACAGGAGACAAAGACGGATGAAAATGGATACTATGAGTTTAGTGACCTTGAGGCAGGAAAGTATACGCTTACGTATGAGAAAGATGGTTACGGGACTCAAACACAGGATGTAAGCCTTGAAGAAGGCGAGTTAAAGGATGTCGAAACAGTCATTCTTGAACAACTTGAAAAGGGCAAGATATACGGGTATGCGGTGAATATCAAGGGTGATCCGATAGAGTTTGTAAGGCTGAAGCTCAAGGGGATAAAGACGAAGGTTACAAAGAGCGCCTCTACCGATGCGGATGGGTTTTTTGAGTTTGCGGATATGGAAGCCGACACCTATGTGATTATTGCAAAGAAGAAGGGTTACCGGAAGAACCAGCAGAAGGTGAAGCTTGAAGAGGGTGAATCAGAGGAGATAGAGATCGTGATGAAGAAGACGAGTAAGAGAATAAAGAAATTACTGCTGGAAGGGGATGTTCAATAACCGGAACTACAGATTACACAGATAAAATAATCTGGAGAAAAAGGTTACAGAGCCGCGTAGGGCAGGCACTGCCTGCCGAAATAAATTTCACGGGTCAATTTCTGGTAGGCGATGCCTACCCTACTGGTATCGGGTTCTTTGGTCAATAATTGTGTCTTACAAATTAAGCCCTGTTAAGGGCGTACTGTTTGTAGAATTAAAATTCAAACACAAAGAAAGCTCCGTAGGAGCGACCTGTTTGCATTACGACATTTCTAAAAGGAGGGAAAGAAGATGTTTAAGGGATATTTGTCAGGATGCTTGTTAGCGGGTATATTTGCGGGGATATTTGGCTTGTATATGGCCGATTCCTCAGCCCAAAGCGGCATTGATTCCTACACCAAACTGATGCTTCACGCCGATGGTTCCGACCAGGGGGACGTCTTTCACCGATTCCGAAACAACCCCCAAGACCGTAGCCAATACCGAGACCTATGACAGTTACACCAAATTAATGTTGCATACGGAAGGTAGCGGCAATTCTTTCGTGGACAGCGTTGCCTCCAAGGCAGTAACTGCCAATGGCGATGTCACCCAGACAACCGCCCAATACAAATTGGGCGGCAAGAGCACTGTCTTTGACGGGAGCGGGGATTATTTGTCTTTACCCAATAGTAATGATTTTGATTTTGGTAGCGGAAATTTTACTATAGATTTTTGGATATATATAAATGGTTCTCAGGCTAATGATGTTGGAATAATTAATTTTGGCAATAATCAAGGCGACCCCTCCGATACTAATTGGGTTATATATTTTCAAAATACAACAGTTATAAGATTTTTAACAGGGGGCAGGATCGTAGGGTCTTCAATAGACTGGGATGTAAATATAGATTTTACAGGAATTACTACAGGGACTTGGTTGCATCTTGCAGTTGTAAGAACTGGTAATGATTATAAAACTTTTACCAACGGAGTATTAGGTAATACTGTAACTAATTCTAGTGCTATTCAAGATATAAATTCACCGTTAGAAATAGGGAGATGGGTAAGAACAGCGCATACCGAATATTTCAACGGTTACCTTGACGAACTCCGCATCTCCAAAGGCATTGCCCGATGGACATCAAATTTCACGCCGCCATCCTCTCCTTATGGGAAGGTATATACCGTTACAGGAACCAAGAAATTCGGCGATGCCTCGGGAGAATTCAAAGGTAGCGGGGAATATTTGTCTTTAGCAGATAGTGACGATTGGAATTTTGGGAGTGGGGATTTTACTATAGATGTTCAATTCAGGTTAAATAGCATTGCGGTTGGAGCTTCTCAAATATTGGTTAGCCAGACAGGTTTGTCTGGTTTGAATGATTATTTTTACTTATACATCAATAGAGATGCAGGAGGAACTGTTTATTCATTATACTTTTGGGCTATATCTGGTGGAGGTGTAGTAGTAAGGTTTTCTGGGGAAATGACTGGTTTTGCTACTGGAACTTGGTCTCACGCAGCTATAGTAAGAAGTGGTAACAATTTTAATATATATTTTAACGGAACTTCGATAACTAATGGAACAAGTTCTAGTTCTATGCCTAATTCTGATGGATTATTGGTTAGTGGTGGCTATATATATAATGGAACGCCTCAAGATTTATTTAATGGATATATTGACGAAGTCCGTATCTCCAAAGGCATAGCCCGCTGGACATCTAATTTTACGCCGCCTACAGCCCCTTACGACGTAGACACCACGCCACCCACCGTAAGTTCCACAAGCCCAGCCGGCAGTTCTACAGGGGTTGGAGTAAGCAGCGCAATCAGCGCCACATTCAGCGAGGACATAAACTCTTCGACCATCACTACCAGCACATTTACACTCAGCAGCAGTAGCGGCAGCAGCGTCAGCGGCACGGTGTCGTACAGCAATAAGGTAGCCACATTTACCCCATCAAGCAATCTCTCATATTCCACCACCTATACGGCAACAATTTTTACAGGGGTAAAGGATATTTCGGGCAATGCCATGTCATCAAACTACACGTGGAGCTTCACCACAGGTTCAGCCCCAGATGTAACCGCGCCTTCAAATGCATCGGTAAGCATCAACAGTGGCGCATCCTACACCAATTCTACGGCAGTAACGCTAACCCTATCAGCAACAGATAGTGTGGGTGTTGTAGGATATTATACTTCAACCAGCTCATCCACACCTGTAGCATCCGCATCAGGTTGGAACTCAGTAACCTCTGCCACCAGCTACACGGGAAGCGTTTCGTATTCACTCACAAGCGGCGATGAACAAAAGACCGTATATGTGTGGTTTAAGGACGCAGCAGGAAACGTATCGAGTTCAGCAAGTGACAGCATTACTTTGGATACCACGGCACCCATAGTAACCATCACCAGTCCAACCTCGAACGATACGTACACTGCTACCAGCAGCGCCCTTACCCTTGAGGGGAGCGCATCAGACAGCACAAGCGGTGTAAAAGAGGTGACATGGAGCAATGACAAGGGCGGAAGCGGCACTGCCAGCGGCACGACATACTGGAGCATTTCAAGCATCAGCCTGACAAGCGGAGATAATAAAATAACCGTTACGGCAAAGGATAATGCAGGAAATACATTAACAGACACGATAACGGTGACGTATAGCGCAGCCACAAAGCCAACGGTGACAACAGGCTCAGCGACCAATGTGACGGCAACCTCTGCGACAGTAACAGGTACAGTCAACGCCAATGGACTGTCAACAACCGCATGGTTTGAATACGGGACGGTCAAGGGAACGTATGGTAGTAAATCATCAACACAGACGGTGACCGGTTCGAATGATACCACCGTAAGCGCAACAATAACAGGATTAACGGCAGAGACGACATATTATTACAGAATTGCAGCCCAAAACAATTCCGGGACATCGTATGGAAGCGAGATGACGTTTATATATTCATCAAAGGGCAGTGCGCCAACAGTAACAACTGAGTCAGCAACAGATGTAACGACCACTACGGCGACATTAAACGGGACGGTCAACGCCAATGGGATATCAACAACGGCCTGGTTTGAGTATGGTTCTATAAGCGGGTCTTATGGCAGTAAATCAAACACGAAGGCTGTCACCGGGTCAACGGACACAACGGTAAGCGCAAGTATAAGCGGACTGACGGCAGGGACGACGTATTATTACCGCATAGCAGCCCAAAACAGCATTGGGACGTCATACGGGAAGGAGATGTCGTTCTATTACACGTCACAGACAGAGCCGCCCTCAGTAACGACTGAGGCGGCGACGGACGTAACGGCTACATCAGCGACGCTCAACGGTGAGGTAAATCCGAACAGTCAGTCAACGACGGTATGGTTTGAGTACGGCGTGCTGAGCGGTACGTATAAGTATAAGACAGATACCCAGAGTCTAAGCGGATCGAGTTATACGAAGGTAAGCGCTGCGGTAACGGGGTTAACGGCAGGAACGACATACTATTACAGAATCGTTGCAAAGAACAGTGTTGGCACATCGTATGGGACAGAGATGGAATTTTACAAATCGCCGGGAACTGACACAACGCCCACGCCCACCCCAGCGCCCACGCTGCCGCCGGTTCCAACCCAACCGCCGGGTGGTGGATGTTTTGAAAAGGGGAGTATCAGCATTCAAAGCATAGACCCTCCGAAAGGGACGGAGCTTGAGGCCGGGAAGACATATACATTTACCATGACGGTTAAGTATGAATTTGATGAACCCATGACAGGATACATTGATAGTGTTGCATATGATTCCGATACCTATAATAACTTAGATGATCTTGTTTGGGCTCACATTAACGTTTCTTCTCAAACTGGAGAAGAAACCCTATCCGTGACAACAAAAACTTCTTACAATGGCAAGCCGGTAAGGGGTATATATGTTACGGTAGCATTGTATGATAAAGGTTATTATTGCACAAATGTGACAGCTACTGTTCAATACACTGTCAATGAAGCGGCATCAACAACACCGGTACCGACACAAACACCCGGGACAGGAGGAAGTGGTTCAATTTCCGGAGACGTGAATGATGGTGATGGGAACGTACTGCAAGGGGTTACGGTAACAATCGTAGGGGCGAACGGCCGTTCGCCCTTACAAGAGAGTGCAGAAACAGATGCAAATGGAAGGTATGAATTTACAGAACTTGCAAAAGGGAATTACGCTCTTACCTACGAGAAAGACGGCTATCAGACACTGACGAAGAATGTGAGTCTTGGAGAAGGAGAGGCGAAGGACTTAGGGTCGGTTACCCTTGAGACAGAAGGAGCGCTTGGGGGAATCTATGGCAATGTGGTGGACATTAAGGGCGACCCGATAGAGTCTGTGCAGATAAAGCTTAAAGGTGTAAAGACGAAGGTGACAAGGACAGAGAGTTCAGATGCGGACGGGTATTATGAGTTTACGGGATTGGATGCGGATACGTATATTATTACTGCAAAGAAGAAGCGATACAGGAAGTTTAAGCAGACGGTAACTCTTAGTGATGGGGAGGAGAAGGAGGTAGAGGTTGAGATGAGGAAGACGACAAAGAAGATAAAAGGATTGTTTCTGATGGATAATGATAAATAAAAGACACGCCACAGAGGTCACCGAGCGCACAGAGAAAAAGACATGCAATAAGGATTGCCAGTAACAAGAAACCACAGACTTCGTCGTGAGCGCTCAGTCGAACGATTGCGCAGATTACACAGATAAAAAATCTTTGCTTAAGAAGCAAGGTTTTATAAATTTGTAATACAGATAAAACACGGATTTTTCATTAACGGTAGGGTGGGCATTGCCCACCGAAACCAGGGCAATTGATTACCGGATGGCGATTATTTTCAACCGGAAAACCGGAATATCGTCAATGCCAAAGTGACACATGAAATTTGTTGTTGGTGGGCGATGCCCACCCTACAGGACGCGGAGGGCGCAGAAAAAACAGATTCCTCCCCCTTTATCCCCCTCCGTGAGGAGGACAGGGGGAGGGGAGTTTATGAGTAGAATGGGTTAAGCGACAGCGAACCCATCAGAAACCTGAAAGGGAGGATATGTAATGTTGAAATGGGCATGTGCGTATTTGTGCTGGTGTGGTATGAGGCATCGGTGATAATTCTCACAAATGATAAACGGATAGGAAATCTTCTGGTGTGTGCGACGGGATGAATTTTTTAGAAATATCGAGGAATTCCTTATCTCTTGAAACAAGAGTGACGGATTTAAGAGAAAGACACAGTGAAAGCTGAATAGCGTCAAAAGGATCGAGTGAATGTGCTGCCTGAAGAGAATTCGCCTGAAGCATATCAGATGTGTCAGGTATAACAACTTCAAAGAGGGTGGTTATTTTGCCGATATCCTTTTCAACGTATGCCGGAGGGTAACGTTTCTTCCTTCTTAAAAGATATCTGAGTTCAAGGATGGTTGTTATCGAAATGAAACCCTCTAATTTTTCAGGAGTTTCTTCAAGGTGGTGTATAATTTTGAATGGGGCAGTCCAGAGTTCTTTACCAGACGCCGTTTCAGTCTCTTTTGTAAGCCAGTTTGCAATTACGTCTGTATCAAGAAAAATTCCGGTGGCGGACATTTATTATTTGACCTTATCGTAGAGGGTGTTTCTGAGTTTTTTTATAAACTCTGTTGACGTCATTTCGGAGGGAATAACATCGTGGTATTTACCCAGTAATTCTTTCGAGATGTTTTTCTTTGAGATTTTTTCCTGGGAAGGAAATTGTTTGGCAAAATCAATGGCCTTTTTAAGAGTGGTAGACATTTTGTACCTCCGTAATATTGTTTCAGGATACATATTTGTTTATGAACTTTGTAGCTTAATTTAAACATAGAGAACCTGTCTTGTCAAACAAGATATGGTTCTTTAATCCAATTTTGACGGGGTTTACAGGAATAACAGGAAACTACAGAGCGCGCAGAGGTTGCGGAGAGAGACCTTAAAAGGGAAGGAGAAAGGGAGAATCGGGGAGTTTTTGAGTAGGTTGGGTGAAGCGGAGCGCACCCAACAAAAACGGTTCAAACAGCTTGAACAGTTCGTCCCCATTAAACGACCTGTGTGCTTAAAAACGTAGAACGTTATCAATACATTTTGATTAAATCTAGTTTTTAAATTAATAGCGAAAGCGCACCCGTCAAATATTAGCAAAGAAAGCAAAGACGAGTCCTTGTCGCACATATTTTATATGTAAAAAATATTTTTTAAAATTGTGACGTACGTCACAGACAATATTTTGAAAATATGGTAAAATTTAGTCAAATCTATTTCATAGCGGGTTTTAAATGAAAAAGGAGTAGCGGACTATGAGGAAAAAATCATTGTGTTTTTTACATGGAATGTTTGGCTTTTCCCCTGTTAAACATGCAGCGCTGAAGTTTATCCCCTCTTTCGGTTTGTGTATTGCAATTATGGCGTCATTGTTCGCAGCAGTAATTGTCAGCGGAACGGCAACTGCATCGGTGAGTCCGCAGGTTTCAGCCGGAGAGCACCACAGCATTGCATTGAAAAATGATGGCACTGTATGGGCATGGGGAAATAATGATTATGGACAGTTGGGAGACGGGACAAAAACTGATAGCAATGTTCCTGTTCAGGTGAGTGGACTCAGCGATGTTGCTGCCATTACAGCGGGAGGTTACCACTGCATTGCCTTAAAATCTGATAGTACCGTCTGGACATGGGGGTGGAATGCGTACGGACAGTTGGGAGACGGTTCAACAGCGAACAGCGTAACGCCGGTTCGGAGCACACGGCTGAGTAGTATCAGCGCCATCACAGGCGGTGGGTATCACAGCCTGGCGCTGAAATCGGATGGTATCATCTGGGCATGGGGGAGAAATAATTATGGACAGTTGGGGGATGGAACAACGAATGACAGGACTACGCAAGTCCAGGTCGTAAAACTGAGCAAGATCGCATTTATTGCAGGTGGAAAG
>Ga0209212_1007094_pt1 | contig 12532 bp, 14 predicted proteins | sample RifGroC2_FD_183996 | JGI IMG/M metagenome (GOLD analysis project Ga0209212, IMG submission 183996) | Groundwater microbial communities from Rifle, Colorado, USA - Groundwater C2 (SPAdes) (version 2) | ecosystem: Environmental > Aquatic > Deep subsurface > Groundwater | place: Rifle, Colorado...
GTTCACCCATTTGATCTCGCCGTCCTGCGGTAACACGATACGTCCTTCCCAGTTCCAGGGTGTGGGCTGTGCGATTGACTCTTGCATGCTCTTGTAGAATGTATCGCGATCTTCCGGGTGCAGCATGTCGAGCAGCAATTCCGGATGCAGCTCAATTTTCAACGGGACGACGCCAAGCAGGGCGAAACAGCCTTCACTGACATAAGGGAGGCGCAGTATGTTGTCCGCATCCAGCCGTATCTGGCAGGCCATGCCGGGCAGATTGGCGAAAATCAAATGCAGGGTGTCGGTTGCCGGCAGGCTGTCGCCGCAGACGATGGCATCCCAGTTTTCTTCTTGCAAGGCTTGGGTGAGATCGGATGTGCTCGTGACTGTGCGGTGAACCAGGGTGGCTAACCGGGGTGATAGTTGCTCAACGACATCGGGGGCGCAATCTGCGCTCAGTTCGATATGCAAAACGTGATTGGTTCCGGACATTATTAGGCTGTACTATCAAAACTAAGGGAGCCTGGATGGCTTAATGTCGCAATAATACACTTACCAGAAACTGAGCGGTGTTAAACCCAGATTATCCATTGGGACGTAGGTCGGGCTGCCCACAAGAAGAAATGCGTCAAAGAATATGTCGCTTCACTCAAAGGGCGATTGCAACTTCATTTCTTGCCCGGCTATGCGCCGGAACTGAATCCAGATGAGTTGGTATGGAGTTATGCGAAACGAACGGGGACTGCGCGTCGTCCTTTGAGAGCGGGGGAAAAATTGGCTGAAAAGGTTGATTCACAATTGAACAAAATCAGAAATAATCCGCGCTTGGTACGGTCATTTTTTGGGCATCCAAGTGTCGCCTATATTTCTGACTTATGAGTAATATGTGGTTTATGCTCAAGAAATTTCCGCCTGCCATCACCGCGCTCATGCTGCAATGTGCGGCAGCAGCGCTTGTGCTGCTGCTGGCTGAATTTACCGGGCCGCATGACTCGCCGTTGTCATTTGCCCTGCTGTGCGGCTTGCTCGCTGCTATGTTCAGTTTCTTCGCCGGACTCGCCAAATGGTGGCTGCTGATCCAGTTGATATTTGTGCCGGCATTGGTGCTGATGCTGGCGGTCGAATTGCCGCCTGGCCTTTTTCTCGGCGCGTTTCTGGTCTTGCTGCTGGTGTATTGGAGTACTTTTCGCACGCAAGTGCCGCTGTATCTTTCCAGTAACAAGGTATGGCATGCCATGGAATGTTTGCTACCCGCCGCAAAGGTTGATTCGGGCTTCACTTTCATGGATTTGGGCTCCGGTTTGGGCGGGGTATTGACGCATCTTGCCAAAGTTCGCCCGGACGGGCTATATGTCGGCGTGGAGGCTGCCCCTTTGCCGTTTCTCTGGAGCTGGCTGCGCATCAAACTGGGCGGCTATCGCAACTGTCGCGTGCGCTGGGGTAGTTTGTGGGACTGTGATTTATCGCAATACGACATCGTGTTTGCCTATCTTTCGCCGGTACCGATGGAAAAGCTCTGGCATAAAGCGCGCGCCGAAATGCGTCCCGGCACGCTGTTCATCAGCAGTACCTTTGCAATACCCGATCAAACACCGCATGAAACCGTACAAGTGGATGATTTGCATCGCTCCACCCTGCTTATCTGGCATATGTGATGATGGGCGGCATGATCCCTGGAACCGTAACCAAACCAACTGGATCAGGAACGCCGGCGTTCCGCCGGCATGCCGACCGGAGGCCGGCGCTCCCGGCAACTCGTCAGCCGGGTGTTGCGAAAAATCCGCTCTCCAGCAATTCCCTGGTCAATGCCATATAGTCCGCCGCCCCAGGACTATGTGGCGCAAATGCAAAGATGTCCTTGTTATGCATCGGACTGGTCGCCAGCGCGACGTTCTCGCCGATGCGCGTGTTGCAGACCAGTGCTCCGTAGCGTTCCTTGAGCTTGTCGTAGATATCATAGGAAAGTTTGCGGCGCGAATCGAAGCGCGTGATGACGATGCGCCGCTCGAAACTGCGCTGCAATTTTTTTTCCAGCACATTCAGCGCGCTATCCAGGCGATGCACGCCTTGTAGCGAAAGGAAATCCGCCGATACCGGAATCAGCACCCGATCAGTGGCCAATAAGGCATTCAGCGTCAACACGCCCAGCATCGGGCAGCAGTCGATCAGGATGGGGGCGCCGGTAAGTGCCAATTCTTCACGCAGGCCGCGCTTGAGCAAGGTTGCCGCCTTTGCATCACTGCCAAACAAGGCATCTATTTTGGATAGTTCCAACGTGGCGGGAATGATCTGCCAGCCGCGCGGTGTTTGGCGCAACAAACTGTCCAGCGGTGTTTTATGTTTGAAAAACATGGCCATGCCACTGTCTGGTGGAACTCCCCTGATTCCACTGGATAGGGTCAGATGCGCCTGGGGATCCATGTCCAGCGCAATAGGGCACCGCTGCGCGATGTCCAGCGCAGCCGTCACATTCAGACAGGTAGTGGTTTTGCCTACGCCACCCTTTTGATTAAATACGGCGATAACCGCCATTTAATTTCTTTGCCCAAGTTGATCGGTCAACTTCAAGCCACCTAAAATTAAATATGAGGTTGATTTAACCTGCCCGACTTTTAGTTCTGTCTGAGCAGCGGAAATTTCGTCTTTACCTGCCTGTTTTGCGATAGCGCGAACTGGTTGGCTAACTGCGACAGGCTGCACAGAAACTTCTTCCTGGGCAAGCAACACGGGCAGTGAGAGTCCGATGAATGATATGGCAGAAGCCAGTATGGCGCCCTTCACCAGACGGCCGATTTGTCTGTTCTTGCGCAGACGTGCCATCAATTGATGCGTAGCCACTTCGGCGCGCGACTGTTCGACCTGCGCACGCAGCCGCGCACTTTCCTGCTCTTCCAGATCGGCACGTTGCTGCGCGGCCAGCATGGCTTCATGAGCCAGCATTGCCCTGGTTTGTGCCGCCTCGCGGGCGCGCTGCTCGGCAGCTTCGCGCTCTTCCGCAGCCATACTGGCTTGCATCTCGGACTGTACGCGCGCTTCGATTTCGTCCAGTGTGCGCTGTTCGGCTTCTAATCTCGCCTGCTGCTGTGTCAGCAGCACTTGCTCTTCCTCATGCCGATGCGCGGCAATTTGCCCGGCCTGCTCCGCAATGAGAATACGTTCGCGAGCGGCCTTGTGCATGGCCTGCTCGCACTGCCCGGCTTCAGCAGCTTTATTTTCTTCTTCGATGCGCAGTTTCGCCATATTCTCCGCGCGCGCTATCACTTCATCGCGAGCCGCCTTTGCGGCATCAATCCTCTTGCGGAAAGCAACAGCAGCAAGCGCCTCGGCATGAATCTTTTCCTCTTCCGCCTTGAGCGCGTTGCCTTCCGCTTCCGCGCGGACATTGGCCATGTTCATGGCACGTACGGCCGCCTGTTCCAGATGGCGTGCGGTCTGGACGGCCTGCGCATTCAGCCATTCTGTTGTCTCGGCGATTTCTCTGGCGCGAACTTCGAGTTCGATGCGCTCGTTATCCGCCTCAATGGCGCGCAATTCGGCGGTCATGCGCGCTTCGATCTCGGCGACCGCACGCAACTCGGTTTCAATTTGCGCTTCGGCGACGCGACGCGCATCATTTTCCAGATTTGTGCGCTGCATCGCCGCATTGGCCGCTTCTTCAAGAGCGCGGGTCTTTTGCTGTGCCGCCGCGATTTCAGCCTGTTTGGCGGCCAGTTCCCGCTCCATTGCCAATTGTTCATTCAGCAAAGCTTCGGCACGCAACTGCGCGGATTGCAACGCAGTATTCTGTGCCTGCGTTTTTTCCAGCAGCGCTTGTTCTGCCTGCCGTTCTGCCTGAACGCGATCCTGTTCAATTTTAAGCAGCGCATTTTCGCGTTCGACATTTTCTTGTGCGATGCGCAATGCCTCTTGCGCTGCCGCGCCGCATTCGCTTGCCGCAGTAATCGCCTGTGCTTCAATCTGCAACTTGAACTCAACTTCGCGTGCCGCCTGCAACTCGGCTTCGGCGCGTCGCTGCGCAATTGCCATCAGATCGCGTTCAGCCTGTAGCTTTTGTGCGGCCGCCTGGCCAGCCACCATTTCGGTAGCCAGGCGCTGTTTTGCTTCCTGCTCGGCCTGGCGCAGCAAAGTGTTGGTTTCTTCAAGTTGCTGCAATGCTTTTCTGTCGGCATCGGCCTGGGACGACAATAGTACTCCGGCCTCCTGTTCGGCTCGGAGTTTACGTTCAGCTCCAACTCGTGCGATCGCTTCGGCTTCAGCCCGTTGCTTTGCCGCCTGATATGCCTCGCGCTCATTATGTTCACGCGCTTCAGCATCAATTCTGGCCTGTTCCTCGGAAAGCTTGCGTTGTGCGGTAAATTCTGCGGCAGCCCGATCTGCCGCCGAGCGTGCCAAGGCAGCCTGCTCGGCATCCCGGTCAGCGGCAAACCGCTCCTCGATCTCACGCAGCGCGAGTGATTCTGCATGCACGCGCGCATCTGCGGCCTTGGCTGCCGCTTGTTCTGTCTTGAGTTTGGCGTTAACCAGCGCGATCGCATCCTGCTCTTTGCGCACTTTTTCTTGCACGGTTCGCGCAATGGCCTGTTCTGCAGATTCCCTTTCCTGAGCCAGTTTGGCCGCTTCCTGCTCCAGCCTGTCGCGGTTTTCCGCTGTCTGAATGGCACGCTGCTCTGCCTCGATACGCTTGCCCATCAGCGCCAACTCATACTGCTCGGCATCCGCCCGCTTTTTCATCAAACGTGTTTCTTCGGCTTCGCCTTTTGTCCGTTGCACAGCCATGCCGCGCAAGCGGGATTCCAGCGCCAGCCTTTCTTCCGCATGTTTCTTTTGCGTTTGTTCAGCCGCATAACGTTCTGCACTGGCCTCTTCGGCGCGAGCCATTACTTCTGCGATAGCTTTCTGAATGGCGTGTATTTCAGCCTCAGCGTGTAACCGGGCATTCTGTTCTGCCTGGTGCTGTTGTTCGAGCAACACCGTCAATTCACGCTCTGCCTTGATCTTGCCTTCAGCAACGGAGCGGGTGATTTGTTCCTGGCGCAAACGTTGATTCAATTTATCTTGCGCCTGTTGTTCGGCGCGTAGTCTTGCCTGGCCTTCTTCCTGAAGCCGCAGCTCACAGGCCAGTTTTTCCTGTAATTCCTGAGCCAATATTTTCTCGGCTTCAAGCTTGACTTGAAGCATCTCGATGAGCCTCGCATCATCCTGGCATCTTGCCTCATTCAGCGCGGTCAGTTCTGCTTCGGTTCGTGCCCGCTCTTCGGCTATCGCGCGAGCATGTGCCTCGGCACGGGCGCGCGCCTGGGCGGAAAAGTCGGCCTGCGTCTCGGCTTCAATGCGTGCACACGCTTCCTGAATAGCTTGAGATTCGGCAATATATTCTTCGCTATCGTTGCTGACTAAACGAATTTTGGCTGCTGATGACATGACGCTCCCCCTTTGCGCTGGTTGATGCGCGCATCGCATCAATCGCAGACTCGTCGAGACGATGCCAAGATAGCAGTTTGTGTGACCAATAAAGCGTGGAACAGAGCGGGAAAGCTAGGCTATTTCGACAAGGCGCTTTTTAGTAAGGAGATGCAGACAACGGAACCGAACGTCTTGTCGGGGATGCCTGAAGCCTTTCCTGCTATGATGTCGGCTTCGGTAGTGGCAGTCCGGTTTTGTGCCTCAATCCTGGTGGAGAAGGTGCCAGTTTTCTGATGCCCAGCCGCTTGATTAAGACATGCCAGGAGCCGCCGCGCTTTGTTGCCCCCGCTGTTGCCATTTTGTTGCCAGAACACCTATGAAAGCGATTTATATGCAAATAGAGTGGAAACAAAAAAGCCAGCAAATCAGTTAGATGCTGGCTTTTCAGTGTGTTGCATGAGTATTTGTGGTGCCCAGAAGAGGACTTGGAAAGCTAGTATTTAAGCGGGTTTCACGTGAAACTGCGTAATTATTGCGCTATGCCTCCTTGGCAGCGTTCATGATTTCGTCCCGCCGCTTTCAAACCGTGCCTTGACAGCAAACTTCATCGTGTTCACCCCGCCAGTCACCTTGACAATGTTTTTCGCCGATAGTCCGTTGGCCGCCAGGTACTCGGTGGTCTTGTGCGAAACCTGCGAGAGATTGACAAACACTACATCGCACTTCGCCAGCGGCTTGAGCTTCGGCGTTCCTTCGTCCTTCCAGAACAGAAGGTCTGCGTGCTCTCCGAAGGCCGAAGAAATTGAGCCTGCATCGGTAGGTGAAAGGCCGACGAACCCGAGCTTTGGCTTTCTGGTCTTGGCCGGAGCTTCCGGATCAACAACAACGCCAGCCAACTTCTTCACGTCGTCATCGTTGATCGCTTCCCCTTCGATTGCGGGGCGCTCTACGCTTCCTGTCCCAACGATCAACCGCTTCCCAATGGCGGGCGGCTCCTTCCCAGCGGCCAAGTCAAGCTGGTAGAGTTTGATCTCGTTGCTCATGTTTTTGCTCAAGGCCACCGCGCCAGAGTGGAGCGCAAGCGCCTTGGTCGGGTCGATCTTGTCCGCAATAAGATCGTCATTGACGCTCAGTATCTTGCGATACACGTCCTCGAAAGCTACGGCACTACTTTGCATTTTGCTTCTCCTTTGTCGTTTGAAGTAATTGCTTCGTTGCTCGGTGAATCTGAATCTGCGCGCGCTTCATCGAAATTAGGTCGTTCGGAATCTGAATCTCCTTTGGAAGTCCCCGCTTTATTTGGTGGCGAAGAACAGAATCAGACGCCCATCTGTCGGGGTGGTTATCAAGATAGTTTCGCGTTGCTTTCTTCCGCCACCCCGCGAATCTCTCCGGTTCCGTCTTGGCGATTCTTTGCGCGTACCGTGTCTTGCAGTCATTGCAATGCGCGCTCACCCTGTCTTCCCTACCGACGATCCCCGTAAAAGCGGAAAGCGGTTTCACGTTGCCGCACTTCGTGCATAACTTCTCCGCATCCGTGTCGGCTTTCCTAAACGCAATTCCGTTGCACTTCTTGGAGCAAAACTTGTGGCCTGGGTGGCATTTCATAAACCCCGGCGATTTCTCGAACGTGACGCCGCACGTCGGGCATACCAATGAAACGTACTCAACCTTCCTTCCGTACTTATGCTTTTGGCTTCCAGGTGTTTTGCCTCGGCGGCAGCAATCTCGACACACATGGCAATACCCGTCTCGGCTGTTATGTTGTCTATGAAATTGGCTCACAGTCTTCTCGCTTCCGCAGCGTGTGCAGGTTTTCGTTTCCATGGGTGTAAATTTCATGACTTAGCGCTATGCCGCACGTCTCTCCTGATGGCGCTGCATCCATGTCAGCACTTCATCTGCCATCCACCTTGGCGTCGATCTTCCACCCCCAGCAAGCGGCAGCCGGATCGCCTGCGGGAACCCTGGCGCAGTGGCGACATGCTCTTTGAAATACTTGGGTTTCATTTGCAATATTCCGGCGATGTAGTCACCGTCCCAAAGCTGGAGTTCGGTTGGGATTTCTTTTGGCTGCCTCATTCTATTTCTCCTTGCTGAGTGACCGGACATCCATTCGGCACGAAGTCCTCGCAGACATCCTGCCCGGCGCGGAATTCGTTGAAGTCTTGGAATGATTGAATCGCGCTCGGCTTCGCTGTGAAGCGGTAGCACTCTTCACGGCTTGGGCATTGCGTGTCTTGGCACATGGATATATCAGGCATGGTATCTCTCAAAAAGGAATATCATCATCGAAGTTGTCGAACGCGCCAGTCTTTGTTGTCGATGCGCTCGTGTTTGGTTGACGCTCTGGCGCTGGTTTAGATGGCGCACCGCCCGGCCTTCCCGCTGGATTTGAATCGCGCTCTGCCGGCGCGGAATGCTCGCCACCATGAGGCTTGCCGCCCAGCATGGTCATTTCGTTGACCACGATCTCGGTGGTGTAGCGATCCTGGCCTTCCTTGGTCTGCCACTTGCGGGTTTGCAGTTTGCCTTCGACGTAAATCTGCGAGCCTTTCTTCAGGTACTCCCCGGCAATCTCGGCAAGGCGGCGGTAGAACACCAGGTTATGCCACTCGGTTTTTTCCTGTTTCTCGCCGCTCTTGTCCTTCCAGTTTTCGGAGGTCGCCAGCGTGGCGTTGGTCACCGCTTCACCATTGGTCATGTAGCGCGTTTCAGGGTCTTTGCCCAGGCGGCCAATTAAAATCACTTTATTCACTGACATCACTCTTCCCCTTCTTCAAAAATACGTTGCTCAATTCCGAGTAAAACCTTTTCCTGCTTATCTGAGAGGCTGGCTCGCCCTTTTATACTGGGCAAAAACTCAAATTTCTCCCATGACGAAAGGTCGCTTCCGACCGCTTCATCCATGATGCGTTGTACTCGCTGGGCTGTGATCATGGCTTCATCACCTTAAATTCGATACACCACACCCACGGGTTCACATCCCACGATCCTGCGCCGTTGATGGATTCCCATAATTGCTCGTACAGGCGCTGCGGCCAGTGCAATCTGCGCGCGCAATCGTTTCCAGATTCGCCGTCAGGCGGCTTGCATTCGTCGCGCAGCATCGCGGTAAGATCGGACACGCCCTCGGCAAGCGCATCTTCGTAGCTGATATCCTGCAACCGCTCGACCCGCACGCTGATTATTTCCAGCGTGATGCGCGAGTGTTCGCGCTTGCAGAAAATCGACGGCTTCCACCCGCCGTACATTCCGCCCAGCCCAGCGGCCTCGAATTCTGAAAAGTCGGCGCGGTAGATCGTGCCACTGGCTTTGGGTAGGTGCGTCTCGCGCACCCACAGGCGGTCGCCAACTTGCCCGTATGGACAAGCAACTTCATCCACTGAATACCAGCCACGCAACTTCTGGTCTTTCGGGATCAAGTTGCCTTTTTCTTCGCCCCCTTCAATCAAGTCCCATTCAGCCCATTTTGGTAGTTTCCAAACCCGCCGAGTCTGCGTCTTGCTACCAGCCAGCAACGCGCGCACCATCGGCGCGCTGAAAAGTATTGGGCGCTCTTTCATCGTGTAGCTCCTGTGTGGTTAAGCATTGCTTGGTAAGAGCGCAGTGCATCTGTTCTGTCGCGCCCGCCTGATTCATGCTGACGTAGGCGCTGGATCACTTTTTTGACCTCGTCCTAATTGGTGGCGTTGTCAAAGCCGTTTCAATATCCCAGCCTTTTTCAAGGCGGGAATAAACGGCGTAGTAGTTCATTCCATGCAGTTCGCACCATTCGGACAGCGGCTTTGATATTCCGCCTATTTCGTACATGCGGCAGTTTCTCCGGTTACGTGATTGTTCTGTTCGGCTTGCCCAGCGGCAGTTGCTTGGTTCGTAGTTTCCGTTGTTGTTGATTCGATCTAAAGATGCGCCGGGAGACGGTTCGCCCATATCGGCAAGAAAGTTTTCAAAAATCTGCCAGCGGTCGCAGACAGAGATTCCGCGGCCGCCATAATCTGCGTAGTTTTTCTTACGCTGGTTTGTGCAGCGTTGCAGCATTTCATTCCACGCCGCGAACACTTTGGTTTTGCTTTTTCCGTGCGTTCTTGGAACGTGCGCGTACTCAAGTTTGCGGCAACCGCATGAGGTTGTATTACCGGTACGCAGATTCGTTCCTGTTGTGTCGCGGTATTTCCCGCAGTCGCAAAGGCAGCGCCATTTTCCGGGTACGCTTTCAACTACGATAAGACGACCAAACCGCTTACCAAGTAGATCAAGTTTGGGTTGCGACATTATTCTGCCCTCCTATGGAACTGCGCCTTAATCGCCAGCGTGCTTATTGCGTCAATGTCATCGTTCGCCTGAATCAGAGCGGTGCGCATTGCCACGGCCTCGTCGAAGGGCGCGGTGATTTCGTGGCCGTCGGCGCGGAGCCGGTTGAGCAGCGCCATCAGCGGCGAGACGAAGTGCGTGGTATTCCCCAGCATGGCGAGAGTTATCGTGACTTTCCCTGTGCCGGGGTTGGTGTAGTACGGCTGTTCGAGCAGGCTGCGCGGGTAGTGGTATTTCACACCAGGAAGGGCGGAGAGCGATTTTTTCGCGGGCGGTAATGCCTTGGGTGCGCGCTTGTTCGCCGCCTTCTCCAGCGCGTGCTGTTCGAGCTTGTTGAACGCTTCGATGTAGCGCTCTTTCCATTGCGCCGCTTCCTTGCCGGTGAAGCCGCTGGCGAGAAAGGCGAACCCGTCGCGGGTGATGGTGTACATCGGCAGCGCTTTATTCTGCGCGCTGGTGTAGGAGGACTCCGCAAAATTGCGGAGTCTAAATTCTTCCGAACATTCCAGACTACGAATTGTGCGCAGCACAAGGTCGTGGCGCTTGCCGAAACTCTCGGCAACTTTCAGGCTGGTAGTGGTGGCGTGTCCGCCGACGAGTTTGACGGACGGTTTACGGGTGGCGATGTTGGACATGGCGAGACTCCTTTTCGGTTTGTTTAAACCGGCCTCGCTCACGATCAAATGAAGGAGGGCGGCATTGCGAGGGTTGATCGACCGGGAAAAGGAACCGGCGGGGATTGCTCCCCCCCTCACACGCCGCCCAAACTGGGTTGCTTGTGATACGGACGTAAAAATAGCCGCATTGCTGGCGGCTCGTCCGCCTCTTACCCGAGCGATCAAACTCGACTGGCTATGTGAGCCAGTGCGCGCATCTTGCCCGAAGCTATTGCGGAATGTCAAGCCCATGCAAAAAACACCCTGCCCTAACTTGCTGAGTTCGTCGCTTGTTGGTGTTGGTATTGCTTGCATGATGTTCCTAGTTAATTTGCTAGGTCACGGCTACGCCGCGACCAGTGACCCGAGATCAGAGACTCTTGGTGCAGCGGAAGCCGACGACGTCGTCGCGATAGCCGGGGCCGCCGCTGCCGAGATCGAACACACCCGCACTCGAGCCGGAACGCCAGCAGCCGCCCCGGACGAGCGCATAGCCAGACCAATTACGCTCTCCGTCAGGACGCCAGCCCATACCTTTTTCTTGCGATGGGTAGGTGGTAGTGGTCAGGCTTGGCGAGTCCGCCTTGATGATGGTTGTCAATCCAAAGTCATTGCCCTGCACGTCGTCAAATATCCACGAAAATACGTTGCCGTTTAGGTCGCAAACCTTCTCACCGTTCGATAGCGTCAACCAGCGGCGCTCCTTCGCATCGGGTGATTGGAACGTGCCAGGCTGCGCGCTCGATACATTCCCCTTGCGTAGGCCACGGAATAGCTTGCCTTCGCCTACTTTCCCCTTAGTCCAGTTGCAATCCTGCTGGGCGGCATTAAGCCTGATCGCCAGTTCCTGTCTTTCAGTGACGAGCTGACAGCCAATGTCTACGCACGCCGCTTTTGCTTCTTCAAAGCTGATGCGCACCCACGGTGTGCCATCCTCGGTGATAACTGCTTTCCCGTCAGCGCCTTTACTGCAAGCGAATTGCCCGTACTGGAACGACGGCACCACGATGCCACCCGGTAATGTCATTTCAGGGACGGTGATAAATTTGTTCATTACGTTCTCCTTGATGCCGCCACTAACTCCAAAGTGGCGGCAATTGCGTTATGCCGCGAATGGCTTGCCGTGAAACATTGGGAATCCGGTGGCATCCTTGATATTGGCCGTGAGCGTCTTGGCAGCATCCTCAAGAACTTTGTCAGGGCGGTTCAGCTCGTACCAGAAGTCAACCTTTCCGGCTTTGAGTTGATATTTGAGACGCGCTTCAATCATGTAGGCAGTGCCTCCCCAGAACACCGGCACGCCGATCGCGAACTTACTGAATACTTCCATGCTTTTCACCGTCTCGGCATTGCTGTCCTCGATGTATTCCATGCGCACGCCCCCTGATTGAAGGCGAATCGCGCTCTTGATGGTGGAGTCCTGCGCGATTTCCAGATTGGTCGCCATGGTGAGCATCGCCGTGCCGGATGGAAACCCGTCAAACGTTGCTATGTCGCCCATGTTGTCCTCGATCCAGCCGGCGAATTCAGCCTGGCTAAATCTCTGACGATCTTTGTTTGTCCAGCGTTGCCACTCTACCGACTTAGCCGGTGTCAGCTTGGCGATGTGGTCGCGCCATTGCTGGCCATCCACCTCTTCGCCGTGGTCATTGATGATGCCGGTGTATGCAACAAGCCCCTTCTGGTAGTCGGCCTCGCACCAAATCGTTGCGCTTGCAAGCGAGCCGTGGCGCTTCATGTATGAGACAAAGCCGTCGGCATCAACCAGAGTAACGGTGGCCTTTTTCCGCATTGGCGCTGGCAACAGGTCTTCCGTGCTTTGCAGCTTCCAACCATCTGGCAGCGCGATGAATGGAGCGCCTACGTCTTGCGCGATTGTGAACGGCTTGCGCGCCTCGCGCGCCACGGTGGCGGCGATGTTTTCCGCTTCTTGCTTGATAGGGTCAGCCATGATTATTTAGCTCCTACTTGTTTGAGTTCTGCCGGTGTTTGTGCAGCAACGGCCTTGAGTTCCAGTTTGCTCTGGCGCGGGTCTTCCGTCAGAAGATTCCCTTCCGGTGTTGCGAACATCAGCGTTGCGTCTGGAGCTTCCATCGGCTTACTGATCTTGATGTCTGCGGTGACGGCCATCGCTGCCTTGGTGGATTTCTTGACGGCGATAGTGAGGGTGATCT
>Ga0209212_1007095_pt1 | contig 12531 bp, 11 predicted proteins | sample RifGroC2_FD_183996 | JGI IMG/M metagenome (GOLD analysis project Ga0209212, IMG submission 183996) | Groundwater microbial communities from Rifle, Colorado, USA - Groundwater C2 (SPAdes) (version 2) | ecosystem: Environmental > Aquatic > Deep subsurface > Groundwater | place: Rifle, Colorado...
TAGCGATCGCCGGCCACTGCGGTCAGATCGGCCAGCATGATCGAGCCTATGGCGCTCCCGACCGTGCCATCAGCCAAGCTATCCAGGCCGAGGTAGAGTACCTGGTTGTTGTTGATGATCTTCGCCATGTCGGTCGCATGCTTCTGATCGCCTGTTTTGAATTCCGGAGACAGAAGTTCCGCCAGCGGCTCGGAGGTCAGCATGGACAGTATCGGGATGAGCGAGGCGACCATCTTCTGGAAGTGGTCGCGATTATGCTCGAAGGTGGAAATCAGGCCATCCAGATCCGACGACTGCGCTTCATGGATGGCGGTCTGCTTGTAGAAGTCGATATAGGCTTCCAGTATCCGGTCACGATGTTTTTTCACGAAACTGCTGGAGCGCGTCTCCCATTCCGGCACGGTGTCGATGAAGTGATGGCGCAACGTGTTGAGCAGCAAGTTGTCCGCGCCACCTTCAATATACCGCTTCATGTGAACCAGATTGGGGCTTACGCCCGTTGCCACCAAACCATTCACGATGTCGTTCAGCACTTTCCAGCCAAAGGCCGCGAACGGGTCTGCGCCGGTTTCGGATGGAATCAGCGCTGCAACCCGACTGGCGAGTTCGGTCCGGCGATTCCAGTTGCGCATCGGGTCGATGGGTGTGGACTTCTCCGGGTGGGCGGGATGGAAGTAAACGAAGCGCTCCGGCTGTCCCATCGCCGCACATATCCGTTTGGCGTTTTCCGCCAGGGCATGATCCCCTTTCGGGTCAATGATGATGACGGTCTCGTTGCGAATGATGGCCTGGCCAATCAACAGCTCCATCATTCTGGTTTTACCTACCCGCGTCGTTCCAACCAGCAAGGTATGGCCGACCAGATTGGCGCTGTCCATGAACCGGTCAGTTTCCTTGTCCAGGCCGTGTATCCAGTACGCGCCGTCCAGGTGGCGCTCGTTGGTGATCTTGCCGATGGTCTGTGCAACGCCCTGTCCGATCAGCGCGTGCATCTTCTGCGATTCAACATCCGTCCAGTCAAAACCCTTGCCAAGCCACACCGATGATTTCTTTGTCGCCACCTCTGTCTTGTTTATCAGCTCGGGAATGCTGATGAACTCTTTGCCGTAATTGTCCAGGCGCGTCAGGTTGACGTAACGCCGCCATGCTCCGATACCGCGATACAAGGCCATGCCGGTACAGACAGTCATCGCAATCGCGCTGAATTTCACCGGGAGCGGGACAGGCATGTATCTGGCCGCAATCAGCGTGAACATTGCAGCGCCTGCCCATGATGCCGACATCATGGCTTCAAAGTTTGGTCGCCACGGTGATTCCCACTCGTAGAATGCTTTCATCGGAAGCCGCCCTCACGCTTGATGATGTGATTGAGCTGCCCGATAGCCTTGCCAATGAATGTCGCCTCGCGCCGTATGGGAAGCAGTTCCTGTTCAATGTCTCGCACCCTGTCCACTTCCCACGGTTGTGCCAACTTGAGTAGCGCATCCAGGTTGTAGCCGTGTTTGACTTTGGGTTTACGAATAAGCTTTTTGGTCATCCTGCGGGTCTTGGCGGCCTTTGATCCGTACCAGTGCACCTCGTACCATATTACGTTCAGCGTGTTATCTCGCATTCTGGCCTGCGCATACAGGACGCTCTTGTGCTCCCATGCTCTAGCCTTGTTTTCTGCCATGACAAAATCGAAGTGATGCGTGCACAAATCTGCTGCCTTCGTTTCAAGCGCATCGAGCCTGGCTCGCAACAGGCTGATCGCATCACCCACTTCCATTTCATCCATGACTTGCTCTTCCATGATTCTCTCTACCGAAACGACAATAATTTTTTGCTATGCGGAATCGGCCGTTTCAGCGCAACTTTACATCTACGCGCATCGCCGATTCCGCGCGGCAGATGCATTCGATTTACAGCGCTTCAAAAAAGCGTTTGCATCTAATTTACAGCGTCTATTACCTTGTTATTCATGCAGATAAGAATGCATTCGCTTTACAGGCAACCCAGAACAGGCGCATTCGATTTACAGATCGCACGATCATCTACGGTAAAAGGTTGCCGTCACTTTTTGCGCGTCTATTTCCACCCGATATTCAGGGATAGAGTTGTCCTTAAGCAGTCCTTGCACGGATATTTTGAAATTGCGGAAAGGCGAGGAACACCCAGTCATTCGGTGTAATTCATTGATGGGTACAGCCCACGGCTGCCACTCGCCACAATGTATTTTGGCGAGGAAGTAGATCAGCCTGTGTAATGGCGTAAGCGAGAAGTAGTCAGGGTGCATGGCACACACCTGCGTCCAGTCTGTCGCACAATAATAGAGCCGCTCGGGCAGCTCAATACTCACCGCATCAATGCGTCCATCACGATCCCGTTCTGCCTCGTAACGAATCAAATTGAAGCTGTCGCCGCATTCCTTGATTTCATCCGGTGGGCGAAGGTTCGTTGTAATCCTGCTTCCGGCGAGTCTATCCAGCGCCTGAGCCAAGCCATCGTATTGAGCCCCGCCGATCCCGCGTTTGCTGAAATCAAGGAAATCGCGTGCAGTAAAGCGCAGATCGCGGCTCAAATCCCTGTGTCGCTCATCAAACATGGCGTTGGCCAGCCAGCTCACGCAGTAAATCAGGACATCCTTGTCGCGCACGGTCGGAAGCCCAGTTGCGCTGGGTGCTATCTCGATAAATTGTCCACCCAGATCGAAGCGTCGAGCCTCTGAATCCCCAGCAGACAAAGCAAATGGTTGGCAATGGACATGATTGCCGGAAGTGTAGTCGGCACTCAATACACCAGCAAAGTAAACGTAGGTGAAGGACGTGGACGATATTTGAACCGGCATGGGTGATGTCGCGAAATGAATGCTCTGGAAGTTTAGTTGGTTCGATTTGGCGCGATAGAGAGATTCTCGGCAAATTTGCCGAGAATCTGCCGAATTAGATTTTCTCGTTCATCAATAATTCGCACACGTGCTGGGGGCGTGCTGTAGGCGTTGTGATGACCTGTTCAGAAGAAGCATTTCTCCCAAATGTGCTGTGGATGCTCTGAGTCGGTGCTGGCCGCTGGCTCAGACGTACTGGGGTTGTTGTGAAGTTAATTTCAAGGAGAAGGTAATGAGCGTGATTGGAATGGATATTGGTTACTCGAATCTGAAGGTTGTCTATGGCGACAAGGGGGGCGATCCGATATTGGTGAACCGCCCGGCAGGCGCAGCGCCATCGGATCACATCGGGCAAAGAATCATGGGGGATGACGATGCCGTGCGCGTCCTGGTGGATGGCCGCGAGTTCGCCGCTGCGATCAGCCACGACAGGATCGAAAATTGGGCGCGCGAGCTGCACAAGGAATACACCGCAACGGATTCCTACCGGGCGTTGTTTTATTCCGGCCTGCTGCTGTCCGGTTTGAGCGAGGTTGACAAGGTTGTGACCGGATTGCCCACCAACCAATATTTCGATGCGAGCCTTCGCGCGCGTCTGGTCGAGACCATGAAAGGTGAGCATCAAGTTACGCCGCGCCGAAAGGTAGTAGTGAAGGATGTAAAAATCGTGCCTCAACCTTTGGGCGGGTTTGTGGACTACTTGCACAGCCTTGGTGACCCGAGCCGGGTTGAGGATGCCAGTGTTCTGGTGGTCGATCCCGGCTTCTTCTCGGTGGACTGGGTATTGCTGGTCAATGGCGAATTCAAGCGAGCCTCATCTGGAACGAGCCTGGATGCGGCCTCGGTCATTCTGGATGAGACTGCGGCATTAATTTCCAGGGATCATGGCGGCAATCCCGGCAGGGGAAAGCTGGAGAACGCGATCAGATCGGGGCGCAACACCGTATCCGTGTTTGGGGCGCGGATAGATATTGCCCCCTATCTGGCGGATGCGTCATCCAAAGTTGGCCACATTGTTGGCGCGCAACTTCAAGAGTCGCTCAGAAAAGAAGATTCCGACATCGACACGATTGTGTTGGTTGGAGGAGGCGCTCCCTTCTACGAAGCGGCAATCAAAGCCGCTTTTCATCAGGTTCCGGTATCCGTAGCCCCTGATTCGGTATTCGCCAATGCGAGAGGGTTCTGGCGTGGAGGTGCTGCCTGAGATGCGCATCACCATCAACTATTTCGAGGGGTATCCGGAATTGCAGGCCGATTTGTCTGCTTTTCCGCTGCGCGCCAGAGCGGAACGGATGCGGATGCTCGCATCGCTTGGTTTGTCAGTTCTGAATGGAGGAAGAGCAATAAACAAGGCTCCGGCAGTTACCCATGCTCAAGAAGCTGCCCCAGATGCAGCTCAGCCAGCCGCTCACGGCAACCCGTCCGGGATCGTGAAAAGAATATTCGATCAGGTTTGAGGTATGGAGGGGCTTGCGGAAACACAAATTAACTTTGAGAGAAGTCCGGCAATCGCAGTTGAGAGAAAGATCGGACGGCATCACATCGCTTTTTTTCGGGCGATCCTCATGGGGATGGACATAGGCGAAATGTCCGACCGGTATCTTGAGACCGGTATGGATTTGCGCCGCGCAAAAACAACACTGGTCTGGATTCAGGATACGTTGCGTCAGGCGGCATTGAGGCGCGGCATGCGTCGTGATGCTCATCTTCTGAGAATGCGAATCGCGGCAAGCTCCGGCACAAACGAGAGCGCACCCATCCCCTCTCTTGATGAGTACCGTGCAGAGTTTGATCCTGACGGTTTTTTTCTTGAAAAGGAACTCATTCAGTCTTACCTGGCTGCGTACCCGCAAGCGGTCGATACCAGGCACAAGAAAAGACAACAACTGATCGACAAGCAGGTGGCAGCACTAAAGTGGATTGAGTCGTTGATTACCGCCGAACCGGTGCGCGATGATTGGGTTGCAGCCTGGTTTGATACGGCGATCTCCAATCGTCTGAATCTGGCGGGGATACCAACAATAGGATGCCTGGTCGACAGGATTGCTGAACGCGGTTATCGCTGGTGGGTTGGTGTGCCGAGATTGGGGGTCAAGGGCGCAGCGCGTATTGTCGCGTGGTTGCGTGGTTACGAGTCCTCTCTTGGTGCGTTGCCGCTGCAATCCCTCGCACCGTCGCGGAGCTTGCCTTCAGGATTGATTGCTCAAACACGAAAACAGCAGACCGATGTTGTCCCGCTGGAGTCATTCATCGTCCCGTCTGACCTGGATGGTCGATCCGGCTCAAACCGGTATCCCGGTGTCCCGCGTATTGATGCGCCAGACGATTATCGAGCTGTGTTTGCCTGGCTCGCCACAAAGTCCGGCAATCCGAATACCCGGCGCGCCTATCAAAAGGAAGCCGAAAGAATTTTGCTGTGGGCAATTCTGGAGCGAGGCAAGGCAATGTCTGATCTGACCGTTGAGGATTGCGCATCCTACCGAGACTGGCTGTCAATGATGGGTAGAACCGAGGCCGGCAACTGGCCTTTCCGCATCCCTCAATCCGAATGGATCGGCACGAAAAAAATTGAGCGGCACAAGCAGGCCTGGAGGCCGTTTGATGGCGCACTATCGGCCAGCAGCGTCAGGCACGCGCTGGCAATCATTGGCAATCTCTTCGAGTGGCTGGTTCGCGTGCAGTATTGCTCGTTCAATCCGTGGAGCGCGGTTGCAAAGTCCCTTGCTGCACATGGCGCCGAATCTGACCCGGATGTGGAGTTTACGCGGGCGTTCTCCGTTGGTCAGTGGGGTTATATGATGGATCGCTTGCTTGAACTGCCGGCGGCACCTTGCTCGGCCAGACTGCGTTTTGCATTGCCATTCTCACATGCCACGGGGTTGCGACTATCTGAACTGGTCGATGCAACCATTGGCCGGATGTACACCATGCCGCTATCGGATGGTTTGGGCGTGCGCTGGATGCTCAAGGTGTACGGCAAAGGCGGAAAGTGGCGAACAGTGCCATTGCCCGGTGCAGTGATCTTGTTGCTGCAAGAATATCTGGCCTATCGCGGATTGAACTCGGACATCATGTCCAATCCAGCGGAAACCCCGCTCATTGCCAGCGAAACCTTAAACAGACCGTTGACCACGAGCGCGCTATCCAAGGCGATCAGGTCATTTTTTGGCGACATCGCGCAATCGCTTAAAGAAAGCGGTAGGCACGTTGAGGCAAAAGCATTTGAACGCGCTACCGTTCATTGGCTGAGGCACACTTGCGGCAGCCATTTGGCGTTGTCCGGCGTTCCGGTGAATGTCATTCAGCGGCTGCTTGGGCACGCCAGCCTTCAAACAACAAGCATTTACACCGATACGTCGGATGAAAATTTGTGGCGCGAGGTAGAGGGTGCGAGACTGGGTGTGGGTAATGCGCATCGACTTTAGAACCGCCCAGCGCGGATATACGATGGTATTGAGCCAAGACTTATTTGGCGCGCATGTTCTCTATTGCCGATGGTTTGGGTTGACCAACAGAAGAGGCGGAATGAAGCAACAAGTCTTTGTCGCAGAGGAGAAAGCGATGCGGGAAGTTGGTCGAATCAGCCGAACCAGAATCAGGAATGGGTATGAGCTGGTTCTGGCGCGGAAATGACTGCATTCATCTTAGAAACAGACAGTGGAGCATGTTCAGCCCTACTTGTCAGACCACACGGAAGTTGCCCTTCGTGACTATCGGCAAACCATTGCCACCCTTTCGACTTTCTCAATAGCAGTCGTTCAATGCAGTCATTTACACAAAATTCCGCACACCCTCGGATTTTGCAGTATGGAGAACACCCATAAGAGCCACGTACACACTTCAACCATCTTTAATAGCTAGCCTTTAATTTCCCTAACTGCTGTGACAGCCCCACGCAATACAAATATTGCGGAGCGCAGAAAGAGGATGGCGAGTGCCAAACCTACCAATATATCTGGCCAACCTGAATGGGTGTACCACACGCCTGCGGCAGCAAATAATACAGAGACATTTGCAATAACGTCGTTGCGAGAACACAACCAGACTGAACTCATGTTTATGTCATCAGATCGGTGCCGCCAGAGCAGAAAAAAACATAAGCTGTTCGCAGCAAGCGCGAGCAACCCAATAACACCAATGGCCTCGAATGCTGGAACATAAGGGAAGAGTATCCTGTAAACCGCCTGACCTAGAACAAAAAGGCCAAGCATCGCCATAAGGCCGCCCTTAAACAGTGCTGCAATGGCTTTCAACCTCTCGCTACGTGCAACAACGTATAGGCTGAAACCGTAAACCAGAGCGTCGCCAAGCATATCCAGAGAATCGGCCACCAACGAAACAGGGTTCCCGAGTAGCCCTGCCACGAGCTCTACGATGAACATAGCCGCATTGATACCCAGCATTATTTTGAGTGTCGAGCTTTGTCGGACTTGATGCGGCTACGTGCGTAAAACCTGCGCCTATAAAGGTATGTTAAAGATTCCTTTTATTGTCCAATTATTGGAGTCCACTGTCCAACCATGACCAACGCCGAAGTTAATGTCGTGTCCAAAAATTTCCGTATCTGTTGTCAGATAAGTTTCCTGGCTCAGGCTTTTCATCTGATTAGTATTTCCAAAGTCGGAATAGTGTTCGAGGTTAAGCCAGGTTTTTTCTGTTGCCCTGCGGCTAACTTTGAATGCTGGAGAAAAGCCAGGCACATGAGAGTTGCCGGACAATGCGAAACCTAAAATTGGGTTTGCCGTGAGATTCCAATCATCGGATTTGTATCCAAGAATAGGGCGAACCTCAAAGTTCCAGCGTTGTTCATTAATGCGTCTTGTACTGGGGCCCAATTCACCATTGATGCCCCAATAGAATCCATGTTCCCGGTTGTCGCCGATGTATTTCAGGCGCACTCTGGGCAATTCAGCATACCAATTATTGTTGGCGTCCCGGATGGCAGGAAGATAAAGCCCGCCTTCCAGGTTGTTACTGAACCCGTAGGCAAATTCCGGCGTTATTCTGAGATTATGATGTGCCGGAATCTCTCCGACGTAGGCGGGATCTTTGATGCCGGAAGGAACATAGTTCATGTGAATATCAACATTGAGTTCCCCCTTCTTGTTGATGGCTTCATCGTAGACTTGAATTTCATCGGCGGATGCGGCCATTACTTCTGTACTCGCAACCATTGCCAGCGCTAATAAACCTAATTTAAATTTGTACATTATTTTCCCCTCGAATTAATTATTAAATACACTTCCATTCGCCACGAATGCCTAAGATTTATGTCGCCATGTATAGCCTCCCGTAATTTTGAGCAACCGCATGCCGTTGAACACCACGATCAGGCTGGCTCCCATGTCGGCGAAAACCGCCATCCAAAGCGTGGCTTTTCCTGCAAGTGCCAGGGCAAAGAACACTACCTTGATGCCGATGGCCAGCGTGATGTTCTGTCGCAGTACGCGGGAAGTGTCGCGGCTTAGCCGAATGAAGTGCGGCAGTTTGCGCAAATCGTCATCCATCAAGGCCACATCGGCAGTCTCGATGGCGGTATCGGTTCCGGCGCTGCCCATGGCGAAGCCGATGGATGCCTTTGCCAGTGCCGGTGCGTCGTTGATGCCATCGCCCACCATGCCGACCTTGCCGTAGCGGCGGATCAGCTCGTCAATGACCGCAAGCTTGTCCTCCGGCAGCAAGTTGCCGCGCGCATCGTCTATGCCTACTTGGGCGGCGATGGCGCTGGCCGTAGTCTGGTTGTCACCGGTCAGCATCACCGATGACACGCCTAGGGCGTGAAGCTGACGGATTGCTTCGGCGCTGTGTTCGCGCACCGTGTCGGCGACACCGATAACGCATAGCGGTGCGTTCTCGGAGGACAACACCACAGCCGTCTTGCCGTCCTCTTCCAGCCTCCTTAATACCTCCTCAACATGCAGCCCGCAGATGCCCAGTTCCTCGACTTGCCGATGGTTGCTTACATAGTAAAGCTGTCCATCAATAACCGCTTTCGCGCCGCGACCTGTGAGGGATTCGAATGAAGTTACTGGCAGTAGCATCCGCTGCTTCGCATTCACGTCAACAGGGGTCTGCCAAGCCGAGGTGATGGCGGTCGCAATGGGGTGTTCGGAATGTACATCCACGCTGGCGGCAAGTTGTAACAGCGTGTCTATTGGCTTCTCAACGAGCGGAATTACATCGGTCACGACAGGCTTGCCGTGGGTAAGGGTGCCGGTCTTGTCCAAGGCCACGACCTTGATCAGGCGGCCATTTTCCAGATGCACTCCGCCCTTCACCAGAATGCCCTGTCTCGCCGCAGCGGCAAGACCACTGACCACGGTAACAGGAGTGGAGATCACCAACGCGCAGGGGCAGGCGATCACCAGCATGACCAGCGCCTTGTAGAACCATGGCTCGAACTCGGCACCGAACGCTAACGGCGGCACGGCTGCCACCAGAACCGCGAACACCACGACAGCAGGCGTGTAGTAGCGCGCGAATTGATCGACGAAGCGTTGCGTCGGCGCGCGCTGGCCTTGCGCCTCCTGAACCGAACGGATAATGCGGGCGAGCGTGGTGTTGCCCTTGTTTGCGGTGACGCGGAATTCCAGCATGCCACGCTCGTTCAGCGTCCCGGCGAAAACCGGATCACCCGCGACCTTTGCCACGGGGATGCTTTCCCCGGTGATCGGTGCCTGATTCACCGAACTGCCGCCTGCCGTAACCACGCCATCGAGCGGAATACGTTCACCCGGCTTGACGCGCACTGTTTGTCCTACCTGCACGTCGGCTGCCGCTATCTCGCCCCATTCGTCGTTGTCGAGACGCACGGTGGCGATCTCCGGGGTCATGGCCATGAGGCCGCGAATCGCGTTCTTGGCCCGCTCCAGCGAGAGCGTTTCGATCAGCTCGGCCAGCGCGAACAGGAAGATCACCACCGCAGCTTCCGGCCATTCCCCGATGGAAATCGCGCCGATCATGGCAACGCTCATCAGGAAGTTCATGTTGAGCGTAAAGGTTTTGAGCGCGATCCAGCCTTTTTTGAGGGTACTGATGCCACCGGTGGCAATGGACAACAAAACCAACACAGCCACCGCAAACGATTGCTCGCTCGCACTGCTCCACGCAAGGATTTCCGCAGCCAGAGCGGCGGTGCCCGACACTGCCATCATCCCCCATGTCTTTCGTGACACCGCTGGCGTATCCGCCTCGCAACAGGAAGAACAGTTATCTCGCTGCGCTTGCGTCTCGGCAACCACTTTCATGCCTATTTCACGCAAGGCGTCGTGGATGGGTTGCTCATCGTCCAGCGTGTGCGTAACGGTAAGGCGGCGATCCATAAGATTGAACGCCAGCTCGCCGATGCCAAGCACTGATCCGAGACGTTTGCGGATCAGTGCCTCCTCGGTCGGGCAGTCCATGTTGCGAATAATGAACGTCGAATGTTTCATTATCTTGATTGCCAAGTGGGGTTTATCTCGCTGAATTACTCAAAACGTACCGGGAATGATGCCCCGGCCTGATCCGTGCAAACGCCCGCTGGTTTCACGCCAAATTTCCACATCAAACGGCACGCGACTTCATGTCCATCAGCGGATTTAGCAGTTGTCTCAACGGAGTAAACCACATGATCGGTGTCTTGGCCGGAAAAAATCCGATTCCAGTGCTTCGGATTAACGCCGTAATAGCGTTTGCGCAGAGCAGCCATATTGGTATGGCGATCGACAACAAAGCCACGAGCCTCATAACGACGATCCGGCGCCTCCAGCACTAGAAGGTTGGCCTCCCCACGGTCATGCACCAGCTCCCCAGTAACAAACGGTGCACTGCCTTCCTTGACTAACAGGTGAGTTGGACCAGCGCATCCAGTTAGCCACAAAATTGCCAGTATGCCCAAGTAAAATGTTTTCATGGTATTTCCTTTCATTATTCAAAATCTGTAGTGCGGCGACGCAAAGTTTGAGCGGTATCGAGCGCGCGCCGGATAGCGCCGAACCGTAAGTGGTTTGATCAGTAGTGATTAGCGTGATGTTCGTCTCCATCATTGCCTAGCGGCCATAGTTGATGTGCATCCAGCAACAAACGGCAACGCGCTTCGTTGGCGTCGAGTTGCGCGAGGGTTTCCGCTAACGAAGATTCCAAAGCAAAACGGCGTGCGATGAGGCTGTCCGACAAACTGCTTTCTCCTAGGCTATATGCTTTGCCGACCAGTTCGGTATTGCTGCGGATCGCCTGTGCCGCCTCGTGCGCCTGTTGCCAAGTGGCGAAGCTACTTATTGCTTGAATATGTGCGGCGTAGATGTCGCCTTCCAGACGGCGTTTGACAAAGGCTTCCTGATCGGCGGCGATGGCGGCTTGTTGGACTGCACCTTCCGCTGTCGCACTACGTTGCCCGAACGAGATCGGCACGCTGACATATACGCCCGCCGCTTTTTCATTGCCGCCCTGTTCATTCGAGTAGCGCAGGCCGACGGTGGGGTCGGGCAATTGGTCGGCACGGCTGCGCTGCGCCAGCAGTTGCTGTACGCGGCTTTGCTCTTGCACCATGCCGAGTTCGTGGTTGTGTTCGAGTATGCGCGACTTCCAAAATGCGAAGTCATGCTCGACGGTTTGCGGTGTAGCGGGCGGCAATTTTTCCGGCAACTGGATGGCAGGGAACTGGCGCGTCAGATCATTGCCAGCGAGTTGTGCGCGCAATTGGGCTTGATGCCATGACACGCTGGCTTGTGCGGCGGCGGCTTGTGCCTGATTCAATTCCAGCTTGGGTGCGTCACCGGCCTTGACGCGCTTCTCGGTCATTTGCGCTTGTTGCTTGAGGATGTCCACCTGCTGTTGCCACAGTGCGGCCTGTGCCTGCTCGCGTTGCCATGCAAACCATAGCTGTAGCAGCGTGCGCACGGCTTCATGACGCGCATCGCCGAGCGCATATTCGGCACGCGCGACACTGGATGCGCCGATGTCTTCATCAATGCCAACCTTGTTGAACAGGCGCAGCGGGCGTTCCAGTGCGACATCCCAATCCTTGAGGTTTTGCCCGGTGTCGACAATCTTGCGTTGCCCCGTGCCAGCGCGCAGATTGAACTCATAATTGCCGCTGTTCCATTTGCGCTGATTGGCGTGTTCCATTTTCAGACTGCTGGTGGCGTTCAGCACCAGCAGATGATTACCCAACGCGCTTTCAATTTGCACCAGTGATGGCAGGTCGGGGGGGATAATTTCTTCGGCATAGCTGAGATTGCCGAACAAGGCCAGTCCTAACAGGCAGCTTCCTGCGCACCAACTTCTACTCTCTATTTTCCGCTTCATACCAGCCTCCCGAACTCGATTACCGGCGTGATCCAATAACTCATCTCCGGATTGTTTTCCTCACGCTTGAGATATGTAACCAGCGCGTGCGCATCGTCCAGATTCATCACGGCCTGGAGGGCGACGCGCTGTGAGCGTCCTCGCACCTGCTCGGTCATGCTCGACAAGGTTTCTTTCTGGCTGCCTCCTTCCATCTTAAACATGGTGAAGCCACGCACCCATTCGGTATGTTCCAGCAGGTGATCCGCCAGCCGCTCCTCCAGTGAGTGGTGGCAGACCAGCGTCAAACAGCAATTCATTTCTTTCATTTGATTTTTCATTTGATTTCCTTGGCACGTTCGAGGCCGAAGCGGCGGTACAGGATGGGCAGCATGATG
>Ga0209212_1007099_pt1 | contig 12526 bp, 10 predicted proteins | sample RifGroC2_FD_183996 | JGI IMG/M metagenome (GOLD analysis project Ga0209212, IMG submission 183996) | Groundwater microbial communities from Rifle, Colorado, USA - Groundwater C2 (SPAdes) (version 2) | ecosystem: Environmental > Aquatic > Deep subsurface > Groundwater | place: Rifle, Colorado...
CCCGTTCTGTTGCAGCTCCTGTCTCCCGCACGTCGACCGCTAGCGGTAACACAAGACCTGAGAAGCTTTTGGAAAACTGTTTATCCCGAGATCCGAACGCAGATGCGCGCTCGGTATCCAAAGCATTTCTGGCCTGAAGATCCGTTGCACGCATCTCCAACCAACAGGCCGATCAAACGAAAACCATAAAAAAGTCCGGCTCCCACCCAGACCAACGGGAATAGAAGCCGGACTCATGACGGGAACAACTCAGCCTAAGCCTTTGGAGCCTCCACCTCTTTCGGTTTCTGAGCAAACACGAATGCCAGTGCGACGCCGTAGATGACGTACTCAATCACACCAAGGATAAACCATTGCAGTGCCAACGAGTAGGGGATCTCGATCATCGAATACGTTCCATACGCCATTCCCGCGCTCATCCAAATACCGATGTAGAGTCCGTATCGTACACCCTCTGCAATTCCCTTCCCCTCATATCCCTTTGAGAAGACCAAAGAGAAAAAGAATGCCCCGATAAGCGAGAGGACATGCATGATCCACATGAGTGAATCCATATCCGGACGCCAGAGATGTTTGAGCTCTTCATAGGTGCTACCAAGGAGAAGGTAGTGAATGACGAAGCCCATGACCTCCATCAACAGAAACACAACGACGAAACCGAGCAGAACCTTCTTCATAGGACCTCCGCTTGAATGGTGGATGGATGTGAGTACGGGAGTTTGCTCCCCAGTGAGCGTGTACAGCCAGGACGATGACAAGTATTCATAACCGAGAGAGAGGGTGGCAGACATTGGTCGTTAGCTTCGAGACTCGGACCAACTTCTGCCGGTCGTAGCGCCGCTCATCATAAGCGTAAAGGCGCTTCCCCCCTCTGACATCACAATGCTGAATCGGGAAAAGCGCCTGTCTTCACAACAAAGCGGCAAGATTTGCGGTAACCTACCGCATGTTCTCGAGCGGGCGACCGGACTCGAACCGGCGACGTCCAGCTTGGGAAGCTGACATTCTACCACTGAATTACGCCCGCAACGACTGTGCCCAATATAGAGATTTCATCTCAATGCTTCAAGAGGTTTTCCGCCGGGGATCGTCGATATCTCAGCGCCCATCTTGTGCCGTGATCGCTCTTTGACAAGAATTAAGCGATTGCTATCTTTGGGTTGCGGTTGCTCTAGCCTACCCCCGCCCGTTCTGCTTATGACCACTTTATGAACGTAGACCTTTTGAGGATGTTCGGTGCAGCTTTCATGGCGACGCTTGCCATGATGTCGCTTATCATTGGAGTCTGCATCGGGCTCTTCTTTACTCCATCGCGGAGAACCAACGCTATCATCATGGCGTTTGGAACCGGAGCGCTCATCCAGGCGCTCGCCCTTGAGCTTGCGTTCGAAGGAGCGGAGCGACTCATACAGGAAGCCCACCTCGGCGGCATCATGAGCTGGCTCTGGGTCTCCGTCGGATTTTTCGCCGGCGGTGGAATGTACTATCTCGCCAACCGTATTCTTGAAAAAAAGGGAGCCGCACTCCGCCATCCCGCACTTGCCAAGCTCTATGTCCTGAAGAAAAAACGGGAGGAATCCGCGGCCATCCTCTCGCGGCTTGCCAAAGTTGAGCTCGTTCGATCTCTTCCTCCCGAGGACATGGAGGACGTACTCTTATGCGTGCTGCCGATGCACGTGCGCGCCGGCGAGACAATTTTCAGACAAGGGGATCAGGGAGACGCCCTCTATTTGATCGACGAGGGAACGATCGACATCCTGACGAACAACGCGAGCACTCAAGGGGGCGGCTCTGCGTTGGCGCATCTTGGCCAGGGGCAGTCGTTCGGCGAAATGGCGCTTCTGACGGGGGAACCCCGGACCGCTTCGGCTATCGCCGTATCAGACAGCTCGCTGTTGAGGATCGACAAAGTCCACTTCGATGAATTGCTTGATCGTTCTGCGCGACTCCGGAACGCGGTGGAGGAGCTAAACTCACAGCGGCTGCTGCGCAATGTGGAGATGGCAAAGGGAAAGATCGACGCCGAACATTGGCAGCAGATTGCTGTCGCCAATATACAGCGACTGAGCAAGAGCGAAGAAGCCAGCATGATCAAGAAGCATGCCGAGTCTGGTGCGCCGCTGGCAATTTTCCTCGGCGCGATGCTCGATGGCGTCCCCGAATCGGTCGTCATCGGCTCGAGCTACGTATCGATTACCTCGTTCCAGTTTACTTTTCTTGCGGCGGTATTTCTCTCCAATCTTCCCGAGGCCATCGCCAGCGCGGTCGGTATGAAAGCCGCGGGTTTCAAGAACATGAGAGTCTTCGGCTTGTGGGGGATGCTCTTGCTGGCCGGCGCGATTGCATCGGCCCTCGGCAACGTCTTTCTCTCCACTGCCCCACCGATTCTCCTGACGCTTGTAGGAGCCATCGCCGGCGGAGGAATTCTCGCGATGGTTTCGTCTGTGATGATGCCCGAAGCGTACGAAGATGGGGGCCCTTCCGTGGGTCTCTCCACGATTGCCGGCTTCCTCTGCGCGTTTCTCTTCAATTTTGTCTAACTGGTCGAGGGCTGGAATACTCTTCGGGATGCCCAAAGGCCCACGCGGGCGAGGAAGTACCAATCAAAGATCCAATCGAATTGCAGACCCTCTCCAGTTTAGTCAAGAACCCTTAGCTTGACGCTTCGTTCGAAGTAGCTTCCGAGCAGTCCTTCCTTCCCTTTCCCTTTCACTGATTCGCCCCGTGTGAGCATCACCTGCAGCATGACCTCTGCATCGCGCGCTGCGTCGGTAGGCCGGATGGTCATCGGGAGAACGGAAATCGTTCCCCCCTCGTACCCCTCGATGTTGTCCCCTACAATTCGGCACGAACCGGGGAGGTTCACATCCCATCCCGGCGCGAACTTGGAGAGCGAGATCGATTCAATTGTCTTCGGATCGATGTAGAGCCATGCATTCCGGTACGGCGCGGTGCCGGTAGTTTCTTTCCGCCGCCCGATGACGGTGCGGACGGTTTTCAGCTCATTTCGCCGCACTTCGACGAGGAACGTCCCATCCGCTTGTTTGAACGATTTCTTTGAATCCATGTGGATGATGTCGATAACGGTATTCTCGTCGTCTTTCCATGGCCCATTGTTCGCATGACAGGCGAGGCAATTGCGCGACTTCGAGAGAATGCCAACGGCGGGTGGGTAGGCAAAAGCTTCGTTTGAAGCCGGTTGGAATGGGAAGAACACCGGCATAAGAACTGCCGAAATAAACAGGAACATACCAAGCATGCGCTTCATCTCTAATCCTCCTATATGATTATGTTTTTCTTGCAAGATGTCTCAATACTTTCTTGCCGCGCGACTGAAGCGCCGGGCCGACATACGGAAGCATCTGTTCGATTATCATCTGAAGCTCGTGTTTGAGGTCCGGCTTGCGTTCTACGATATTTAACAGCACTGTCATCGCGTTTGCCTTGACGGCGATCGGTGTGGCAGGGGAGCTCAGGTAGTCGAAGCAAAGGGACGTGACAGCTCCCTGCAAAGCAGGCGGGATATCGATGCATTGAAGGATGCGAACAACATTTCGTTTCACCGCATCGTGCACCCCCGGCTCCTGCATTTTGTTGATCATTTGTTTGAGCCAGGGGGTGATCAGCTCGGGGTGGTTTTCCTCGCAGTGGCTGAGAATCCAGGCAGCGCGCTGACTCAAACAGCCGTCCCCGTGCAAAAACAATTCCATCAACAGCTTGAATCGTGCACGGTCGCCCCCAATCCATGCTGCTATTCTCACCGTCTGACGCTTCGAGTACTCTTTGAGGATTTCGGCTTCAAGATTCATAATCCAGGCTTAAGCGAGAACGAGAGGAACTGACCACCGCCAAAGGCGAAGTTTTTTTTCTTGCCGCGAAACACGCGGAACACACGAAACAATCTTCGCGTGGTACTTGTGGTTCGTGGGCGATTCTCATCTACAGTGTTGGCCTTGACTCTTGATTGAGTATGGGGGCCGGCAAAGCCAAACGCCCAAAACCACCACCAAGTCGAGGGTGCTCTCCTTCGGGCTAAATCCTCCACAGATACGACATCTTGAAGAAGAATCCGCGCCGTGTCTCCAAGAACAGATCAGCATCGATGTAGCGTGTGTTCTCCCATCGGGTTCGTTGGTAGAGCGCGCCGTAACCGGCATGGAGCACCGTTCCCGGAATGTAGGTGAACGATGCGAGGAAGTCGCTCAGAAGAGTTCGGCGGAACTTATTATACTCGGCGATCCCCCTGAAGAAAAGATACCTGTCCATTTGAAATGTCAGTTTGAGTCGACCGATGGGGTAGTCGTAGATCGTTTGATCATCGGATGCCCGGTGAAAATCGGAGTGGATGAGACTGAGGTACATCTCCAACTGGTTCCATGGCTGATAGGTCAGCGTTGCCGAGAGTCGGCTGCTTATTCCCTGGAAGGGCGCGTCCGAATAGTAGATAGCATCGCCCTTTCTGTACTGAAGGTTGAAGTTGACCTGCCGCGTAAACTGGCCTCCGCCGGAGACGATGAATCCTCCGATACGAAATCGCTGATCCGAAAAAATCTCGGTCGCATACGAATACCGTGCTCTGAGGCTTAGACTTCCCGTCAATACGTTCGTCAGCGAAAGCTCGTTGTATGTCTCCCACAATCTGCTGAACTCGTCACGTGTTTGAATGGAGAAGAGGCCGACATCGATTCTCCTGACAATCGTCGATGAAGGATACAGCTTGGGCGTCATAGAGCCAGTGAACGAGAGAATGCCGGAGCGAGTCAGGTATCCTGCGTCTGCGGCGAAATCGCGGGAGACCTTGCTGACCCTCAGGCTGTACTCAAGGTCGCGGGTTCCGTACCGATACGAAAGAGCGAAGGAATGACCGTTTCGCGGCTCAGTTGCTGCGGTGCTTTTGGTGTGTGAGTACAGAGCGTGGTACTGAAGCATGCTCGAGGTATTGACGCGCAGCACCCCATCCATTCCACCGACCCTGTTGAAGCGGTCCCGAAGCTCGCGGCCTGCGTAAACTCCCCCAAGAAATCCGTCATCAGAGAGCGCGCGCTTGTAACGAAGGATCGGGAAATGCGCTTTTTCCCGGGTGGGGGACGATCCACCGTCAAGTAATTCATCGATAGCGTAGATGGAAGCAATGGTGTTCTTCTCTCCGGCTTTCCCCGTCAGCTTCAAACCCACAAGCGGGTTTACAATCGTTCTGGTGTGAACAAGTTCGAGTAGCGCATCACCCGTCGCAGCGAGGCTGAAACTTTCGCTTCCCTCCAGAAAGAACGGCCGTTTCTCCGGGAAGAACAAGCCGTACCGAAGATTGACATCCACTTGTCCGGCATCTGCCTCGACCTGACTGAAATCCGGATTATAGGTTGCATCGAGGATCAGATCCGAAGTGATGCCGTACTTGGCAGTCAGACTGAGATCGCCGCGTCGTTCGTATTGCACCAGTGAGCCGCTCTCCTGCCGGTAGCGTTGGCTATACGTAACAGCCGGGAGCACTTCGAACAGTGTATAGTACTTCAGGTCGGCATAGACCATGCCTTTCATCTGCGTAAGAAACGCGTATCCTTTCTTCGGGTCCATCTCCGGATAGGAGGCATGTTCCGACCTGCGGCTCACACGGCGCTCGAAGAAGACGGACATCTCCACGGGATTTCTGTCCGCGTAACGGATGCTCTTGAGAGGGATGCGAACCTCCACGGTGTAGCCTTTCTCGTCGAGCTGGCCGCTGCTGTACCAGATAAGGTCGATGCTGAAATCTTCGTCGCCACCCGCAAAGCGGCTGTCGCTCTGAATGCCGAACGGGTTGACGTAGAACGCGTAGAGCGATTGCTGGTCGTTGAACGAATCGAGGTTGATGCAGACCCAGTCATTCGGCCGAATATTGTCGCGGCTCGTGATTTCCGCTTTGATGGTCGACGGATCGTTGTCGAAACAGCGGAAGGCGAAAAACAGATTCTCGCTGTCATAGGCAGCATAGGCCACTGTTGATTCCGGCATCGCGTGGCCAAAGTCGGGGATGAACGTTCTGAATCCCGTAACGTACGGTGCCTGCCGCCAAACGGGGTCGTCCAGCTTGCCGTCGATGATGGGAGGCGTCTCGATCCGGAGAGGCTTCAGGGGGTCGTTCGCGAAGAGCAATACGAAATGGGAGAGGCAGAGGAATGCGGAAATCCTGGCGGCTCGAAAAAGTCTTTTCACAACATCTCCTGACGTTTTTGAATAGGGGAACTTACATGAAATTCGGGGATGGATGTTCTCCAAGTCATAGTTTGTGTCGCCAACGGCAGTGCTGTCATTGTATTGTAAGACGAGCGTCCACCATTTGTCCCCGACGCGCCCCATTAACAGAAGGATGCAGCAACAAACATGTTGAAAGCAGTCAGCCCTTGTCTAATGATCGAAAGAAAGCAATAATGTCCTCGGCCAGAAGTTCCGGTTGTTCCATTGCAGCAAAATGACCGCCTGCCGGCATATTTGTCCAGCGGCGAATATTGAAGCCCCTTTCAATATACCTCCGGGGCGGAAAGGGTTCTTCCAAAGGAAAACGCGCAATGCCAACAGGGACTCTTACAAAATCATTCTTTGTGAAACGTAAGGGAACCTTCCCGTTCTCATTGTAAAGCCGCACAGAAGAATGGGCAGTTTCGGTAACCCAGTAGAGGGTAACATTTGCCAACAGCTCGTCTTTTGAAAATACATGTTCTATGTGGCCTTTACAATCGGCCCAACCGTAGAATTTTTCAATAATCCATGCACACAATCCAACCGGGGAATCGTTCAAACCGTAAGCGAGCGTTTGCGCTTTGGTCTTCTGCTGATGAGAATAGCTCCCCTCCCTGGTATACCAATCGGCGGCATCGTTTTCAAATTGAATTTCTTCTGGGGACAGGTTTTCTCCGTCGGACAAATACGGGGTGTAGGAGCCCGGGATGTAGTTCAAATGCAAACCGATGACATTCTGCGGGTGCTGCAATGCCAGCACTGTGCTGACGCCAGCGCCAAAATCTCCACCATGCGCTCCAAATTTTTCATAACCCAACGCTTTCATCAACTTATACCAGAGTTCTCCCATCAAAAGGACATTACACCCCGACTGAGTTATCTTCTGTGAAAAACCATATCCCATCATAGAAGGAATCACAAGATCAAAACTGAGGTCGGCGTTGTTTGTCAAAAGAGGGATAAGTTTCATCATTTCCAAAAAAGAGCCCGGCCAACCGTGCGTCATAATAAGCGGAAGAGACTTCTTCTCTTTTCCCTTAATGTGAAGGAAATGAATTCTGTAACCGTCCAGTTCGGCAATGAAGTTGGGATACGCATTGATTTCAGCTTCGATTCTTCTCCAATCAAAGTTGTTCATCCAGTAATCAGCAAGCTCTTTCATGTAAGAGAGATTCGACCCGTTATCCCAGCCGGAGCCTGTAATTTCGTCGGGCCAACGTGCAAGCCCTATGCGCTCACGAAGATCAACCAAGACTTGGTGAGGAACATTGACTTCAAAGGGTCGAATTGACATTCTCTTCTCCTGCGGAAACAATGGGACAAGCCAACGCCTGCACCCTCGAACTCACCGCCAGACAACCACCCCTCATACCAGCCGCAGCCCTACTTCGTTTCATACTTCTTCATGACGAGGTACTTCAAAATCGTGTCGCCCACGTTGCGGATACCGTGTTCACTGTTCGGCGGGCAATAGAAGCTGGTGTACGGTTCGGCTACCCTCGTCTTTCCATTCAGATACAACTCCGCTTTTCCTTCCAGCACGAAGAACAACTCATCCTCCGGATGTTTGTGAGGCGCGTGCGTTGCCATCCGGGGTTTCACCACGCTTAGTTTCAACGTCCTCCCGTCAAGAAAATCCTTCCCAACAAACCAGTACTGGTAGCCCACATTCGTCGATTCAATCTGAGCCGGTGAAAACTCATTGATGCAGTCATCGAGCGAGAATGCTCTCCGAGAACTCCCCGGTGAAGTCATTTTTTGTTGAGCAAGGGCGGGGAAGCAGAGGAGGATCGGAACGAGAAGAAACCAATGGCATTTCATGACTTTCTCCGTTGCAGGTTGAGCGTCAAATCTTACTCGGTACCTCGCTTGCGCACTGTCGGCAGGCAAGCTCACAATAGTACTCAAGTTGACCGCCTCAGGAAAAGCGCATTATTGTTGGGGTCAATTGCTGTCGCCATCGACTGGAAGTCGACGGCTACTCTGGTCCCGGAGGCTGTCTTATAAGCCATATTTGTCATTTCGAAGGAGCCCCGCCTTGAGCGGGGTGAACTCCGCGACTGAGAAATCTGAACAAAAAATGACAATGACACTTTTTGGACAGCCTCACCTCAGATTTTTGAACGAGTTTATTCAGCCGTCCGTTTCAACGGATGGCTGCGAAGCGCTCAACTTGAGAATAGTAGTTACGCCAGCCCTATGCCGGCTCTGCCGTCCGTTTGCTCAGGACTCTTCATTCGTTCACCTACTCTTTCCCCCCAACTACCGGCAGAGTGAGATGCGTCGGGAATTTCTGAGAACGATGGATGCGGTGCGTCGCCGACTGGAAATCTGATTCCCGCGCAAGGAAAATGTTCTCCACATACTTCTGCGGGTTCCGGTCGATGATCGGGAACCAGGTGCTTTGAATCTGCACCATGATCTTATGCCCCTTCCGGAACACGTGGTTGATCTGATGGAGGTCGATCTTGTATTCGTCCACGTGATTCGGTGTCATCGGCTCCGGCTTTTCGAAGCTCTTTCGATATCTTCCCCGGAACACGTCGTTCGCCACCATCAGTTGATATCCCCCCATTTTCAGATCACCGGGATAGTGTGCGGGATAGACGTCGATCAACTTCACAATCCAATCGGCATCGGTCCCGGTGGTGGAGGCAAACAAGTGCGCGAACAATTGCCCTGTGACGGTCATGTCTTCCTGCAGCACATCCGTTTCCCAGCTCAACACGTCGGGGCGATTGTGGACAAAGCGCTGATCCTCCACAAGCCATGTGGACCACCGCGATCCCGGGCCATAGGTTGCTTCAATCGGTCGGGGCCGGTACGGAACGGGTCTTGACGGGTCGGAAATATACTTGTCAGCGGTTTGCGATTGATCGGAGGTTGGTGGATCGAACGAAAGCTTTCCGTTTTCGCGGGCATAGAGTTTCTTTCTCGTTATCCCTCTTACCGCCGGCCATTTGGAATACGTTTTCCATTGGTTCGATCCCGTTTGAAACGTCATCGCTTCCGGAAAGACGCCGTCTCCCACTCCCTTCAAATGATAGGCAAACCATTTTGGTCGAACGATTTCTCGATAGGTCCTGCCGGTGGCCGTATCGAACGCGATATTGCCCAGCCGGTTGCCCAACCTCGACCACCCCCCATGATTCCACGGGCCGACGACGATGTAGTTCATGCTCTTCGTGTCTCTCACTTCGAGAAGCTCGTATGCCTTGAGCGGACCGTAGAAATCCTCCTGGTCCCACCATCCGGCAACGTGAATCATTGGAACGGTGGGAGAGGTGAGCCGGGACGCGAGCGACTGATTCTTCCAGAACGTATCATAGTTGGGGTGGGCGACGAAGTCGTTCCAGGTCGGCAGTGTATTGTGGAAGTGACGCTGGTTGACAGCGCTGAGCGGTCCGAGATTCAGATACCATTCGTACGTGTCGAAGCTTTCAAACGGAAAGAGGGTGTCTGTTTTTGACGCTTCTTCCATAAAGGCGTACTCAAAGCCGTAGCTCAGCCGGAACGCGCCGTTGTGGTGAAAATCGTCCCCGATCCACATGTCAGCCGGCGTCGCCTCTTCGATGGCCGCCTTCATGGCGGGATGCGGATCGATGGTTCCCATGACCGTTGTCCAGCCATCGTACGACGTTCCGAACATCCCGACGCGCCCGCTGTTGGGGATGTTCTTCAGGAGCCATTCGATGGTATCGTACGTATCGGTGCTCTCGTCGATTGACTTCGGGTTCTTCTTGTCACGCGCCATTCGTTGCATCTCAAACCGCCCCTCGCTTTTGTACCGGCCACGAATATCCTGATACACAAAAATGTATCCGTCTCTCGCGAGCTCTCTTGCGTTGACCTGTGGATTCGGGGCGCCGCTCACACCGTACGGAGTGCGGCGAAAGAGAAAGGGTGAAGGTTCTTTTACGCCTTCAGGCGTATAGAGAACAGTATTGAGTCGGATGCCGTCGCGCATGGGGATCATTACCTCCCGGCGCGTGTAATGGAGGGTGTCGGCGGTTCCTTGAGCGAAGGTGTAAGCCGGCAAGAGGATAAAGAAAAGCAAGGCGAACAGAAACCGCGAGGGTCGTTTCATTCGGACGCTCCAAAGGAATGATGGACGTGTGGCAATTTCGGAAAAGCGTAAATCGTTTTCTCTACGCGTTGATGACGTTTGCAAGGCTTACGTTCTTGTTTCGCAGGTCAAGCCCTCCTTCGAGAATCGATTTGAGATTCGCCAAGTAAAACGTCCATCCCTTCATGCACGCAAGATGAAGGCTTGCCTTTGAGTCGTCGTCGACGGGGATATTCTCCTGCCACAGCTCGGCAATTGTCTCTCCATGCTCGAGCTTGACACCGACCATGACAAGGCAATTCGCCGTAAAGGTGAAACGCAAAACATCTCTTCCGTTCGCTTCGAGAACACTCCCCCTCTCGATGACGTCATCACCGTATCCGAACCAGAGCCAGGAGTAAGCGTCCGCCGTTTGGATCGGACTGTTTCGCTCACGCAACGTGCCGTCGGGCCTCGTGAACTCCGCCTTGCGCAAGAACCATTTCTCGAGGCCATCCCTCGTGGTCCATGCATCGTACACCTGCTGTATGCTCGCCTTAATGGTAATCCTCTTGCAAAACTTACTCCAGTCGTACGGAGGCATAACCTTCTCCTCAAGTATGTTTTTTGTTCAGCTCTTCCGCGCTTCATCGTCAAGACGTCCGCCAACGAAGCTTCTTGTCGGGAAGGCTCTACATTGTGCCCCTTTTGAACTTGTCCGCGTGCACGTCCTTCAAGAACTTAATCAAGCCGTTGAAGTACGTCTGCTGGTCGTCATACATCGAGAGATGGCTTCCGTTGCAGATAAGAGCATCCGCGTTGGGGATGAGAGAGGCCATCTTCTTGATGTCGTCGGGATTCATTTCGTCGTACGTTGCACCGATCATCAGCGAGGGAACAGTGATGGTTTTGAGCTTTTCCCAGACATCCCAGTGTTTGAAGTTTCCGGTGATGACAAACTCATTGGGACCCTGCATGGTGTTGTAGATTTGAGCGTTGAAATGGGTAAACGATCTCATCACCGGATCCGGCCACGGGTTGAGCCGGCAGATGTACTGGCTGTAGATCCGGCTCATGATAATGTCTTGATACTCCGGTGCTTCGAACTTCCCGGCTTTCTCATACTTCTCCATGGTTGCAATGATGTCAGCCGGAAGCCTTGATTTGAGCTCGCCGGTGTACTTTGTGTATGAGTCGATGCTTGCCGTCATATTGGAGACGACCAATCCTCTCAAATGCTGTTGGTACTTGAAAGCATACTCCAGAGCCAGCATCCCACCCCACGAATGGCCGAGCAGATAGAAGTTTTCCAATCCCAATCCTTTCCGTACCTGCTCCACCTCCTCGCGATAGCGGTCGATCGTCCAGAGAGTGGCGTCGGTTGGCTTGTCGGAATTGAAATTGCCGAGTTGGGCGTACTCATAAAGCTCGATATCGGCTTGGGGGAAAAAACTTTCGAAGCACTCAAGGTATTCATGACCAAAACCCGGCCCTCCGTGCAAAAGGAGAACCTTGATGTCGCCGCGCCCAACTTGTTTTGTCCAGACGTTGTATTTCCCGTCGACCTGGATCATTTTCACTCCGCCGGACTGTACTTCAGAATACTGAGGCACACCGTATTCATTCTTGCGAGGTCCGGATGCGGGCAGGTCGCCCTTGGGGCTTTGACACGAGAGAAGAAGCAGCGTTGGAACGAGAAGTAGAATTCTCATGATAACCCTCCTTATTGTGGTGGTGGGAAATATAATGCATGGGGCGGTAGCGGACAAGACTGAAGATGAGTAATTGAATCAAGCCGCAGATTGCAGGCGGGGGCATCCATGGTCGGCTCCGGTCGTGGTGGAGATCACCCGTCTGCCAGATGAATACCGAGACCACGCTAACCTGTATTGCGGAGTCCGGCTGCGATCCCATTGATGCTGAGAAACACAAGATCTTCAAGCAGTCGATACTCATCTTGCGGCAGGTCATCTCTCCGAAGGCGCCGAAGAAGCTCAACCTGGATGTGGCTCATCGGATCGACATACGGATTGCGCAAGCGGATGGAGCGTTGAAGCGTTGGGTTATTGTCGAGAAGAGATTTCTGTTCCGTGACCTTGAGGATCATCGATTGGGTCAATTCGAATTCGCGTCGCAGCTCATCGTAGATCGTTTTTCCGATATCGGCAGGATCAACGAGGCCGGCATACATTTCGGCAATGGCAAGGTCGGCCTTTGCCATGGTCATCTGAATATTGTCGAGCAAGGCCGTGAACGGCGGCCATT
>Ga0209212_1007100_pt1 | contig 12524 bp, 12 predicted proteins | sample RifGroC2_FD_183996 | JGI IMG/M metagenome (GOLD analysis project Ga0209212, IMG submission 183996) | Groundwater microbial communities from Rifle, Colorado, USA - Groundwater C2 (SPAdes) (version 2) | ecosystem: Environmental > Aquatic > Deep subsurface > Groundwater | place: Rifle, Colorado...
CCGGTAAGGAAAGCTGATATCATTGCGGTCTCCTTACCGGACAAGAGCTCCGGTGATCTCCATTATGACTTGCTCAGGGAGACTAAATCCTGTATGATAAGCATGGTAAATGGCAAGATCATCTACGAAAATGAACTCCCTGCATAACTGAATCTCGTATGCCCCCTGCTCCATTAAACTGAAAGACTGCGGACTCCCCTGCCGCCTGGTCAAAGAACGAACCATGAATCTTGATACGATCAAAGAAAAAGTCCTGTCCCACACCCGCCTGACGCGCGAAGACGGAATTGAGCTTTTCACATCTGCCGATCTGCTGACGCTGGGACGCCTGGCAAGCCATGTTGCGCTCAGAAAGAACGGCAACAAGGTGTTCTTTGTCCAGAACATGCACATTAACCCCACCAATATCTGCGTCAACCGGTGTAAGTTCTGCGCCTTCAGCCGGAGCAAAGGCGAGCCGGGTGCGTACGAGATGGGCATTGACGATATCCTGCACAAGGCACGGGGAGCTGAAAAGAACGTACGTGAACTCCATATCGTATCGGGATTGCACCCGGATTTGCCCTTTACCTGGTACCTGGACATGCTGCGGGCGCTCAAGGCTGAATTTCCCCTGATCCATATCAAAGCCTTTACCGCAGTTGAGATCGACTACCTGGCAAAATTGTCCGGTTTGAGCCTCCACGATACGCTCATTGCGCTTCGCGATGCCGGGCTCGGGTCTTTGCCTGGCGGCGGCGCGGAAATCTTCGACAGCGCGGTCAGAAATACGCTCTGTGCCGAAAAAATAAGCGGCACCCGCTGGCTTGAGGTGATCGAGACTGCACACCGGATCGGTCTTAAATCAAATGCCACCATGCTCTACGGCCATATTGAGACCCCGGAACACCGCATTGATCACTTGATCAGACTGCGGGAACTCCAGGACAGGACCAGCGGCTTTCAGGCATTCATTCCCCTCAGTTTCCATTCACAGAACACGGAGATCAAGAAGTCCGCCTATACCACGGGGTTCGATGATCTCAAGACGCTTTCCATCTCGCGCCTGATGCTCGACAATTTCGACCACATCAAGGCATATTGGGTCATGCTCGGGGAAAAGATCGCTCAGGTTTCGCTGAACTTCGGTGTGGATGATCTTGACGGCACCGTAGTGGAAGAACGCATCACCAAAGCTGCCGGCGGGACCACCGACGGGAGCATGACGATGGCGGATATCGTGTACTTGATCCGGCAGGCAGGCCGGACGCCGGTGGAACGGGACACCCTCTACAACGAGATAAAGGTATGGGACTAGCTTGGATAATCTCTCCATGGACAAGATGGACGCCATAACCCGGAAGGTGGCCGACGGCAGACGGCTCGATAGTTCTGAAGGCCTTCATTTACTGCAGCGCGCTGATCTGCTTACCCTGGGAGAACTTGCCAATACAGTGCGGACAAGGCTCCATCCTGAACGGATCGTCACCTTTGTCATCGACAGAAACATCAATTACACCAATATCTGCGTTAACAAATGCAAGTTCTGCGCATTTTACCGCGAAGCAGACAGCCCGGACGCCTACCTGCTCTCAAGGCAGGAGTTGTTCAGCAAAATAGAGGAAACGATCGCCCAGGGAGGTACACAGATCCTGATGCAGGGCGGTGTGCATCCTGATCTCGGGATAGAATATTTTGAGGAGCTGTTCTCCGCAATCAAAGCGCAATTTACTATTCAGGTCCATTCCCTTTCACCATCAGAGATCTCCTATATTGCCAAACGCGCACATATCACGATACCCGATGCGTTGAAACGCCTGAAAGCAGCAGGACTTGACTCGATTCCCGGCGCCGGTGCTGAAATTCTCGTCGATCGTGTCAGGGAAAAAGTGAGTCCCAATAAAATACGCTGGAGCGAGTGGGCTGATGTCATGAAGGCCGCACACCGGCTCAATATGCCCACAACAGCCACCATGATGTTCGGAAGTATCGAGTCCCAAACGGAGATCATCGAACATCTCGTCCGACTGAGGGACATCCAGGACGAAAAAAAGGGTTTTACCGCCTTCATCCCCTGGACCTACCAACCGGGCAATACTGAACTTGGAGGCACGTCGGCTACCGCTATCGATTACCTTAAGGTTCTTGCCGTATCGCGCATAATGCTCGACAATTTTGACAACATTCAGGCATCTTGGGTAACGCAGGGAGCCAAAATAGCTCAAGTGGCGCTTGAGTTCGGCGCCAATGACTTTGGAAGCACCATGCTGGAGGAAAATGTAGTAGCCGCCGCCGGAATAACATTCAGGATGACAAAACAGGAAATCATTAATTTAATAAAAGATGCAGGATATTGCGCAGCCCAGCGCGATACTGTGTATAAGATTTTAAAAGTAGAAACATAGACATAGCTTCAGGAGGATATCAGAAAGAGTGCAGGCAAGAATGAAAAATGACGCTCAGGTGAACATTTTTTAGCACAATATTTAAAATTCTTTTAATTAATGTATAGTTATAGGGGCTTTTAACAAAACCTGTGGATAAACTGTTATTAACCCTGTGGAAACCTCTTTTTAGCACGCTTTCTATGCGCCTGCCATGTAAAATGCATATTATTTAATCATATTTATTTAAATAATATCAACTAGTTACTATTATTAACGCTATTTTACTGGGAAAATCGCGCATTTCTCGAATATTAAGGGGATTCAATAAATCGGTGTGATTTTTGGGTAATTACAATGTTTTGGAAAGAGTTGATTTACCATCAACTTTAGTGATCCTCACCGGGATTACCCTGCCTATCTGGTCATCGTCAGCACCGTCGATGAACACTCGGATGTAATTATCGGTAAGCCCTGTCAGCATATCCTTTGAGGCATCACTCCTTGCTTCGACTACTACGTTAATTACTGTCTCAAGAAATTTATTTCTGAACGTAAGGTTCTTTTCGCTGCCAAGGAGCCTGAGCATTTCACTTCTCTTTTTTTTCACCGATGCGGGAACCTGTTCCTTCATTGCAGCTGCCGGTGTGCCCGGACGAGGCGAATAACTGAAAACATGCAAATGCGTAAGCGGTGAAGCCTCGATAAAACGAAGCGTATTTTGAAATTGCATTTCACTTTCCCCCGGGAAGCCCACGATCACATCAGCCCCGAGAGCAATGTCAGGGATCTTTGTTGAAATAGCCTTGAGCAGATCATGGTAAAATTCCGCGCTATAATCCCTTCTCATTGCCATAAGGATCGCATCGTCTCCACTCTGGAGCGGTATATGCAAATGGCGGCATAATCCCTTACCAAGCAATTCAATGATCCCCGAGGTGAGTTCCCGGGGCTCTATTGAACTGAGTCTCAGTCTCGAGGTGCTGCGTTTATCGACGAGCCTGACAAGAAGTTCCGTAAGGTTCGTGCACGGTTCCAGATCAGTCCCATAGGTCCCGATATGGATGCCGGTCAACACCACTTCAGGACAACCGGCAGTGGTCATTCTTTCGAACTCTTCCATTATGGTTGCAGGGGCCGCACTGCGAGACTTGCCGCGGGCAGAGGGAACGATACAATATGAGCAGTGGTTGTTGCATCCATCCTGGATCTTAAGAAAACCGCGTGTCTTTTCGTGCAGGACCTGCACCGGGAAGTCCTTTGCGGCTTGAGCGGAACGTCTTGAGGTTGTGAAGGCGTCAGAGAGAAATTCGGGAATAGACAGCTTGTCTCTATTCCCTATCACCGTTTCCACGCCCGGGATGGTGAGGATCTCTTCAGGGCGGGTCTGAGCATAACATCCGGTCACGACGACCCGCGCCCCCTTCCCTCTGCGCGTTGCAGCGCGGATCACCTGACGACAGGTATAATCGCTCTTTGCGGTTACCGTGCAGGTATTAATGATGTAGACATCGGCTTCCGCTTCGAAGGGAACTACCGTATTGCCCCGTGATACCATTTCCTGCCGGATCGCGTCGGTTTCATACTGATTGATCTTGCAGCCAAGGGTTGAAAAGGCTACGCGCATAATTCACCGCTCAGCGAATTGTCCCCGGCATCAGTAATTTTGACCATAACCAGTTTCCCAATCAGGGAATCCAAACCGGTAAAATTAACCGCCTTGTTCCCCCGCGTCCTGCCCGTGAGCTTCCCGCCTTTCTTGCTATGCCCGTCAACAAGAATTTCGAAGGTCATGCCGACAGCAGCGGCATATTGTCTCCGCGAGATCTCTTTCTGGAAGTCCAGCACCTGGGCCAAACGTGCTTCCTTAACATCATCAGGGACATGATCGGACAGCTTCAGTGCAGCGGTGCCTGGCCGTTTTGAATACTTGAACGCAAAAACACTGTCGTACTCAACATCGCGGAGCAACTGCAGGGTCTGGGAAAAATCCTGCTCAGTTTCACCGGGAAAACCGACAATGATGTCAGACGTAAGCGCTATTTGGGGAACTGCGCTCCGGAGGCGTTGTATGCGGTCCAGATAGTCAGCGCGGGTGTATTTTCTGTTCATGGCGGCCAGGATCGGGTCCGCACCGCTTTGCACCGGCAGGTGGATGGACTCGCACACCTTCGGCAGGTCACGAAGAGCAACGATAAGCTCCGCTGACAGATCACGAGGATGGGACGTGACAAATCTGATCCGCTCTATGCCGGGAACATCATTCACCATCGCAAGCAAGCCGGGAAAATCTGTCGAATCGTCCCCCCCCTTCCCATAGGAGTTCACGTTTTGACCGAGCAGCGTCACTTCCTTATAGCCCTGCGCGTCCAACTCGCGGACTTCGCTGACAACGTCCGCGGGCGGACGGGAGCGTTCCCTCCCCCGCAGGTAGGGGACAATACAATACGTGCAGAAATTATTGCAACCATACATGATCGAGACCCAGGCCTTCAGGCGATCAGCCCGCAGCGTCGGTATCTGTTTCCGGTGATAGTCGGGATCGCCATCGATCTCGATGAGCGGATTGGTCCAGGTTTTCGCCAGTCTTGGCAGTTCAGATACCTTCGCCACATCTGAGGGGCCGAAGATCATGTCCACATAAGGCGCCCTGGACAGGATGTTCTTCCCTTCCTGCTGAGCGATGCATCCGGCAACGGCGATCGTAAGATCAGGCCGCTCCTGTTTTATGCTCCTCAATCTCCCCAGTTCGCTGTAGAATTTCTGCTCGGCCTTTTCCCGAATACTGCACGTATTTAAAATGATCACATCGGCAGTGGCGGCATCATTCGTCTGGACGTACTCCTGGCCTTTCAGGATACCGGCCATCCGTTCAGAGTCATGCTCGTTCATCTGACAGCCAAAGGTGATAATATGGAATGATTTCATAGCGATATTATAATCCGGGGGGGTGGAGTTACACAAGGCATATATTGCAGACGACACGAAACATATCACTACGCATAAGGCCGATCACGCGTTCGCAACTGAAATTCTGACGACTTCGCCGCGCTTTGCTGAAAGAGCAGTGCGGGCGTTTTGCTTGAACATGAATATTTCAAGAGCGCCTGAACTGTTAAAGATCGCACTCAGTTCTCCCGGTGCGGACTCAGCATAGTAATTTTTGAGGCCGCTGATCTCTTTTCCCATAAGCGCGATCTTCACCGTATTCGGTGCACCCTCGGGAAGCAGCGGTTGAACATATTTATATGCGATGTTTGTAATAATATTTCCAAAACGGTCTACATGTACCACGTGTCCTTCGACCATGGTCGGTGAAATCTTCGGTACGGGTACGTTCAATTTTACATAGTCTGTTATCTCCTCGCCGAAGTTACCCGAAGGAATCCCCTTAGCAAGCCATCCCGCTACCGGAGCAAAGATGTCCCTTCCGTGAAAGGTCGGACCGGGGTTCGGGAGAAAGTAATGGGCCGAAGTGATATGATGCACCCGGATCCGCTCTGCTTCCTGAAAAATAAGCGTGAACAGACCATTGTCCGGTCCGACGAAATAATAGCTTTCGGTAACAACGATGATGGGCCGACGGCCGCTCCCGACTCCGGGATCGACCACCGCGAGATGCACGGTGCCCTTGGGAAAATACTGCGCAGCGGCCCGCAGGGTGAACGCTGCCTCCCACACGTCCTGAGGGCCGATTTCATGGGTTATATCAACGATCTGCGCCTGGGGATTGACCTTATATATCACACCTTTCATACTCGCCGCAAAAGCGTCCTTTGTCCCGAAATCACTTGTCAGCGTAACAATGGTGGACATCTTTCCCCCGTATCATAATGCACTGTTTTTTAGAACTTTTTTCGCAGGAATACTACCAGCATACATGCTGTTTGTCAACCAAAGATTGTCGTGATGGTCAGTAAAATCAGGGAATAAGATCAATACTTCGCCATCACTATTGACATCGTAGCGGGATATGCTATCCTTACAGCACAAATAAGAATGCCTAAAATACTGCAGGTGAAAATAAACAGCAGTAATATTTTTTTATCGAACAGGAGGAATGGTAATGAATGCTCTTAAACTCGTTGCACTCGTTGTGTTGACATTCGTATTTGGCTCAGGGTTGGTTTTCGCTGCAAGTCAGGAAGCTATGATCGAGAAGGGAAAGGCTTTGTTTAACGAGCCCAAACTGGGAACCGTGGGGAAATCGTGCAATACCTGTCATAAAAATGGCAAAAACATGGAAAAAGCAGCTGCAAAAAAAGACCTCGAGGCCACGATCAATAACTGCATCACGGGAGCTTTAAAGGGAAAAGCTCTTGATGCGAAGTCGGCGGAAATGCAGTCGCTCGTGCTGTACATAAAAAGCCTGGCAACTGATAAAGCTCCTGCCGCGGTAAAAAAAGCTCCCGTTGGGTGCTAAACGATTTCCCATAAAAAACCGCTCCCCGGCATAATGCCTGAGGAGCGGTTTTTTAATTCATCCAGTACCATCAAGATCTGTCAAAATGAGACTCTGCGATTATCCCCCTGAATAGCTCACCCCTTGTATCTTGCCATATCTTCGAAATTGGATTTATGAAGAACTTCAACAACCTTGGACTGCGCCGTTGCCCACACAGCACTGACCGGACAATGTCGGGAAAAGCTGCACAGCTTTTTATCGGCAAGGCAGAGATTCAGAGCAACCTTTCCCTCAATCGCCTCCAGAACGTTCAGAACGGAGATATCTCTGGCCTGCCGAGCAAGGGAGAAACCGCCTTTTACCCCGCGATAGGACCGAACGATCTTGGCTTTTACCAGCTTCTGCAGTATTTTGGCAAGAAAACTGCGGGGAATCTTGTATTCTTCGGAGATCTCGTTAACAAAACTGATCTTTTTGAACGGTTGGCGTGCCAAATACAGGACACTTCGTATCCCGTAATCACCTTCTCGAGTTATCTGCATTGCATTACTATAGCAAAGATTACAACCTTGTCAAGAATAAAACTGGCGCCAATGAGGAGAGTACCTATCTTGTTTATTCTAAAGCAGTACTGTGATATAATTAGAACGTGATGATTTGCAATATGACGAGGTCCCCTATGCGAACAAGTACCATATTAGGAAGCGCTCTCTTTTTCTTGCTCGTGGCCTGCACAACGCAACAGTTGGGAACGCTGAAAGGAACGGTCACCCCCGCTGACCCCATAGCGGAGATCACCATCGTCCAGAAGGGCAAATCTGTTGCCTCATTTAATACAGCTCCCGTCGACGGCACTTTTTCTGGGCAGGTAAAGGCTGGCGTATACACCATAAGGATCACATCACCCTCTTCTGTCTTTCCGGTGACGATTGCGGACGTTATCGTCAAATCAGGAGAAACAACGCTGGTTCCACCGGTGAACATGGCTCCTGCCGGCAAAGCGATCGTCACCGGCAGGATCACACCGGTCTGTCCGGGAACGAAAGTAAAACTCATTGGAGAAGGTCAGGAGCGAGCCGCTGCTCACATCAGTGACGACGGAACATATGAATTCAGCGAACTTCCGGCCGGTAATTACGCGATCCAGACCGAGGCGCCGGGCTACGCAGGCGACAACTCGCCGCTTACAATTTCCGCTGACCAAAAAACAGAGCAGAATGTCCTGCTGCTGCCGATAACAACGACCGCCGGGGTAGACTGGGCTTCCGGCAAGATCCGCGCTGCCGGTCATGGCCTGCCGCCACTGCAGGCAGCCAGCAGCGTTGTTCGGCGTGAAATGACCAAACGAGCTGCGATCTCGGACGCACAGCGGAATCTGCTCAAGATCGTTCAAAACATCCGCATCAGTTCCACACTGGACATAAAGACCTATATGCAGGATGCCAACCGTGCTGAGCGAATACAGGGTTTTATCCGGGGGTTTACCGTCGTAAGCGAAACTGAACAAGACGATGGCTCCGTTGATGTTATCCTGGAGCTTCCGTTAACCGGACCTGCAGGTTTATCCCGCTACGTTACGGAGTAAGAAACAGCATATCATGGCTCACCTACGTCAACCCATTCCCGTCAAATTGTTTGTCGGCATGATCTCCCGGGAACAGTCCCTGTTCGATGAATGCGCCGAGATCCTTTCGCAGGAATTTGGTCCTTTGGACCTGCGAGCACCGGTCGTACCATGGGATCAGACTGAATACTACCGACAAGAAATGGGCGAGGAGCTCCTGCGCACCTTCGTGTTCTTTGAACGATTGCTGGATCCGGAACAACTTCCTGCCATAAAGAATATGACGAACCAGATCGAGAAGCGCTTTTCTCTGGGAACGAAGGGCGACCGCAGGATCAATATCGATCCAGGGTATATCACCGAAGCGAAGGTCGTCCTTGCATCAACCAAGGATTTTTCGCACCGCGTATATATCGGCCGGCATATTTATGCTGAAGTTACGCTTCAGTTTCGGGAACAGGGCAGGACGTTCATAGCTCTCGAGCACACCTATCCTGATTTTCGCCGGAAGGACATGATCGAACTCTTTAACGGAGCTCGCGGTTCATTGCGGTCCGTGCTCAAGAAAATACGACAGCGCTAGAAAAACCATGCGATGAGTGTTTAGGACGCGTTCGTGGGTGTAGTGGTCTGGGGGGACTGCTGATTTGCCGGAACGTCGCAAATATACCGTTTGGCAGCCGCAAGCACTGCAGGCGGAATGAATTCGTGCACTACCATGTTGATCTTATCATAGGGTTGTATCTCTTTTTTTACAAAACCGAATGACAGGCGTTCCCAGGACAGGAATTCCTTTACCGCTTCACGGATCTGCGCATAGACCATCATTTCTATGATCTCGAAGCTCACACGCCCTGAATGCAGGAATAAGCAGCCCAGCGGTGTATGGGTCTGGGTCTTCTGCAGCTTCAGCATATCGATCAGTTCCGTCTCAGTTACGAGTCCCTCCTCCACAAGCAGATCGCCAATTGCACGTGAGTAAGGAGATAACGCGTGCAGGATGCGGCCTTGATAAAAAAGCATGCTGCCGATATTATTCCCTGACTCCAGTTCAAGTTCTCCAGTCAGGCCCTGCAGGGCGATCAGCAGGAGGATGTCGGGCACATTAAATCCGGTAATGCAGTTGTTCATTGGACCATTAAAGCATAAAAGCATCTGTCTGTCAATTCTTGAATACCGTGCACTTTAACAAACCATTCGCGAATCGCTGATAACGCTGTCGTTTCTTGGCCTCCCCTCTCAGGACAGAATCGAACCGGCTCAGCATTTCTTCAGACCTTTTTCACAAAAATCTCCTTGGTAATGTCCTTATCAACAGCGATCATCGTCTCCCCCAGCTGCAGGACATAGGCAGGTTTTTTTTGATGAAGTTTCACAACGCTTCCGGGAACGACTCCCATTGCAGAGAGCCTGTCGAGACGGGAATGGGAGCCGGGGGTTATAAAGACGATCTTTGCCTGTTCCCCGGGCATAAGGTCGGCAAGCGGAGCCACGAGCGGCTTCATTTCCTGACGGAACATGGCACAGCACTGTCCTCTTGGTATCGGCTTGCCATCAGGCGAATTCGGCGGGTGACCAAGCAAGGTGCAGACGCTGTCTGTCACTTCGGGTGAAAGGATATGCTCGAACTTGCATGCCTCCGCTTCCGCACCATCCAGGGCAAAAAGATCGTAGAATAATCGAAGGGACAATCGATGTCTCCGGACGAGCTCACGCGCCCTTTTTTCTCCCTTCGGGAGGAGTTCAATGGACTGACCTTTGAGCTTTATCCATCCATGCTTAGCCAGATCAGCGATGATAGACTCACACTCTTTTATTGTACAGCTCTGAATGATCTGATCTAAAGTAAGCTTCCCCTCTTCCTGCAACGTCCATATGATCTCAAATAGTTCGTCTTCTTTTTCGATCTCGGGCAATACGCACAGTGCAGGATGACCGGCTTTCCCCTCAAGCGCATCAACTTTTTTAAGATCTGACATTGTTCAATCTCCCTCATGCCGTAGGCTTGGTGATTTTATAATTGTATGTCGAAGGTCCTGAGCACCCAGTTCAGCACTCCTCCTACTCCAAAAGCAAAGGGAATGATGAACGCCGTCATAGAGAGCGCTGTTTTCATGCCACGCTCTTTTACCATCATGAAGAAGTTGGCTATGCACGGTACGAACAGCGTCATCACCGTGAGACTCACCACGATCTGGATGGGGTCAAGCAAACCTTCTTTGGCAAGCATAAACAACCCGGCGGCTCCGTAATCACGACGCAAGAATCCGATAACAAAGGCCTCGGCTGCCCTGCTCGGCAGGCCGAGGAAATTGACCACGATCGGGTCGGTCATCGCCTGGATATACGCAAGAGCTCCCACCTTGTGACCGATAAAGAGAAGGAACGTACCGAGCATAAACAGCGGCACCGCTTCCTTCAGGTACCACTGCACGCGCGCAAGGGTCTTTACCATGATGTTGGTCAGTTGCGGGACCCGTATGGGAGGCAGTTCGAGGACAAAATCCGAAGGATCTCCGGGAATGACCTTTGCCGCAAGATAGCCGACGAGCAGGATGACCGCCAGCAGCGTACCGAGCCATATGAACGTTGCCAGGCCCGAAAGCCCGGCAACCAGTCCGAGGATCACGCCCAGTTGTGCTGAACAGGGAACCCCCAGCGCCAGAAGAAGCGTTACGAGAATTCGCTCCTTCTTGGTCTCCAGAATACGGGTCGTGAGCGTTGCCATGGTATCGCATCCCAGGCCGAGGATCATGGGCAGTACTGCTTTGCCGTTCAATCCCATGATCTTGAACACCCGGTTCACCATAACCGCGAGCCGGGGAAGATAGCCCGAGTCCTCCAGCAGACCAAACGCGATGAAGAAGAACCCCACGATCGGCAGAACGATGGCTATGGCATAGGTCAGCGCCATGGTAAAAAGTCCATAGTCTCCAACGATCATTTCCTGAAAGAACGGGACCGGCAGAACAAAATTGACGATCTTGATGGCCCAGGGGTTTAAATAGACGCCGAACACGGTCTTTTCCAGAAAATTGACCGCTGTGCCTGCGCCCAGAACACCGACAAATTGATACACGATATACAGGACTGCCAGAAGGATCGGTAATCCATAGACCGGATGCATGGACAACCTGCCGATGTTGAAAGCGACTGCGGAGCTTTTTCCGGCTTCGTGACGGGTCAGGACCTGCTCCAGGATCTCGTCGGCCTTTTTCATCCGGCGCTGGTTGATCAGATAGCCGAGGGAGTTATTGAATTTTGACTGGACGGCCTGCCTGATCCGCTCTATTTCTGCGATCACGTGGTCCTGTATGTTCGCATGGAGCCATCCACTGAGACTCTCATCGCCTGACAGGATCATAAGCGCAAGCGCCCGCCGTGCAATGTACGCATCAGGCAAAAGGGATGAAATATCCCTCACTCCGCCCTCTATGGCATCGTCATAGCGAACATCGATGATCGACGGCCGGGGATGCTGGATGCCTTTTAACAGTTTATCAATACCGCTGCGCCGTATGGCAACGGTTTTTACCACTTCGATGCCGAGGAGCTGCGAAAGCCTGTTCTGATCAATAACGATGCCGCGGCTTCTTGCTTCGTCATCCATGTTCAGGTCCAGAATAAAGGGAACCGACATCTCAGCGAGTTGCAATGTTATCAGAAGTCCTCGTCGAAGGTTTTTGGTATCGGCAACCTGAACTACGACACCCGCTTTGTCCGTCAGGAGAATATCCCGGGTGACCTTTTCATCTTCCGACATGGGCACCAGGCTGTTCACGCCAGGCGTATCGATCACGAGCGTTCGTGTTTTATTCAATTCGGCGTTCCCATAGGTCACTTCTACCGTAGTTCCCGGGTAATTGGAAACCGTGACATAGGTCCCCGTGAGAAGTCCAAAAAGCGCGCTTTTTCCCACATTCGGGTTGCCGATAAGAAGAACTTTATGCAGGTCGGAGTTGCGGTAGCGCTCACCTTCCGTAGAACCATGGTCATGCATGCGGCAAACATCCTCACTTTCAATAAAGTTACTTTTTCATCTTTTCTGTCGAGTTAGTTCTTTTTTCCCTGGCATTCTGCACAGAGTCCGTACAGCTCAAGTTTATGGGTTTGAACCTTAAATCGGTTCTTTCTGGCCACATCCTGCTGGAGCTGTTCAATTCGCTCATTTTCGAATTCGATGATCGCACCG
>Ga0209212_1007105_pt1 | contig 12519 bp, 12 predicted proteins | sample RifGroC2_FD_183996 | JGI IMG/M metagenome (GOLD analysis project Ga0209212, IMG submission 183996) | Groundwater microbial communities from Rifle, Colorado, USA - Groundwater C2 (SPAdes) (version 2) | ecosystem: Environmental > Aquatic > Deep subsurface > Groundwater | place: Rifle, Colorado...
TCTCGATTTCCTTCACCTGCTGGTCCGTTAACACCGCCATCACTTTCCGGGTCATTTCCGTGTGCACCAGTCCAGGCGACAGGACATTGACCCGGATCTTCCGCTTCGCCAGTTCCACCGCCATCGCCCGCGCCGCCGATGTAACCGCCCCTTTCACAGCGCTGTAACCGATCTGTCCCGGTTTACCGACGATGGCGTAAATCGAGGATATGAACAACACGGAGCCACCCCCCGGTTCCATGAGATCCCTTCGGCAGACCACCCTGGCAAGTTCAACCCCCGCGAGCAGGTTCACCTCGATCATCGGCCGGATGCGGTCGGCGACGGTCGCGCTCAAGGGAAGCGTTTCGACGTTTCCCGCGGCATGACAAAGCCCATACACAAGACCGAAATCCTTGATGACGTTCTTCAATGTCGGCAGGATCGTCTCCGGTTGCGCCAAATCCATCGGAACGACCCGGTGGTCCACGGAGCCGAGATTCCGGGACGTTTCATCCAGCCTTTTCGTGTCCCGCCCGGTGAGAATCAGTTTCGCGCCATACTTTCCGAGCATCAGGGCGATCGCCCTACCGATCCCCGAAGAAGCCCCGGATACAACCACGGTTTTCCCCTGAAAATCAACCAACGGATTGGCTGGCATTTGGCTCGCCCCCTTGGCTTTTTCTTTCAATGTGATCCAATTGCACGTCAGGCCCCAGATCCACCAGTGCCGACGCCCAGGACAACCCGGTTCCATACCCCAACAGCAGGAGCCGCAGCGTCTTGTCCGACGGCCTCTCCAATCCGCCAAGGGTGATCGTCAGGGGAACGGAAACACCCCCGGCATTCCCATATTCCTTCAGGATCAAGGGGGCTTTTTGATCGGGTATTCCGATCTTCTTCATGAGGTGCTTGATAATGAACTGGTTCGACTGGTGGAAAATAAAATAATCGATTTCGTCCGCGGCAATCTTCGCAAAAGAGAGCGCTTCGTGAACGAGCTCGGGAACCCGCTTGATCGTGAAATTGAACACGTTCGCGCCGTTCATGGTCACGTAATATTTTCGCGGATCTTCCGGAAACCGGTCCCGGAACCCCCCGCCCTCGATGATGAGATCCTTGTATCCCCCTCCATCGGTATACAGAACAAATGTACTGTTATTGCCCTCCGAAGGATCCGATACTTCCAATGCCGTGGCGGACCCCGCATCGCCGAAGAGCAACGAAACCGACCGATCCCCTTTGCCGGCAAAACGCGCAGGGGTTTCACCGTGCAGGAGAAGCACCCTCTTCAACCCGTTGTTTTGCAGCATCATACTCGCCAACCAGAGCCCGTACGGGTACCCGGAACAACCAAGGCCCACGTCGAACGCCGCACACAGTTCCGAAAGGTTCAGCCGCTTCTGAAGAACACAGGCCGTCGACGGGGTAAAATAGTCCGGGGATTGCGTCACCATGATCAAAGCATCGATGGATTCCCGTTCCCACCCCGTCATTTCCATTACACGATTCGCCGCGTACTCGCAAAGATCGCCGCTGGTGGTGAAATCGTCCGCCACCCTGCGGGCGGCAATACCCGCCATCGCCGTCACTTTTCTTATTTCATCTTGCGTGAATTCCTTGGCATCCTTCAGATTATCAAAGCGTTCCGAGGGAACACATGTGCAGATCGCCCTGATTCTGGATCCCGTGGTTTGGGTCCTCGCCATGTATCAACTCCTTCCGGCTTCCTTGGAAAACCTCATTCGCGGCACAGCAACATGTGCAATCTCCGGTAGCCGTAGATCACCCGAACCGCCGCCAGTTCCCTAAGGCGCATGGGAGCTGTACCTTTCGAGCCAGATCTCCCGCCAAAACGGGTAGAGGCTTCTAGGGCAGAACAGACGACATTCGCTGTATTGAGCCTGGCATATCACGGAATCCAATATGACGGCAGGGGTTTTCAGCTCTCTGATTTTCCCTGTCTTTTCATCAACGATTTTGTTTACTCGCTTGAGAACCCGGAAGGTCTTTCCACAATAAGGGACCAATTCAGCATCGAAATTCATGCCGCGATTCTTCATCGACTGATCACACGTCGCGAGAATTGTCTCGTAGCTCTTCACGCGCACCCACTCCCCCGGCTGGAGATCGAGTCTGGCTGCCGGTGTGGATCCTCCGACCGGTAGCTTCCCGATCCTACGCGGGTATGGGACTCCACCCCAAAGGCTCTGGGCTTTGTCATAGAGCCACCGTAGTGGCGCCCCAATACCAATCCCCGCATTGATCAGGCAATGCCGATAGAACATGTAGAAGAACCCTCTTGCCATGCGGCCCAGGTTAACGTTGCCTGAGGTGAAATCTTCGAAGTACTGACCCGGCTCCCACCACGGGAGAGACTCGGTCGCTGCTGGAAGCTGCGTTGCTTGGCAAATGTATCGCGGACCGTCACGGTCTTCTGTGCCCGCCCTTCTTGTATTTGAGAGTATATCGGCCTCACAGCAGCAAAGTGCGGCGTTGTTGTCAGCAGAACAAACCCCGAGGGTGAATGAATTTGCCCCAGTCGGGGCCACATTATCCCCAATTTTCCTTAACCACACCGTTTTCCAGAAGATTAGGCACTCGGCATCACATTCACCATGCGATTGCCCGTCGCACCGAACTCCTTCAAGATGCACAGCATCTTTCATCCTCCTGCCCTTGAAGTCGTTGACTGTGTCACACGTCTTGTGGGCTCGTTTGTATACGCGGAACTTTCTGCCACTGAATGCAAACATTTCGGGCATAAAAGGCAGTCCATCAAGTTGCCCATTCCTGTCCAGTGTCCGAAGGATTTCCTCTTTGCTCAGGATTTCTACCCACTCTCCTACCCGGAGTTTGATACTATTTTTCATACAGAATGACCTCTACTACTTTACAGCACCCTCTAAAAAGAGCAGGAAGACAACCCATTGCTCACGCCACGAATATTTTCTTGATATGCGGCCAATACACACCCCATAGTCGTTTCGTTTCCTTTAAAGACCAGATGGATAACGCCGTACCGAGGCAGAAAACCCGTTCTTTCGGAGTCAAGCGCATTCGCATGATAGAGCGTACATACTCGAGCCCAAGTTTGATGCGCGGCTTAAACGCAGCTTCCATCCTCGGAAAAATCAAGCGCTTGTTTTTTTGAGAAGGGTCAAACCATTGAAGAAGATCGACCTGCGTCTTGTTTGCAATTGTTGAGATGCCAGAGTGGTACCTTCTTTGAAACAGAACCTCAGGAATTTCCCAGATCTCTCCAAGAACCGCCAATTCGAGCAACAGCACATAGTCGGAGGCTTCGAACCGGCCAATCAGTTGCGTCTTCCGCAATGCATCAGATCGTATAAGGCCAAATTGAGATGTAGCCCAGTCCACATTATTTAGAACATCTGCAACCCGCTGATACGCTCTAGGGCGCCTAGTATCCAGATTTTCGATATGCCAGTCTTCCTTTATATGTTTTCCATCCTCATTGATGATTTCCGCTCTCGGGGAAACCAGCACCACGGAAGGGGGTGCTTTGTCTAGAATATCGACGCAAAGTCTTAAAAACCCAGGGAGATGTATATCGTCGTGGGTGGCCCATTTGAAGTATCGGCTTCGAGCCAACGTAAAAACACGATTGAAGTTTCCGGCCGCACCGATGTTTGACTCTTTCCGGAAGTATCGTATGCGCTTGTCCTTGTTGACGTATTCTTGGCAGATCAAGGCAGTTTCATCTGTAGAAGCGTTATCTGAAATAATTAGTTCAAAATCCGTGAAATCTTGCTGTAATATTGAGTCTAACGCAGTACGAAGGTAGTTCGCACCATTGTACACCGGTAGTCCTATACTTATTCTTGGTATATGCATTGCGTTCTTACGGAGATTTTGTACATTCATGTGTAATAAACGCCCAATGAAACACCAAAATACGAACTTCTAGGAACTAGGCCTTTTATTTTTATATCGCCGCAGAATAGATATTATATTATTATCTATAAATTTATAAAATGGCCATAGTTTTGGGCAAAATATAGGAATAGTATGAAATAATCGGTTAATATGCTCATAATCTCTTGCTATCATTAATTTACTTTTCGTGAGAATATGCGTTGCATCTATTAATTTAAATAATATTTTCATGTCATTCATCAATTCTTTATTTTTATAAACTTCAGGGCCTTCCCATCCCCCCCATTGTAACTTACTTTTTCCCGTATTCGTATGGTACTTATTCATGTGATTGTAATCATGGTTTTGATGAATGGCTATTATTGCATTACTTGCATCTATTATTTTATATTTTTTCAACCTTGCATTATATATAAACCAATTATCCCACCCTGGTCTACCCACAGAAAATTCTGGAATAGAAGATAATGATTCATTTTTATTAAATACAAAATAATCTGAACCTAAAGGTGGTTGAAGAGATCCTCGAATATTAACACACTTTTTTATTTCTTCTTCCCAATTGCTGTCATCAAAATCTATTTCTTCATTTATATCCATGTTCCAGCGGTTCCCAATTATTAAAAACTTATCAATATTTATTCGTTTTATAGAAGATATAAAGTCGCTCAGGAAAATAATGTCTGAATTAACATAACACATTATTTCATTTGAAGCTGCCTTCTTCACTTCTTCAAAAGCAGATGACAATAATGGTGTTCCAAATTCATTACGCAGTATATCCGGGATACATTTTATATGAAATTCTTTTGCTACTTCTTCCGTTCCTGAATCATTACCGCAGAGCACTATTTCACACTTTGGGTGCAAATAAATCCAACTTCGAATAGCATTTCTTTGAATAATATTAATATGCCCAATAAAAGGTTTTGGAATTGTAAAAATTGTAATCATATTATAATGCTCCAAATATATTTCAATTCATAGTCAAATACTTAATAGGAATAATGTGATTAATGCTATTTAATATTAATTATTGCTTTCCTGCAATAAAATGCTTCGGCATAATTTGTTGGGGAGCAGCACTCCATTCCACGGATACGTAATATTGAATAAAGGAGATCTTCAGTCAACCAATGTTTGTCTCCTTGTGTCTTAAAGCAGTTCAAAATTGTGTTTACTTTTGTGTTACAAATGGAAGATTCTAACGATACAAAATAATTCGGGGCCCCAAAATCTCCGTCATATTTTGGAATTTCATATTCCAGGATTAGATGATTGCGGAAAGTGTTCCATGTCAATTCGGAAATCACACGATGATCCTGATGAAGGTCTTTTTTATAATGAGTAAATATTAAATCTGGGGAAGTCTTATTCTTCAATTCCTCGAAATATTCCTTAATTTCTCCTCCAACATAAGGGAAATAACCATTCCTGAACTTTTTTATCTCAATCGTCTTTTCCCTCGCATACTTTAAAAATATGTTCGCTCCGAATCTCGCCTCTTTACTTCTTCGGGTATCAGAGCTGAAAACGATCCAATGGACTTTGGTGTTTTTGTATTTTTCCAACAGGTTTAGAATTGTCCCACCGCAACCTATTTCTATGTCGTCGCAATGAGCACCAAGACACAATATCTTGATTTTTTGACTGTTGCTTATTTCGATATTCAACATATTATCACTGTTCACTTATTAATCCGGTTAAGAATGGGACATTATCACTTTCCAATATAATTGTTTTTCTTTCCTATCTCCCATGGAGCATTGCCTTTGGAATATATTTCATCAAGCTGTTGCTTATCTTTGAACGTATCCATTGCGATCCAAAATCCATCATACTTATATGTAATAAGCTGGTTGTTAGTAATAAGTCTTTGGAATGGCTCCTCAACTAATTCTTCTCCATTATTTATATATTTGTATATTTCCTTGTTGAAGACGAAATATCCTCCATTGATCCATATACCAGATTTCGATAAATGTTTAATTCCATTCACGATTAAATCATCATTCATAGTTACAACATGGAAACTGTTCGTGGGTTGGACAGACACAAAGCAGGCAACCTTTTTGTGTCGATAGTACTTTTCAAGTACCTTATCCAACGGAACATCTGAGAGGCCATCGGAATAGTTTGCTAAAAAAACCTCCTCGTCTTCCAGATATTTCTCGACAGCCTTCAAACGTTGCCCGATATTCGAATGAAGTCCTGTATCAACAAAGGTAATCCGCCAATCTTCGATGTCGGTACTAAGAAGTTTGAGGTTTTTCCCGCCCTCCGACAGAATGAAATCATTCGAGGTGCACTCGTTATAATCCAAAAAGTATTTTTTAATAAGGTCACCGCGATATCCAAGACATAGGATGAAGTCCTTGTGCCCGTAACTTGCGTAATACTTCATTACATGCCATAAAAGTGGGCGGTACCCGATCTCTACCATCGGCTTGGGAATCCGATCCGAGTATTCCCTGAGCCTTAACCCCAGGCCGCCACAAAATATTACGACTTTCATCTCAGCCCCCGTTTCCTTTCGAAATCATCCCCTGCCCAATTGGGACCATGCTGGTTGCTGCCTACTCCCCCTGAGACCTCGGGGAGGTCTGGACCTTCTCTTTCAAATGTTCTTCAAGCCAAGTCTCCCGTAAAAAGTGCTTGTACTGTTCCGCACGGAGTCTGTCAGCGATTCGCCCTCTGGGCAGTTCTATGTCATCGTACGTTAATACCGAATCTTTCTTTTTGTCATGCTTCAGTCTGCAGCCCTCAACAAGCCCCTCCGGCAAATAGCGCTTCGAGCACATCTCATCGGCGTTTACCGCCTCTCCATACGTCATGAACATTCCGTACCCATCCAGCAGCTCGCCCACCTTGAGGTCACGCTTCGTCACAGCACAGACCTCAACAACTGGCCCGCCAAGCGGATGGGCAACCTCATCCCCGAAGAGCACCACACGGGCGATAGCATTCGGCACCTCGAAGTGCACAAGATGATACGGAACCCAGAAGGGATACAAAGGTCCTTCACCCATCTTGTACAGATTCAAGTAATGACGTTGCTTCGGATCCATGTGTTCCGCTAGACAGAACACCTTTACCCCGGCAGGACCTACAGTGTAGTCTACGATGCCACCTAACGCCCGGGCTTCATCTATGTCATAAAGCTTCGGCAGATCCATGATATTCCCGTCAAAGACCATCCCCCGCGACATTCCACGCACCTTTACCTTGAACCCGGTCGCGTTCGCCACGATCGACTGTTCAAAGCTGATCTTGGAACCGTCGGCAAAAGAGGTTACCATAGCTGCGTTCTGTCCCCACCGCTCCGCCCACCCTTTCTGAGTGTTCGGATTCCGATAGGGGTCCTGAAGGCCTTTTACGTTCCCCATCACTCGCGGGATGAGGCCGAGTCCCTTCACCCAGCGGTACAGGTTCACCTGGGCCCCGGGCTCATCACCCTCGCATGCGGAGAGAATGACCCCACTCTTATGTGCGTATATCTGAAGGATTGGGCCGAGAGTCGCATCAACCTCGGCGTTCATCAACACAACCGGCTTCCGAAAGTTGAATGCTTCGAGGATAATCTGCGCGCCGAACTCCACCGAGCCCGTTACATCCACCACGACATCGATCTCGGGGGAGCGGCAGATCGTAAGAGGGTCTTCGGCTATCACCTGCTTGTTTTGACGTATTGCCTCGTCCAGCATAGTCTGTGTTCCAGCGGATGTCACATCCTCATACCCGGAGTACTTGTAGCAGTGGAAGGCACGCTCCGGGTGACGATTGTATATTGCCGACATTTTCATACCCGGAACACTGTTCATAATTTGGTTGGTCAGCCCCTGCCCCATGAAGCCGGCTCCGATCATACCTACCCTAATATATTTCCCCTGTGCTTCACGAGCCTGCAAAGCCTTGTCCACGATGATCATACGGTCCTCATTTTGAAGTTGCCCGGCACGGGCAGTCCAAAGTACCGATGGCGAAATATTCCAACAGTAACCTCACGCACCCATCATCCGCCTCAACTCCACCTCAACCTCATTAAATAGCTTCCAATTCGCGTCCTTCTCCGATATCTCCGACACTGGTAGAGGCCATTTCAGACGGAGCCGGGGATCGTCGTAACGCAGTCCTCCCTCCGATCCCGGTGTGTAGAACTCACCAACTTGATAGCTGGTCTCGGTCTTGTCTTCGAGGACTTGATACCCGTGTGCAAAACGTTCGGGTACGTAAAGCGCTCGGTGATTGTCGGCGGTGAGTTCCACTGTAACGTGATCGAGGTAGGTCGGGCTCTCCGGGCGCAAGTCCACGATGATGTCCACGATCGCGCCCCGCGTGCACCGTACCAATTTCGTTTCCGCGGCAGGCGGAAATTGGAAGTGCATCCCGCGAAGTGTGCCTTTCTTCCTGTTATATGCAATGTTGGCCTGCGCGATGATCGGCTTCAGTCCGTTGGTCGAAAATTCCTTCTGGCAGAAAGCCCGCGCAAAGAAACCGCGACTATCTTCCCGACGTTCGATCTCAAGGATGAAGGCGCCCATGAGTTTCGTCTCGATAAAAATCATTTTCCAATCCTCCAAAAGATACGAGACATCATCTAGAATAATTCGGAGAACATTCCCAACGACTAATCACATTCCGGAGGTTTGGCGTGTAACCCAGCGGAGTGTTCCGTCCAGCCGTCCCATGTCCAGAAGCCATTTGATGTGATCAATCCGCTTGTAGCGTGGTCCCTCAAAATCTTCCTGCCGAATTCCGTACTTCTTATATGATTCGTAAATATCGATTGCCCCGGATATTGCATCCCATTTGGGTTGATATTGCGGAAACGTGGAATAGAATTTCCCGAAATCGACCCTGTAGCACCGTTTGTCGGGACCTGCATCCTTTGCAAACTCGATCCGGCATCCTGGGACAGTCTTCTCAACGATCCTCGCCAAATCGAGAATCTGATAGTTCTCCTCGTTACTACCGATGTTGTAGGCCTGATTGTGAACCACCTCTCGAGGTGCTTGAAGGATAGTTATAAAAGCACGGGCAATGTCTTCGACGTGGACCACAGGACGCCAGGGAGTACCGTCGCTCTTTAGGTAAACCAACCCTGAAGCGAAAGCCCATGCGACGAGGTTATTTATTACAAGATCGAAGCGCATTCTGGGGGATACCCCATAAGCTGTGGCGTTCCGAAGGAAGGTGGGGCTGAAAGTGTCTGTTGCGAGGGCAGAGACATCCCTTTCCACCAGGACCTTGGTGTCACCATAAGGCGTTACTGGTTTAAAGGATGCTTCCTCATTCAATAGGTTGTCTCCCGAAGCCCCGTATGTGCTGCAGGATGAGGAAAAAAGGAATCGCGACACACCTGCCGATCTGGCGAGTTTCGCAATCCTGACAGATGCCATGTGATTAATTTCGTATGTAAGACGTGGATTGAGATCGCTTAGCGGATCGTTGGACAAAGCCGCCAGGTGGATGACGGCATCGTACCCTTCCAGGTCTGCGAGTTCGACTTCCCGAATGTCTTTTTTTATGAATGGAAACTCAGGGAAGGGCGGGCCGTATGAGCACTCCGAGTAAAGATCGCTGTCGAAACCACAAACCGCATGGCCATCTTCCTTAAGCAAGGGCACAAGCACTGAACCGATATACCCGTTCGATCCGGTGACAAGAACCTTCATTGAATCGACCCCTTTTTTTTATTTAACGCGCACATCATCTTTGACACGGAAAATTTTTCTTTGCCGTCGCTGCGGCCGTTCACCCAACCACCGCCGGTATCCGGCTGTAACCCGGTTCCCCGCTTGGCCGTCTCTCCGGTTGTTACCAACCCTTGCGGTATGGCTCCTCACCTTCGACGCCTTATTTGAATTTCCTGGACACGTTCCGTAAGTTCGCAACAAACCATTTTGCTCCCGGAATAAGGCGCCCAACCTTCTTATATAGAGGGGTGGGTTCTATCCCAAACACATACCTGTCCGCCCATCTATCAACCGCAAAATTCTGCACCATGATAAGTGGATGAGAGAGTGGAAACTCCAATCTATCCAGTGGCAGGTTCGCGCATGCATTCCCGGGGTCAAATGTATGTGTTGCGTCCTCACCAAATCCAACATTCGTCACCAGATTTCGCGCGGGAAGAATACCGAGCCCACTCTGCGCCCAACAGGAGAACAACCATTGGTAGTCCCAAAAATCAACGTTCCCAGCATGCGCTGTGTCGAAGATCTTGGTCCAGTATTGCTGAAATGCCTCGCTGCCATGGCCTACAGCGAGCAGCCAATCGGTATCCCGCAGGGCAGGCCATAGACTTACGTCACGATCGTAGAGTCGCCAGGCACGGCGCCAACTGGCCCATCCCCAAAAAAACAGGTACCGGCTAAAATAATAACCGTGGGGGGGGGGGGGGTGCAGGCCCTTGGAAATGCTGCCCGGAAATTACCATCACCCGCTCGTCATCACGATAGCGGTCGAGCATTTCTTCGGCATAGCGGAAAAAGCTAGGATCCGGCACGCAATCGTCCTCGAGAATGATCCCTTCCGATTCATTCTCGAAAAACCAATCGATGGCGGTAACCGGCCCCTTCTGGCAGCCCAGGTTTTTGTCGCTGAATAGGGTTTTGACTTGGCACTCCCAATCGATGTGACCGAGTACATAATCACGCACCGCACGCACTTTTTGTTCCTCACCAGAGCACCGATGTCTAGGACCGTCAGCTGCGATAAAAAGCCGCTCTGGCTTTGCCTGCCGAATTGCGCCAAAGACCCTCTTAGTTGTGGCCAATCGATTGAATATGATAAATAAAACAGGGGTCTTCAGGTCCATAATAACACCGACAACTGCAATTTTTGAGTAAAAATACTATTTATAATATTCCACATATTTGTTTTTGTTAGAAAACACACAGGTGGACAGATCACGAGTTTCCTCCAGATTTAATAAAATCATCTTCTTCTATAGAGTATATCCGAATAGCATTCCTCGATATTCAATACAGCGACGGGTTTATAAAGGTGGCCTATTGCTGCTTCAACATCTTCCCTATGTCTTACCTCAACCAATATAAATTCAATCAAATGACGATCAAATTGAATCCCCTTAAGTACTTGCGGCTCATACCCCTCTACGTCGAGAGACAATAAATCTACATGCTTTATTTTGTGTTTTTCCAATTCGTCACTTAAAGTTTTAGCGGGAACCTTAATAGTATAAACATGTTCATCAGACTGCAGAAATTCTGTACCTAATTGTAGATGTTGCTCCTCTTCCTCTTTACTGCTCATCCCGCCCGCAACTACACTCATCAAGTTGCGGTAATGAATTTCTATGTTTTTTTCGTGATATTCAGAAGCGACCAACGCACAATTTGCCACGATACATTTAGGCCGATTCCGTCGACATTTTTCCGCTAAAATTGGAATCGCTTCAATCAGCAATCCTCTCCATCCCTTGTATTTCTCAAAATACAGAGTATTGCTCTGGCTTATGCCGTCATTAGCGCCAACTTCAACGAAAAAACCGTTTCGAAAATCAATATAGGGCAACAATTTTAAATCGAGCTTGTTCAGCGCATATGACCTTCTTTTAAAATGGGACAGCAAAACCTTTATTGGTTTTCTAATCATGACGTGAGGCCAGAACTGTCCATTGTCCCATTAATAGAAGGGGAGCTGAAGTTCCAAAGCCGTCTCTTCCCGTTCCGTAAAAATCGCCGGCCTCGATGTCTAAATATCCAACGGCATTCTGTGGCCAATCAGCTTCCTGTCCGTTCAAAGTAACACGCGCGCCTACCTGATAGCGGCCCATCGAAAGAGGTAGCCTAGGAATAAGGCAACGGAACTCACCTTTAGGCGGCACAGTTTGAAAGGTCTGCCCAACGTAAGAGCTATATAGCACCGAGAGTATCCCCTTATCGTGGATCGAAAAACCTATATCAGCATCTTTTAGTTGTGTCAGCGCATTCGACTGATAGCCAAAAACGAGGACTATATCTAAGCCACTTCGTGATGCGTTTAACTTGTTACCATGTACATCCTCAATATGAAAACTCGTCAACCTGATTGTGCCATTTCCAGATCGGTCTTTTCTTTCAGCCAGCGGAATATCTTCAATCACAGAACGGATAACGTTGCCGATATAGTATTGAATAGTTGATGTGGTGTCGCTCTGCATTACAACACCGCCATTCTCTATCAGTATAGTTTTAGCACAAAGATTCTCTATGGCAGCCATATTATGGCTAACGAAAAGGACTGTCCTCCCTCCCTTTGTTACTTCCTCCATTTTGCCCAAACATTTTTTCTGAAATTGTGCGTCTCCCACCGCCAGAACTTCATCAATAAGAAGGATCTCCGGATCCAAGTGCGCCGCCACGGCAAACGCCAGCCGCACGTACATTCCCGAGGAATAGTGTTTGACCGGCGTGTCGAGAAATTTCTCCACCTCGGAAAAAGCAACGATCTCGTCGAACTTTCTCCTGATCTCCGCCCGGCTCATCCCCAGGATCGCACCGTTGAGGAAAATATTCTCGCGACCGGTCAACTCCGAATGAAACCCCGTCCCCACCTCCAATAGGCTCGCCACCCTGCCCCGCATGGTGATCTGACCTTTGGTTGGGGGGGTAATCTGGGAAAGGATCTTCAACA
>Ga0209212_1007106_pt1 | contig 12517 bp, 21 predicted proteins | sample RifGroC2_FD_183996 | JGI IMG/M metagenome (GOLD analysis project Ga0209212, IMG submission 183996) | Groundwater microbial communities from Rifle, Colorado, USA - Groundwater C2 (SPAdes) (version 2) | ecosystem: Environmental > Aquatic > Deep subsurface > Groundwater | place: Rifle, Colorado...
CAATCGGGTTGGAGATACCCCGAATGCTACGTGCCAAGTTCAAATCGAGACCAGACTTAACCATGAAATATCTTCGTTCCTTCAATCAATTACAATCGGCTCAGCAGTCAACGTTGGGTCACCACTGAAGAAAAATGATAGCGCAACTCGATAAAAAATATATTCGCCTTCGTCCATCCAAAGCTATCAGTCGACTTGTTTGTTATGGTTTGTTCGAAGGAAGGCCGCTCACCACAAGGGGGCGATGGATCAACCCTTTCGTATTCGCTCACTTCGCTGTAGAGAAAAGAATTCCAGCGCTAAGGAAAGTAGATCGGCCAATCTACATTCTGGGCACGGGTCGAAGCGGTACAACTGTTCTGGGCATGGTGCTTTCGATGCATCGTGAATGTGCGTTCCTTAATGAGCCCAAAGCGCTTTGGCACATGATCCATCCCGCTGAAGACTTGATCGGCAGTTATTCCCTTACGGATGCGTCCTACAGGCTGGGGACGGCTGATGTGGATCAAGAGAGACGGCAAACGGCCCACCGACTCTATGGCGCGTGTCTCTCTGCGACATTTTCCCGCAGAATCGTTGATAAGTATCCCGAGCTGATTTTCAGAGTGCCATTCGTAATGGGCCTGTTTGATGATGCTCAGTTCGTATTTTTAATTCGAAACGGTTGGGATACTTGCAGTTCCATTGAAAAGTGGAGTGAGCGACTCGGGCAAAACGTATCGGGGGATACGCATGACTGGTGGGGTATAAATCGACGCAAATGGAAACTGTTGGTCGATCAGATTGTTCCGGAGCATGCGGATCTTGCGCCATATCTGGAAGAGATAAAAGAGTTCACTAGTCATATCGACATGGCTGCAGTTGAATGGATCGTAACTATGCGAGAGGGGATCGCACTTAAAGAACGTTATCCGGATCGCGTCCATGTGGTTAGGTTTGAGGAAATGAGCCGGGACCCGGACCGGATTTTGCGAAATCTCGAGGAGGAACTAGGACTCGCACATGACCCGGTATTCGAGAGTTATGGAGCAAGCACATTGCATCCCGTTGTGCCGGCCAAACCGGAAGCACTGCATTGTGTTATAGCGGCCCCTTTCATGGATATGATGAGGAAGCTCGGTTATGCATAGCCATGTACCAGGTTTGAGAACTTCGCGGATGTACGTTTTTCGGCTCGCGGCTTTGGCTGCGATTGCATTCTTTGCGTTCACCGCTGAGGTCATGGCGCAGCAGCAACTTCCGCCACATTGGCCATGGCGTGGTGTAAGCGTCAATACAGTGTCGGCTAGCCCTGAAATGGTGGCGGCGCTTCTGGATAAGCTCCCCATCAAGGTACTAAGATTCCAGCTTCATGCCTGTCAGGAAGCAAGAGTTAAACGCCTTCCGATTGACGTTGCGTGGGAGCACTCCCTTAAGAAAATTTCGCCCATGCTTCAAGTTGCACAACAGCGAGGTGTGGTTACGGTAATCAATGTTAGCAAGTTCTGTCTGGGGGGTGATCAAAGAAAGGCGGCCTTTTGGACAGACGAGCAGGAGAAAAAGCGCATCTATGCAATGATCGATAGAATCATTGAGCAAACCAGCAAATTCGACCGGTCGCTGATCGCCTATGATTTCTTCAGTGAGCCTCTGGTTATCACGCCTTCAAGGAGGCGTTTGCCGCCCCCTGATTGGAACGATTATCTTGCTGGAATTGTGAAACATGTCAGAGCAAAAGATGATACATCTTGGATGGTTGTGTCTGCCGGCCCCGGGATGAATCCGGTGGGGTATGCCGATCTGCATCCAGTTTCCGACAAGAGAGTCATCTACAACGTACATATGTATCTACCGACGCAATTTACCCATCAAGGACTGGCCCACATCCCCTGGGGCGTCACATATCCGGGCGGCGTAAAGGGGGTTTACTGGGACAAGCACAAACTGCGCGGTGCGTTGGATGTCGTGCGTGATTTTCAAATAAAGAATGAAGCGTTGGTGTGGGTGGGCGAATTTAGTGCCGTACGTTGGGCTGAAGGTTCTGAACTGTACATTAAGGACCTTGTGGATATCTTTGAAGGGTATGGGTGGGGGTGGGCGTATTTCAGCGCTTCCGGCTTCCATGGTTGGAATCCGAATTACAGCAGGCACTATGCTTCAAATCAACGAATGGCTGCAGACCAGTTCGAAGGTGAGCGGTCTATGCGCTGGCAGACGCTGCGCTCAATATTCAAAGTTGAACAAGGTATTAATCAGTGAATGAAATTGCTTTGCCACGTGTGGCGATTGTTGGAGCGCGCGGTATTCCGGCCAGTTATGGCGGATTTGAAACCTTTGCCGAAGAGATATCGGTGCATCTCGTGCGCAATTACGGTTTTCATGTGACTGTGGTCTGTGATGCAGAGCAGGAGTCTGCCAATCAAGGACTGACCGAATACAAAGGTGTGCAGCTAAGGTATTCGCGCTTTTCCAAGGGGAAGGATGCGATCCGTTTCTACCATGACTCGATTGCGCGCGTGGTTGAGGATCACGATATCGTTTATTCCTGCGGCCCGGCGGGTGGTTTGTTCGGTTGGCTGGTGCATCGCCACGGGAAAGTCATGATGACCAATCCAGATGGACTGAACAGCCAGCGTTCGAAATGGAGTTATCCCGTCAAGATTGGTTTTCGTATGTTCGAGCGCGCAGCGAGCTATTTCAGTGATCGGGTGATTTGCGATTCCTTTGCTATCCAAGGCTATATTCGTACCCGATATGGCTGTCTGCATACGGATGTCGCCGAGTATGGTGCCTACGCCAATCCTTATGTTCGGGATGATGGACCTGCTGCCGTCAGTTCAGCCAAGGTGCTGGGGGAATATGGGTTGGTTTCCGGTGGTTATCATCTGGTGGTAAGTCGGCTGGAGCCGGAAAACAATATCGAGGCGATTGTCAGGGGCTACCAGGCAGGTGTGCGCAAGTGGCCTCTGGTGGTCGTCGGCCATCTCAAGGAAAGCGGTTTTGTTAAACGCTTGCGGGAGATTGCCGGTGAGCAGGTGCACTTTGTCGGTGGTATATATGACAAGGAGAAACTGGCTATCGTCAGGGCCCATGCAGCCAGTTATTTTCACGGCCATTCTGTCGGGGGCACTAATCCTTCCTTATTGGAGGCAATGGGTTCGCGCAATCTTTGCATTTGTCATGATAATCAATTCAATCGCGAGGTGGTGCAGGGGTTCGGCTTGTTCTTTGCCGATGCGCATGCGGTGAATGAACATCTGATCCGTATCGAAAAGAATGCTTCTGCATTCGAGTCCATGCGCGACGGTGCGCTGCAGCGTGTGCGAGACTATTACAACTGGGACAATATGGCGGTGAAATATCACCGCATCTTCACGCGCGCAGTTGAAAGAGCCGCGAAATGAGCTTGCCGAATTTTGTGATCGCGGGTGCCGCGCGTTGCGGTACCACCTCGCTTTACTATTACCTGAAGCAGCATCCTGACATCGGTTTCCCTAGCAAGAAGGAGCCGAAGTATTTCAGCTCGCTGGGGTTGCAGTTCCCGCATCGCGGACCGGGTGACCAGACGGTGGATCAGTCCGTGGTGCGGGATTTTTCAGATTATCAAAAGTTGTTTGACGGACTGGGGATGTTCACGCGGATAGGCGAGGCGAGTTCGGACTATCTCTACCATCATCGCTATTCGGCGCAGGAGATGCGGCGTGTGCTGGGGGATATCCCCATCATTCTGTGTCTGCGCGATCCGGTCGAACGCGCCTATTCGGCCTATAACAATCTGGTGCGCGACCAGCGGGAAACGCTGGAGTTTGCCGAGGCGTTGGCTGCGGAGGATTCCCGTATCGCGGATAACTGGGATTGGATGTGGGCTTACAAAGCGGGCGGTTTGTATGCCGAACAGGTGGCCGCATTTCAGCAGATGTTCAGCCGGGTGAAGGTGGTGCTGTTTGAGGATTTGAAGCGCGACCCGCAAGCAATCGTCTGGGAGCTGTTTGATTTTCTGGGGGTTGACCCGGATCAAGCGGTGGATACCGGCACCCGATACAGTCATTCGGGCAAGGCGAAGAACCGCCTTGTTGCCTTCCTGTCGCGTCGTGACAACCCGCTTGCGTTTGCCTTGAGGAAGATCGCTCTGAAACTGGTGCCACGCTCTCTGTTGGAACGTGTAGCCAGCCGTTCATTGGAAAAGGACGAGATGGGGGATGAGGTGCGTGAAGAACTGAGATCCTTTTTCAGGGGGGATGTTCAGCGACTGGAATCCCTGCTAGGCCGGAATCTGGAAAGTTGGAAATGAACATCCTCTCGTTCGATATCGAGGATTGGTTCCATCTGCTTGATCTGGATTGCACCGCCAGCGAAGCGCAGTGGGGTGATTTCACGCCCCGGATACACGGCAACGTCGACCGGCTGATCGAGGTGACCCAGCGGCATGGCCACAAGGCGACGTTCTTTTGTCTGGGCTGGGTGGCAGAGAAATATCCCGAGATCATTCGTCGGATCGATGCCGAAGGATTCGAGATCGCGTCGCATTCACATACCCATCAGCTCGCCTATCAGCAGACGCCTGCGCAATTCCGCCAGGATATCGAACGGTCGGTCCATACGCTTGAGGATTTGATCGGCAAGAAGGTAAAGAGCTTTCGCGCGCCCGGTTTTTCTATTGTGCCGGGGATGCATTGGGCGTTCGAGACGCTGATCGAATTGGGGATCGAGTGCGACAGTTCGGTGTTCCCCGCGGCCAGGGGACACGGCGGTTTTGCCGATTTCGGCACTGCGCAACCCGCCGTCATTGAATGCGGTGGAGGGATGCTGAAAGAGTTTCCCATCAGTTTGGGGAGCATTCTCGGTAAGCAGTTTGTATTTTCAGGCGGGGGCTATTTCCGACTGTTGCCCTATTGGTTGATCCAGAGGCTGACGCGGAAGTCGGATTACCTGATGACTTATTTCCATCCACGCGATTTCGATGCGGAACAGCCCGTGCTGGAGATGCCGCTTCATCGGCGATTCAAGTCGTACGTGGGCTTGAAGGGCGCGTATGCCAAACTGGATCGGTGGCTGGCTGAAAATGAGTTTGTGGATATGGCGGCCGCCGATCTTGCTACGGATTGGGGAAGCGCGCCGAGGGTTCGCTTGTGACCTTCGACAACGCATTCAAACCAGGCCGCCTTTTACTGGTGGGCTGAAGGATGAAAAGGGGATGCTAGCTGTTCAGCCTCTTTCGATTTACAATGTAATCCTTGTAATACAAAAAGAGGTATCCCATGGCTATGATGTCTATGCGCTTGCCGGATGAACTGACTAATCAATTAGAAGTGCTGGCAACTGCTACAGGTCGCTCAAAATCATTCTTGGCCGGGCAAGCTATCCGCGACTTTGTTGATCGTGAGTCATGGCAGATTGCTGAGATCATCCAATCTATCGGTGAAGCAGATAACGGTGATTTTGCGAGTGACGAAGAAGTGAATGCAATCAGTGCAAAATGGAAACGCAATGCGGGTTAGGTGGCTACGAAAGGCAATCAAAAATCTCGATGCTGAAGCCGACTATATAGCAGAAGAGAACGCAACTGCGGCAGCCGAAATGTTCGTTTACGTTAAAGCCAAAGTTGATGCGCTGAGTGATTTTCCTGCTACGGGACGCCCCGGTAGAGTTCCGAATACAAGGGAATTGGTGATTGACCGATATCCGTTTGTTGTGCCATACAGAGCAGTCGGTGATGAGTTGCAGGTATTGCGTATATTCCACACCCGCCGCAAGCCACCGAAGGTTTGGTGAAAGAGGGGTTGACCTTCCCCCGAAAAATCGCCTTCCAAGGGTAATGTAAATCACGAGCCATTGGAAAGGAAGACGAATGAATGTGTCAAACAGGCAGAGCAGCAGTATTTTGCGTTGATGCTGGGGTGATTATTGGAGTGTGCTGGGCGGGGGGCATTGAAAGCAGGTACGAGGGGCAAGAGGCAAGGTGCAAGTTAAAGGCAAAGGCAAATTCAGGGGCAAAGGGGCAAGGTAAAGGCGGCAAACAGGGGTTGAGGGCAAGGAATGAGGCGCTGGCGACGGCTGTGCCGGGTGTTGGATGGCTGGATTGCCGTTGGCTTTGCCTCCTTGCAATGTCGGATTTAGTCACTTATCAGTTGAATGATGTCAAAAAGTGACAAGAATCGGTCATTGCGAGCGAAGCGCGGCAATCCAGCCATTCAAAAGGCCTTTGATGAAATTATCTGGATTGCCACGTCGCTGCGCTCCTCGCAATGACTGCCTTTTTGGTTCCGGCTCGTCCGGTTTAGGGCAAACTATTGGTAGCGTTTTCGGCTTGATAATAATTAATCACTAAGTTACACTAAGTGAAACTTAACGACGAGTGAAACTGCGTGCAACCTATCCGCCGCTTGATGCAAAACTTGGCAGCGCTCGCCAGTCCAGATCATTGTCTGTTCACGCCTTATGACTTGCGGGCGCTTGTGCCGGATATTTCCGGGGGGGCATTCAAGACGCTTTTGAGCCGGGCTGTGCGAGAGGGGTATCTGGCACGCGTTTGCCGGGGTATTTACCTGTATGAGCGGGTGTCGCCGCCCGGTGGTTTGTTGTTGTTTCATGCGGCGGCGCGCTTGCGTGCGGATGGTTTTAATTACATCAGCCTTGAGACCGTTCTGAGCGATGCGGGTGTGATCTCGCAGGTTCCCCTTCATCGGATATCTGTGATGTCGTCAGGTCGCAGCAGTGTGGTTGCTTGTGGGCGGTGGGGCACGATCGAATTTGTCCATACCAGGCAGCGGCCCGAAGAGTTGGCGGGGCAACTGCACTATGACGCTCGCTGCAGGTTGTGGCGAGCCAGTGTGCCTCAGGCACTGCGCGATATGCGCGCCACTCATCGAAGTCTGGATTTGATTGATTGGAGCGTGGCCGATGAGTTTGTTTGACCAACTGGTCGATGAGGCCATTAAAAACCAGCAAAATTTGGCTTCGATGCGCATGGCCGTGGAAAAGGAGTTGCTACACCACGATATTTTGCGGGTTCTCAGCCAGGCGGGTTTGTTGGTCAAGCTGACGTTCATCGGCGGGACTTGTTTGCGTGCGTGCTACGGATCCAATCGCCTGAGTGAAGACCTGGATTTCACCGGAGGGGCGGATTTCAGCCGGGATCAATTGTCGGCGATGGCGCAGGTCTTGAAGGATAGCCTCAAGGTCAAGTATGGTCTTGATGTCGAGGTGAGCGAGCCCATCCGAGAGGAGGGCAATGTCGATACGTGGAAGCTCAAAGTGCAAACCCGACCGGACCGCAAGGATCTGCCTGCCCAGCGCATCAACATCGATGTTTGCTCGATTCCAAGCTATCAGCCCCGTCCTATGATTTTGCTCAATCCGTATGGGGTGGAAATGGGAACCGGTGGCTTGATCTTGCAGGCTGAAAGTCGTGAAGAAATTTTTGTCGACAAAGTGCTGGCGTTTGCGTTGCGTCCCAACCGTATCAAAAATCGCGATTTGTGGGACATGGCCTGGCTTCATCAACAAGGCGTGAAGCCCCGGATGGATTTGATGCCGCCCAAACTCAAAGACCATCACAGTGACCCAAGGCAGTTTATGAAGTTATTCGATGAACGCCGGCAGATGCTTCAGGCCGATGCCAAAGTCGCCGCCGAATTCAGGCAAGAAATGCGTCGATTCCTGCCGGCGGATGTGGTGTCGCAGTCGGTGGATACGCCCATTTTTTGGAGTTTTTTGGTCGGTTTCATAGATGATCTGTACATGCAAACCCGGAGTGCCTTGTCAGGTTAAAGTTAAAGGTCACCTGTGTGAACTCGCCCTTTGTTGATATAGAGGCAACTTAAATGATTTTAGTAACCGGCAGCGCGGGCTTTATCGGCTCGAATTTCGTTCTCGATTGGTTTGCGCAAAACGACGAGGGCGTAATCAGCCTCGACAGGCTGACCTACGCGGGCAATCTGGAGAACCTCGCCTCGCTGAAAGGTAATCCCCGCCACATCTTCATGCATGGCGACATCGGCGATGCAGAATTAGTTGGCAAGCTGCTCGCGGAACATCGTCCTCGCGCGGTAGTCAACTTCGCGGCGGAAAGCCATGTCGACCGCTCGATCCACGGTCCGGGCGATTTCATCCAGACCAACATCGTCGGCACCTTTCATCTGCTCGAAGCGGTGCGTGCTTACTGGCAAGAACTCCCCTCTCCTCCCTCACCCCGACCTTCTCCCACAGGGAGAGGGAGTTCTCACGGGGTTGGGGGTGAGGGCGTAAGCAACGTACAGTCCGGCACCTATCGCCAGTGGCTTGAAAAAAATTATACCGAGCGCGGCTGATGAACCTAAATTCCTCGGTTGGTGGGTTTGTAGGTGCGAATTTATTCGCACGCTCAACGAGTTATGTGCGAATAAATTCGCACCTACACTGTCGGCGTAACGTATTGGATAGTCAGAGTATTCATTTTCAACCGTTGGCAGCATGACCGAGGCGATAACTACCTTGACACCCCCCAAACGTAAAGGACTTATTCTAGCCGGCGGGTCTGGCACGCGTTTGCATCCCGTCACGATGGCGGTATCCAAACAACTTCTGCCGATTTACGACAAGCCGATGATCTATTATCCGCTCAGCACCTTGATGCTGGCCGGGATACGCGACATTCTGATTATTTCCACCCCGCAGGATACGCCGCGATTTCAGCATTTGCTGGGCGACGGCGGCGCATGGGGATTGAATTTGCAGTATGCCGTGCAACCCTCGCCGGACGGATTGGCGCAGGCGTTTATTATCGGTCGCGAATTTATCGGTAATCATCCTTCCACGTTGGTGTTGGGCGATAACATCTTTTACGGGCATACATTCCAGCAGCAACTGGAAAGTGCGTCGCAGCGGGGTGAGGGTGCGTCGGTGTTTGCGTATCATGTGCACGACCCGGAGCGTTATGGGGTGGTGGAGTTCGATGCTGGTGGGCGAGCCATTTCGCTGGAGGAAAAGCCGAAACAACCCAAGTCAAATTATGCGGTTACCGGGCTGTATTTTTACGATAACGACATCGTGGATATTGCCGCAAGCCTCAAACCTTCAGCGCGCGGGGAGCTGGAAATCACCGACGTGAACCGCATCTATCTCGAACGTGGAAAATTAGCGGTCGAGATCATGGGGCGCGGCTATGCCTGGCTGGATACCGGCACGCATGAGTCGTTGCTTGAAGCCAGCCAGTTTATTCAGACCATTGAGCATCGCCAGGGATTGAAGATTGCCTGCCCTGAAGAAATTGCATTCCGCAAAGGCTTTATTGATGCCGCACAACTGGAGAAACTTGCCGCGCCGTTGCTCAAGAGCGGCTATGGAGATTATCTGATGCGGGTGCTCAAGGAAAAGGATTTGCCACAGTGAAAGCAATTCAAACCACCATTCCAGATTTGCTGATTATCGAACCCAAAGTGTTTGGCGACGATCGAGGTTTCTTTTTTGAAAGTTTTAACCGGCGCAAGTTTGCCGAACTGGTTGGCCGGGAGGTGGATTTTGTGCAGGATAACCACTCGCGCTCGGCAAAAAATGTGCTGCGCGGGCTGCATTACCAGATTCATCATCCGCAGAGCAAGCTGGTTCGCGTGGTTCAGGGGGCGGTTCTGGATGTCGCGGTAGATATCCGCAGAAGCTCGCCGACTTTCGGGCAACATTTCGCAATAGAACTATCTGCCGAAAATAAGCGCATGTTGTGGATCCCGGAAGGGTTCGCGCACGGCTTTGCGGTTATCACGGAGACGGCTGAATTTTTGTATAAAACCACGGATTACTGGTTTCCGGAGCATGAGCGTTGCATCCTCTGGAATGATCCGGCCCTGGCGATCGATTGGCGGCTTCTGGCAGCGCCCGTGCTCTCCGCCAAGGATATGCAGGGGAAGACGTTTGCCGAGGCGGAGATGTTTCTGTGAGGCGACAGGAAGTGGCGAAGCAGCATGACTGGATTGCGTATTCGGCGGAGTGGATGCCGGATAGACGCACCTATGTCGGGCAGTTTGTGAAGAAGTTTTATCTGGATGAGCTGCCGCAGTTTTGGAGTGTGCTGGTCGGGGATATGAGCATTGTGGGGCCACGGCCTTTGTCTATTTTGCATTATGAGCGGGACCGGGCGCAGGGCAATGTGACGCGGTTTTTGATCAAGGGCGGTTTGCTGGGTTTGGGGCATGTGAACAAGGGCCGCCTGAGATGGGCAATCCCATTTACGAGTACGAGTATGTGGATCAGTACCTGAAACGCTCGTCGCTTGGGCTGCTGATGCTGGATTTGTGGATTATCTGGCGCGGGGTGATGGTGATTGTGAAGGGCGGGGGGCATTAAAAACAGGTATGAGGTTCAAGGTGAAAGGTTCGAGTTGAAGGCAAAGGCAAAGGCATTCTACGCTTTCCCGAATCTCATCTTCCGTATCTCCTGTAGCACTTTTGTCGGTTTCATATCACACCCTTGGGGCACTTTGGCAACCGGCCAGGCCAAGAAAGCGTGACCGGGACTGCTGGCAAGGTTGTTTAATAGATTGTTCATGGGTAGAATGCAAATGGTCAGAGTTAGCTAATCAGGAGGGAAAAATGCTATCCGTCAATATGTTGCAAGCAAAATCTAATCTATCCAAGTTGGTTGAGTCTATCGAGAATGGTAGCGAGGAAGAGGTGATCATCGCACGCAATGGTCGCCCTGCCGCCAAGCTGGTGTCTGTGGAGGATGTGGTGCTTGGGCATCGTATTGGTGTGGCTAAGGGGCGTTTCGTTGCTCCCGCTGATATTGATGTTTCGAATGATCAAATTGCGGCGCTATTTATTGGGTCGAATTAGTCGATGAAAATATTGCTGGATACCCATATTGCGCTGTGGGCGGTGAGCGATGATTCCAGGCTTTCACTACAAGCTCGGGAGTTGATTGCCGCGCCGCGCAATCTGGTGTGGGTGAGTGCGGTCAGTGTTTGGGAAATTTCAATCAAGCATAGTTTGGGGCATGGAGAGATGCCTATTTCGGGCGCGGAGGCACTCGAATTTTTCAGGCAATCGGGCTATCGTATGTTGCCTGTTTCACCCGAGCACGCTGCCGCTGTTGAAAATCTGCCCGCGCACCACCAATATCCTTTTGATCGCCTATTAGTGGCGCAGTCACTCACTGAACCGCTTCGGTTACTCACGCATGATGCTACTGTTGCACGCTATAGTGATACGGTCATTTTTGTGTGACTTGCGGGTGATTTCGTTCCGGAAGGACGGAGCGGCATGACTGGATTGCGTATTCGGCGGAGTGGACGCCGGAGAGTCGCACTGTCGTCGGGCAGTTTGCGAAGAAATTTTATATGCCAAGGTTCAAGGTTCAAGGGGCAAGTTAAAGGCATCGTCGTTGGATAAAGGCGGCTGGATTACTTTGTTGGCCTGCGGCCAATCCCTCGTTCCATTCGGGACCGCCACTGCGTGGCGTCCTGCGCCCTGCGGGCTGGTGCTTCGCTCGCAATGATAGGGGTGGCTGCGCCGGCTGTTGGATTGGCTGGATTGCTTCGCTTCGCTCGCAATGACGGGGAAGGGTGTCATCGCGAGGCCGCAGGCGTGGCGATCCAGATGGGTCGAAAGATATGTGGCCAAGGGCGTTGTTGGATAAAGGCGGCTGGATTGCTTTGTTGGCCTGCGGCCAATCCCTCGTTCCACTCGGGACCGCCACTGCGTGGCGTCCTGCGCCCTGCGGGCTGGTGTTTCGCTCGCAATGACGGGGAAGGGTGTCATCGCGAGGCCGCAGGCCGTGGCGATCCAGCGGGTTAAAAAAGGCATGTGGCCAGAGGCGTTGTTGGATGAAGGCGACTGGATTGCCGCGTCGCTTCCCGCCACGCTTCGCTCGCGGATAAAGGCTTATTCTCGCAATGACGCGGCCCCGCAAAGACGGGGGTTTGGAGGGGAGATGGAAAAGCATCCCGCTGTTTATATTTTGGCGAGTCAGCGTAACGGCACGCTTTATGTCGGGGTGACTTCTGATTTGGTCAAGCGGGTGTGGGAGCATAAGAACGATTTGGTGGATGGCTTTTCGCGGCGGTATGGGGTGCATGTTTTGGTGTATTTCGAGTTGGCTGAATCCATGTATGCGGCGATTGCTGGGGAGAAGCAGATCAAGGCTGGGTCGAGGGCGAAGAAGTTGCAGTTGATCGAGTCGGTGAATCCGGAATGGAATGATTTGTATGCCAGCATTGTTTGAGGTTGTCGGCTGCGCCGGGTTGTTGGATTTGCTGGATTGCTTTGTTGGCCTGCGGCCAATTCCTCATTCCACTCGGGACCGCCACTGCGTGGCGTCCTGCGCCCTGCGGGCTGGTGCGTTGCTCGCAATGACGGGGAAGGGTGTCATCGCGAGGTCGTAGGCCGCGGCGATCCAGATGCTGGATTAGGCTTGGAGAGAGGCGTTGTTGGATAGATGCGTCTGGATTGCTTCGCTTCGCTCGCAATGACGGGGAAGGGTGTCATCGCGAGGCCGCAGGCGTGGCGATCCAGATGGGTCGAAAGATATGTGGCCAAGGGCGTTGTTGGATAAAGGCGGCTGGATTGCT
>Ga0209212_1007107_pt1 | contig 12517 bp, 12 predicted proteins | sample RifGroC2_FD_183996 | JGI IMG/M metagenome (GOLD analysis project Ga0209212, IMG submission 183996) | Groundwater microbial communities from Rifle, Colorado, USA - Groundwater C2 (SPAdes) (version 2) | ecosystem: Environmental > Aquatic > Deep subsurface > Groundwater | place: Rifle, Colorado...
CAGGGATCGGATGATGGTTTCAATATTGCCGCCTGCGCGAAGCTCATCCATCCGGCCTATGGTGGCGACGACCCGTTGGCTGATTTTTCCTCCTTTCCGGCGGTTCTCGACGAGTTGGAGGTATTCGTTGCGGCCTGACTTCTTGATTCGTGCAAACATAGGGGACTCCTTTCAAGGACACCCGCAGATTACACATAATATCTTTTGCTGTCAAGCTTTATTTGTAATAACTGTGGCACTACGACTTTGAGATTTTCAAAGACCGATGCAGCATTTACGCGGCTTTCCGAAGGGGGGTACCCCGGGAAGTGTTAAAGATCTGTCAAGCCGCCCCTGGGGAAGAAGTTACTGGAAGATTGGACAGTTGATTAATAAACGATTTTCAGCGTGGTCGTAAACTGATTGTCTATAAATTTCTCTGTCTCAATATTGGAATTCTTTTGGTTGTAGTTATATCCGATTGCAACACCTATCCAATCCTGGATTTGGTAATTCAGGCCGATATTGGCCAGATAGTTGTCATCTGTCCGGGAGTTACCGACAGGGAGGTTATACTCGTTTTTGCTGTAAGATATACCGCCGACCAAATACAGTTTCCACAAGAGCTGCTGATTCACACTAAACCCGATACCTGTATCCGTGAAATGCTCGTGAGTGTCGGATCCTGAGTGCCGGACGTCGCGGTTGATGGTTACCTGGAGGGTAGTCGTCTCTGTGGGCAGGAACTTTACGGAGGTCTCGGCGATCCAGGTGTTTTTGTCTTCACGAAGAAATCCCGTATCGGTTCTTGCGTGATCATAAATCAACCAATGATAACCGATATTGAATTCGCCGCTCAACTTGGCCCCCGGGTCCCAGGTAAAACCTGCGCTGATCCTGCTCCACCTGTAATCCGCATTGTTCGCATCCGATATCTGGGTCGGTCCCAACGTATTGTATTTTCTCTGTCCGTAATGATAACGGAGAAACCCCCAGGTCTTCGAGAGGAATCGTTTTTCCGCGCCGATACCAAATTCGTTGCCCGTGTAATCCTGTGAGTAGTCCAGAATATTATTATACTGCTGTTTGGAGTTGTTGTAGTAGAGCAATGCCCGGAAGTTGCTCATGATGTTGTAGCCGATCTTCGTCTTGAGATCGTTGGTCCAACGTTTCGAGACGCGGCCGATTCCATACTGGGCTGCATTTCCATACGGGTCCTCCACACTGGCATAGATGTCGCTGATCCCCATGATGAGCCCGCCGGGCGCCTGATAGTATACATCCAGGGTTCCCTGGTTGTTCTGCCAGTTGTTGTTGGTATTTGAACTGTAGAATGCAAAATTGCCCTGATAGCCGAGATTAATGAAGCCCCTCTCAGGGATCGATAAGTTCAGAAGCAGGCCGGGCTTTACGCTGGTAATCCAGTCGGATACCTTTCTTTCTTCCCTGGTCGTCTGGGCGCTCTGATATTCTTCACCGTTGCCCCTAAAGATATTGTCGTCATAGATTCCTTGCATCTCCACAACGGGAATGATGGAGAGATTCCCGAACTTGATGTTTCCTCCCTGCTGGGCCGGGAGGGTCGTCGGCAGAACCATCAGCATAACCGCCACGATGCAGATGATGAGTTTTGCTTTTTTCATGGCCTCTCGTGTGTCAAGAAGGGAGCAACGTTATTAGAAGAATCCCTCGATAATCTATCCCTCCCCCGCCGATGGCTGTCGGCAGGTCCGCATAGAGAAACACGCTGCCGTCCCACATCCGGCCTAAATCGTATTTATATATAACGATGATAAAAAAGCCAGGAATATTTAGTGCATTTATGATAAAATATCAACAAATAAATTCAGGGTTATTGTATTACAACAATTTTATCTATATAGACGTTTATCGGTTGTAGATCTTGAGCGACACACATCTCTTCTGTAAACGAGAAAGCGGAGCTGTGTAAATGGGGTCACCAATTTAAAGAGGTAATTAAAATCGCCCGGCAATGTGCCGGGGGAAGTTATCGATGATTGATCCAATGGGGTGAATAAAGTGGATAATGCAATAATCCCTTTAAATAATTTCTGGCAAAAAAATGTCTACTTGTAACCGGCGGCAGAAGTTTCCTGGGGGTGCATCTCTCAGATACTTTGTTGAGTCTGGGCGCCGAAGTGCATGCAACTATCGACAGCGCACCTATTGAACCAAGAATACATAAGCCGGTAATTGATATATTAACAAAAAATGTAAGTAATTGGACATGGGATGTGGCAGATTATGATTCAAGTGGAATTTTAAAAATTATTGATGAAGTAAAGCCAGAAGTCATATTCCATACCATAGGATTAGTTAACGTCCTTACACAAGATTTGTATGGCAGCCTTAATGCAAACACAATAAGTATTGTGAATTTATGTCATGCAATCATTCAATCAAAAAATCAGCCTATAGTCATTATCTCTTCAACAGACAAAGTTTACGGAAAGTGCCAAGAAGCCAAAGAAGATACACCGATGAAATCGGGAAGTCTTTATCAGACGACGAAAATTTGTGGTGATCTTTTAGTACAAATGTTTCTCTCAGAATTCAATATCAGAGGAATGATAATGCGGAGTGCGAATTTTTATGGGCCATACGACTGGCACCAAGAACGTCTTATACCCACTTGTATCCTTTCCTGTCTCGAAGATAATCCTATTCAATTTCGTAGTGATGGTAAACAGGTATGAGAATATCTCTATATTAAGGATGACGACCTCGTAAAAAGTCACACGGCGATTCTGATGGTGTAGAGCACATTTTCAGTCGTCGATTTGAAAATATCTCTGAGCCGGCGCCACGAGCTCAGAAAATGTTCTTTGACATCCCCTATAATAGAGCAGATGACGGCAGAAACCGCCACGGGAGCTGGTTTGAGGGCATCCAGGACCCTTTTCACCCTGGCCGCCCGGAAAAGGTTGACGCCGATGGCCTTTAAACGGGCACAGTAACCTACAGCGTCCAGACCCCGAACCCGGAGATGCTTGATCCCTGTCTGTTTGTCCATCCCCGAGAAGGTCGATTCAATCCCGGAGCGCCAGCGGTACTTGTCTTTGAACTCCGGGGTATGTTCTCTGGCCCGGTGGGCGGCGTTCCGCAAGGCCTTAAGATCAAAACGAAGATAATGACGCTTCTGAGCCGGAGATCGCAGAAATCACGGCTGAATTGGGAGACCTTCAACCGGTTATTAAGGCGATATCCACTACCGGCGCCGATTGCCATACACTCGATCTACTGTAACGCAGCGAAACCGTGATACGAGGAGCCGGATGCCTTAATTGGGCACGTCCGGATCTGTGAGGGCTGCGCACTGAAAGGTGCGCGGCTACTCGACCTCATAAGGTGTGAGCTTTTTTCAATGTGGGCAATGTAACCTATGAACATTTTGAAGAGTCTGATGCATCCCCTGCCAGAGTATGTGTTCCGGCCAAGTCAGATCTGGTTACGTCTAATACGAGAGTTTAATCAACGTGTTCATACTTATGAGGATTTGACTTTGCCATGGGGGCTCGCAATTCGAGTGCGGCCAGCGGAGGCAATCGGCTCCTGTATCTGGAGATTGGGGATTCATGATCTTTGCACCAGCGAGACCATCGCGCGACTGATTGATCCGGGTGACCTCGCCGTTGACGTGGGCGCGAACATCGGCTACATGTCGAGCATTATGGCGCGCCGGGTAGGCCCGCAAGGACGCGTGATTGCTTTTGAACCTCATCCAGATATCTATAACGAACTGGAATTCAATGTCGGTCATTGGAAAGACAAATCGGGTATAGGCTCGATTGTCTTATACAATATGGCTCTTAGTAATCAAGCCGGAGAGGGTGTGCTCGGTATTCCTGCAGAGTTTGACATCAATAGGGGATTAGCGCAACTGGTCTTGAATAGCGATACTGCAAACACTTTATTGGTTAATCTGGGATGCCTCGATGAAATTATGGAGAACGAAAAAATTGGATTACTCAAATTGGATGTTGAGGGATACGAAGAGAATGTCTTGAGGGGTGCGGAGCGGCTATTAAAGCATCGACTCATCCGCGATATAGTCTTTGAATCGTATAAATGCTATCCCACTCCAGTAACTCAATTACTGGAGGAACATGGCTATCACATTTTTGAACTCGATTTCAAGTTGCTTGGTTTGACGGTCAGACCCGCTGGTTCATCGCATAATCAAGTACGTCGTTCGGTAGACGTGCCCAACTATTTGGCGACGATAGACCCGGCTCGCGCACTTGTTCGATTACGTAAGACAGGATGGATCGTGCTGAATACATCATTGTTGGGTAAGATAAAAGTTTCGATGGATTCGCGAAAGAGCACTGAAGGCATATAAGAAACGCCATCAGTCTACAGGGTATGGTAATGGTTGTCGCGACAATGCTGGGACCAACATCTGTCGTGGTGTTCTCAACAGTAAGAACCCTCACCCGCCTGGGGCTGCAGGCTATGGAAATGATCAACAGTACCGTTTGGCCAGAAATATCCGTAGCCTATGGTGCTGATGATAGGAGCCTTGTAAGGAAATTGCACCGAGAGCTTTGAATTACTCCTGAAATTGGGCAAATCGTCATACCTGCGAAAGCCGATATCCAGTCTTTTCAAGACCTTCTGAACCACGGCTTTCGCCGGGGTGACAATAAAGAGTAGATTTTCAAAGGTCTCGCACCGGCATTCCTGTCAGGCATCTTTTTGGTTTAAGCCTGGTTGCCATCCTTTGGTTTTTTGGTGAATGGATCATTGAGACCTGGTTTGAAATTTTCAATTTTTGATTCTGGTTCATTTGCCTACCCGTTTTTTTAAAAATTCGGGTCGTGCTTAAAGAAGTTAACTGATGATGCTGATCAACTTTTCAATTATGGCGACACGGTTCACCTCAAAATACTCAGTTATGGGAGCTGTTTCATGTCTGATCCGCCCGTTGCTCCGCTCCCGGGCAGACCTCTCCCTATATTTACACCGTTCCGAGGATTTTCTCCCCCCGGAACAGATTGAAGGCCATCTGCCGGAAGAAAACATCAATGGCATTCTTAGCAATCCTGGTAAAGCGGGCACGAGAGGCATTGTTGTACAGGTGGCTTAACCCGAAGTACTGTTCGAGAGGTTTGAATTTTCCAAAATTTGGTTAGAGGTTGATTTTCTGCCCGACTTTTCAAAAAATCGGGACTCGGTCGAGGATATTACCGGCGAATGTTGAGCAACTTTTCAGCTATGGCAACACGGTTCACCTCAAAATACTCAGTTATGGGAGCTGTTTCATCGATGATCCACCCGTTGCTCCACACCCGGGCAGACCACTCCCTATATTTACACCGTCCCGAGGATTCTACCCCCTCGGAACAGATTGAAGGCCATCTGTCGGAAGAGACCATCCAGGGCATTTTTGACTATCCTGGTAAACCGGGCGCGAAACGCATGGCTGTGAAGGTGACTTAACCCGAAGTATTGTTCCACGATGTAACGCTTCTTTGATATCCTTTTATTTCGCTCTTTCTCATAGTCGGTCAATTTCGTTGACTTTGTGTCTCTTCTCATGATGCCGTCTGCAATACCGTTCATGTGGAGGAAGTTCCGATTGGGCTCGCCATAATACCCCTTGTCGGCATAGACCTTCCCAATGGGTTCCCCGGTATGGCAACTGGCGGTGACGCAGTAGGGAAGATAAACGCTGTCATTGACCGAAGCCGGGGTCAGTTCCGTGGCAAGGACAAATCCGTGATTGGTATCCACACAGGCGTGCTCATTGAAACCATAATGAAGAATGTCTTTCTTTTTCACCCAGTCCGAATCCAGATCCCTTGAGAATTTGAGAAGATTCCCGTTCTTGTCCAACTTCCCTTCCGGGGTCTCTCTCTTCTCCCGTTGCTTTTGGATCTCCTCGTTGCTGATGGGATGGCTGGCGGATTGGACCAGGCGGGCGTCCACAGCCACGCCCTCGTTAATGGTTAATCCCTTCTTGGAGAATTGTTGAAGCACGACGCTGTTGATCCGGGTCATCGCCTCTTTGGACAGACGGCCCCGAAACCGGGAAAAGGTGGAATGGTCGGGTGAATGCTGATCGAAGGACAAACCCATGAACTTCTTGAAGGAGATCCGGTCGTTGATCTGGTTTTCCAGCTCCGGGTCCGAATCAATCCGGTACCACTTCTCCAGGAGAAGCCCTTTCAGGAGCATCAGTGGAGAATAAGCGTCGGCGCACTCGCGGCTGGTCCCGATGGTATAATGAGCCATCAGAATCTCTTCGACCTGCGACCAGTTGATGACCTGGTTGATTTTTTCCAATCTCTTGAGGCTGCGGTTATGTTCCATAGATTTCAGAAGCGATACTTCGGCGAAGGTCATGTTCTGATCGATTTGTTTGTATCCCATATCCCCTCCAGTAAGAAATTTGATGGCTGAAATATGGCACAAATACGGTGATATGTCAAGTAATATTAAATATTTATTATGATTTTTCCGGGAATTTCTTATGCATTTTTTATTCGGATCACTCTCCCGAAAAACTCGATCCGGTCTCCTCGTCGGGAGCTTCCAGAGGGAGCTCATTGTTGATTGATCCGGGAAAAATCGGAGTTATGCAAACGTCTCGAGGTGACGACAAGCGGATACTATGCCTGGGTCAAGCGTCCGTTTACCATCCGGCAGCGGGAAGAGATGAGACTGGAATTGGAGATCCGCGCTGCTCATAAATGGACGCGTCAGACATATGGTCCGGAGCGCTTGCAGCGAGATTTGGCCGATAACGGCGTTGTCGTGGGGGTTCACCGGATCAAGCGGATTCGCCGGAAGCTCGGCCTGCGTTGCCGGCAAAAACGGAAGTTTAAGGTTACGACGGACTCCAGACATTCTCTACCCGTGGCGGAGAACCTGCTGGACCAGAAGTTCGAGGCATCCGCGCCGAACCAAATCTGGTTGAGCGACATCACTTACATCCCCACTGGGGAAGGCTGGCTGTATCTTGCCGGCCATAAGGATCTTTTTACCGGAGAAGTCGTAGGTTATGCCATGGCGGAGCGTATGACGAAGAATCTGGTCATCCAATCCTTTCTGAGGGCGTTGACCGCCAAACAACCCGCAGCGGGTTTGATTCACCACTCGGATCGGGGCAGCCAGTATTGCGCCCAGGAATATACCTCGTTGCTTGACCGGTGCGGGATGAGGGCATCCATGAGCCGGAAAGGAAATTGCTACGATAACGCCCCTATGGAAAGCTTCTGGGGCATGCTCAAGAACGAACAGATTCACCATTGCCGGTATGCAACCAGACAAGAGGCTATACAGGACATTACAGAGTACATCGAGATTTTCTATAACCGGCAAAGAAGGCAGGCCAGACTCGGTTTCCTGTCTCCCGCAGCTTTTGAACGATGGTTCTATGAAAAACGACTGGTAGCATGAAAGGTTTGGTGTCCACTATTGACGATCGACCTCAAAGGGTATATGGAAGATGTAAACTTATGGAGAAAAAAGGACTTTTAAACAGGCGTTAATAGACATGTCTATATAGTCAGGAAGAAAGAGAGAAATGGGCGAGGTCAATAACGATCAAGGTATATTAGTCAGTCTTTGTATGTCGACTTCCCTGCGAGCGGATCTATTTCCTGAAAGTTTCGCGGGGATACTGAAACAAACCTACAGTCCACTGGAGATTATTGTCTTGGCGGATGGATCCGATCCTGGATCTGTCAAGATCTTAGAGGCCTGCAGAGATCCTCGAGTGCGTTTCATAACCACACCTAAATCTTCGGGTATGGTTCCTGCCTGGAACCGGGTATGTCGTGAAGCCAAAGGGAAGTATATGCTTTTTTGCGCGGATGACGATGTCCTCCTTGAGAACGCAATCGATCAACAAATCGAGCTAATGGAAAAGTATCCCTCAGTGGTCTTCTGCCATGCAGACTGGACGGACATCGATGATGATAGCAAGGAGCTAAATCGACATATATTCCATCGGGGTCGCTTTATCGATCCTGGATTGTCTGCGTGGCCTAAGTACCTTATTGCCACGCAATGTTGTATGCAGACAACGGTTATGCGACGGTCTGCTTGGGAGCAGGTAGGAGGCTGGGATGAAGATGCTGGACATCCAGGAGACAATTCCCTTTATCTGAAGCTCCTGAGAATCGGTGACGTGGGCCACGTTCCCAAAATAGCATGTAAGTATCGCGTGCGTACACGCATACCAGATTCTTGGGGAAAAGGATTTCGAGATCTCCGCCAATACTACGCGCTCGCGATGAAGCACCTTTCGAATCCTCCGGCAGGCATACCGGTTTCCCTTGAGGTATTGCGAAAGCGCCTGATGAGTTATTGGGCACGCCGGGCTGTTTCACTTGGACTTTACCCACCAAACCAAGAGGATGCGTGCGAGTTGAGGAATTGGATGGCAGGTCATGTGTGGCCGGAATCCTTGACGGGACAAACATGTCAGGCTCTGGACAAGGCCGGAGCACTTGTCTTAATGGAAGCGGCCAATCGTGTAGAATACAAACTCCGGCAGATCGTAAAGCCCATTGTTGCTATTTGGTACAAAACTTTTACATCGATTTAAGGAGATCGAGATATGAGAGCTATTGTCACCGGTGGAGCCGGATTTATTGGATCACATGTGGCTGAGATTCTCCTGGCTGAAGGCCACCGGGTTTTAGTTTTAGATGATCTGTCTGGCGGGTATCTGGGAAATATTCCATCGGGAGCTGATTTTGAAAAACACTCAGTTAATGAACCGCTCGATGACCCGTTTTCAAAATACCACCCCGACTTTGTGTTTCATCTTGCAGCATACGCGGCAGAGGGGCTTTCGCACCACATTCCGGTCTTCACTTTTACAAACAATGTGTCTGGCACAGCTAATGTGTTAGGTGCAGCCTATCGCGCAAAAGCAAGGCACTTTGTCTTTACTTCCTCGATCGCAGCCTATGGGCATCCGAAAAGTACCGAACCTTTCAGCGAGAGGACAGCATGCCATCCTGTGGACCCTTACGGTGTGGCTAAACTTGCGTGCGAGTACCATATCAGGGCTTGTGAGCAATATTATGGAGGCCCCGCATTTACCATTTTCCGGCCCCACAATGTTTTCGGCCCGCGCCAGAACATTTCGGATCCTTATCGCAATGTTGTCGGGATTTTTATGGCCAAGGGCATGCGTGGCGAGCCGATGCCCATATTTGGCGATGGCGCACAAACGAGGAGTTTCTCGTATATCTCAACCGTAGCTCATTGCATTGCTGCTGCGCCTCGCATGCCCGCATCGAAAAATATGACGATCAACATCGGAGGAGATGAGCAAATGACTGTCCTCAAATTAGCGCAAGAGGTTAGTCAGGTGCTGGGCGTTCCCGAAATGATTGATTGGTTACCGCCGCGAAAAGAGGTTGTGCACGCGCACTGTCGACACGATCTGGCTCGGAGGTACTTTGCAGATATCTACAAGCAATCCGTTAATATCAAGGAAGGTCTTTTAAGAATGGCCAAATTCGTTCGCGAAACACCAATCCCTCCCCCAACCAACTGCCCGTCGCCAATCGAGATTATGGATCTCTTGCCGCCAAGCTGGCGCGAAAGAGTGTCAGCGCCGGTGCACAGCGCGATGTAGTCAGTCCAATCAACGATCACACCTATGGTAAATGTTAGCAAAATCCTTTTACCAGATAATCTATAGATGAATTATGGTCTTCGTAATCGTATCTTTCATGGCCTCGCGGCCAAGGGCTTTGGCCAAATCATTACCGCCTTAATTCAGGTAGTGAGTGTTCCTCTATTTATTCACTACTGGGGAATTGAACTGTACGGTGAGTGGTTAGTTTTATGCACGATCCCCGCGTATTTTGCCATGAGCGATGTAGGCTTCGCCAGCGTTGCCGCAAACGATATGACCATGCTCGTGGCAAAAGGTGAGAGGCGAACCGCCCTTGAGGTCTTCCAAAGCACGTGGGTTTTTGTCTCCGTTACCTCCTTTCTTGTCATAATCATATTCGTTCCGATGGTGTGGATTATCCCCTTTGACAAGTGGTTGCAACTTCGGAGTCTTACCGACTTCGAAACGGCGGCTGTCGTTTCTTTCCTGATTTTACACGTACTCCTTGGCTTACAGGGCGGGTTTTTACACGCCGGGTTCAGATGCGAAGGTCGTTATGCTCGCGGAATTCTTTGGTCCAACCTGATGCGTCTTGCTGAATTCACAGCGGTAACCATCGGCGTTTGCCTGGGAGCGACTCCCTCAGTGGTTGCCCTACTTTTTTTGGGTACGAGGATTGGTGGAAGCTTTATGTTCTGGTTAGATCTGCACCGATGCAGCCCGTGGATTGTCTTCGGGCATCGTCTGGCTACCCGAGCCTCTATCAAGCGGTTGGCTTTCCCAGCTCTTACTTTCATGGGTTTCCCAGCGGGAAACGCCATCAGTCTGCAGGGTATGGTAATGGTTGTCGCGGCAATGCTGGGACCAACATCTGTCGTGGTGTTCTCAACAGTAAGAACCCTCACCCGCCTGGGGCTGCAGGCTATGGAAATGATCAACAGTACCGTTTGGCCAGAAATATCCGTTGCCTATGGTGCTGATGATATAAGCCTTGCAAGGAAGTTGCACCGGCATTCCTGTCAGGCATCTTTTTGGTTGTGTTTAAGCCTGGTCGCCAGCCTTTGGTTTTTTGGTGAATGGATCATTGCCATTTGGACTCACGGACAAGTAACACCTGATGGCAATTTAATGCGGTTATTGCTCGCTGTTATCTTCGCCAATTCCCTCTGGTACACAAGTTCAGTGGTGATGGTTGCAGTGAACAGACATCAGCAGATGGCTTTGGTATATCTGATCGGAACCGGTCTCTCTCTGCTCTTGGCCAGGGCCTTCATTCCTGTATTCGGTCTTGACGGTGCTGCTTTGGGGTTGCTGGTCATTGATGTGGTCATGTCAGTCTATGTGGTAAGAAATTCATTGAAACTCCTGAACGACAGGCTCGGCGATTTTCTTCAAAGCGTGTTGGTTCCCCCTTTTTATCTCCTTTACATGCGTAGAGTAAGCCGCTGAAGGCTATTTTCAGCGGGAATATTCGTCGGGATTAATTTGTTGATAGGTGCAAATGATGTCACTGTAAAGCGCTTACTGCTCATCAGGCACTACTGATTTTTGTTCTTTGTAGCCCCGTTTTTCAAAAAAGAGGGGGCAAATATAAACCAAATCGTAAAATGACGAAATTCAAAGGTCTCCATACTTCAATATTTTAAAGGGTTTGGTCCGACCACAATACCCCCCGGTCAATCAAAAGAGAGAATCATGGATAAATCACTTCTTACAAAAATAATAGGTTTCCCCGCTACCCTTATTCACGGGGACACTTTGGTACTGGATCGGTGGCGGTGGCTTAAGGCACGCTTACCTATAACCAGGAATGGGGAGAAACTGATAGATATCGGATGTGGGACAGGTGCCTTTTCCATCGGTGCTGCTCTTCGAGGTTATGAAGCTTTGGGTCTGAGTTGGGACGAGCGAAAACAGCATGTTGCTGGAGATAGAGCGAAAATATGTAAAGCCGAGTCTGCAAAGTTTGAAGTATTAGATGTCCGAAATCTGGAAACAAGAGATGATCTGATTGGCAAGTTTGATGTCGCCATCTGCTTTGAAACCATTGAGCATATAATCGATGACAGAAAGCTACTTCGAGACATAGCCTCCTGTCTGAAACCGGGGGGCCGCCTTCTGCTTAGCACTCCTTATCTGCTTTACCGCCCTATGACATCAGGAGACTGTGGCCCGTTTTCAAAGACGGAGCGAGATGGTGGGCATGTTAGAAGAGGTTACACAAAGGCAATGCTCTTAGAGTTGTGCAGAGATTCAGACTTAGTCCCAGAGCAAATATCATTTTGTAGCGGAATTCTTAGCCAAAGAATCACTACGATACTAAGAGTTCTTTCTAGGATTCATCCAATATTCGGATGGGCAATTGTCTTACCGCTTCGGATATTGCCACTAGTCGACAAGTTGGCTACTACACTGACCCAGTGGCCATATTATTGTATCTGCTTGGAAGCATATAAGCCACGGTACAGTAAGGATGATGCCAAAGGGGGGGCTGCGCCGGATGGCAAATCCGCTGCGCTCCATTGCCGCCGGTGAGCTTGGTCGTTTAGATCAATCGAACGGGAGTCATCAATATGATACAGAAAGTAAAATATTTGCTAACTTGTATACGAAAACATGTAATGAACGCGGGCTTTTCGTGTCCTTCTTGTGGACACACTGACTCATTCCCGTATTCGGTCTTTCCGGTGCTGCTTTGGGGCTGCTGGTCATTGACATAGTCATGTCAGTCTATGTGGTAAAAAATTCCTTGAAACTCCTGAACGACAGGCTCGGCGACTTTCTTCGGAGCGTGTTGGTTCCCCCTTTGTATCTCCTTTTCCTGCGTAGACCAAGCCACTAACCCAAGTTCATGATTTTTGTTTCAAATTTGGGGTAAATGTACCATTTTCAGAAAGACAGGTGTAATGATATTCGTGAGTTACGCCTGACGGC
>Ga0209212_1007109_pt1 | contig 12515 bp, 11 predicted proteins | sample RifGroC2_FD_183996 | JGI IMG/M metagenome (GOLD analysis project Ga0209212, IMG submission 183996) | Groundwater microbial communities from Rifle, Colorado, USA - Groundwater C2 (SPAdes) (version 2) | ecosystem: Environmental > Aquatic > Deep subsurface > Groundwater | place: Rifle, Colorado...
TTAGCACATCTCCAGCCGAATGAATATAAAAGGATTATAAAGGAATTCTCCAAGGTTACATTCAGATTTTATTCTGACCCTTCGGGTAAATTTCATGATGTGGGTTGCCGTTGTGTAAAAGATAGAAATTAATAGTCCTGAAAAAATCCTTTTTCCATTGCGAGGAGCGAAAGCGGTTGCGAGGCAAAGCCGAAGCAAACTCAAATCAAGAGATTCCTCGCTTTGCTCGGAACAGGCTCCGCAATCTATAACTTATTGATTTATATGAAAACGAGATTGCTTTGCTCTTAATGACAGTTTTTGGAGATTTTTCAGCAGTCATAAATTATCTTGACACATATATGTGTCAACTCACTTATGTGTAATGTCACATCTTTCATTCACTTCTAAATAGTTTTTTAATACTCCTTTTCTATCTAACCATTTGTTTTTAAAACATAAATAAATATCATTTGTTTTCCACTCTCTTTGGCACAAATCTTGATTATAAAATAGCGGATATGAAAATGGGAGAGCAAATTACTAATGGCAGGATATGTACTTTTATCAAAAACCCTGATATTGATTGTTACTGCACCAAGCTTGACAGCCGTTATACTGAGGCAATGATAATTTTTTGCAGCGGGGTTTATGAAAGGTGTTCAGTCTATAAGAGAAAGTCTGCAACTTTAAAATTATCTCAAGATACTCCATCACCCTGACTCTTTTCTCAGAGGATTACCTCCTCATTCCTTTGGGGATAGGGTTGGGGTGAGAATAAAATTCCTGTTTATGGAAGATAAACAAGTTCATGTTGAAGCTAAATTTTTTGTTAAGACACGGTTACATTGTTGGAGACTGTAAATGATTGAACCTGCTAAAAAAATATTCAATAAATTATCAATACCGAATAAAATAGCATTGATTGTTATACCATCAACCATAATAGGACTATCAATTATGTTCATCGCCATAATTGCAACTGAGTGGCTATCAATGAAAACCCACATTGAAAAGGATATCTCGACGCAGGCAATAATTATTGGCTCAAACAGTATTTCTGCAATTACCTTAAATCATGCAAATGCCGCAAAGGAAACCCTCTCGTCACTTTTTTTGTATCACCCCACGTTGTGACCGCAGCTCTATATGATTCAACAGATAAGTTATTTGTCGCATATTTTAAGAATGATTCACACAAAGCACTTGTTTTTTCTAAACCTGCTAAAGAGAAATATTATTATAGAGATAGATATTTGACCGTTACCGAGAGTATCTCCTTAGATAAAAATATTATTGGAAGAATTTCAATAACCACTGATATTCATAATGTCTATTCATCATTAAAGAGGTATATAGTTTATATCGGTATCATTATGGTTTGTGCTTTCTCAGGTATATTTTTGCTATCCGTTTTACTTCATCGGCTGATTATTATACCTTTATTGCAGTTCGGAGATGTAGTGAAATTTATCAGAAAGAGTCACGACCATTCACTTCGGGTAAAAAAATATGCTGATGATGAAATAGGCATTCTCACTGACAACTTTAACTATATGCTGGACTATATTCAGATACGAAATGCAACACTTGAAAGATATAGCAAAGGGCTTGAAGATGAGGTTATAAAAAGGACAAATGAGATGAGGCAGGCAAAGGAATATGCAGAAATGGCGAACAAATCTAAAAGTGATTTTCTTGCAACTATGAGTCATGAGATCAGAACGCCACTGAACGCTATAATAGGCATGACAGAACTTATGCTTTATACAGAGATTACCCCTACACAGAAGGATTATCTTGAGGCATTAAAGATATCTGCTGAATTGCTCTTAAATCTATTAAACGATATTCTTGACCTTTCAAGGGTGGAAGCAGGAAAGCTTGAATTAGAGGAGACTAACTTTGACCTTCGTTCTATAGTGCAAAATATAGTAAGTACCATGTCAGTTCAAGGGAGGAAGAAGGGTCTTCTATTACATACCCATCTCGCCTCCGATGTCCCGGTAAGATTGAGAGGTGACCCTGTAAGATTGAGACAGATAATAATAAATCTTGTAGGAAATGCAATTAAATTTACTGAGAAGGGCAAAGTGGTTATTAAAATAGAAAAATTTGAGCAAGAAGAAATGGAGAAATGGAGAAGCGGAGAATATAATAATAGAGAAATCGTCCATTTGCCACCTTACAAATCCTCTGATTCACTTATCACACTTCACTTTGTAGTAAAAGATACAGGTATTGGAATTCCCGAAGATAAACGCGATAAAATATTTGAGGATTTTGTTCAGATTGATAGTTCAACAACAAAAAAATATGGAGGAACGGGATTAGGATTAAGTATTTCAAAGAAACTTGTAAAAATGATGGGAGGGGAAATATGGGTAAATAGTAAAATTGGAAATGGCAGTACCTTTCATTTTATAGCCCGATTCTCTCCCTGGAGAGCCATCAATGATATCACTTTACAAAAAGCAGTGCCTGATATGGCATTACCGAGAACTCTAATCAAAATCCTCCTTGTTGAGGATGACATTTATAATCAGAAAGTGGCAGCTGGTTTGCTTGAGAAGAGAGGTCACAGGATAACAATAGCAAACAATGGAAAAGAGGCAATTGATATTTTGAGCAGGGAGGACTTTGATCTCGTGCTGATGGATTGCCAGATGTCAGAAATGAATGGATTCGAAACAACAAGGATAATCCGCAATTTGCAATCGTCAGTGCGAAACCATGAGATTCCTATAATTGCAATGACTGCATACGGCTTGAATGGGGACAGAAACCGTTGTATTGAAGCTGGAATGAACGACTATATTTCAAAACCAATAAACGCGAAAAATTTTTTAGATAAGGTTGAACATCCTTTGAGTATTTTGGGCAGGGCAGTAACTTCTCCCGAGGTAAAATCATTTAAAAGTGATGCTATTGACAAATTGGATGTGATGGTACGGTGCGGTGGAGATGAGAAATTTACTAAAGACTTATGGAGACTCTTTGTTCAGGATGCACCTGACAAAATAGAAAGATTAAAGAAGGCATTAATATCCAGAGACCTTAATCTATTGAATAAACATGCCCATTCGTTTAAGAGCGCATCAGGGACTATTGGGGCAGTGTTATTGGCAGATATTTCTTCTCAGATTGAACTTGCGGCTAATGATGGTAATATAGAAATATGTTATATGCTTTCTGAAAAGCTGGAATTTGAGTTTAATAGGGTTGTAACTGCCCTTCGTATTTATCTGTAATGTTCCATTCTCCTCGCTGGAGAAGGTTGGGTGAGTGGGGTTTCCATCTATGGACAAGATTCTTATTGTAGAAGATGATAGGGTATCAAGATTTCTCCTATGTGGAATATTACAAAAAGAAGGATTCTCTATAATAGAAAATTCTAATGGAACAGATGCAGTTGAAATCTTCAAGAGTGAAATGCCTTCCACAGTTCTTCTTGACTTAAAGATACCTGGAAGAGATGGCATTGAGATTCTGACTGAAATAAAAAAAATAGATTCCTCCATTCCAGTTATTGTTATAACAGGCTTATCTGATGTGGCAACTGTGGTTAATACAATGAAACTCGGGGCATACGATTTCTTAGTCAAGCCTGTTGAATCCAATAAACTCATCGTTACTGTAAAAAGGGCAATTGAAAAGCTTAGATTAGAGAGAGAGATTAATAGGCTCCATGTGAGTGTAGATACATCCATGGAATGGATGTTAGGCAAAAGCCCCCCCATAAAAAGGATAATTGATGAGATTAATAATGTTGCCATAAGTGATTTTTCTATAATTATTCAGGGTGAGACAGGGAGCGGAAAAACATTTATTGCAAATATCATACATAATTTAAGCAGAAGGGCGAAGGGACCGTTTGTCAAGATAGATCTTGGTGCAATACCTGAGACACTTATTGAGAGTGAGCTTTTTGGTTATGAAAAGGGTGCTTTTACAGGGGCAGTAATAAGCAAGGAGGGTTTCTTCAAGGTTGCCAATAGTGGCACTATCTTAATTGATGAGTTGGAGAATCTATCCCCCCTTGTTCAGAGCAAGCTTTTAAGTTCAATAGAAAATAGAGTCGTCTATCCCCTTGGAAGCAAGAAACCCCTTCCTATAAATGTAAGAATTATTGCTGCAACCAATCATGACATAAAAAGAAGTGTCTTAGAAAAAAAATTTCGTGATGACCTCTTTTTCCGCTTAGGAGAATTTATTATTACGATACCACCTATTAGAGAGAGGATAGAAGACATACCATTTTTCGCCCATAAATTTCTTGGGGAGGCATGTTCGGAACTAAATAAAAAGGTAAATAACTTAAGCGAGGAGATATTGAACCTTTTAATGCGATACCCCTGGCCCGGCAATGTAAGAGAATTAAAAAATGTGATAAGAAGATCTGTGCTTATCTCACAGGATGGTGAAATCAGACCCGAGCATATTAAATTCTTGATTGAAGAAAAGGCTGAAAGTGGAGATAATCTTCTGCTCCCCCTTAAAGATGCGGTATGTAATGTGGAAAAGAAGGTGATAAATAAGGCACTTGAAGTATCAAATGGTAATAGGACAAAGACAGCAGAGATTTTACAGATAGATATAAAGACCCTTCGCTCTAAGATAAGGGAATATCACATTGAGTAAAGCAGGGAATTGTTCCCTGAAAGAGGGAACTTTTCCCTGTATTTTTTAAGATAATCCGGCTAAATCCGCACATCAATTTCTGATACCAGTCAGGAAAAAATTTTCTAAACCCATTGCAGAACAAGAAGTTAGCCCTGAGACTGTAATATTTAAAACTATTGTTCTGCTCATTGGCACGCATATTGAATATATAGTTAGTACAATTGGTTATTAAAATAGTCAATCTAAATTAGGAAGGGAGGTGAAACAATGAAGAGATTTAGCTTATTAATAGTTTTAGGTATATCTATAGCTTTAGTAAATATCGGAAAGGTAGAAGCGTCGCATTTAAAGGCAAAGGTTCCATCAGAGGCAGTAAAGCAATATTTGGCAGACCTTGCGGCAGGAAAGAAACCTGAAGCACCAGAAGAACTTAAGGCAAAGGTTCCATCAGAGGCAGTAAAGCAGTATTTAGCAGACCTTGCAGCAGGAAATAAACCTGCAATACCTGAAGAATTTAAGGCACAAGTAGTTTCGGATGAGTTTAAGGAATATTATGCAGCGTTAAGTAAATAAGGGAAATTTGGGCACAGATACACACAGTGTATCTGTGCCCTTTTTCTATTTGCCCCCGTAGAAGATATACACCTCTCCTGTATTCACCACATCTTTCATCTCACCCTTTGCCCCTGGTGCACCGATTATCAGGTCGGAGATTCCATCTCCATTTAAGTCATCCATAAACAGAGAAGTTCCAGCCATATCCTTTTCATCAGCTCCGTATAGGACATTATCTGCAAAATCTTCTATCTCGTATTCCCCTTTAATATCTCCACCATAGACTATATACATTTCTCCTGCAGTTCTTCTGCTTAAAGAATTTAAAGCATAAGCACCTGGCGCACCTATTGCAACATCAACCTTTCCATCGCCATTGAAATCACCTGTTGATAGGGAATATCCAAAATAATAGTGCGGTATCCTGCTGCTCGAAGATAAAATACCGCTCTTTTCTTCCTGTCCAAGTTTACCATTTATAACTGCAACTGCCTCTCTACCCAAATCAATTTTTGATCCCAATTCAGATTTTCCATAAACAATGTGGACAGCTCCGGGTCTATTCTCTCCTCCCTTAAAACCTGCATTCGGTGAACCTATAACAACATCAGAAACACCATCCTTATTTATATCGCCGCAGGCTATTGAATAACCGGCACTATCCCCTGCAAAGGCACCGCTGATTGACACATCGGCATCCTTATATAAATCAAGGTCTCCCTTTAATCCAACCTTTCCATAAACTACATATACCTCGCCTGAATCATTCTTATTGTTATTGCCATCAGCACCGGGTGCACCAATTATAACATCAGAAATACTATCGCTATTAATATCTGCTGATGCAACAGCATATCCAAAACTATCACCCCTCTGCTCAGACTTTTCATTGAATACAAAGAACCCTCTATCACTACCCTCTTTACCGGCTATTCTTAAATCATAACTGTCCCTTAGATTAATCTCACCTTCAAGATTCTTACCACCGGATATAACATATACTTCACCTCTCCCCTTATCTGAGCCAGGAGCACCTATAATAATATCTGCAATTTCATCTTTATTTATATCACCTATGGCAATTGAATATCCCGCCATATCTCCTTTATTTGCCCCGTAGATAGAAATATCAGCAATCTCCGTTATATCCTTTTCTCCGGAAATTCCATCTCTGCCAAAAATAACAAAGACAGCCCCGCTCTTTTCACCCGTAAATGGGGCGCCGATAAGGAGGTCAGAAACTCCATCTCCGTTAATATCACCGGCTGTAATTGTGTGCCCAAGCCAATCTTTCTCAGACGAAGATTTATTATATAAAATAAGCTCAGAATCATTAACAGAGAGAGCATCATCCATCTTATTTTTCCCATACAGGCAATAGACCTTGCCCCCCTTATTCTTATCCTTATCTCCTGCCTTTGTATTAGGCGAGCCTATTATTATATCTTTAATCTTATCGCCATTAATATCGGCAGAATAAACGGAATAACCTGTCTCTGCCCCGCTTCCTGTAGAAGCTTTAATGGTACCAAAAAGTGTAAATACCTTTTTCTCGCTTCCAGCCTTATTTGAAGCCCCATATATAACTATATCTTCATCACCTCTGTAAATATCATACTCCACCGTTTCCTTTTTTATCTTTTCAATTTTTCTCTTTTTTAGGACTCTTTTTGAAGGATGCCCTGCTTTAGACAGACCTTCCCCCCTTCTTTCTGTATCACCTGATGCACAACTGAGAATAAACAGGAATAGTAAAAAAGGAAGGGAATAACGGATTATTTTCATTTTATAAAAAAGAGTCTTATAACGGTAAGAGTTAATGCTGTTTGCCCTAAGAGAAGTCCAACCATCCACTTGATCATATCAATTTTTAAGTTAGCAGTTTCTTTTTCTATTTTTAACTCCAAACGATAAATATCTTCCTTCGTAGCCAGACCTTCTCTGGCGGTTTCGGTTAATAGCTCAACAACCTCCTCGGCTTTCTTCTCTTCTAAACCGAGTTCTTTGAAAATTTCATAAACTCTAATAGCTTTTGCAGTCATGTTAAATACTATAGCATACAGTAAGTTATTGTCAAAATACCAAGTGAGTCTTAGGGATGTTTAAAATGTTTTTTATCCATTAACGCCTTAATTATTCATCTGTCAATCTTTTGTCTACGGTTCTGATTTGATTAGATTTTGCTTTTGAATCCTTAATAAGGCCAGTATCTTCTTTTGGAAGAAGTGCTTCAAAAGGATATACTTTTGCTGTTTTTGAAGTTAGGGGAATGACTGTAATCGTATCGGAAAATTGATTATTTTTGTTATTGGAAATTACTACGGCCGGTCTTGTTTTTCCTATCTCACTGCCAACTATTGGTTCTAATAAAACAAGCCAGATTTCACCTCTTTTAGGAAAATCCATGTTTTACCATTTCTCCAAGGTAATTTCTTCCCACTCTTTATTGAGTTTCTTATCTTCCTCATTTGTCGCTTTATACCCTTCTATAAGAAGCTTATCTAAAATTTTATTTTTCTCTCTTTTTAATTTTTCTTTCACCGCATCAACAACAAAATTATCCTTATTGGATATATTCTCCAATTCCCGTTCTATTTCATCCGACAAACTAATACTTAACATCTTCATACTATCACCTCCTGTCATCATTATACATTAATATAAATACATACAAAATAAAAAAGGGGAGGGTTTTCAAACCCTCCCCTTTTTGTAAACCTTAGTAGCCGCAGGCTTTAGCCTGCGAAACTACGCAACCTGAAGGTTGCGGCTACCATTATTAGAATGCCAAATCTACACCGATAGCTGAGTATCCATCATTATAACCGGTTGAAGCATATACGCCTGTGGACTTAAGGGAATCTCCCTTATAAGAATCGGTTACATACTTAAAGTATATCTTGCTGTTTGTAGTCGCATGATAATCAGCCTTCAAACTAATTTGCGACCTATCATAGTCTGATTTATTTGATGCTGAACCGAGTGAAGATTTTGCCTCACTTAAAGACATTGAAGAGTATCTGAGCTGAACATCAAAAAGCTCAGTGAAATAGATACCCTCAAGTATCATGCCATTAGTATCTACCTGTGCATCATTATTAGCATTATCCTTCTGACTATTTAAGGCATAAGCAGCACTAACCTCAATGCCCGGTAATATAGCCCTTACAGCTAATACCTGGCTTGTGCTTGTCATATCCTTTCCAGTAGAATCCCATGCACTCTTAGCAGCATTATTTGCTCCATAATGATATGATACAGCAACAGGTTCAAAATCACCCCTTAACATAAGCCCATAGTTAAGACTGTTAGTCATGCTTCTGCCATGGATATCAGCATTAACCTGATATGTAAGAGGTCCACCACCAGGTCTTCCGTAAAACTGCAATCCAACAGGATCTATGTTGGTATCAGCCGCCGGATTTAGTGTATAGGTAGTAGTTCCACTAGTAATCGAGCTTGTTAAAAATCCACCTAAATCATGTCTGTGATTTGAGTATGCATCAAAATCAGCATTGTTAATGACCCCGTATCTTACATTCACTACCCCTGGGCCACCAATATTATGAAGGCCTACCCACATCTGCTCCGCACCACCACCTGCTGCTATATCATCAATAAAGTAGCTAAAATTCTTACCAATTGTGCCGCCTGCAAAAATTACTGGCGACGCAGTTTTTGGCTCAATTAGCGCGGACTGGCTATCATCTGAAGCCCCTTCTGTTTTTGTATCTCGTGTAAGATATGCCTCAATATTCAACCTTACAGCTAAAGGTGGGTTTGCACCGCCTGAATCAAGTGCTACATGCTCATCAGGCTTAATCTTCCCAACATCTCCGCCATCTTCTGTATCAGGCATCTGGAAGCCGTTCATCAAATACTGCTCTCCAAACCTGTTCAGTGCGGGCCATACTGTATGGCAGAGTGTGCATGATGCCTCATGCTTCTTTGCAAAGTTCGGCAATGCATAAGACGGTGTTGGGGTAAAGGCTAACATCGAAAGCCCTATAAATGTTGTTACTATAAATAATCCTAATATTTTCTTCACCTTTTACCTCCTTAAATTTTAAACCTTTTTATTCCAAAAAGTTGCCTCCTTCAACCCCTCTTACCACCTCCCTTCTTTTTTAAAAAGACATTCACGCATTTTTTGGGTTTGGGTTAACGATAGAGCAAAATTTACTTTTTTTTATCATATCTCATTTTGTTTTGTCAAGGATTTTTATTGCTTATTTTAAAGGAAAGAAAGAGAGGGCAGTAACAACTATTGGTCGTTCTTTTTATGAAAGGCAGCGATATTTTGTGGCAGTTTCTGTAAAAAATAGTTTAGAACAAGTAGCGGGGTATTTTCTTACCCCGCTACCTTGATTTTATTAGCTTTTCAGCAGGCAATCCTTTATTCCTTTACTCATCATTTCACAACTATTATCGTTATTACACTCGTGCTGGCTAATTTTCTTTGCCTTTAATGCCTCAGGGGTATCATGCTTTTCTCCTGCTGCCACCGCCTTATTATACGCCTTAATCTCATCTGAAACAGATTTTGCCTCAAATTCAGCAGGTGCAGAAGCTTTATTCCCGGAAGATATGGCTTCCAGATACTGCTTGACTCCTTCAGATGGGGTTTTAGCTTGTAGATGGGATGGGACTGTATCGCAATAATACGAGCATATCCCTGTTACATCTGCTCCCCCGATACTTATCAGACCAACAGTTCCTAAAAGTAACGAAATGCTGACAATTATAACCTTTCTCATTTGTTCATTCACCTCCCTTCCTAATTGAAATAATTAATGACAATTATTATGAATACAAAAAGCATGCCATTATTATAAAAAAATTAATTATTATTCTTGAGCAGTAAAAACAAATGGATATAATCCAAAAGGGATAGCAGATATAGTATTTAAGGAAGCAAGAAGTGGGACATACACAAAAGTGTGACACCACAAAATTGTGTCATGCCACAGTTTATTATTTTTATTCATCATTTTTAATTTTGTATTTTTTAATCTCACGGTATAATGTCTTTCTGTTTATACCAAGCAGATGTGCAGCCTTCGTCTTATTCCATGCAGTTTTTTCCAGTGCCTGAAGGATAGTCTGAGATTTGTTGTCTTGTGTAACTATCAAAGAAGAGGGAGTGGCTTCTACAAAGTCCTTAAAATGCAGCGGTAGATGCTCAGCCATGATAACCTTCCCGGCGCTCAATATAAATGCATGCTCCAGTGTATGTTCTAATTCCCTGATATTACCGGGCCATGAATAGTTCATAAATATCTTTTTCACATCTGAAGTAATAGCTACAATATCCCTTTTAAGTTTTCTGTTCAACTTATTCAAAAAGTGATTGACGAGCAAAGGAATATCATCTTTTCTATCCCTCAAAGGCGGGAGGTTTATTTCTACTACCTTCAGGCGGTAGTAAAGGTCTTCACGAAACTCACCATCCTGAATCTTTTTTTGCAAATTTTTATTGGTAGCGGCAATAATTCTAACATCTACTTTAACAGGATTTGAATCTCCTACGCGCTCAATTTCACTACCCTGAAGCACTCTTAATAGCTTGAGTTGTATTTTGGGTGATATATCTCCAATCTCATCCAATAAAATTGTCCCGCCATCCGCCATCTGAAATCTCCCAACCCTGTCTCTAATGGCACCGGTAAAGGCACCTTTTACATGCCCGAAGAGCTCACTTTCAAGCACCTCTTCAGAAAGAGATGAACAGTTTACCTTTACCATAAGTTTACTGCTCCGTTTTCCCAAATAATGAAGCGCCTCGGCAATTACCTCTTTACCCGTCCCGCTTTCTCCTGTAAGCAAGACTGTAGTTTGAGTATCAACAAGCGATTCAATAAGCGAGTAAATCCTCTGCATCCTCCAGTTTTTACCGACAATATTATGAAACTGATGTCTTTCCCTCAGCTCCTGCTCCATGGCAACCACCCGCGTTTTATCTCTTATCAGCAGAACTACCCCTGAAAACATTCCCCTTTTGTCTATAAGAGGACATGCAGATATATTTACAACCTGTAAAGGGCGATTTTTATGCTGACACTCAGCAGTATATATTTCTACAGGTTTTTTCTTCCTGACAGTTTCCTCAATAACACCAACACACTTCCCGCTGCAATTATCTGTAACAGAACTATATATTTTCCCAATAGCATCATCAGATAAACCACATATACTTTTAGCTGATTCGTTAATGCTGGCAATAACCAATTTCTCACCCACTGTGATAATTGCATCTTTAACGCTGCGGAAAATTGTCTCAAAATTTAAACGATATATTTCTTTTTCATCAAACAATGCCTTATGCTGTAATGCCATTTTTGTAGTATGCAGCAATGTATCCTTCTTTACAGGCTTTATGAGATAATCAAATACCCCCAGTCTGATGGCATCGGTGGCATTATTAACATTAGGATTCCCTGTAATTATGATTAGAGGACAGGTGAGATTTCTCTTTTTGACTTCCTGTATAATATTAATTCCTGTCATACCCTCCAGCACAATATCTATAAATATGCAGTCAAAGTCTTTTTCCGAGATTATAGATATAGCTTCGTCATAATTTCGGGCAGTAACCACCTCATATCCCTCTTTAGAAAGAAAGTTTTCAAATGTGAACCTGATACTTTCTTCATCATCTATTACGAGAATTCTCGCCCTGTCCTTCATTATCTTCTCCCATTTCCCCAATTTTATGTCATTACCGCAGATTTTCTGGGCTATCTTTTCTTTATGGAATTTAATCATCTCCTTCATGTCATAATAAACCTTGCCAAACAATAAATCAAGTGCGATGACTTTCTGGCTTTCTGAAAAGCGTATAAGTCTTAATCTGTTTATATATCTGGTAAGAATGAATGATGAGGTGGACAAAAAACCGATGGTAAGGGAATTAAAAGATGGGAAAGATGAGAAAAATAAATCGTCTTTTCCTTGTAAAACATACAGGGAGGATTGCCCTCCCTGTATATTAAATTTTCCTAAGACTTAGAACTTATAGTTTACTCTGAGGTTTGGAACTCCAATCACTGTTGCACCTGCATCATCCTTTAAAGTATCGGTAGGCTTTGTATCAGCCTTCACACTCCCACCTAGATATGCTATAGTAGCATCGATTGTCCAATGTTCATTGGGAGTAAGTCTAGCGCCAAGTGCAGGGACAAGAACTGCTATATCCGCTGTATCAGCAACAGTTGTAGTAACAGAAAGTATCTCTACACCCAAAAGCAGCGAGTTTCTGAGTGGATAGAGGGCAGCAAGGCCAATCTCAAGGCTGGATGTGTCCTTTGCCGATACCCCGGCAGCCTTTGCCGTATCTGTGCTATACCCTAACGCACCAT
>Ga0209212_1007112_pt1 | contig 12511 bp, 10 predicted proteins | sample RifGroC2_FD_183996 | JGI IMG/M metagenome (GOLD analysis project Ga0209212, IMG submission 183996) | Groundwater microbial communities from Rifle, Colorado, USA - Groundwater C2 (SPAdes) (version 2) | ecosystem: Environmental > Aquatic > Deep subsurface > Groundwater | place: Rifle, Colorado...
TGAGGGCCCGATTGTAGGCCGACACCATGTCGCGGCGGGAAATGATGCCGACGAGTTTGCGCCTGTTGTCGCCGTCGACCACCGGCAACTGCTCGATGTTGCGCAGGCCGATCTTCTTCATGACCGTATCGAGATCCTCGTCCTCGGTGACGGTGATGACATCGACCGTCGCCAGCTCCTTGACCACGACCAGATCCATGAGATCGCGTTCGAAGACCGCCCCCATGAAGTCCTGGCTCGACAGAATGCCGGTCAGTTCGCCCGCCTCGTTGACCAGGGGGAAGTTGGACTGGCGGCTGCCGGCGAGGGTCTTGGTGAACTGACGCAGAGTCATCTGCTCGGGGATCGCTTCGGGGTCACGGGTCATGACCTCACCGACGCGCAACGATTTCATGATGTTGCGTTCCTTGCCGGCTTGCAGATCGATGCCGGCGCGAACCAGCTCCTCGGTTTCGAGACTTTCCTTGTGGAAATGGCGGCTCATGGTCGTGCCGATGACGCAGGTAATCATGATCGGGATGATGACATGGTAGGAGGCGGTGATCTCGAAAAGGAGAAAGATCGCCGTCATCGGCGCATGGGTGGCGGCGGAGAGAAAGGCCCCCATGCCGATGAGGGCGTAGGTGCCGGGGGAGGAGGCCAGGGCCGGAAAGAACTCCCGGGCGAAATGGCCGAAGGCGCCGCCGGTCACGGCCCCGATGAAGAGGGCGGGAGCAAAGAGGCCGCCGGGCAAACCCGAACCGAGGGTGATGGAGGTCGCTACCGCCTTGGCCAGGATCAAGCCGGCCAAGAGCATCCAGGGTGCGTCGCCGTGCAGGACCGTTTCGAGAAATTCGTAACCGTTGCCGAAGACCTGCGGCAGACCAAGGCCAATGAGTCCGACCAACAAACCGCCGAAGACCGGCTTGGCCAGGGGGTGGAGGCGCAGGGCGGCAAAGCGATCCTTGATGTGAAAGTGCAGATTGATGAAGCCCGCGGCGAGGAAGCCGATGATGACTCCCAATACCACGTAAAGGAGAAAATCCCAGGACGAGTTCACCACATAGGGGGGGATGACAAAGGCCGGGGCATTGCCGAGGAGGGCACGGGAGACGACGGTACTCATGCCGCTGGCGATGACGATGGAGGTGAAACTGGAGATTTCAAAGGAGGAGAGGAGGACGATCTCCTGGGCGAAGAAGACTCCGGCGATGGGGGCGTTGAAGGTCGCCGCCACCCCGCCCGAGACGCCGCAGGCAACCAGGGTTTTGAGACGGTCGCCACTCATGCCGAAGAGCTGCCCGGCCTGACTGCCGATGGCGCCGCCGATCTGGGCAATCGGCCCCTCCTGCCCGGCACTGCCGCCGGTACCGAGGGTAATGGCGCTGGCAAAGCCCCGGGTAAAAATGGTCCGCGTCGGCACGCGGCCGCCGCGCAGATTGACCTGGGCCAGAAAACGCGAGAAACCGAATTTCAGATCCTTGCCGAACCAGATCCAGAAGGGGATCATGAGCAGGCCGCCGATCACCGGAAAGATGACGGCGATGACCCGCGCCATCCCCGGGTCGACGTTATGGATCGCCAGCAGCGCGCCCCCCTGCTCAACCACCAGCCAATGAAAGAATTCGATGAGCCGACGGAAAGCGTAGTTACCCAGACCGGAGATGAGCCCGATGACCACCGCGAGGATGGCCATGAAGGTATTTTCGCTGATCTGGATATTGCCGAGGGCTTTCGTCGCCCGGCGTTGCAGCCGCAGCAGCAGCTTGATCCGTCTGATCAATGGTCATCTCCAGCCGTGTTGCCCGGTTAAACGCAAGCAGCCGGCAGTGATGCCGGCAGGAGCGGATACTAGCACCGGTGTCCGGGAAAGTAAACCCGCCCCTCCGCCAGGGCGGGACGACGACCCTGGCTCTATTTGCCATTGCCGTTGAGGACATCCCGCAACTGACGGTAGGCCTCCGGCTTCAACGCTTGCAGGACGATGAGGCTGGCGTTGGTCCCGGCCTTGATCGCCATCGGCACGCCGCCGCCGTATTCGCCGTAGTGGCCGCCGACGAGGAGATGCGGCACCGGCGTCTGGTAATGGGCGATTTTTGCGCGAATATTCTTCGCCGTCGGTTTGGCCCCGGACATGGAACCCTTGGTATTGCCGGTATAACGCCAGTAGGTGATCGGAGTGGCGATTTCCTTGACCTCGATATGCTCGCGCAGGCGGGGGGCGATGGCGGCCACGACCCGATCGATAAGGGCCTCGGCAAAGGCGTCCTTGTGGCGCTGGTAGGCCGCGCCGCGGGTCAGACCCTCGCCGGTGCGCCAACGTTCGGCCGCCTCGAAACAGGCGGGGCAATGGATGGTCAGGGTCCCCTTGCCCGGGGGGGCGAGACTCGAATCGCGCAGGGACGGGGCATTGATGGCGATCATGGTGCGCGCTGGATCGCCCCCGCTCTGCTCCGCGCGGGGCACGTCGGCACGCGTGAGATGGATGGCCTCCTCGCCGAAACCGAGCTCGGCCGGAGAACAGTCAAGACCGAGATAGACGCTGAAATAGGAAGAGTAGAGATCGGCGGCGCGCAACGATTGCAGCAGCTTTTGCGGGATGACCCCCGCCGGCAGCATCTTTTCGTAGAGGGTCTGCAAGTCGCAAGCGGCGATGACGTAGGTGGCGCCGACCCGGGAGCCGTCGGCCAGGGCCACGCCGCAGGCGCGACCGCGATCGTCGAGGAGGACTTGCTCGACCCGCCGGTTGACCAGGACCTGCGAACGGTTGGCGCCGATATACTCCGCCAGCCAGTTGGCGAGGGCCGCGCTCCCCCCCGCCGGGCAGGCCTGGACATTGCCGGAGGAGGCCCAGGCAAGGGAAACCATGACCGCCATCAGCGATTCATGACTGTTGAAGATGGCCCGGGGACCGGCGCTGCGGAAGTAACGGCGCAAGCCCTTGTCGATGGGGGTGCGCACATAGCGGATGATCGGCAACGACCAGCAGAGCATCTCCAGACCCCGCACCAGTTTTTCGTGCCAGGACATGGTCACCCGCGCCATGGTCTTCTTGTCGAGGAGGCGCAGACGCTCGCCGAGACGTTCGGCGTCGCGGAAGAAGGCGCGGATCCCGACGGCATCCTCGGGAAAATCGCGGATGAGGGCGTCGCGCAGTTCCTCGGGATGATCGGTGAGGAGATAGTCGAAGGCTTCGCTCTTGAAACGACGGATGCGCCGCATCGGCGGGCAGACGGGAAAATCGCCGCCGAGATGGCGGAAGATGTTGTGGACAAAACCGCCGGGGGCACACTGGTTGAGCCACTCGACGGAGGTGTTGAAATGGAAGCCGCGACGATCGAAGCCGGCGAGGTAGCCGCCGACTTGGGCATCGGCCTCGAAAACGACGGCCTTGAGCCCGGCCTGGGCCAGCAGGGCCGCCGCCGTCAGGCCGCCGCCGCCGGCGCCGATGACGACGACATCGCAGCTGTCCGGAATCTGCCTGTCCTGTTTCTCCATCACTCAAGCCTCGCGACAATCCGCCAAAAAGGGTTCACAAAAAGGCACACGCCAGGTGCCAGCAGGGCGTTCACCCGGCACCCGAACGGCGGAGGGCTTCCCGGGCCGCGGCGGCCACCGGCGGCTGGGCGTCGCTGCAGAAGCGGCGCAGCAGACCGGGGACCTTGTCGCCGCCGATAAGGCCGAGGGCGGCCAGGGCCGCAACTTTCAGCTCCGGGCGCAAGTCGGTAGCCTTATGCCGCAACCCGAAGAGTTCCCGCTCGATCAGCAGGTCCCCGAGCAACCCGGCAAAGACCGGTCGCTGCGCCGCCGGCAGCGGCAGGAGGGCAAGGGTCTTGAGGGCCTGTTCGAGGAGCAACGGTTCGGCACTCCCGCCGCTGACGATGCGCTGCAACGTGGTCAGCATTGTGCTGTGGACGCAACCATGCCTGCCGAGGACGGCGAGGGTCCGCTGCCGCACCTCGGCGCTCGGGTCCTTGAGCAGCGGCAGCAGCAAAGGGATGGCCTCGGCGGCGGGGAGAGCGGAGAAGCCCTGCACCGCCTCGCGGCGGACGTTGGCCTCCGCATGCGAAAGGGAGCGGCGCAGCAGCTGCATGGTCTCGCCGGCGGTCGGGGCGACCCGGGTCAGGACGAGGAGGGTATTGCGCAGATAGAACCAGCCGCCGCGTCGCGGCAGGACCGCCAGCACCGGCGCCAGGACGACCGGCCCCAGGCGCTGCAACCGTTCGAGGACCCCGCGCCGCACATAGCGATTGTCGATGTCGAGGAGTTCGGCGAGGAGGGCACAACCGAAGGGGCCGAGGCCGGCCAAGAGGTCGAGGAGGGCGGTCTGCTCATCCTTGTTCCCGGCGAAACGCTGCCGCGCCGCCGCCAGGGTCGCACTGACCAGCGCTTCATCCTCGGCAAAGTCGACCACCGGTTGCAGGGTGGCCGCCGCCGCACAGAGCGCCGCCACCTCGGGCAAACGCCCGCTGCGAACCAGTTCGGGGAGTTCTTCCCGCACCGCCAGCAGCCGTTGCCGCGCCGGTTCGGGCGGCAGGGCGGCCAGCCTCGCCAGGTATTGCTGCGGATCGGCCGCAAATTGCTCGCGCAGCCGCCCTTCCGCCAGACGTTCCTGCAGCTCAGGCGGCAGATCGTCGACCCGCAGGATGCCGTCACTGACCAATTGGCCAAAGAGGTCGGCATCGAAGCGTCCCGCCGCGAGCAGTTCGCGCCCCATGCGCTGGAGGGTGCCCCGCAGATATTCCTTGCGCACCAGCAATTCGACATCCTGCAATTGCTCGAAGCTCTGCTGCAAATCCCCCATGCTCCGGGCCAGTTCGGCGGCGACGGGAGCCTTGAGTTCGGCCGGGAGGAGTTCGAGGAGCATCCCTTCGAGCTGGTCGGGCTCGAACCCGGCGAGATCGAAACCGATGAGGTCGAGGTTGAGGAAGAGCTCACTCAGCAGCTTGACGTTGCGCAACGGCCGGATGATATCGCCGAGAACCATGCGGTGGATCTCGGCAAGGCGGGTGGCGCCGAGGTTGTGGTAGAGGGGGAGGAGATTGAGGTCGCGTTTGAGCCGCGACAGGATGTTTTTGATCCGCCACGGCAGCTTGCGCCCCATGCCGACGAGATCGACATTGAAGACCGTCGAGACCATGACGATGTCGAGGCGGACGAGATCGGCCGTCAGCCGGTCGCGCGCGGCCTCCGGGGAATCCGCCGCCAGCGGCGGTTCGGTCATGAGATCGACGAAGGCTTCGAATTCACGTTGGCTGATGGCGGACTTGAGGGAGAAGGAGGCGAGACTCTTGCGCTCGAAATATTCGGCAAACTTGGGAATGAAGAGTTCGGCCATGCTCTTGAGCATCAGGCTGCTCAAGGGGATCGGATCGTTGCGCAGGCCGGCCAGGTAGATTTCGCGCCGCTCGCCATCGGCGACGATGATGAAAGTGATCTCGCTGTGGCCATCGAGATAGACCCGCACTTCATCGTAAAGCCCGGCGCGGGCGCGCTGCGTTTCCGGATGCCCGGAGGTATAGTAACCGGTCTTGAGAAAAGCCTGGATCAGCGCGAGGATGGTCTCGCCGAGGTGCCCGTCCGGCGCGGAGGCAGGGGCGGACGGCGGGCTGTTGACGGGGTCTGACACGGGCATTGCCTCCTCATGCGCTAAGGGACCTTCTTCGCGACCGGCGCCAGTATAGTGCATCCCTTGCCCTTTTTCATCTCCATAGTGCCACCTGCTCGCGCCACCACGAAAAAAGGCCGCCTGTCAAGGCGACCTTTTTCTGTGCGAGCCTCCTGCCGGGAGAAAGATCAGTCGAAGAGCAGGGCAAAATTCACGAATGCCATCGAGATCCCGCCGGAGATATCGTCGGTAAACTCTACCCCCGTATCGAGGTTTTTGACCGTCGCTTCGCCGCCGATGCCGATGAAACGCACCCCGGCGGAAGGGGCGAGGATGACCTTTTTGTTCTTGCCAATAGGAATGTTGACACCGGTGACGGCCCCGACGCCGAGTTCGAAGAGGTCGGCCTCGGTTCTGGTTCGGTCGCCAAGAAAGTAAAAGGTATCGGTCTCGCCGCTGTAGAAACCGAAACGGAGCAACGGACCGGCCCACCAGCGCAGATTCGGTTTGCGCATGATGGCAAAGCCGAAGACATTCTCCACCACCAACCCCCCCAGATTCATCTCGATGCCGAAGTCATCTTCGAGGGTTTGCGCTTCGAGGCCGACATTGAGGCGATAGTTGAAGGGCGCCGGCCCGGTCGGCGCGGTATCGAGGACAAAACCGATGGCGCCGCTTCCGGCATCGACATCCCACTCATTGGTGCTGAATCCGCCGTTATCCCAACTGTTGCCATTCGTATCCCACTCCATTTCACCGCCCCCGCCGGCGAGGTCGACATACGGGCCGATAGCGACCCCCGCCGCCGCCCCGGAAACCAGGAGCAGAAGGAACACGGCAACCAGAAACAATGTCCGTAACGATGATCTCATGATGACCTCCCCTAAGCCCGTCAGTGGGCGTGATGTGGCAATGCTAGTCTCCCCCCGGGCATTGTCAAGCCGGTCGCCCGCTCGGTGGCACCGAAGGCGGCGCGGCAATCCAGGCTTCGCTCAACGCCAGATGGCGCAAAAACTCGGCGGCGTAGAGGAAGCGTTCGCCGGCGATGGGGACATTGATCGACTCGCTACCGCGCTGCAGCGTCAGGGCGTAGCCGCTCTTGCCGGCACGACTGTAGCTCTCCAGGGTCAAACGGCTCTGCACCTCCCCCTCCGGGCCGGTGAAACTGTGGCTGAGGCTCTCCTTGCCGCCGTCTTTGTGGACCTTGCGCATACGACAGTAGAGTTCGAAGGCCTCGGCCGGCTCGACGACGAAACGCAGCCCCGACGCGCCGCCCTCGAGACGAAAAAAGCGCAGGGCGATACGCCCCTCGTCGGGACGGCCGTCGCTACGCTTGACGTATGGGGCGATCTCGACCCCGGCCTGCTTGGCGTAAATGGTAACCTGCGGTACTTTCATCTCCCCCTCCTTGTTTGTGGTGCGTTGAACTCCCTGGTTCTGCCAACAATACCGTTGCCACCCCCCGGTGGCGCTTCCCAGCTCAAATCCCGCGTTGCTTGTCGAGCTTCTTCTGCAACGAACGCTCGAAACGCTCCTTGTTCACCGTGAAGCGCTGATGCGTCGCTTCGCCGATGATCTCCACCTCGTCACGGGCGACGATCTTCCACTCGGTGCGCTGTCCCTCGACCGCGACCAAGGTGACCTCAACCGTCACCGCCATCCCCGGCGGCGTCGCCGCGCAGTGGTTGGTGTTGATCATGGTACCGACGGTGCGCTCTCCCTCCTCCAGGTATGGCCCGAGGGCCTCCATGCAGGCCCATTCCATCAGGCCGACCATGAAGGCGGTGGCAAAGACCTTGGGCATGGCCTGAAACTTGTCGGAGGTTTCGAAGACGTAGGGGACGGTCTTGTTCTCCGGCACCACGTAACGATGGGTGAAGGTCAGGCCGGGGCGCAAGCTATCTTTCATGGCGCAACTCCTTTCAGCGAGGGAAGCAGGCAGTAAATCTGATGGCATGTCGATTCATGCTGAGCGGAGGCAAGGCAAACTTGCGTGACCTACTGGGATATTCAAATTACAGACGCGATTTCTGTTCGCGATGAGTTACTTGTTATGCTTTGCTGTGTAAACCATGATTAAACCAACGAAACACAAGATGGCATATAATGGAATTACAAAAACAGCTCCCCACCAAAGCAGAAGCGCATTATTTTCTCCCAATGCATATTTCATGAACAAGGGGGCACTGGCGTACAAAATTAAACAAATATTTGAAAAACTTAAAATTGATAGACCAGTGATAAATTTCCCCACTTTATCTTTCTTTGCCTCTGAAACACTAAGTCCAATTTTTCTCCAAAGAACAGTTTGCATGATTGGCATGTGGCAACTACTGTCTTTGTTGGCAGTTGATCTTTTGATATAGGCTTTGTTAACCCACAACTTGGACATGTGATAATAATATTTGTCATCTCTTCACCTCAATATATATAAATTCTTTACAAACTAAACAATATCTTCATCGTGCCACTCGCTCGAACCTCAGCCAAGCCACGCTGCGCCTCCGCAAAACACGAAAGCCGCCCGACCGGAATAGATCCGACCACGGCGGCTCAACTTTCTTCACTCTCTCCTGTTCCCGGCCACCATCCCCACCTCCGGCAAAGTAACCATCCCCAGAAAGCGCTCTCAAACTAGCTTCCCGCGCCGCCCTTGTCAAGCGCCCGCGTTACGAGGCCAGCCGGATTGTCGCGGTGAATTCGTCCCACGGTACGCAATAGAGCCCCTGCTCATTCTTCTGCAGCAACCCCGCCTGCTCCAGCGCCTTGACGTCACTGAAGACATTTTTGTAGTGCCGATGCAGATGCTTGGCCAGGGCGTGGATGCTGACGGCTCCAAGCTTGTGCAGAGCCTGAATCAGTTCGAGACGCTTGGGGGTGCAGTAGTGATAGAAGGTTGAGAGATCGGGGAAGGAGACCCGCTCGATGGTGCGCGCTGGAACCTCGCCGCGATCAAGCCGCTCGGCCTGCTCCAGCAGGTCATCGAAGAACTCCTCCTCACTCTCGATTTTGACCTGAAAATCCTTGTCGGTCATGGAAGACCTCCCTGCCGGCGTGCCGCTCGGATGGCCGCGTAAAAATCGAACACCAACTGCCGGACCGTGCTGAAATGGTAGAGCGTTTCCGTGTTACCGATGTGCTGGTGGTCGCCCTTGCCGCGCTCGTTATCGAAGCGAATAACCTCGGCTCCGTTGGCCTGCTGGTAGTGCAGGCGATACTTGTAATCATGCGTCGAGCCGGGGAGGGGCTGAGGCAACAACCAGACAACCACCTGGATAATATCGCCGTTGGCCAGATCCCGCCGATAATGCAAAACCGGATGTGCGTCCCCCACGCCCCCTCCTTTCTATGGCTTTTTATGCCATACAATCTCCAACCTGTCAATCACCGTCTCTGAAACGCACAACGGCCGCCCGAAAGGGAGCGGCCGTTGCCATTACTATCGATTAACCGTCCGACAGCGGCCGCGACTGCGCGGCCAGCCAGGCGCTCGCCTCTTCCTGCCCCGCCGCGCCGGTCGCCATGCGCATGGTAAAGGTGTACAGCTCCTCCTGCGTGGCTGTCAGCACGAAACCGTGGCGGCGCAGCAGCAGGGCGGCAGCGGTAATGGCGGTGCGTTTGTTGCCGTCGATGAAGGGGTGATTGCGGATCAACGACTCCATCAACGCCGCCGCCTTGGCAAAAGGATCGGCATAAAGGTCGCGGCCTTCGAAGGTCGCCAGCGGCCGCGCGGCGGCGGCCTGCAACGCGCCGAGGTCGCGGACGCCGTGGGAGCCGCCGCTGGTGGCGATGAGGCGATGATGGATGAAGAGAATCTGCTGCGGCGAGAGGGACGCCATCACTCCGCCAATTTCTTCAGGGCCGGGCCATATTGGGCAATGAAATCGTTGACCTGTCCGGCAAATCCGGCGTCCACCCCTTCCGGGTAGGCGGCGGGGCGGACCGGTTCGATGACGATGCGGCCGCGGTCTTCGTCGAGTTGCACCTCGACATCCGAGCCAACCGCCAGTCCCAATTTTTCCAGCACTTCGACCGGCAAGGAAATGCCCCGGCTGTTGCCGATGGTGCAAATTTTTCGCCGCATGGGAACCTCCTCTCAGGTTATAACCAGATTATAACTAGGCGGAGGGCCGTGGGCAAGAACGGATTTCTCGACAGACAGAGCCCCCGCCGATGGACATCGACGGGGGCTCTGATGTTATGCGCGAGGACGACTGACGTGCCGGCCCTACTCCACCGTCACACTCTTGGCCAGATTGCGCGGCTGGTCAACATCGGTCCCCTTGAGGACGGCGATGTGGTAGGCGAGGAGCTGCAAGGGGATGGCGGTGAGGACCGGCATCAGCTCGTCGGCACAGGTGGCGACGGTGAGGACGGCATCAGACTTGAGCGACAACTCGTGGGCGCCGGCGGCGGTGGTGACAGCGATGACCTTGCCGCCGCGGGCGCGGACCTCTTCGAGGTTGGAGACGACCTTCTCGAAGGTGTCATTGGTCGGCGCCAGGGTCACCACCGGCATCTGCTCGTCGATAAGGGCGATGGGACCGTGCTTCATCTCGCCGGCCGGGTAACCTTCGGCATGGATGTAGGAGATTTCCTTGAGCTTGAGTGCCCCTTCGAGGGCGATGGGATACTGGTTGCCGCGGCCAAGATAGAGGAAATCGCGGGCGTTCATGAAGTTGTGCGCTACTTTTTCGATGCCGGCGCAGAGTTCCAGGGTCTCTTCGATCTTGCGCGGCAGGGTGACGAGGTCGGCGAGGATCTTTTGCGCCGCTTTGGCGTCGAGGGTGCCACGGGCGCGGCCGAGACGCACGGCGAGGAGGAGCAGGGCGACGAGCTGGGTGGTGAAGGCCTTGGTCGAGGCGACGCCGATCTCCGGTCCGGCATGGGTGTAGAGGACATCGTGGCTCGCGCGGGCGATGGACGACTCGACGACGTTGCACACCGCCAGCACCCGCCCGCCCTTGCCCTTGGCTTCGCGCAGGGCGGCGAGGGTGTCGGCGGTCTCGCCGCTCTGGCTGATGAGGACGGTCAAAGTGCTCGGGGTGACGATGGGATCGCGGTAGCGGAACTCGCTGGCGATGTCGACCTCGACCGGGATGCGGGCGAGCTTTTCGATGAGGAACTTGCCGACCAGACCGGAGTGCCACGAGGTGCCGCAGGCGACGATGAAGAGCTTCTCCAACTTTTGCGCCACGGCATCGTCGAGACGCAGACCGTCAAGAAAGACATCGGACTGGTCGGCGACGACGCGGCCGGCGATGGTGTCGGCGACGGCGCGCGGCTGCTCGTGAATCTCCTTAAGCATGAAGTGGCGGTAACCGCCCTTCTCGGCCATGGTCGGGCTCCAGGTGATGGTCTTCGGCGCCCGCACCACCACGGTACCGTCGAGGCGGGTGTGAGCCATGCCGGCCTCGGTGAAGACCACCATCTCGCCGTCTTCGAGGAAGATCATCTCGCGGGTGTGGGAGAGCATCGCCGGAATGTCGGAGGCGACGAAGTATTCCCCCTGGCCCTGGCCGACGACCAGGGGCGATCCGACCTTGGCGGCGATGAGCTTGTCCGGCTCGTCCTCGCAGAGGATGGCCACGGCAAAGGCGCCGCGCAGTTCATGAAAGGCGGCGCGCACCGCGGTCTCGAAATCGGGGGTCGCCTTGTAGCGCTCCTCGATGAGGTGGGCGATGACCTCGGTGTCGGTCTCGGAGTTGAAGATATGCCCCTGCCCCTGCAACTGCGCCTTGAGGGGGAGATAATTCTCGATGATGCCGTTGTGGACGACGACAAAGGCGCCGGCCTTGTGCGGATGGGCGTTGGTCTCCGACGGCCGGCCGTGGGTCGCCCAGCGGGTATGGCCGATGCCGCGGTTGCCGACCAGGGGCTGCTCGCGCAGCACCTTTTCCAGGTTCTGCAGTTTGCCGACGGCGCGGCGAATGGTGATGGCCCCGGCATCGAGGGTGGCGATGCCGGCCGAATCGTAGCCGCGGTATTCGAGGCGGCGCAGGCCGTCGAGGATGATCGGGGTAGCCTGCTGCTGGCCGATGTAACCGACGATGCCGCACATAAATTTATGGTCCGTTCGTAGGGGCGGACCCATGTGTCCGCCCGGTTTGCGCAACGACAGGGCGCACACGCGGGTGCGCCCCTACATCACAATTGTTTCTTCTGCTTCGCCCGCTTCTTCGCCGCCCAGCCGGGGACGATCTTCTGCTCGGCACGGCTGATGGCGAGAGCATCGGCGGGGACGTCCTTGGTGATAGTCGAACCGGCGCCGATGAGGCTGCCGCTGCCGATGGTGACCGGGGCGACCAACTGGACGTCGGAGCCGACGAAGACATCGTCGCCGACCGTCGTGACGTATTTATTAACCCCGTCGTAGTTGCAGGTAATGGTGCCGCAGCCGAAATTGACCCGTTCGCCGACTTCGGCGTCACCGAGATAGGTGAGGTGACTGGCCTGGCTCTTTTTGCCGAGACGTGCCTTCTTGGTCTCGACAAAATTGCCGATCTTGTTCTCCCCGAGGAGAACCGTTCCCGGGCGCAGATGCGCCATCGGCCCGATATTGCAGTCGGCACCAATGGTTGAACCCTCAAGGATTGAGCCGGCCTTGACATGGACCCGGTCGGCGAGGATGCAGTCGCTGAGCATCGCCCCCGGCTCGATTTCGCAATCGCTACCGATGACCGTGGCGCCGCGCAGATGGACGCCGGGATGAAGGAGAGTGTCGGGACCGACGCTCACCCCCGGTTCGATATAGGTCGTCGCCGGATCGAGGAGGGTGACACCGGCGCGCATGTACTCGGCATTGAGCCGCTGGCGAAGAATGGTGGCGGCCTCGGCCAGCTGGACCCGGTCGTTGATCCCCATGGCTTCGCTGGCATCGGCGGTGATGACGGCGCAGACGCGATGGCCTTCGGTGCGGGCAAG
>Ga0209212_1007113_pt1 | contig 12509 bp, 12 predicted proteins | sample RifGroC2_FD_183996 | JGI IMG/M metagenome (GOLD analysis project Ga0209212, IMG submission 183996) | Groundwater microbial communities from Rifle, Colorado, USA - Groundwater C2 (SPAdes) (version 2) | ecosystem: Environmental > Aquatic > Deep subsurface > Groundwater | place: Rifle, Colorado...
TTGACGTAGGGATGGAAGACGAACTTTAAATAATTGGGCGCGAAGTAGGCCGCCTCGCATTTTTTATCCAGCAGGTCGCCCAGGGCGTCCAGCAGCGCGTAGACCGGAGTGGCGGCCAGAGGGTAGCCCATGGAGATATTGTACTCCCCCGCCACAGGCAGGACATTTTCTATAAGCGGGAAAAGGGTACGGGGCTCGGGCAGGACGATGACGGAAGAGAGAGGATTGGAGGATTGGAGGACTGGAGGATTAGCAAGATGGAGACGATTAGAAGAAAATATTTCCGCGAGCTTAAAGATCTCGCCGTGCGTGTCCGATGCCTTATAGAAATGCAGGTCGGGGGTCAAGGGTCGGGAGTCGGGGATCGGGGGAATATCCGAACCGAGAAAAGAGAATTGCTCTTCCAGGCCGGGGCCGGGTTCCAGCAGGAGATGCGCGCCGTGCGCGGCGAGATGCTTTAATACTGCCTTCTCGGAATTTGTAAGGGCGAAGAAGCCCGCGAAAATTATATTTTCATACCGCGCGTGGCCGAACTTCTCTATTTCCCCCGCCACGCGCGCGTATTTCATCGAGCGGGTCAGCAGGTTTTCCTTCTCGAGTTCTTTGTAGAAATCACCGTACAGGCGGCTGAAGCTCTCGAGTTTCTTTATGAAAGAGGCGGAGCGCAGGTCCTCGGGCAGGATGGAGTCGTAGCCGGAGAGGTCCTTCCGCGTTTTAAGCTCTATCTTCAGCTCTTCGAAGTCGCCGGTGAGCTTCAGCGCCCAGGGCAGGAAGGCTTCCAGCGTGAGCTCTTCGGGCTCGCGCGAGATTATGCGGCAAAGCTCTTTTTTGAGCCGGCCATAAAGCACCGCCGCCAGGTCCAGCGCGGAGGCCTCGCCGCCTTTTATGCCCAGCTCTTCCGCGGCCAGGTCTATAAACCCGTCCATCGAGGTTATGACCGGCGCGCGCAGCGCCACCCCGCGCTGCTCCGCCAGGTATTTGCGCAGAAAATGCGCGGGCCTCTTCCCCGGGAAAACCACGATATTATCGGCCAGCGACCCGGAGGAAAGCAGGAGCTCCCCCGTCTTCTCCACCAGGTTCTGTTCAGGGCCGATAATTTTCACTTTCGTGGACATAGGTTCAGAGCGCCCGCGCGCAGCCGGCCGCGGCTCACTTGCCGTCAGGCTTTGCCGGCGTTACGCGCAGGAACTCCAGTGTCCGGCGCGCCGGAGTCAGGACCAGGCCTTCTTTAGCAAGGACGCTGTCGAGTTCGGCCTGCACGCCGTAGGTCCACGTGAGCTCGAACTCATAGCCTCCCTCCAGCCCGGTCTCGTCCACCACCGGCTTCTCCGTACTTGCCCAGATGGCGCGCGCTATTTCGGGCATAGCGGCCGTGCCGAGCACCTGCCCGCCGCCGTATGACATCAGGCCCAGGTGCACTTCCGGCGCCCCGGGTTTCGGGCGCGGGGCGCCCTGGGCGGTGGACAGCGTAAGAATATAAACGTCCGTTTCCGTCAGTTCCGGCGTAACGCGTATATCGAACGCGGCCTGTATGGCCGCCTTCAGCACTTCGCGCCCCTGGCCGAAACTATCCGGAGGGGTCTTTAACATCACATTAAAAGCGTCGACCGGCTGCGTATCCAGGATGACCTGGCTGTCTTCCACGTGCCAGATGAACGCTATGTTGTTCTTGAACGGCATGGAGCCCATCTCCAGCTTATCGGAACTCGAAGACATGCGCCGCTTGCCGAAGGCTGTCGATATTCTTACTTCGAAGATCGTCCTGCCTTCCTCAGCCGGCTTCGCCTTAGCCTTAATATCCTCCCATTCGATGGGCCGCGGTTTAAAAGTCCCCGCTATCGCTTCGCGCACGTCCTTCTCCTTCAAATGCGCCGGGGAGATACGCGCCAGCAGCTTCCCGTCCTTGCCTATCAGGTAGCCGTCCGGCCGCCCCCTGACTTTATAAGCTTTGAACGAGGAGCCCTTCTCGTCGATGCCGACCCACGATTTAATTTCGTGCGTTTTCAGGAACGTGTTGATCGTGCCCGTCGATTCATCCGTAACAGCGATGAAGACCACGGGCTCGTCCTTCAGGGCGTCGTGCAGGCGGTTTATGTGCGGCTGGCTCGCTACGCAGGGCCCGCACCAGGTAGCCCAGAAATCCAGGAAGACCACCTTTCCTTTCAGGTCTTTCAGGCTGTTGATCTTCGTGACGGGCCCGTTCAGTACCTTGGCTATCTTGAAGTCAGGCGCCGGCGCGGCACGGGAAATCCCGGGCAGGGAAGAAGCGGCGGTCAGCAGCAGGGCCAAGATGGCAAGAGTTCTTTTCATGGGATGTTTTCTCCTTTCGATTTTGTCGGCGGGGACAGTGCGTCCAGCACAAGTCCCGGCGTCAGCAGCTCTGGCAGCAGGACGGCCGGGCCGCCCCCCGGATGTACTACGTAAAGCGGCACGCCGCTGCGCCCATAGCCGGCGAGTTCGGCCTCTATGCTTTTGTCGCGGTTGGTCCAGTCGGCGCGGAAGGCCGAGACGTCGGCGCGGGAAAGCGCGGCGCGTACCTGCGGCGCGGCGAGCGCGGTGCGCTCATTGACCTGGCAGGACAGGCACCAGGCGGCGGTAAAATCCACTATCACGGTTTTGCCTGAAGCGCGCGCCTGCGCGACAGCTTCGGGCGACCAGGGCCGCCAGACGGCGTCCTGCGACACGGGGGTCGCGGCAAGAAGCTGCCAGAGCACCCACAGCAGCCAAAAGGCGGTGGCGAACAGCGGCACGGCCAGGAGCTTCTTCAGAAGTACCATCCAGTTGCCGGGCCGAGGCAGATGCCGTATCAGCGCGGGCCAGGAGGAAAGACAGGCGTACGGCGCGGCGGCGCCCAGCCCCAGCGCCCCGAACACCGCGAGAGCCTCGCCGGCGGGACGCGTGACCGCCCAGCCGAGCGTGGCGCCCATGAAAGGGGCCGTGCAGGGCGCGCCGGCGGCCATGGCGAACACGCCGGAGAAGAACGCGCCTATCTTCCCCTGGCGGGCGGAAAGCCCGGAGCCGACGCCCATCCACCTGGCGCCGAATTCAAAAACCCCCAGCAGGCTCAGCCCCGCGAAAATGAACAGCCCGGCCAGCGCGGCCACCAGCCAGGGCGACTGGAACTGCGTCCCCCAGCCCATGGTCTGGCCGGCGCGGCGCGCTATTAGCAGCGCCACCGCCAGGGCCTCGCAGCTCAGCACCACTCCGGCGGCGTAGGCCAGCGCCTCGCGGCGGGCGCGGGAAGGATGGTAGTCCTTGCGGTTGAGCAGCCCCAGCGCCTTGAAGGTCAGGACCGGCAGCACGCACGGCATCAGGTTCAGCAGCAGCCCGCCGAGAAAAGCGAGCATCAGGAATCTCGCCGCGGCGCCGCCTGCCCGCACCGGGACCGAGATCCGCGCCGGCGGGAACCCCGGGCGCAGCAGCACCCCCTCCACCCGCGCCGGGATTTCCGCGCCCGCGGCCGGCTTTAAGGCTATTTCCGTTTCCAGCGGGCTCACGCTCACGGCTGAACGCGCGTTCTTAAAGGTATTGGCCTCCGCCGGGAAGAACTCGGCCAGCGGGTGGCGGCCTTCCAGCCGCAGGCGCACGCCGTCCCCGTCGAGCGAGGCTCCCGCGGCGGCGCCGGGGACCGGAAGCGGTATGCTGGCAAATGAGGCCGCGATAGCCGCGGCATCGCCCGCGCTTTCGCGCGAGTTCTTCTCCACGGAGGCCGTAAGCGCCAGGTCCGCCGCGCCGGGCTCGCAGATCTCGCGGCATTCCAGCCACTCCGCCTTCGCGCGGAGGCGGGCGCGCGTTCCGGGCAGGGCGCCAGGCGGCACGGAAAGGGTCAGCGGCAGGATGACCTCGCCGCTGTAGCCGAAGTTGGTGAGCGGCGGCATTTCCAGGCGGACCGGCACGGGCCAGTCCAGGGGAGCGGCGCTCCAGCCCGCCGGCAGCTGCCAGGCCAGCGCCGGAGACAGCCCCGCGTCGCCGGGATTGCGCCAATACACGTGCCAGCCGTCTTTCAGCTTAAGCTTCAGCCCCGCCGGGAAACTTTCGCCGGGCCGCACGGAGGCGCGCGCGGAAATAAGCGAAGCCTCTACGTGCCCGGCCTGCGCCGGCGAAGAGACTAAGGCCAATAGGGAGGCGATGAGAATGCTCATTATTAGATCAGCGTTGAATACAAATAGGCCGCCGCTTTCTGCCTCTTCACCTGCTGCTCACTTTACCGCTTTTCGGGAGGGCGCAGGCCGGGAGGAACAGCAGGCCGCGAGGGCCCTCCAATCCTTCAAGGCGCTTACATGCGCCGCGCGCATATCCCCGGTCATAGGGCTCCGCAGGGCTTCGGGCCAGGGAGTAGTATCGATAAATTTAAGAAAGCCTTCCGCCGCTTTAAGCGCGGCGCGGACAGCCTCGCCGGCCGCTTTCCTTTCCCCGACCGTCCTGCAGGCCCCGGCAGCCCGCGCGGCTTCCCTGCCCATGAGCGTTAATTCCTGGGACGTCGCCTTGTACCAGGAGAGCATCTCGTTCCACGTGGCCCTGGAATGGTAGCCTATAGCCGTGCGGTAGCCGGAGGGCAGGAAGTCGGAGTAGATCTTCGCGGCCGTGCGGGCGGCTGTTTCCAGTTCAACCGCGCTCGCCGGGGGCGCTGTGACCCGCCGGGCGGCGGGCACGGAAGCTTTGAACCATTTCAATCTCCCGGCAAGGTCGTCCTGTTCCGCCCGGGCCGGGAAGGCCAGGGCCAGCGCCGCGGCTATGATAAGGAATCGTTTCATTTTCAATCTCCCTCTCCCGCCGTTCCCCCGGCTTAGATGTTTTCCACGAATTGCACGCTTAAGCCGTCGGGGTCTTTAACGTAGAAGAACTTGATATGCGGGTTGGGCTGGTAAGGCCCGCCGGTCACTTCCAGCTCTTTTTCGTTCACAAAATCCAGCATGTCATCCACGGACTTCACTTCAAAGCCCAAAGAGATCCCCTCCGGGTCGGCCGCGGTCTTATGGTCCGGGCCGCAAACGAGCTCCACCTTGGTCTCGCCCTCTCCCAGGAAGCAGATCTCCGTTCCCGGCCCCGCCGGGAAGCGCCTGCCGACCGGCAGCCCCACTACCTCGTGGTAGAACTTCACCGACTTTTCCATATCCTTGACCGTAATAGTGCACCAGCAGAATTTCATGATCGCTCCTTATTTCTTAATCACTTAAAAAGGCTGACAAAAACCATCAACTCATCAACACCAGGTCAATTCAGGCCGCATTTTGCTTACAGGAGAAGTTGGCTGTATTTGAAACGCCGGCGGTCAGAACTCGTAGGAAAGGGAGACAGGGCGGCGGGCATCGAGTTTTTTGGCCGTTTCGAAGCCGAAACCGAAATCCCAGCGCCCGCTTTTAATGCCGATGCCTAAAGTGACGCCCTCTTCGGGACGGCCGAATAAATAACCCGCCCGCAGGCTGAAAAATATGGAGTTCGGCATTTTCATGTTCAGTTCCGCGCCGGACTGGAAATAACCCTTTTCCCTGACGACCTTGCTCCAATCCGAGGTAAAAACGATATCGCAGTAAGAGATATCGGCGGAGCGGTCCAGCAGGTTGGGCGGGTTGATCTCGAATTTATAAGAAAAGCCGGCGCGCAGGGTTGCGGGAGCGGGGTCGCCTTTCTCCTCGAACTTTACCGCCTGCCCGTTGTTCAGCAGCGCCGCCCCCAAACTGAGGCTTTTTTCCGCCGAGTAAAGCGCGCCGAGGTCATAATGCAGGGCCGAGGCCGACGCGGTCTCGCCCAGGTCTATTGAGGTGCGCTTAACGGTGGCCCCGACGGCCAGCTTCAAGGCGGGTTTGAAGGCGGCTGACAGCATGGCGACCTTGTCCAGCTCGGCGGTCACGTCGCCGCTGGTCCCGTCCGAAAGGTCCAGGGTCATCTTTCCCGAATTGTAATACAGGAAGGCCGGGGTCAGAACAAAATTCCCGGCTTTCACCGGCAGCGCCGCGAAGCCGTAAGTTCCGCCGCCGAATCCGTTCATGTACGATACGCAGACCTTCCGGTTCTGCGCGAAGGCCAGCCCGGCCGGGTTGTACATTACGCTCTCGGCGTCGCCCGCCACTGCGGTAAAAGCCCGCCCCATGCCGGAAGAGCGCGCGCCTACGGGCCGGTTAAGTATGGGCGCGCCCGTAAGGCCCGGCTCGGCGAACGCGCGGCCGGGACTGAGCGCAAAAAAGGCCGCGAGCAGGAAAAAAGCGGTTGCCGGAACGGCCCTCATTTTATCACCAGCACTTTCTCGACGATATTCGTGCCGGGCCCCGTGACATTGATGAAATAAAGGCCGCTTGCCACGACGCTGCCGTTGTCGGTTTTGCCGTCCCAGAAATAATTGACGGCTCCGGGGTTTTGCGGCCCGCTGTAGATGGTCCTGACCAGGCCGCCGTTCGTGGTGTAGGCCTTGATCGTCACAGTGCCGGCGGAAAAGATAGTCACGGCTACCCGGCATTTCACGGCGGGGTTCTTAAGCGGCCTGAAGAGATTGTCCTTCAGCGCCACCGTGCCCGAGGGAGGGCGGCTGTTGGTATAAGCTTTCAGGTTGACATTGGCGGCCGGCGACACCAGGGTTTGCCAGGAGGCGCCGTCGGCGCTGATATAGCTGTTCCCCGACGCGACGGGACTGCTGTAGCCGGACACTGTGCCCTCCACCGGGATCGGGCTTGCGTAATTCGCGTTCGTGGCCTTGACCACCACCGAAAACAGCTGGCCCGCGGTGACGGGCTGAAAACCTACCGGCACGGTATAATAGCCGGACGAATTGACGGAACCGCTCCCTGAGTAAGCCAGGGTGCCGCTGGCTGGCTGGCCCGCGGTCACGCCTGTGTAGATATAAACCGTGTAGCTGGTCGCGGAATCCGTGGTGTAAAAACCGACCGCGCTGATACCTTCGGTCGCCGCGGCGGTGAAAATATTGGAGAACCAGCCCGTGTTAGAGCTGAAGCCATAATCCATGACCCGGCCAAGCTTGTCATAGCTGTAGACCCGCGTGTAGTTGGCAACCCCCTCGCCGGTGAAAGCGGTGGCGCCGTACAGCCCGACGATAATGTCATGGTAGGAAATATAAAAATAGCCGCTCTCGCCCCAGCTAGTGCCCCAGGAGTTCTTGCACAGGAAGGCGCCGTCTCCCGGCGGCGTGACGCCGAAGTTCGTCCCGGAATAAGTGTCGTCCCAGCCCACGATGGTAACGATGTGATTGGTGCTGGAGGAGGCGTTGTTGTAATAGGCGTGGGAAGCCGGGTTATAATAGCCGTCGGACCAAAGGATCGCTACCGACAGGGCGCCGTAGGCCAGCAAAGCGCTCTTGAAGCGGTCGTTATCGGCGGCATTGGCGCGCGCGGGAAGGAATATTATGTTCTGCGCGTGCTTGACGACTTCGGAGCTGCCCGCCACGATGGGGCCGCTCCAGCGCGTCATATAGGCGGCGGACATCGAGTCGTTCCCGCCGTTGCAGGAGCCCCTGTCGAAACCGCTGTTGACGTCCAGGTCCGTTTCCGACAGGTCCAGCGTTTCGCCGGGCATGAAGTACGACTCCATCGAGGCCATCGCGCCGTAAGCCCAGCAGCTGCCGCAGGAGCCCTGGTCTTTCACCGGAGTAACCTTCTCATGCTGGCGCAGGTCGTAAGATGCCGCGTACGCCCCCGGCATCCTGTTTCCCCGTTCCGCCGCCGACGTCGAGACGGCGACGGCCATTACCGGGGACGGGATACCGCCCAGCCAGTGTCCGGATCCGGTTTTCAGCGTCTCCGCAGCGCCGCGCGTTTTCACAGTTTCCAGGTATTGGAGGAAAGCCGGGCTGAAAGGCGCGGCCTTGGGCCCCGCTTCTTCGGCGTAGGAGGCCGGGCTGAAGGCCGCGAAGCCCGCCGCCGCGATGGCGGTCAGGATCAGATCTTTAACGGAGAGCCTGGTCATTTATAAGTGCACGCGGTGCAGCAGGCGGCCTCCCCAGAAGACCAGCACGCCCAACAGGGCTAAATTGAGCACTTTGCCGGAACGGACCGCCCGCGGGACCCTGCCGGCGACGAACAGCACCGTCAGCGCGGCCAGCGGGAAGACAAGAGGGTTGTAGGAGTAGGCCCCGGAGAGGTCCAGCCTGCCCAGCGCCAGGAAGGCGTGAGTCATGCCGCAGCCGGGGCAGGGCAGCCCCGTCAGCGCCTGGAACGGGCACAGGATCGTCTTCGGCAGCACCGACAGCAGCGTGTACCCGGCCAGGTGCAGCGGGCCGCTCAGCGCGGTGGCCGCCAGCAATACCCACGCCGCTATGCGGAGCGGGTCGGTTTTAGACCGGCTTGGGATAGAACTTATTGAGCTCATTCTGGTGTATCGCGTCCACGATAATGCTCATGCCGAACAGCGACAGGAACAGGCTTACCAGCGGCAGGTTTTCGTAGGGCGGCAGTGAACGCCTGCGCTGTATCTCCACTATTACCCCGCCCATGCAGTACTGGTAATAAATAAAATATATTCCGCAGGTGACCAGCGAGAGAAGGAAAACCTTGACGGGAGAGAACTCCTCGCGCTCGACCAGTTCGTTGCAGGCCTCCATCTGGTGCCAGTTCCAGAACAGGTTATAAATACCGCAGGTAATGATGGTGAGGATTATGCCTTCCGCGATGCTGCGATATCCTGATTTCATTAAGATTCCCCCCGATAGAAGTAGTTTGCTCCGCGAATATGCGCGAAGTCTATATTCTATAAAATAATATGTCGGGAAAATCTTTAAAAAAACCGGTGACGGCAGGCCCGGAGTTCCCGCGGGGCGGGAGCTCACTTTAAGGCCTGTTCCTGGCGGCGGGTTTTCACCCGGTCAAGAGTTCTTCGCAGGAAAGCGCGTTCAGCACGCCGGCCTTCGTCAGGCCGGCGCGGCGGGTCAGGCCGGCGGACCGCTTCCGGCAGAAAAGTTCACTCCGCTATGCAGTTCTTGCCGGTAAAGATTATGTTCACGCGCGCTTTCCGCCGGCTCCCGCTCGCGCTGGCCTTATAGGCCGTCCTCGACCTGTTAATGGAAGAGGCTATGGCTTTGGCGGTATTGATGGCGCCCTGATGCGGCGAGAGCGTGGCTACCGCGTTCAGGCAGGGCACACGGTTGATACCCCCGCTGCGCCCCTTGAAGCGGAAGGTCGGCAGCCACAGGTTCACGGTGCCGTCCTCCCCCTTGCCGGTGGCCACGCCCGAGATCTCGGTGGTAACCGCCCTGCCGCCCACGGTGGCCCTGCCGGCCGTAACCAAAGCCCGCTGGGTTCTGTCGTAAGATACCGCCGTCAGCTGTACGCCCCTGTCCAGCTCAAGTTCGTTGAAATACCCCGGATTTGCGTTATTCATGTTCCCCCCAAAAAAATAAAAAATACACCGGCCGACTAAAGCCGTAAACCGGCACGACGCGTTTTTTAAAGTCCCCCCCGAACCGCAGTACTACCCTGATATCGGGCCCTACCCCGCAGCAGGTTCAATTACTATATAGTTTGTTTCACGCGCGATTCAATACAAAAAGCGCCGGCAGGCCGGAAATGCGGAATTTGGCACATTTATTGCGAATATTTGACAAGAAAACCGGCGTCCGGCCGAACCCTGTCCGTCAAAAACCGGGCAGCCCGCGCCGGATGATAGAGGAATAGGCCGGGCCCGGGTCGGCGGCCCTGCTGCGCTCGTTGATACGGCTGCGCCGTTTAAGCTCCTGAAGGGGCAGGACCTGGTCCACCAAACCGAGCTCGTAGATCATTTCATCGACGTGGCCGCTGGCGAGGAGGCGCCAGTCGAACTTCAGCCTCGGGTAGAAAGGCACGACATGCTTCCAGGTATCGGTGGTGCAGTTCGCGGTCAGGGCGTTATACCATTGCGGCCTGTCCTTAAGCCTGTTTACGCTGCGCAGGTAGTCCAGAAAGACCAGCCGGATGATCTCCGGCGACGCTTTGATGCGGTACAGGTAAACTTCCTCGCCCTTGCGGTAATTGGCGCGGAGCCTCACCGCGTCGCGCTCGTCGGCGACGACATAGGTCAGTTCATACTGCTTGAAAAAACCTTTGAGAGAAGAGTATTCTTCGCCCTTTTTCTTCCGGGTCTCTATAGAGAAGCAGACGTATTTGTCCCCCCCGAAGCCGAAGCTGAGCATGGTATGCGCCAGATGCGGCAAGCCCCAATCGATCATGAAAAGGTCCAGGGTGCGCAGGGCGCCGAGATCCAGGGTCCTGTCGTAGTGCCGGACGGTATAATCGTTCTCCGCCCGGTAAGCGCAGTTGCGGATATTGTGGATGGTAACGGTGCTGCCGGCGAGGTCGGCGTAGGGAAGCGTCGCCACGTCGGGCGCCCAGTCCCGGCTGTTGCTCGGCGGCAGGGCCAGCCACCAGGCCAGCGCCAGCGCGAACACCGACAGGAAATATATTATTTTCCGCCTGTCGCTGCGCGGGAAAATTACGCAGCCAAGCGCCGCTCCGGCGAAGGCCCCCGCCAGGGACGCGCGGAGGCCGTGCGGGAGATTGGAGTAAAGGAACGCCATGGCCCCCCAGCACGTCAGGGCCGTGAAAAAGAACCAGGCAAAGACCTGCCTGGCTCTCACGGGAAGCATCGCGGCCCCGCGCCCATTATTTATTATCCTTGATCTCTTTTATCGCGGGGTGGCCCGCAATAAGCGCCAGGGCTTTGGCAAGCAGGGGCTTGCCCGCGGCCGAGTAGCGCCAGGGAGACGCGCCGGAAGAGTGAGGCAGAGGGATCAGGTCAAAAGAGAGACCGCCGCGGTCCAGGGAAAAGACCCGGCCGACTACGCCATCCAGTTTATCCACTTCCATGAACTGCGCTATCGCCAGTTTGCCTACGGGGATGACCAGGGCGGGCCGGAGCAGCTCCAGCTCGCGATCCAGCCAGGCGGAGCATTTCTTTATTTCTTCAGGAGAGGGCACGCGGTCGCCGCCGGAGGCCTTCTTGCCGGGGAAGCAGCGGCACACCGCCGCCATGTAAACGGAAGAGCGGAATTTGGCCTCGTCGATGCCGGCTGCCTCGTTAAACCAGCGGAACAACGTCCTGCCGGCGGTCCAGGCGAAAGGGCGGCCCAGCTTGGGCTCTTTATCCCCGGGGGCCTGGCCGACGAGCATGACCCTGCTCGGAACGGGGCCGCCGCTTACCACCGGCGGGTACATCTCCGGGCAGCGGCGGCATTTCAGCAGGCTTTCCACGTGTTTTATCAGTTCGGAGTTGTTTTTGCCCGGCGGCAGGCGCTTTACCTTCAAATTCATAAAGCCTTTATACTTTAATGATCCCCAACCGCTTCAGCTCCCAAAAACATTTTATCATCGCCGAAACGTCGGCGGCCGCGTTATGCGCGGCATCAAAACCGGCATGGAACAATTTGCTGTGAAGCTCCATCAGCTTCGGCCACTTGTTCCCATAGGGGCCGGGGATGGCGCAATAATCCGTGGAGCTGTGCATGGTGCAGATCCGCGTTTTGGCCGGCAGCGTGTCAGGCATCCTGTTGCGGAGGAACTCGGCGCCCACTATCTTCTCGTCGAAGCTCATATTGTGCGCGATAAGGTACTCCGCCCGGCCGACAGCCGCCTGGAAGTCCCGCAGGACGGGCAGGAGGTCATGGCCTTCTTTATTCGCCCGTTCCGTAGTAATGCCGTGTATGCGCGCGGCCTCCTCGGGGATGGTGAAGCCCGCGGGTTTAATGATGAAATCCCCGCCGGCGAGCTTATTGCCGTCCGCGTCCGAAAGAAAATAGGCTAATTGTATCATCCTGGGCCAGTTGTCCAGGTCGGTTATGGGCGCCTTCCAGTTCCTGGGCAGGCCGGTAGTTTCAGTGTCGAAGAACAGGTACATACGTGTGTTAAACTCCCCAAAGCCTGAGGACTTCCTGTTCCTCTTCGGCGGATTTCACTTTCTTGAACCGCGCGCCGGAGACTCCGTGCACGCGCCCCTGGCAGGCGGGCCAGGTGACGTGGCGCTCCAGGCAGCCTTCTACGAGGCTGAGGTAATAACCGCCGGCTTTCGATCTTGGTTTGGAAGAGGAGGATTTTCCGCGAGGAGCGGGTTCGTGCAGGTGTTCGGCCCCCGGTTCAAGCAGCGAATAGCCGCAGCCTACCGCCGGGCCTTCGTAGAGCGCCTGCCTGGGCCCCTTGGCGAAGCCCACCGCTATCACGTCGCAGCGCTCGTTTAGCTCGTGGCCGGCGTGGCCCTTTACATGCCCCCAGGCCAGCCGCCCTTTCCGCTCCTGGGCCAGCGCGTCCAGACGCTCCCAAAGATCCCGGTTGACCACGGGCTTGCCCGCCGCCGTCAGCCAGCCTTTGCGCTTCCAGCCGTGTATCCAGCCCTTGATCCCGTTTATGAGCAGGCCGGAATCGGTATAGATCTTTACCGGCTCGGGCCGGTCCCGCACGGCGCTGAGCGCCGATATAGCGCCCAGCATTTCCATGCGGTTGTTGGTGGTAGGACGTTCCCCGCCGCCAAGTTCGCGCACGAGGTTCTCAGGATAGATGATCACTGCCGCCCAGCCGCCCGGCCCGGGATTACCCGAGCAG
>Ga0209212_1007114_pt1 | contig 12509 bp, 6 predicted proteins | sample RifGroC2_FD_183996 | JGI IMG/M metagenome (GOLD analysis project Ga0209212, IMG submission 183996) | Groundwater microbial communities from Rifle, Colorado, USA - Groundwater C2 (SPAdes) (version 2) | ecosystem: Environmental > Aquatic > Deep subsurface > Groundwater | place: Rifle, Colorado...
GTACCGATGTTAGATCGGGAATCAATATCTAATATTCCATTAATTTTCTTAGCTCTGGTTTTCATATTTTTCAAACCGTTTCCATCATAATGTCTTTCAGGTTCAAATCCCTTTCCATCGTCAAATAAAAAAATCTCTAACTCCTTTTTATCCTTAATTTCAATTGATAGAGTTGCATTTTTAGAATCAGAATATTTAAGAGTGTTATTCATAGCTTCTTTAAAGATAAGAGTTACATGTCTTTTCCATTCAATTGTTAACGGAAATTTCTGAAGCTGCTCGTTAACCCCTTTAAGATTAAACTTTATATTGGTATCTGCGAAAAGTTCATCGCCAAAATCCTTTAACCTTGTCATAAGATCAAATAAAGAATCTCCCCCCGGTTCTATTGACCAAATAAAGTCTCTTGTCCCTTCATAAAGACTGTGCGAATTATCTGAGATTTTCTTTAGAAAAGGATCGACATCGTTAAATGTATTTTGCAGTTTTTTTCTTATCATTTCGGTTAGAAGAGAAATCCTTGTTAACTTATGTCCCAATTCATCATGAAAATCAATTGCTGCCTGCCTTCTGGTCTTTGCAGATTCTTCTTCCCTGATTTTTTGTATTTCGATTGCCCGCTTAATCTTAGTTTTAACGTTAGTTCGTACGAGAAAAAATATTATTAAAATTACTAAGATGACAACAGAAACTTGAAACCATAACGTTTGCCAGAAAGGGGGGATAACAATTATACTCAACCCGGCAGTATAACTACTAAACACTCCATCACTATTTGTTCCTTTTACTTTTAAAGTATAAATACCGGGTTCAAGGTTTGTGTAAGTTGCAAAATTTCTGTTTCCCGCATTTACCCATTCTTTATCAATTCCTTCCATTATATACATAAACCTGTTCTTTGAAGGGTTGGAATAATCGAGTGAAGCGAAATTTACAACGATAGTTTTTTCAGAATAGTTAATTTCTATTTCTTCATTGAAAGAGGTTATCAGAGAGATCTTTCCGTCTGTATTGATCTTTTTAACAGATGAAATGTAAACAGGAGGATTATAATTACTAAATGACATTTCCTCCGGGTAAAACACTGTGAGACCCCAATTTCCTCCAAATGCTAAGCTGTTGTTTTTTCCTTTTACACAAACAGAAGGATTAAACAGATTTCCACCCAGACCGTTTGTAATATCGTAATTAGTAAAACTTTTCTGATTATAGTTGAATTTTGATAACCCTTTGTTTGTACTTATCCATAGATTTCCATAATTGTCTTCATTTATTGCACAAATAACACTATTGGGGAGCCCATCCTTTTCAAAAAAATGTTCGAAGCTTGAGCTGCCGGGTATGAGTTTATTTAGTCCGTTTGAGGTACCTATCCATAATTCATTTCTACTACTTTCAAAAATGCTGAATATATAATTATTGCTTACCGAATGTTTGTTATTCTGGTTGTTTGTATAACTTTTAAAAGATTTTTCGTTTTTATCATATAACATTAAGAATATAATTTGCCTGGTAATTATTAAAATGTTTTCCTTCAAAACTGAACTTTGAAAAGGAATTGTTCTTTCTGTCCAACATAAATAATCCATCACTGTATGTGCCTACCCATACGTTTAATGAATCAATAAGGAATGCTGTTATATGAGATGATAATAATCCGGTTTCTTTTAATTTTTTGAAGCCCGGTTTAAGAAACTTTCCGGAAGACGGGTTAAAAAGTCTTAAGCCATTATAACTGCCGATCCAAATATTTCCATCAGTGTCTATTGCAAGTGCACTGATAATATTGTCTCGGGGAGTATCTGAGATATTTATGTGCTCGACTTTTCTATCCGCAGGATCTACAAAATTTAACCCGCTCATTGTGCCAATACATAGGTTCCCGTCTTTTGTTTCGGTTAATGAAATTATATTGCTCTGGCTTGATAAGCCTGTACCGTTCGGAAAGTTTCCAATGTTATAAAAGTTTACCGGTGAGGTCTTTACTGACTTATCTATACCCCTGCTGTAAGAATTTACCCAAAGAGCACCGGATTTATCTTCAATGATATTGTAAATAACATTTCCGCTTATTGTTGATGGATCACCAGGTTTATGAAAAAATCTTGTAAACTCTTCAGTTGTTTTGTTAAAACGGTTTAAACCCTTTCTCGTACCAATCCACAGATACCCTTTGCTGTCTTCAGTAACAGAAATAATAAAATTATTACTGAGAGACTCAGTATTTGATCCCGCATAATATTTTTTAAAATTAGTGCCGTCAAATTTGTTTAAGCCGGATGCAGTTCCTATCCACAGATTCTTATCTTTATCTTCATAAATAACTCTTACAACACCACCGCTTATACTATTTTTATCATCAGGAATATTTGTAAAATTTTTAAAGGAGCTACCTTCATAATTAAACTTGGAAAGACCGGCATTACTGCCTGCCCAGAGATACCCATTTGAATCACAAAAAAGAGAAAGTATAGTATTACTATTTATGCTGTTAGGATTAGATTCATCAGATTTGTAATGAGTAAATTTTCCCGTTTGGGGATTATACACATTCAGCCCGCCACTTTCTGTACCCAGCCAGATGTTTCCGTTTTTATCTTCACAAATTGCCCAAATAATGTTATCATTGATTCCATCGGGATTATCTTCCTGGTACATAAATCTTGTAAACTCCCCCCTGAAAGGATCGTATTTGTTAAGTCCTCCACCCCATGTTCCGATCCAGATATTTCCATTTTTATCTTCATGAAGGGAAATAATATCATCGAAAGAAATTGAATTCGGATCATCAGGATCGTTCTTAAAAACAATGTATCCCGAACCTTCGTATTTTGCGAGACCATACATAGTTCCGAACCACAAAAAACCTTTGCTGTCTTTCATCATACTATAAGTTAGGTTATGTGCAACACCATCCTGGAATGAAAGACTTTTGAATTTTATACTGTCCTGTTGTGAACATATTTCACACAACAAATTTGAAATAAGAAAGAGAATTAATGTGGGGGAAAATATCCTAATTGGCTTCATTTTTAATAACGAATTTTAGAATTTATAAAATTTGTTTTATTAATATATTTCTTCGGATTTATATTTTAATCACTCAATTTGGGGGATGTCAGTTTAAAAAAATTACTTATAAATAAATTTACGAGAATAAAACGTTTTTTAGTAAGAATAAATAGAGGATCCAAAAAGGCTTTTATTATTCTGACGTTTATATTAAAAATTTTAAATCTTTCTTTATTTCGATTAACTTTGCTTAATTCTTTTCCAAATCTACAGGACTTATGGATTACTTAGACTCAAAATATTTTACTTATGGCACGGATAACATTTTGCAATGTGAAAATGTTCCTGTTAATGAAATTATAAATAAAACCGGAACACCTGTTTATATTTACAGCAGAAAGTTTTTTGAAGACAGGTATAAAGAATTTACCCAGGCTTTCCGGGAAATAAAGCACAGAGTTTTTTATTCCGTTAAAGCGAATTTCAATTTAAACGTAATAAAGACACTCTATAATCTTGGAAGTGGGATAGATGTTAATTCTGAGGGAGAATTTTACCGTGCATACAAAGCCGGAGCCGATCCTAAAAAAATGTTAATGGCGGGTGTCGGAAAAACTGCTGATGAAATAAAGCTTGCAATCGAAAAAGATTTTATAATGATAAAAGCGGAATCTCCTGAAGAAATCGAGCTGATAAATGAAATAGCAGGTAAACTGAAAAAGAAAGCTAAAGTCGGGATACGTGTAAATCCAGATGTCAATCCCCAGACACATCCATACATTTCAACAGGATTATCTCAGAATAAATTTGGCGTTGCTGCACCTGAAGCTGAACAAATGTTTAAGGATTATGAAAAGTATCCGAATATTTCCTTCACTGGGATCGATATGCACATCGGTTCCCAGGTAACGACAGTTGAGCCTTTTGTCGAAGCAGTCGACAAGCTCTCAGAATTCTATTTTAAAGTAAAATCTTATGGAGTTAAGATCGAACATTTTGATATTGGCGGTGGAGTAGGCGTAACATACAATAATGAGAAATCATTTGGTATACCGGAATTTGCCGATGCTTTAATTCCCAAACTAAAAAAACTGGATTGCGAAATATTTTTTGAGCCGGGAAGATTTCTTACAGGCAACGGCGGAATCCTGGTAACAAAAGTTTTATTTAATAAAAGGAACAACAATAAGAAATTCATAATAGTTGATGCTGCAATGAACGATTTGCTTCGCCCGAGCATTTATTCTGCATATCATCATATTCAGCCGGTTGAAATTTCAACATCTGATAAAGATATAGTTGCTGATATTGTTGGACCTGTTTGCGAATCCGGAGATTTTTTTGCTAAAGACAGGACTATTACAGAAACTAAGTCCGGGAAATCCCTGGCGATTATGTCGGCGGGTGCATACAGCATGGTTATGAGTTCAAATTATAATGCAAGAAGAAGACCTGCCGAAGTTATAGTTGACGGTAATAAATTTTCTGTTGTAAGAACCAGGGAAACTTTCGATCATTTGCTGTATGATGAAAAAGTAATTTAAAATTTCTGTCTCCTTTGTTGTCTTTTGTCGTAAAATTATTTTATATGAAACGTAAAAATTTTATTAAAACATTAACCACTGCGTCAGCAATTTCTTTTTTACCCTCTGAAAAGATTCTTTCATACACGTCAGTCAAAGGTGATCAAAAAATTAAACCAGGAAGATTAAAACAAGGTGATACAATTGCTTTAGTTGCACCCGGCAGTTACATCTCGGAAGAAGAGTTAAATAATTCAGTAGAAAATCTCCATTCTCTTGGATTTAAGGTTGTGTATAACGAATCAGTTCTTTATAAAAACGGATACTTTTCAGGCAATGACAAACAACGCGCAGAAGAATTAATAGAAATGTTTTCGAGAAAAGATGTCGATGGGATAATGTGTGTCCGTGGCGGTTACGGTTGTATCCGTATTCTTCCTCTTCTTGATTACGAAATTATTAAAAAGAATTCCAAAGTTTTAATTGGTTACAGCGACGTTACTGCACTCCTTTACGGGATTTATTCAAAAACAGGTTTTATTTGCTTTCATGGTCCCGTGGGGATTTCAACTTTTAATGAATTCACTATAAAATATTTCAAAGATGTTTTAGCTTTTCCTCACAACAGGCTCGAATTAGTTAGTGAACCGGAAGAGAATGGTGAAGAACCTGTTAAGATAAGTAGTGGAAAAGCAGAAGGAGAACTTATTGGCGGGAATTTATCTGTTATAGTTTCTTTGATCGGAACTGAGTACGATATTGATACTGAGGATAAAATAATTTTCCTGGAAGAAACAAGGGAGGAACCATACAGGATTGATAAGATGCTCACTCAAATGATTATGGCAGGTAAGTTCGATAAAGCCGCAGGAATTGCACTCGGCGTTTTTGATAATTGCGAACAGAAAAAAGATAATCCTTCCTTTGAAAGTTCATTCACTCTGATGGAAGTATTGAAAGAGAGGTTATCCGGTTTGGGTATCCCTGTAGTTTATGGATTTTCATTTGGTCACATAAAAAATAAGTTTACTCTCCCGTTCGGTGTTAATGTGGAAGTGAATGCAGACGAGAAAACCTTAACATTACTTGAACCTGCAGTTATTTAATGTGCTCTATTATATTATTATGGAACATCGTAAATGTTCAATTATTGTAAGAAACTATGATCCCGAATTTGTCAATCCTAGTAGAGGATTAACAAAGAAAAAAATATTTCAATAAAAAAAAATACCCCGATACCAACGAAAAATTAAAGCTAAAAAGGAAATAAGTTATTATGCAAAAACAACTCTTGATGATAGTAGTTCTGATTTCATTCTTTTTCCCGGGCTGTCTTACTTTTCACAGGATATCTTATGAATTAAATCTTGAAGGTCAGCTTAACGGTAAAGGCATAATCAGGGTTTACGATATTCGTTCTAATGCAGAAACCGGTGAAGATTTTGAAGAAGATAAAAACACGCTTTTTGATTACATGTATAAAAGTAACAATTTCATTTCGGATATGAGAAATGAAGGGAAAAATATAATATCGAGAAGATTGTATCTTAAAGATGACCTTTTGAACGGCGAAGTGAAAATTACTTTCGATGACATAAGAAAAGTTGAGGGGATCGCATTTGAGGACGGTTTTTATTATATGACCATGGATCTTGAAGATAGTATCTATTCAACAAACGGAGAGATTATTATATCGGATGAATATAAAAGAATTATATGGGATAAAAGCGTGAAAACTATTTTGTTTGAAATAGTTGCAACAGATTACGATGATAACTACCTCGATCTTGCACCTTATTATAAAGAAGAAAATTAATGTATGCTGAATTAGTTTTTCCACTTCCATTCAGGAATACATTTACTTACTCAGTTCCTAAATCGTTAGAGCCTCTTGCAAAACCGGGTGTTCGTGCTGTAGCTCCTTTCGGTAAACGGGTTCTTACCGGATTCATAGTTGCAACTTCATCATCCACGGTTGTTCAGGAAAAAATAAAACCGGTAGATGATATTCTCGATTCAAAACCAATCTTTACAGAAAAGTCTTTTGAGTTTTATAAATGGCTTGCTGATTATTACCTCTCTTCACTTGGGGAAGCATTAAAACTTGCTGTACCTTACGGGCTTGATGTGGAATCGAAAAGAAAGATTTTAAGCGATACCGATTTTGCTTTAAAGCTTCTTGACAAAGAGAATGATAAAAACTCGCTAAAATCAAAAATTCTGAAAGTTCTTTCCGAAAGGGGAGAGATAAACTTTTCGCATCTTCAAAGATTGGTACAGAGAAAAAATATTTATTCGGTATTAAGCAATCTAGAAAAGCAAGGTGCAGTTACTATTCTAAATGAATTAGCCGGCGCAAAAGTTAAAATTAAAAAGTCAAAATTCGTTAAGCTTGCAAAACCTATAGGCGAGATTTATTCACATTTTCCTGAGATAGAAAGAAAATCACCTAAACAAATATCTATCCTGCTTTTTCTTTCAAAGCATAAAGGAGAATCTGTCCCCCTTGGATTTTTGCTTGAGAAAACAGAGTCCCCTAAATCATCTGTTGATGGGCTTGTAAAAAGAGGTCTAACAAAAGTTTTTGAAAAAGAAGTTTCGAGAGATTATGTAGAAGCTTACACTGAGAAGAAAGTAGAATTTCATTTAACTGAAAAGCAGCAGAAAATAATTGATGAAATCACGGTTTCAATCGAAGAGGAAAAATTCAAAGCATTTCTTCTGCACGGAGTTACAGGAAGCGGAAAGACACAGGTTTATATTGAACTGACAAAAAAAGTTCTTCAGCAAAATAAATCGGCATTAATACTTGTTCCTGAAATTTCTTTAACACCCCAGATCACTTCACGTTTCTATAATAATTTCGGGAATGAAGTTTCCGTTCTGCACAGCAGGATGTCTCTTGGTGAAAGATATGATTCGTGGCGAAAAATACTTAACGGAAAATCAAGAGTTGTAATAGGTGCGCGTTCGGCTCTTTTTGCTCCCTTAAATAATATAGGAGTAATTGTTGTCGATGAAGAGCACGATGCAAGCTATAAGCAGTTCGATTCCGTTCCCAAATATAATGCGAGGGACAGTGCAGTTATTCTTGCACAACATCATAAATGCTCTGTTGTTTTAGGCTCTGCAACTCCTTCTATTGAAAGTATGTACAATGCAAAAACAGGGAAGTATGACTTGCTCGAACTTCAGGAGAGAATTGATAATGCAAAGCTTCCGAGGATCCATCTTATCAGTATTTCCAGTCTGCCTGCCGGACAGGCAGGTGAAAGAAAAAAGAAAAAGATGGAACATATCTTCTCAAAATTTCTGCTTGATGAGATTGAAGTAAGGCTTAAGAAAAAAGAAGGAATAATTATTCTTCAGAACAGGAGAGGATTTTCCACACAAATATATTGCGAGGATTGTGGCGAACTTGAAATTTGTGATAATTGTTCCGTTCCCCTGGTTTATCACATTAATCAGAATATTCTCAAATGCCATTACTGCGGGTTTACTAAGGAAGTGCCTAAGGTTTGCCGCAACTGTGGTTCATATTCGCTTAAATATTTTGGAACAGGAACTGAACGGATTGAAGATGAAATTGAATTTTATTTTCCGCAGGCAAAGGTAAAAAGAGTCGATTCCGATTCGATCTCGAAAAAAAGCTCATTGAGTAAAATACTTATGGAATTCGGCAAGGGAGAAGTTGATATTCTTGTAGGAACACAGATGGTTTCCAAGGGATTGGATTTTCCGCGGCTTACTTTAGTAGGAGTTATATCTGCTGAAACAACTTTATGGCTTCCGGATTTCCGTGCAGATGAAAGAACTTTTCAGCTTTTAACACAAGTTTCCGGGAGAGCGGGCAGAAGCAAAGTAGAAGGCGAAGTTGTAATCCAGACTTTTAATGAAAAAAGCTTTACACTTCAAAAAGTTTTGCTGAATGATTACGCAGGTTTTTATGAAAGGGAAATTACAAGCAGGCAGAGAATGGATTATCCGCCTTTCACAAGAATTTGTCTTATTGAAACAAAAGACACTGATAATGACAAAGCGAAAGGTGCTGCAGTTGATTTTCATAAAGAGCTTATCGCTTATAAAAAATATTTGCAGATAACTCCTGTATCTGCGGCGCTTATCGCAAGGTTAAAAGGGCAATACAGGTATCACATTTTAGTTAAGAGCAGTAAAGAGAAAGATCCGGGGGGAGGAATTTTAAGAAAAGCCGTACTGGATTCCTTTATTGAATTTAACCGTAAATCCCACTTTAGAGATGTAAAGCTTATCTTTGATGTTGACCCTCAGAGTGTGATGTGAGGTTAGTTTCGAAGATATTTCAGATCCCTATTATCGAAAGCAGGCATAGTTCCCTCTAAAATATCAACTATTTTTGAATTTATAGTTTCATTTTCAATCGAACCTGATAGGAATGTAACTTTATTCTTATTTTCTTTTTCTATATCCATTACAATAATTTGATCTGCATCGCACACAACAGCTAAATTAGGATTATGAGTAATTATAATGATTTGTCTTCTTTCTTTAACTTTTTTTATGAAATGAACGAGGATATGATAAACGCTTTCATTATCCAAATTTTCTTCAGGTTGATCAATTATTAAAGGTAAATCACTATTATCAAGAATCAAATAAAATATTAATAGCAAAGCTCCACGTTCGCCAGGAGAAAGTTCTTCCAATGTTTTATTTCCCAATTTAAGATTATAAACAGGTTGTAAATAATCAAAACTAAAAATAAAGTCATAAAGTTGATTTAGTGCCACCCCTTTTCGCAGTTGACTATGAATATCAACCTCATCTTTAGTTGATGTTCTATTATCATGGGTAAGTGAATCGAGTAATTTATCTGTAAAGGAGAAGAATCCTTCCGAACTATTAAAATTAGATTTTTCAATAATTTCTATTAGCTTCTTATATCCTTCTTCTTTTCCTAAGAATGTCCCCTTTTTCTGTTGATTTATTTGATTGAAAAAATTATCAGGGAATGTACGTAACTCAAGTGTTACATCAAGGTTAACATCATACCTTTCTTTGAGTTCCTGAAAATCATTAATAAATTTTGTTACGGGTTGGAAAAGTTCCTTTCGTATATCAATTAATGCTGATTTCTTCTCAAACAATTCCACGACTAGTTTTTTTCTTTTCTCTTTTATATTCCTTAATTCAGAAATCAATCCCGTTTTCAAATATTCTGAATGCTTTTCTATATACTTTAATGAGTTTTCGGTATCTTCATCACCCTCTATAATAAGTTTTTTGTCTTCCCAACTTTTTAAATCATCAATATATTTTTGTTGTTCTCTTTCGGGTTTAGCGAGATCGTCCTGGTCATTTCTCAATTGTTCTTGAAGTTTGTCCAACTGATTCACTAAGCTGGAGTCTATTTCACGATCCAATTCGCTATTTATCCCAGATATGGTTGTTTGATTAGAAACTATTAGTTCTGAAATGGGCTTCGTGTCAATTTTATAATTAAAAATACTATTTAATGAGAGTCCGTATTTGCGAAGAATTTGAACAAAGTCATTTTGATCATCAGTTATCCTTTTTAATTGGTTATCTATGTTATCATAAAATTTTAATGCTCTATTTAATTCTTCATCTTTTAATGTTACTAAAGTGAGATTTTTTTTCTTTTCTTTTATGACGTCTTCTAATGTTTTTATTTCATCCCTTAATTCTGTAAGTCGTTTAGTTAGTTCTGAATTATCGAGTTCATCTTTTTCCGACTCAGGTTTTTTAGGTTTAGAATTTATATGTGCTTCTAATTCTTCTTTTTTTAATTTTATTTTGTCATTGATAGAAGCCTTATATTCTTTTGTGTTCTTTCGTTCAAGTTCAACAATTTCACTATTTATTTGCGTTAATTCATTTTTAATTTGAATTATTTCTTCGTTGACTAAGCTAGATTTGTAATTTATTAGTTCATCAAGTGAGTTTTTATCGAATTTCTTTTCTGTGGGCGTGTGTGCATAAATAATATCTTTTATTTCATTTTCAAATTCTTCACTTTCAACATTAGCACACAATTTTTCAAAAAAATTCTGCGGAATATATTTCACCCTTTCGGTAAGATTAAGATCAGAGTCTTCATTTAGACCTTTTGTGATGGAGTTATTATCTTCCCAAGTGAGTGAGGCCTCAAATTTTTCCGACAAATTAAATGGTTTTGGCTTTCTAAATTTGGTATTATTCAGAAAAGAAAAATTCACTGGTTCTTGATGAGTATTCCCGCATATACTAAGGATTTCGCTTATTGCACTTTTACCACTTCCTTTCTTTCCAATTATTGCTACTAATCCTCCATTAAATTTTATCTCTGTATTATCAAACCAAATATCGTCAAGAATAATGTTTTGCTTTTTAGTTATTAATATAGATTTGACAAATTTTGTTTTATTCTCTCTGATTCTAGTGATTAAATTGGGTTCTTCACCAATGTAAACTCTATCTGGTTCAACTATGATTTGCTTAAGTCCATTAAAAGTTGGATCAGCTTTAATCCAACAATATTTATTTGATGGTTGAGAATCCTTGTTTTGCAAATGTCCCAAAGGATAATCAATTTTATGTGTATCAGAACCCTTTATACAAGGCTTAGGATTGTCAAACCATTTTTGATATTGTTCTTTAGCAAATTTTTTGTTGTCCCAACGAAAGAACTCAATTTGTTTTTGGGATGAAGAACCAATGATTTGTGCCTTATTGATTAACGATAATTTAAAGAAGTTATCATCTGGATCAATACCATCTATCCCGCCATATTCATCATAAGGAAGCCAAATCAACGCATGTTCATTATATAATCCAAGACTTTTTAAACTCTTAATCACATTGTCATAATTAAAACTTGCTTTAGTTTTATCATTCAACGCACCTAATTGGATTTCATCGCCTTTTTCGTCATAACATTCAATAGAGTTTAACCAGTTCTTAATTTTTTCGAAATCATTAGGTTCGTTATTAAAAATAATATGAAAGTTTATTTTAACACCCGCTTTTGTTGGATCTATATTCTTTCTGTTTGCAACAATATTGTGCATTCTAAATTCAACAACAGGAAAAATTAATTTATTGGGTATATCCCCTAGCTTAACAACTTCTTCATATCCACTTAAAGTGCAATAGTCATTAATACCAATAACTGATGCAATACTTTGCTCTGCATTTTTTATAAAATCCTGATAGGCACCACCATAAGTAGCAGGGGAATGAACGTGCAAGTCCCATATGCGCCAGAGAGAACCTTTTTCTGAATTTTTCATACATTAAAAATATTAAAACATTTAATAAAAATATTGAATCTAATTGTTATAGTCGCCAAGTATAATGATTTCAATCAGTCCCTGCACTTTTTCCTAGCAATGTTTGAAAAATACTTAAATCAACGCCCGCTAGAACACTAAATCTTAAGTCTATTGGACCATTTCCACTTAAAGGTAGGTCTACTTTTCCTCTCAGGAAAATCTGAAAGTAGTTCCCACCTATTTCTGGTATTTCTAGTTGTATGTCAGTAAATATTCTCCATTGATCAATTTCCCAATATCTATCCATTGCAATACCTGCTCGCCATTCTCCTCTTATTTTTGACATTTCATCAGCAGGTCTTGACTGGTTATATTTTAAAATAAACACACGTCCTCCCAACATAATTTTCCATCTAATGGAAAGTGGTATGGTATCAGTTAGAGGTATTGTTTTGAATCCAACTCCAACAAAAAAAGAACGTGAAGGAATTTCCCATGGTTTAACATAAGGATGAAATTCATATCCATATTCCCCTTCAACGATTGGAGAACTATCTGTGGTGCTATCTCCAAGATTAGTGTGTGAATAACGGAGGTTGGCGAATCCCGTATACATTTCAGACCATCTTGAAGACTCCGTAATACTGAATTCTACTTTTCCTGGTCCTGGGAAATCAATCCCTGTCGAAGGGAAAACTATTCCAGCATCAATTGCCAACTG
>Ga0209212_1007115_pt1 | contig 12509 bp, 9 predicted proteins | sample RifGroC2_FD_183996 | JGI IMG/M metagenome (GOLD analysis project Ga0209212, IMG submission 183996) | Groundwater microbial communities from Rifle, Colorado, USA - Groundwater C2 (SPAdes) (version 2) | ecosystem: Environmental > Aquatic > Deep subsurface > Groundwater | place: Rifle, Colorado...
GCAATGTACGGGTCAACGGCTGATTTTATTATGCTCTCATACGTATCCCCGCCATCTACAGAAACGTCGTTAAAAGTGTTGTAACCACTGGCCCCTCCAGGTACTAATGGATTAATAAAAAAGGCTAGAATGGACAGCGGATCCATAGCAATATCTCCTATGTATCCTAAAGTATCACGTGCGTTGGATGGTCCTAAGAATGGCCACTCAATATAAAAGCCAGGACCCATGTTGGCTTTGGCTAAAGTCTGACCAAAGTCTTCATTCTGTCTATCAAGATGAAATTGTGATTTTGCCGGATCGAAAAGCCCACCCACCCCAATTGTACTGTTAACAATAAAACGAGCCAATTCTGTAGCGGCGCCATTTATTTTACCCTGAAAGAGACAGTTTAAAAAACGCCCAGGCATTCTAATATTTGAAAAGAAATTTCTTACACTTAAACGTGCCTTTTCTGGCACAACTTTATTGTATCCTTTATACACTGGTTTAATTAAATAATAATAAGCTTTGTCATTAAAGACAAAGACGCCGCGATTATAAGACTGAAATGGGTCTCTAACGGAAGGAGTTTCTACCTCCAGATTGTTATTTCCCAATTCTTTATCTTCATTTACTGCATACGCGGTAACATCGCTCTTGCTTTCGCTTTCACTTGCCTTTTTAGCAGCCTGTTCCACAGGAGTGGGATCATTTGACTCTACATGGGTATCTTTCAGTTCTTTAGCTTCAGTAACTGCAGGCGTGGCAGCAGTACCCTTGCTTTCGCTTGCCGCTTCTCCAGGCTGTTCACCAGTTACAGGGATTTTTAACTCTACATGTGTATCTTTTAATTCTTTATCAACTGCGTACGAAGCAGCGCCTTTACTATCGCCCACCGTTCCACCTGACTTACTTACCGTAGGAGTTGGATCATCAGCCCATACAAAAGACATGTACAAACACACTACCAAAACAAAAAAGATCGGCAGAAAAACAGATTTTCTCATTTTTTACTCCTGTTAAATGATTATGTAATTATCATGATTTTTACTGGGTCGCTGTTTCTTCGGTTGTTTTCTCTTGCATCCTTTTCACAAGATTTTCATACGGAGATTTAAGCAATATGTTATTAAATTGGCTGCGGTAATTATTGATCATGCTTACCCCTTCAATAATTACGTCGTAAATCTTCCACTCCCCACTATTATTAAGCATGCTATAATCTACGGCTATTTCTGTACCGTTTTTTGTGATAAACTTTGTTTGTACAACGGCGTAGTCGCTGTCTTGCTTCTCCCTTAGAAGAACGACTTTTTCACCATTATAAGTATCTGTTTTCCCAATGTATGCATCTTTAAGAATATTAGTAAATAATTCCACAAACTCTTTTTTTTCCTCAGGCGAACGTTTCTTCCAGTGCTGACCCAGCGCCCTTTTAGACATCTCTTCAAAATTAAAAACGCATGAAATCTCTTTCCATAACGCTTGCCTGCGTTCCTGTGTCTTTTCCGTTCCGGACAGGGCAGGTTCTTTGAGAACTGTCAGACCTTTATCAACTGTTTCCATAAGCAATTTTCCCGGTTCCATTGCCAATGAAAAACTAGACGTAAATAACAAAACACTTATACCAACACTCATTCCCAGCATCATTTTTCTACATTTCATTTCTTTATTCCTTTACCTTACCAAAAACAAAATTTCCTATTAACTTTTCTAAATCAATCGGCGGTTCTGTATCACGTAATAAACCGCCAGGCGGTATCAATTTATCTGATCCTCCAGGCATAATTTCTACATACTTTTCTCCCATGAGTCCTTTAGTGCGAATAGACGCAATGGCGTCTTCCTGTAGTTCTATACCGTCTCGAATCAGTAAGGTAACGACTGCCTCATAATTATCAAGTTTAATATCTTTAACCTTGCCTACTTCAACTCCCGATATTTCAACTACAGTATCCTTTCTTAGTCCCTTAACGGTACTAAAGACGGCATTTACCGGATAACAGTGGTCACCTATCAGATTAATCTTACCCAGCTTTACAGATATATAACCGAGACAGAGTATACCAAAAAAAACAAAAATACCAACAGCAATTTCAACATCAAATTTCTTCATAATTTCGCCACCTTTTATTGGAATACATTTATTCTATCGAAATAGGTCCTTCCAGTTCTCCGTGAATAAACTGGTGAACCACCGGGTCTTTTGATGCCTGTATTTCCTCTGGAGTTCCCATTGCAAGTATCTTCCCGTTAAATAACATAGCAACACGGTCTACCAGAGAAAAAATCTCCGGAATCTCATGTGTGACTATAATCGCGGTATAATTGAGACTCTTCTGACAATCCCTGATTAATTTATGTATCGCTTTACTTATCAACGGGTCAAGACCTGTTGTCGGCTCATCAAAAAGAACTATCTCAGGATTCATAACAAGGCATCGCGCAAGTGCAACTCGCTTTTTCATACCGCCGCTTATCTCGGCCGGGTATTTATTCTCGGCACCGGAGAGACCCACTCTAGCTAGCTCCCTGAATACCGTATCCTGTATTTGTGAGGCTTTCATTTTGGTCTTTTCCCTGATAGGGAATGCAATATTTTCAAATACAGTAAGAGAATCAAAAAGGGCGCCGCCCTGAAATACTATGCCGCATCGTTCTTTTAATCGTTTAAGTGCTTTTCCTCTCAGCTTGCTAATATCCTGGTTGTCTATTAATATCCTGCCACGGTCTGGTTTTACCAGACCGATGATGTGTTTTAGCAACACAGATTTTCCCTTGCCGCTACCTCCGATCAAAGCAAGGGTTTGTCCTTCTTCCACCTTTAAGTTAATGCCTCGAAGCACTTCATAACCATTAAAATTTTTGTATAAATCAACAACCTCAATCATGTTATATCTTCTATTAAGATACTAATAAAGACGTCATAAAATAATCCCATACCAGGATAACAACCGACGAAAGCACCACAGCCTGGGTGGTTGACTTGCTTACACCTTCCGCCCCATATCCTGTATAATAACCTTTGTAGCAACTGATCCATGTTATCAAAACGCCGAAACTCAGCGATTTGTATATTCCTTCCAGTATATCTCGCGCCTCAACAAAATCTTGTATCCCGCCAAAATAAGTTCCACTGGACACACCCATGAGACCTACACCCACAATATATCCACCAAAAACACCAACTGAAACAAACATGGCATTCAAGAGTGGAAGCGATATAACGCCTGCCAGCAGACTGGGCACAATTAAATACTTATATGGGTTTAAAGCCATAGCATCAAGGGCATCAATTTGCTCGGATATTCTCATAATACCAATCTCTGCCGTTAATGCAGAACCTGCACATCCTGTAACCATTAATGCGGAAATAACAGGCCCTAATTCACGAATCAAAGACAATGCTACTACAGGTCCCAGGCTGGCCTCAGCTCCAAACTTGGCTAAAACGTAATAAATCTGTAATGCCAGCACCATTCCTGTAAACGAACCTGTCAGAATAATAACCGAAGTTGTCTTTACACCAATAAAATTTATTCTCCTGACAACCCTTTGTATCAAGTATGGCGGGAACAACATCCAGAAAAACGCCTCAGTTAAAAAGCACGCCATCCTTCCCAGTTCCCTTACGAATTTATGGACAATTCCTCCAATAAACTTAAATGGAACAAAGAACCATTTCATTAGAAAACGCTTTCTGGTAAATGTTCTGACGTATAACGCTTTATTACAAAATAATAATTGTCACATTTTATATTTTACTATGTTGTAATATCAACTAAAAAACTATTTATTACTGACAAATTCTACGTAATAATAATTGAGAGGAAAAGGGGGCAAAGACGTATAATATCACCTTTTAAAATAAAATTGCTTTTAGAAGACTATTAGTGTTAAATTTTTATTTATAAAATAAAGATATTTAAGAAATAACGTTATTTTTACAGGCAATGAAATGAGTAGAATATTTTATTATTTAATAAGAAATCGGCAGGACTTTTTTGGAGGACTCTCACTCAAGGGCCTTATTTTTACTATTTTGATAGCCCTGGGTTTCGGCTTATCTATTCCTTTTGCCGGCGTCTTTCAATGGGAATTTGGCGAGGTTATAGACATACATAATATCCTGCCTGACTACGCACCTTATTACATATTTGGGATAATAGGGCTTGCGATCATGGTGGCTTGTTTTGTGAAACCTGTTTTAGGTATATTCTTCTTCACTGCGTTTCTTCCGTTCAGGAGTGAAGATTATACAATCATTGATATTAGCGGGGCGGAAATAAGGATAGCAGACTTCTTCATTTTACCCGCCATTGTAGGTTGGGCGCTCAACAGGATATTTGTTGAAAGGAAAGGGCTTAAATTTGAATCTACTGGAGCAGAAACATCTTTTCTATTCTTTTTCTGGTGGTGTGCGCTTTCTATGGCATGGACTTACTCAAAGTCAGGAACGGTGTCAAAGCTAGTCCAGTTAGTATATAGTATTATCATAGTTTTTATGATTATAGATACCATTAAGACTAAAAAGAGTCTTAATTTTATTTTTGTGGGCTGGTTAATTGGCGGTATTCTTTTAAGTGCTGCCGGTGTTATGGAAAAATTCTCTGAAGAAGGAAGGGTAGAGTCCGTTAATACGTCACCCCTTGAAACAGGAGAGTACTTAAACTACCCCGTGTTAATTGCTTTCGGGCTTTTTTTTACACTAAAGAGCAAATGGTTAAAAACAATCGTTTTGGGTTCCATACTTATGTTTATACTAGGATCGTTAGTATCTGGTTCAAGAGGGCCACTTCTGGGAATGGCGGCTGGCATTTTCTTTTTCTGGATATTTTCAAAAGAAATGAAACGATTTAGTTACTGGGCAATTGGCGCAATAATGTTTGCAACCATTTCTGCTTTTATAATGTTCTTCATAATGAATTTGTCGCAACGGGATATTATTGATAACTTTACCGCACCATTTGAGAGGTTTATTGACCTCTTTGAAACCCAGTACAAACCGGACATTGGGGAGGTTTACAGGATTGCTATATGGCAAGGAATATGGGAGATATTTAAGAGGAATCCCATTTTTGGAATAGGGGTTGGAGCCTTACCGGAGATTTTGCCAGATTACGTTACAAAAGTTTTTCAAGACCCAACTCTTGCTCATAACATATATTTAGAGGTCTTAATCGCTGTTGGTCCGTTTGGGTTTATGCTTTTTTTATGGTTTGTAGCCAACATCATCAAAATAATAAAACCTCTTTTAAGAACTAAGGATTCTACTCTCAGACTTATATCCTTAGGATTAACAGGAGCGTTGATAGCACAAGCGGTTGGAGGTCTGACCTTTGGCCTTTTCTTTGAAAATAGGGTATTATCAACTACTATAGGGATGCTCCTTGCAGTTTCAATAATCACACGAAATACAGAGAAAGCCCTTTATGAATTACCACAAAGAGATGCCGAAAAAGATAAAGCTACTTGCTATTGATCACCATACTGAACTTGGAGGCAGCGAGATAAATCTTATCAATATCTTTAAACACATTGATCCCCAAAACATCGAACTACAGGTGGCTTGTCCACCGTGGGGACCATTCTTTGGCAGACTAAAAGCCGAAGGATTTACTGTAATGCCAATAACTTTGAGGTCATCATTCCTGGCCACGAATATGATAAGAAGTGCCTCGGCATTTCAAATCATTAAGTATATTTCAAAAAGTTTTTTTGAAATAGTCAGATTTCTCTTTAATTTTATAAAAATACTACGAAGCGTTAAACCAGATGTTATCTACCTTAATACCCTTAAAGCGGGGATACTCTGCAGTATCCCGTGTAAATTATTTGGAATACCTTCTGTCCAGCATGTTCAGGATTTATTAGTAAAAGAAGATTTTAACCCTGTTACATTATTTATAACCAAGCTGTTATTTAATATACCAGCAAGAATAATCGCTATATCAAATGCCGTAAAGGAAGCGCTTATTTCTATCGGGGTTAATTCTGAAAAGATTGTCATGATATACAATGGTACCGATATAAGTTCATTTACTCCACCGTCTCATGTAAACCTATTTAAAGCAAAGTATATGAAAATGAGTAATCTTCCATCAGTTGGTGTAGTAGGCAGACTCATGAGATGGAAAGGCCAGGACCTGTTTATAAAGGCTGCAGCAAAAGTGATGAACAAAGCTGGTTTTTATGTAGTAGGAGGACTGTTCTGGGAAGACACAATATATGGCAAGGAATTAAAGAAGTTATCGGAACGACTTGGCTTGAGAGAACGTGTCCATTTTACTGACCATGTAGACAATATAAGAGAAGCAATGCATGCCTTAGATATCGTTGTGAGTACATCTACGAAGCCCGAACCTTTTGGACTTACTATTATTGAAGCTATGGCGGCATCGAAGCCTGTAATAGCGCCTAGATTTGGGGCTGCACCTGAAATAATAGTTCATGGCGAAACAGGTTTGCTTTTCACGCCTGGCGATGCTGATAGCCTGGCTTTGAGTATAGACTATCTCCTGAAGAATCCCCGGAAAGCTATTGAGATGGGTAGGAGAGGAAGGGAAAGGGCGTTGAGGATGTTTAATATTGAAACAACGTATGATAACATAAAGAGAGAAATAATAGCTGCTTTGATCTGATAAAATTCCTTTGGAGTAAAGTTTTCGATGAATGTTCTAGTTTTAAATCCTCCGTATTTTGAAAAATTTTCCCGGGCGCAAAGGAGTCCCGCCGTTACGAAAAGCGGAACCCTCTATTACCCAATATGGTTAGCGTATGCAACTGGCGTACTCGAAGATGCCGGCTTTAATGTAAAGCTAATAGATGCCCCGGCTGAAGGACTTTCATTAAAAGAGGTATTAAACATATCCACTTCATTCAATCCCAAGTTAATTATTGCTGATACCAGCACCCCAAGCATATTCAATGATTTACACGTTGCAGAAGATATTAAAAAGGTATTGCCTGACTCATTTATAACCCTCGTTGGAACACACGTATCGGCACTGCCAGACGAAGTCTTTAAACTCAATAGTAATTTTGATGCAATAGCCAGACACGAATATGACTACACAATACTTGAATTAGCCAACGCAATTAACAAAAAATCTTCTATTGAACAAATTGCTGGTTTAACTTACAGGAAAGGAAAAGAGGTAATTCACAATCCAAGCAGACCGTTTATAAAAGAAATGAATAAACTCCCCTTTATTAGTAAAGTAATCAAGAAACACCTTAACACCAGGAACTACTTCAATCCCAATTCCTTTTACCCTATGATAACATTAATCACTGGGCGCGGATGTCCAAATAAATGTTCGTTCTGTGTAATCCCACAAACCCTTCAGGGACGAGGATACAGGCAAAGAAGTCCTGAAAGTGTAGTCGAAGAATTTGCATACATTAAAGAGAATTTTCCAGAAGTAAGAGGTATATTTATAGAGGATGATACATTTACTGTAAACAAGAAGCGGTGCAGGGATATCTCAGAGCTTATCCTTAAAAGAGGTATCAAAATACGCTGGACGGCAAACGCAAGGGCAGATGTTGATTATGAAACATTGAGATTAATGGGAAAGGCTGGTTGCCGGTCATTATGTGTTGGTTTTGAGAGTGGTAATCAGGATATCCTAAATAATATGTATAAAGGAATGAAACTAGAATCAATGTACAAGTTTATGGAAGATGCCAGGAAAGCGAAAGTCCTTGTGCATGGTTGTTTCATGGTAGGAAATCCAGGTGAAACTAAGGAATCATTATTAAAGACTCTTGACCTTGCCATATATCTCAATCCAGACACCGCCCAGTTTTACCCTATCATGGTATATCCAGGAACTGAAGCATATGAATGGGCTAAAGAGAAAGGGTTTCTGAAAACCGAGGATTATTCAAAGTGGTTAACTGAGGAGGGACTCCACAATTCTGTCGTTGGCACAGAGGAACTTTCTCCTGAGGAACTCGTTAAATTTTGCGACTTCGCAAGAAAAAAGTTTTATCTGCGTCCCAGATATATATTTTCCAAGTTATATCAAATAGTAAGAACTCCTGCCGAAATGGTAAGGAAATTCAAGGCATTCAGGACATTTATTAAATATCTGATAAAAGGAAGTTCTCCGCACAATGAGGCTACTAAGAAATGTTAGTGTCAGTAATCATCCCTGCATACAATGAGGAGAGCACAATAGAATCATGTCTAAAATCTCTGCTAAATCAGACAATAGAAAAAGATACTTATGAGCTAATAGTGGTTGACGATGGTTCAACCGATTCGACTCCAGAGATTATAAAAAGATATCCTGTTAAGCTTTTCAGGCAGGAAAATTCAGGTCCGGCTACCGCTAGAAATCTTGGGGCTAAAAATTCATCAGGAGAAATAATACTCTTCACGGACGCTGATTGTATTGCAGATCCCAACTGGATAGAAGAGATGATTTCACCTTTCATAGATGAGGAAGTTATAGCAGTAAAAGGTGCCTATAAAAGAGGAAAAGGAAACCTAATCATGCGTTTTGTGCAGATTGAGTTTGAGGAACGATACGAGATACTTTCAAAGTTGAATTCCATAGATATGATTGATACATACTCTGCTGCCTTTCGGCGAAATATCTTTATGGAATACGGAGGCTTTGATACAAATTTTACTAAGGCTAATAATGAGGATACTGAACTTTCATACAGACTTTCTAAGACGGAATATCGAATGGTTTTTAATCCAAAGGCAAAGGTTTATCACACTGGACACCCCAACACTATTTTTAAATACTTTAAACTTAAATTACGGAGAGGTTTCTGGAGAGTGATTGTATATAAAAGATTTCCGGACAAAATTTTAACCGACACCTACACCCCAAAAACCCTGAAATTCCAGGTATTAATTTCACTTTTACTGTTAGGTACTTCAGTTTTAGGCTCTCTTCATTCTTTATTTTTTTATGCCTTTCTATCATTTCTTTTTTTATTCTTGATTTCATCCATTCCTTTTATTAGATTCTCACTCAGAAAAGATACCAGCATTGCTTTACTTGCACCATTTTTCCTTATGATTAGAGCCACCGCTATAGGACTTGGCAGTGTCTATGGCTTTGTTTCGAATCCTTTTACATCTATTGGAACTAGAAATACTAAAAACAGAGGACAATAAAATGAAGAAACAATGTATTATTTTTGTTACAGTTTTGTGCGGTTTTTTCCTATTATTGGCAACTCCCATGATTTGTATCTCTGCTGAAAATAAAACACATGTTGGCAGTCACATAATTAAACAAAATCCAGGAGAGTTTGAGAAGGAACTGAAGGTCATGGAAGATATAGGCATGGATATTGTGCGGGTCTCGCTTTTCTGGCAGGTTGCAGAGCCTAAAAAAGGCAGCTACCAGTGGGATGGTTACGACGAGATGGTCAACCTTGCCAAAAAACATAATATAGAGATACTGTTTACCATTAAGGCAATCTCGCCATGGGGAAGCAGTAATCCATCAGATCTTGGGAAAAGAGGCTATCATTTTAGTTCTCCTCCCAAAAATATGGAAGACTATGAAAATTTTATCACAAATCTTATTTCGCATTATAAAGGCAAGATAAACTACATACAGATTGAAAACGAACCAAACGCCAAGGCATTCTGGAACGGAACTATTCAGGAATACATAACACTTCTGCAAGCAGCATACAAGGCGGCAAAGAAGGCGAATTCTGATATAAAGGTGCTTTCAGCAGGACTTGCATGCGGGGCATCCAGACCGAAAGCGATTACATACGGAATAGATGACTACCTGGATATGGCAAGACAGGTTATAAAGAGTCATTCATTCGATATATTTGATATCCACAACTACTTTCCTATAGATACCGAAGGTACCCCGTATCCTATTACCTTTGCTAATTTAATTGATAGAATCAATAAAATATTGAAGGAAGAAAATGCCAATGTTCCCATTTGGTTAAGCGAGATGGGCATTCCTGGTAAAACTTTCAAATTCCCTAAAGGAATCAAGCCATACCAGTCTGACGAGAAGAGACAGGCAAAAGACCTTACAAGTCTGGCAAAGACATCAAGAGATAAAGGCGTTAAGGCAATATTCTGGTTGAAAATATTCGACAGCGAAGAAGGACTTTTTAGCGATATGGGTTTGCTATATGGAAATGGCAAAAAGAAAAAGGCATATAATACACTTAAGGCTATTATAACAAAGCAATAAATTTGCAATACAATTTTACTTTCAGCCTTTTCATATGTTGCACTTTATAATTGAATTCGATATGTACATTTTCTAAATATAACCAAGATTCTTTAACCTTTCCTCTACCTTCTTTGCCTCTGATTCTGAATATCCTTCATAATCATTTTTTTTCGCCCCAGGCGCAGTTTTTTCTGTCCTTATTTTTCCTTCTTCACAGCACTCACTTTTAAATATATTATTCAAGACTTTACCATCCATATCTTCTGGTATTGGTAGTCCCATCATGTAAAGTATAGTAGGCGACATATCTATTATTTCTGCTCCAGTTATCTCAACGCCTTTTCTTATTCCAGCGCCTGTGGCGATAAAAATACCGTCCATCCTGTGAAAACCGTTCATTTCAAGATTGGTCAAAGGCATTTTCTGGGCATCCATGAATATTTCTTTCTCTTCCTCGCCAAACCTTTGCCTGCTGTGATATGCGTAATCAACCCACCTGACTATGAGGTCAGGCGCTCTGTCTGTGAAATCTCCCCGATATAGTTCTTCCTTTTTATAGACCTTCTCTACAACCTTATGACCTTTATTGTCTGTAAGTTTTAAGAGTTCTGCGCAGATGTAGTCCTCTAAAGCATGTAATTCTGAAGGTTTCACAATGCCGTTTGCTTCTCTGCCTTTCAAATTTATCCATATATTGCCATAAGCACCGTATGCAAATGCTTTGGTATTTTCCCAATCTATAGAAGAGCTAAGGAACTTAGATTCGAGCATATCTCTTGCTTCCGGAATCATAGATTTCAGCAAACCCTTTATCCTTACAGGAAGTCTTCTCTTAAGGACTATAAAACTTTTTCTCAAAATCTTTATAGCAAAATGCCTTTTGTCCTTCTTAAATCTAAGAAGACCTTTCTGCTCAAGCCATCTGTTAAGGTTTACTACGCCTTTTAGAGGTCCTGCTCCATGGTCTGATACAATCAAAAGATTGACATCCTTAGGTAACGCATTTATTAGATATCCAACCTTTTCATCTACCTTTTCATAGACATCTCTGATTACATTGCCATATTTCTTTGCAAGTTCGGGGATATATCCGGGGTGATTTTTATCCATGTATTTCCAGAACGCATGCTGCACATAATCAGTGGCGCTGAACAACACCATAAAAAAATCCCATTCTTTCGCCTTCATCAGATAGTCCGCAGCAGCAGCCCTGTTTTCGATCATATTGAAAATATCTTTAATGTAATCATCCAGCCCCAAGTTAAAATTTACAGTAAGAACATATTTACCTATATGTTTTTTTATTTCGTTATGAAGTTCTGCAGGGTAAGTAAATTCACAGTCTGTACCCGGAGCATCCATCCATGAAATGAGGAATCCGTTGACCTTCTCAGGCGGATAGTTCAACGGGACATTCATTACCCCTACCTTTTTTCCTTTAGCGCCTAATATATTCCACAGGCTCTCGGCGCCTCTCATCCTTGAATCAACCAGTTTGACGTTGTAGCTGCCAGGAACCTTTATGATAAAGTCAAATACACCATGTTTACCCGGATTCTTGCCAGTCATAAAAGACGTCCATGCTGGAGCTGTCAACGGATGGATAGTTGATTTTAAAAGCCCGTGCACTCCATTACGCATAATATTTGCAATGTTTGGGAGTCTTCCCTCATTGATCCATGGTTTTATCAAATCAAAGGTTGCCCCATCTATACCGATAACAAATACCTTTTTGTTATGAGATTTTCCGATGTTCATTTTAATCTTTTATGTTTTCCTGTCATTCAATATATCCAAGTCGTTTTAATCTCTCTTTAACTACAGCCTCTTCTTCAGGAGAAAAGACATTTTGGCCATACTGCCCTGAAACATCTTTGACACTCTTTGTTTTGCGCTTTATAAGGTTCTTTTGCAGGAAATCTTCTTTGTATGCCTCAGTTAGCACCTTGCCATCAACATCTGAGGGAATAGGCAATCCCAGCATGTGCAAGATTGTCGGTGCGAGGTCTATTATTCTGGCGTTGTGAATTTCTTTTTTTTCAAAGATATCGCCGTATAAAATAAACATCCCATTAATCCTGTGCGTCCCTGTCTGCTCAAGGGACATCAATTCTCCAATTTCACCGTACTTAAGATTGTCATCAAAAATATCACTACCCGAAAAGGCAGAGTCTCCGCCATAAGATCGTCTTGTTATATAGGTATCGTTCTTCCATAATACTATAAGGTCTGCAGCCTTGTTGGCACATTCACCACTGAATATATCTTCCCTTTTATAGATTTTAGCAACCACCTTTTCTCCGGTAGAAGGGTCTTTAAGTTCATAAAGTTTCCTTATCACTTCTT
>Ga0209212_1007116_pt1 | contig 12508 bp, 6 predicted proteins | sample RifGroC2_FD_183996 | JGI IMG/M metagenome (GOLD analysis project Ga0209212, IMG submission 183996) | Groundwater microbial communities from Rifle, Colorado, USA - Groundwater C2 (SPAdes) (version 2) | ecosystem: Environmental > Aquatic > Deep subsurface > Groundwater | place: Rifle, Colorado...
AATCAGCCTGCCGTTTGAACTGTCATGCAGCGTGTAGTCAAACCGGCTGAAATAGCTGACATACCTATCAAAAGCGATCCCCTGCTCATCCATCACATAACCGCCGACCTCAAACAGTACGTAGGGACGCTGGGAACTGATAACGACTTTCGCCCCCTGTAGCACCTGAAACTCGTGACCGTCCGTGTCGATCTTGATCAGCCTTACGTCCGTCAGGTTGTTGCGGGCGCAATACAAATCAAGAGTTGTGGCGGCGGCACCGTCTGCAGCCTTTACCGTGCCCAAGTGTACCGGGTGCTTTTCCCCCTGTTCGTCGCCCCCGCCGACCCTCCAGCTGGCATAGGCTTTGATATCCGGATGCTGTGTTGCAACATCTGAAACAAAGCTCCGCACCAGGGTAATTCTTTCTGCCAAAGAGGGATTCAGCTCCAGATTGCGCCTCAGCTTTTCACACGCATACGTGGTAGGCTCAAAAGCATGTATTCGTGCATCGGTAAAAAGCCGGGCAAACATCAACGACATACTCCCGATGTTGGCACCAATATCGATAATCGTGGCCGGACCGGAAATCTTCAGCAACCGGTTCCGGTAAATATGTTTCTGAAATCCTCCAAACAGGAAAATTGCCAGGTCAATTCCTTCATTAAGATCCAGCTCATAACGGATGCCGCTTCGCTTTGCACTGACAATCGGGTTCCGGATAAAGAGATGGACTATTTTGCACAGGATCCTGGCAATGTATATTTTTACGGTAGTCCGTTGAAAATAGCCACATATCGACATAATCACAGCCGGTTATATAAATTTTAGCCGACGGGCGGCAAACACAACCATCCGCAACAGCAGCAAACCGTGCGACCAGCGGCTGATATTTGTGGTTCCGTACGTGCGTTCCCCGTAACGCACCGGCAGGTCGATAATCTTAAGATTTAGCCTGGCTGCGCCGAACAGCAGGTCAAAATCTCCGAACGGGTCAAAATCGCCAAAACAGCTGCGATTACGGGCAATTTTGTGGTAATCACGCTTCCAGAGAGCTTTGGTTCCGCAGAGAGTATCCTTTACCGGCTGACCGAGCAGCCAGGAGAATGCCATGCTGAAAAACTTGTTGCCAAGAAGATTGAAAAACCGCATTGCCTTTTCGTGCATCGGATACACCAACCGAACCCCGTTGATGAATTCCCCGCGGCCATTCAGGAGGGCAGAATAGAATTTCGGCAAATCTTCAGCTGCTACGGTAAGATCAGCATCAAGAATCATCAGGACATCTCCCGACGCCACCTCAAAGCCAAGCCTTACCGCATCACCCTTTCCGGTTCCTGTCTGTTTGGCAAGCACTCCATTGATATGCGGGTTGTCAGCCAGGAGGGATCTGATGGTTTCTTCCGTGAGATCAACTGATCCGCCTTCCACAAAGACCAGCTCCGTCCCCCCCCCCATCTGCGGAACCCGCTCAAGGATTTCCCTGATGTTGCCCGCTTCATTTCGCGCCGGAATAATGACCGAAACGGTAGGTTTCAGGTCTGACAGGACAGAGACCGGGACAGGTGCTGCAACGACAAAATCAGTCAGGGCAAACCAGCTGAAAGGCTTGAATTTCACCAGATACCGGTTGAATACAGCCGTCAACACCGGGAGATAGAGCGGAAAAAGAATTTCTGGCCGATGCGCGACCAATTCAAGACCGGTCAGTTTCAGCAGGCCGTTAATATCATCAAGGCAAAGCCAGTTTTGAGGGAGCAGCGGATTGGCACAACCGGATGACTGGGCCAGCCTGACTGGTTGGCTCCAGAGGTGGCTGTACACGTTAAAGACCACTCGCGTCTCCGGAGTGCATAACTTTCTGACTTCTTCAAAAAAACGTTGAACATCCCACAGATCGCCAATCAGATCTGAAAAGATAATATAATCGAAGGGACCGGACACGTCCTTGAGGTTATGCGCATCACACTGCATGAATTCGAGAGCAGGATACTTTCCCTGTGCGCTGGCAATCATGCAACCTGAAAAATCAACACCAACGCCCCGGGATGGCTGCAATGCCGCCAGCAGGTCACCCTGTGCACATCCGACCTCAAGAATCCTCTCCCCTTGCGGAATAAGTTCACGATACAGGTCAGTAATCCTTCGGTGGTAATACGAACGCAAGCCTGCATGCGAGAATTTCTCCGCCAGACCATCCCAGTGGGCGCTTCTTTGTGACTGGTACTCTGCCGAAGCCTTGGTTACTGAGGAAAACATGTACGTAACGCCTCGCGACTTCCCGGCTGAAAAGCCTTGATGAATAAAACCTGCTAAACCTTTGTAGTATGCCGGAAAAATTCAAATAGTTCATCTGGAATTATTATGCTAGGCTACTTCTCTACTACCTTTACTGCACTGTCCAGGGTTCCTTATGAAAATTTGCCTTATATTCACACCAAACCAGCTGAATCCTAACTTTCGTGAACTGGCTTTCAGAGATGACAATATTGGTTTCGTTCCGCCACTAAGCCTCTTGACGGTCGCTGCAATACTGGAGCAGGAAAATGTTACCGTAGCGTTGATTGATATGGAAGCCGAACAGCTTTCGTATACTGACACACTGGAACGGATACGGCAGTTCGCTCCGGACATGCTTGGATTCACCCTGACAACCACCAGCTTTCGCCCTGTCCTGGAATGGATAAACCGCTTCAAGAATGGCACTTCCATCCCAGTCCTTGTGGGAGGCGATCATGTGAGGCTTTTTCCGCAGGAGACCATGTCTCATGATGCCATTGACTACTGCATCGTCGGAGAAGCCGAACTGCCGCTCCCTGAATTTGTGCGTGCATGGAAAGCCGGAAAGCCGCTGGAGGGGATAAAATCGCTCGGTTACAAATCAAACGGCAGAGTGATTGTTGATCGTACCGTTCAAACCGTCGCCGATATCGATTCGATTCCGTTTCCTGCCCGCCACCTTATAAAGAATGAACTGTATGAAAACATCCTTGCCAACCGTAAGAATTTTACCGCAATGATGTCGGCACGCGGCTGTCCATTTAATTGTGCTTTCTGCAATGCCAATCATCAAAAATATCGGGCCAGGACACCCCGTAATTTTGTTGACGAAATTGAATTCAACCTCTCCCGGCACGGCATACACTACTTTGATATCTATGACTCTACCTTTACCACAGACCGGGAAAGGGTATTTGCGATCTGCGAAGAGATCATACGCCGTAAACTCGATGTTTCATTCAGCGTCAGAAGTCGTGTTGATGTAGTCAGTAGAGAAATGATACGTGTCCTGAAAAGTGCCGGCTGTCACGCCATCATGTATGGGATTGAGTCAAGCAACCAGGAGATACTCCGCACTATGAACAAGGGGATATTACCGCAACAGGTGATGGAAACCGTATCCTTTACCAAACAGTGCGGCATTGAAACACTGGGCTTTTTCATGTTCGGTTTCCCTGGTGAAACACGGAGAACAATGGAAGACACCATCAGGTTTGCTCTGGAACTGCCCTTGGACTATGCGCAGTTCACAACCCTGCTCCCGTTTCCCGAAACGGAAATATACACGTATTACATGGAACATGGCTTGGAAGATTACTGGTCAACATACACCCTTGACCCGTCTAAAGATCGTCTTATTGAGCTGATCGGCACTGAGGTCACGCGACAGGAGGCTTCTGCATTCGTTTCACGTGCATATAAAGAATTTTACTTCAGGTCCCGGATAATTCTCAACCGGCTGAAGAGGTTGAGCTCTCTGAAAGAGTTGAAAAAGTTGTTTGGCGGTGCAGTTGGTATTCTTGCAGGCAGCAGAAAATTCCGGTAACTGCTTAAAGGAATGCAGATGAGGCGTGGTGTATCAAGAGCATGTGACTATCTGTTTCTGATGATCTCCTGCGGATCGTAAATAAATATGCTGTAACCGATTTTTGCAAGTGGCCTATACTTCCTCAACCATGCAAATTCATCCCGGTTTTCAAAATACACTCCCTGCAGATTGGTTGCACTTACGGCAATGAGCTGGTCTGGTGAAATGTCATACGGCTTGTCAGGCGTTGGATTATACAGATAGTGGCTTGGCAGCCAGTCATAGTCAATCCCATACCGTTGCGGCGAATCCGCCCCGAAATAACTTAGTGATACCTTCCGTATTCCGTTTTCATCCATGTATTTTTTCAGACCTTTCAGATCCTGCCCCCAATCAAGATTGGAATCAACAAGGTATCGGTATCCGTTATCCGCTCCGCCAGTCACCTCATTAAAATACGCAAGAAAATGAGGAGCAATGTGAACTGTCCCGAACACAAGCCACAGGGCCATACAGCAGGTGAATATAACCATTTGTCGGCTGGCTTGACGATATAATACTCCCATGCCGACAAGAGCAAACGGAAACATCGGCAGCAGGTAACGGATTCCCACCGAGAACGGAGAGAGGCTGAACAAAACGGTAAGAGAAATAACCGGAGTAAACAAAATCAATATAGTAAGTGCGTTTTTCTTGATTTTATTCAAATAAAACAGTGAGGTAGCGAAAAGAAGCAGCAGAGGAATTGGTGTTTTAATCAGTAGTGACTCCAAATAGAAATACCACCAGCCGAAATTTGAGTGCCTACCGTTTAGAAACGCAGCCTGGCCACGCTTCATTTCTGCCAGACGGTACTCGTTCCCTTGAAGAAATGGAGTAATCTTAAAACCATAGCTGCCGAAAAGCACCAATAGGGCTATTCCAGCGATTAACAAGACGGTATATGACGGCTTATTCTTGGTCTTATACAAGTACAAACCGTAAATAAAAACTTCATACGGGATGAGGAGCATCGCCGTGAATTTGACCGCAAGAGCCATCCCCAGAAAAAGACCGGACAGCACAGAGTGTTTAACACGTGAATCCTGCAGATACCGCCATAAATAATAGACCGAAATAAATGAAAACACCGTTAACGGCATATCCTGGGTACTGATCCCTGAAAACGCTAGGATAACCGGCGTAAAAGCATACAGAAACAGTGAAAAGAGGCCACCAGTGACGCCAAAAAGCTCTGACGAAAACAGGTACACGTATACTCCAAGTACAACTGCCAAAAACAGTACTACCAACCTGCAGGCTATAAGCTGACGGTCATCTCTGTTTTCAGGCTTTGAAAGCAGGGACTGGCCTCTTGTTATATCAACCCCGCCAAGAAAAACAGTGTCCCTATTTTTCTCTTCATATTCCCACGCCTGTTTGTCATCGTCATACAGCAGCAGCGGTAGGCTCAGGATATAATATCCCAATGGCGGATGGATGATTGACCCCATAACATCCCACTTCTGATTCAGCAGAAGATAGCGACCCATTCCAAAATGCTGAACTTCATCGAATGTTGCTGACTTGGCAGTAATGCCGGCAGCAGCAAGAAGAGAGAATGTTCCCAGAAGAATGGCTATGCATATCAAACGTTTAATAGCGCTCATCTGTCATAATTGCATATAAGGTAAGGTTTGCTCATATATCCTCATTCAGTTATTTCAATACGTGCCATCCGAGAGGGCCGGTCTCTGACCCGGCTACCTTGAAATCATCCTCTGCCTCAGAAATCCGCCCCAGCCCTTTGAGCGCCAAACCACGATAATAGAAATAATTGGGTATGGGGTTCATCTCGATCGCAATGTTGAATTCATTAACAGCCTCATCAAACTGACCGGCACCGCTCAGCGCCGCACCTAACAGAGCGTGAATATTATATATTTCGCGCAAGCCCGTTATCTCAGCTTGCCTGATGGAATATTTCAGGTCAACAATTGCTTCAGGATACTGGCCGCTTTTAAGATAATATTCTCCCCGGTAATAATAGGCCCTGCCAACAGGCCGGATATCAATCAGGCGACTCCAGAGGGTACCTGAGTTTTTCCACGCTCCAACAAGATTAAAGGTCAAACAACCGTGTAAGATCAACAACGCTGCCAGCGCGGAAAATAGTATTCGTCCATACAGGCGTGATAGTGAGCTTACGCGTTCATACCAGACAACAATGAAAAAAGCCGCCATAATACTTGGAAAAATCGAGGGGAGATAGCTGAAACGATCAGCATGAGACTGGGTTCCGTTCTGTAAAAACCCCAGTACCGGCAGAAGCGGTAACATATAGAGAAGGACGGTTGACAGCAGCCAGGGGAATGTTTTGTAGCGCAAGACACTGTAGCTGATAACAGAGACCGAAATGACGAAGAAGAAATAATGGATGGGGGAAAAAGTAATTGGAAGAGAATAGAAATGAACCAGACCGAATGGATAGATACTCATCCTGGCATATTCGGTCAGCGCGTATCCGGCAACGATCAAACGCTTATAGAGTGGATAGTCCGCCAAAGAAATCAGGATGGTCTCTCCGGCAGCGAAGTATACCGTAGCCACAGCAACAGTAATCGCAAAAACTACGAACGGAATTTTTTCAGCAAGCATGGTAAAGAAAGTTCCGGTTCGTAACCTCCCCACCGGAAACCAGTCAAGGACCAGAAACATGGCCGGTATAACGACACTTACCGGTTTGGCAAACAGTGCGAGCAGAAAGAAAAACAGGGCAAACGCATAATCCTTGCAAAGCACAGATTTGATCTCTTCTTTTGCCTTCGCCAATGCATAACGAAGATAGAAAAGTATTGATAGCAACGAAAACAGACCACTCAAAACATCCTTTCGCTCCGTTACCCAGGCAACCGACTCAACCCGGAGCGGATGAATTCCCCAGAACAATCCGGCAAGAAGCAGAGTAAACGTATATTTTAGGCCATAACTACTTTCTCTAAACTGAGGATGCTCAGAAAAACAACACACTTCTCCTTTCTGTCTATCTCTTACGCAAGAAAATAGCATCTGGCCACTCAAAACTCTGTCTGCTAACAGAACCACCAAAGACGCATTAACGGCATGCAGCAGGGCATTGGTCAGATGATATCCAGACGGATTCAGTCCCCAGAATCTATAATCAATGGCCAGCGAGATCCAGGTTAACGGCATCCACCACCCCATATAAGAAGTAGTAAACGATTCAACAATTAAAGACCAATCAAAGAATCTGATACCAGTGTTAAGATAGACATACTGCGGGTCATCAATATTTACAAAGTCACACGTGAGCGTACGAAGATACAGCAGAAAAGTGATGGTAAAAACAACAACGGCGGTTTGTCGAATGGATAATTTCATAAAGATGAGCATTTCACGAAGAATATTAATAAAAAAAGGTTGGATCATTACCTGACCCAACCTTAAGTAAAACTACAACACCATAATTAGCAAGGATGAACTGTTGCACTTCCAACAATCTTCGGAGTTACGTATTGTTTTTTCATGGTCGGCACCTCCTTTCTTTATATTTCCAGCTTTATATACTCTGTTTATAGCCTGGGCACCCGAAGATACCCAGGCTATTTCCTTACCACGAAGACCTGTTATTCCACATCTGGTTAGTCGGGTTGTATGCAGTTCCGCCGGCATTTGCTGCGTTATGGCAGTTGGAGCCATATGCAATAGTACCATTTACGTTTGTCTGCTGGAACCACCATGGGCCAGGGTTGAATGCAGTCGGCCACTGTGTTTTATGCAACCCGCCACCGGCCGGGAAGCGGCCAGTACCACCGGTAGTAACAGGCAGAGTTACGTTACCGGCAACTGCAGCACCGGCAGCAGTTGGTATTGTTCCAGTTGATGAAGCATTCTGCTTAAAGTGCTTCACATCCAAACAGTTGGTAACCAGGAGACGCGGCAGACGTGAAGTATGCGGCGCGTGACACTTGGAACAGGTGTACGCATGGACTTTGTTGCCGACATTATTGCCGGTTGTTGCTGCCCACCCTTTGACCGACTGGTGGATACGTGCCGTTGTTTTCCAGTTGGTGCTTGACGGCGCCGTAGCATTTGTCAGGGCTGCTTTTGCATGACACTGTATGCAGAGGCCGGCAAAGTTTGTATCAGCGAACGTCTGCTGAGAAGAAGCAGCATTAGTGAATGGCGCAAATTTCTGGCTTCTCAAAGCGCTTCTTGCAGAAGCAGTAGTTGCACCACCGGAACCGGTCGGGTTAGGCTGTACAATCAGGGTGTTCTGATCGATATGGTAACCCGGTATTGCGCCACCAGCGGTAAAGCCAGTATACCTACTACCGCCACCACGCTGTACGGCAATATCAGCCTTGTCTTCTTTGTATGGCGATGTGACCCAGGTTCCTTTGAGCAGAGGTACTGCATTCGCCTGAGTAGGAACGAATGTTGTATTGGTTGTAACACCATGCGGATCGTGACATGGGGTACAAAGCCCCTGAAGACCTGCTGTTACAGTTGTCGTATGGGCCTGTTTTGTGATAGCCGATACCGGAGTTCCGACAACACTTGTACCGTAGTGACCGCCCAATGGCATAGCCTTGGCGTTTGCAACGCCTGCTTTATATGGTGTGCGAGTTGCAACCGGCATGGTGAAGGCACCGAAATACGGAGTATCAAGGTATCCAGAAAGTGCTGCCGTTGCACCAAAAGTCTGGTAACCCCATGGAGCAGTACCGGAAGCAGTATAACCAGCGGTCAAAGTTCCGCTTGCACTGTTATGGCAGTCGAAGCAGATAGTAGCTCCAGCGCTGAACGAAGCAGTATCTTGTCCGGTCTTTGTATGTGCGACAGGTTTATATGCGTTTACATAACCACCTTTGCCAGCCGCTACATCTTTGATCAAGCCGCCTTTATTTCGACCGGTAGCACTTGAATACTGGCTGGTTATGCCAGCAACTGATGAACCATGCGAGTTATGGCAGTCAAAGCAAAGTACAGCAGTTGCTCCGGAAATATTGGTTATGGTTGTGTCTGTCTGGGTGGCACCGCCCATCTGGTTTCCAGAGGTGTTGTTGTGAGCGGAGAAAGCCTTGGTTACCAGGTTTTTAGCATTTGTGCCGCCGATTGGGTTTGTTCCACCAGAGAAGTTGAATTTACCCCATGGAGTCGTACCGGCCTGAACCCATTTGGTATTAATATCAATACCATCCCATGCATACTTGGAAGTTGGCGATGTGTCTCCAGCTGCCGTAAATGGAGCTGTTGTTTTATTTAATGTGTTGTGGCAGCTGATACACTGTGAATTGATCTTGGCAAGTTCAGTGCGCGACGTTGCTAAAGTACCGCCACTCAGGTACTCAACAGCAGTTGTGCCGACCGTATATGTTGTAGGACGTATCGTTGCATTCCATACAACCAGATTAACTGGCTGTCCAGCTGCTTCCGTGTGGTAAGTAACATTTTTTGTTCCGTCAGCATTAGCTTCCCAGTGGCAGGCATAACAAGCTTTTACGTCAACCGGATCACCGGAAGCAGTTGTCTGTACGTGGTGTGAGTTGCCTGCAGTATTAAACTGCGGTGTCACTGCGACACGACCGTTCTTATCACCAGAACCGCCGGTATCGTGACATCCGGTACAAGATCCGCCTTCAATGGAGCCGTTGATATGTTTTGCTACGTCAGCAAAAATATTTGTATAGAGTGTTGGTGTTGCAGCAATAGTAGGATGACAGCCACCTGAAGCGCCGAGCGAACTACAGGCGCTGAGTCCGGCTATTGTTGAAATAGCAGAAGGGATTGATGCGTGTGCGCCTGAGCCGGGAGTCGGAGGAAGATCATGGCATTTTGAACAGTCTGCTATGGAGTTGTTCAGCATTGTTCCAGTCCATGCCGGAGCCTTCGAATTGTGACACGAAGCTGTTGCACACGATGAGCCAGCATATCCAAGAGCAGCTTTCACCTCGGCTGGCAGTGCAGAATCATTATGCCCAAGATCAGCTACAGTTCCAGGAACAGTATGGCAATCGGCACAGGTTATTACAGTGGTTGACATGGCATGTGTTCTGTTGAGATGACTGACATGAAGTGTTGAGCTTGTCGAGTCGGTGGTACCCGCAGTAGTTTTAAATATTGCTGTTGCTGAAGTGTCGCTATGGCAGGTGGCACAGCCACCAGCTCCGGTAGCCCCCCATGCAGGGCTTGCTGCACCATGGCACTGTGTCGAACTACAGGTATTCAAAGCCGATGGTGTATTTGTTGCTGCCCAGATTGCGCCTTTACCGTAGCTGCCACCTCTGATTGAAGCCGCCATTTCAATGTTGCCGTTGGAGTGATCAAAAGTCGAATTAGAAACATGACAAAGTGTACAATCGGTACCATGCTCGGCAACAGAGTGAGAGCCAAGGAAGGTTCCGGGAGGGTTGTTGCGAGCTGTTCCATCGCTTAAGGAGGGGTAGCTCGCATGACACTGAGAGCAACCGCTAATAGTTGCAGGCATCTGTGTGTTAGTGAATGCTCTAATAACCATGGCTGAAGAGGAAATACGACCGGCAGCAGATGGTGTGTGTGAAGCCGTGCTTGAATCAGCGGTCGTAGTAGTAAAACAATACCGGTTTGTTGCTCCTGGCGGGTTTGTAGTTACTGCAGTTGCAGTTGCAACAGAAGTCCAATTGGTGGCAGGAGCAATTGTCAAAGGTGCTGTCAAGCCGCTATTGACAATCATCGCTACACCAAACCCAATATCTCCGGAGAATATTGAAAGACGTGTAGTCAAAGGCATTGTAGAGGCATTAGTTACGCCACTATTGTAACTGCCACCAGTTGGAGCAGTTTGGGATACGCCATCATAAACCGCATAATGAATACTGTTTGCAGTCATAGTTCCTGCCGAAACAGTAAATGTCAACGGACGAGAGGTTCCGTTCATCAATGTTGTATTATCAGTCATATAAAACATGTAGGTATGTTCCAATGCTGATGTTGCAGCTGTACTTGTATTTGCAACAGCGGTCAGAGCGGTGCCACCATATGTACATGTAACTGTCGGAGCAACGGCAGCAGTAGTTGCTACAGTTACACCTGCAACTAACATCCGTTGGCCGGAAGCGCTGGCCGCAATCGCAAAACTTGCCGACGCAGGGACACTTGTCGCAGATACACTAACTGGCGCAATAAGTGATGAAATTGCCGCTTGTGCAGGTACAGGTTTGTACCACCCTTGGTACATAAAGACCGTAGTTGCCAGCGTGAGGAGGAGAATCAAGCTGGTTTTCGCCCACCAGCTCATTCCATTTAATTTTTTCTTAATTACTTTTCCCATTGTATATCGCCTCCCGCGCTTAGTACGTAGACCAGAGTGGTGTAGTGAAGTAGTGGCAACTGATGTTAGAGCAGGTTTTTTCCTTATTTAATGTCGCAGATGGAGTACCCGGTGTTCCTTTGTAGGCTGGTGCACCGCCAAACGAGAACGCACTGATCAATTCAACATTTACCGTCCCGGTGTCATGATTACCAGGAGTGTTGCCGTGGCAGACTCCGCAAACATTTGTCCAGGTAGTTGCAGCTGATGCATAACCATCAGTTAAAGGATTAAGGGTAATAGTCGGGAAGCGCTTTGTTGTGAGCCAGGTTATATGTGCCTCATGTGCACCTTTGCCTTCAGCATTGATACTTGGCGCACCTGCCCATGACCCAGCCTGATAGCCATGGCAACTGTTACATGCGCCACTGGCTTGCAAAATTCCATCGATGTGTTTCGAACCATTACCCTCATGACCATGGCAACCGTTACAATTTTGTGTAGCAAAGTTCATAGCTGAATGGTCTTTAGCTGCCACAACCGGGAGCGCTGCATGGCACTTACCGCAGTTAGTAACATCCTTGGCATACGGAGTCAAGTATGATGTGCCGGTGAACCGCCACTCCGGCGTCGTGTCCGTACCGGCCATGACGCCTCCACCACCATGACAGTAAACAGCGGAACATGTTCCGCCTGCATACGTTGGAGTCAGAGTACCTCGTGTTGCAGGTCCGGTGGTTGCATTGCCGCCCGATGTACCGATGTTTTTGGCAAGATCACTAAATGGCATTGCCGTCAGACCATCAGCATGGGTGCCGCTTGTCGGTAATGTACCATGGCAATCGGAGCAGAGGGTCTTGCGGGTTGTATACTGATTTATGGCGCGGACGTGAGCATCATGTGCTCCGTACGGTGCGGTATCTGATACGTTGTTTGTATACGTACCGCTTCCAGCAACCTGAGCATAACCAGGAGCTGCCTGCCAGGCATTTGCCGTACTGTAGTTAGTCAAGGTCGGCTTACCATGGCACTTGGTACATGTCACACCTGCGACTACAGTACCCCAGTTAGGTGAGCTTGATCCGTGGCAGGCTGTTGTAGAACAGGAACCGGAATAAGTACCGACAACATGTTTTGCTACATTTGCAGGATATCCATTGGTTACGTCGATGTTACCATCGCCGTGGGCTGTTCCTGAATTCGTATTCAATACTGCACCATTATGACATTGATTACATGCTGCACCTGCCAGGGCCATATGAGCCGAGTGGGCACCCGTTGTCGGTGAGGAAGCGTGGCACGATGCACAGGTTGCCGTAGCGCTCCAGATTGGAGTAGCAACCGGAGTTGTTGAGGTTGAGTGACATACGGTAGAGCACGTTCCGCTGTATGTACCGACAGTGTGTTTGGCAATATTAGCCGGGTAGTTG